>PVMK01141667.1_pt1 | contig 164270 bp, 132 predicted proteins | sample 1853481 | NCBI WGS metagenome assembly PVMK01 (sample SAMN08533507, study PRJNA380276) | Marine sediment metagenome, whole genome shotgun sequencing project.
GACTGTCCGCTTTCGGCCAATAGCGGCCATTCAAGAAAGTTGTATTGACGTTCAATTTCAAGGGACTGGATGATGGCCATTGCTTTGGTAAACTTGCCAACCTTCAGAATTTTTTTTCAAAACGTAAGTCCACGACCCAAAGCCGTTTACGGTATCACCTGACACCAATATCTTCTGGTATGTAAGCTCTACGGTAGCAGAGCCTGTGTTTCTTGACAGTGGAAGAATATGAACATTATCCCAAGTCCAATGAACCCAGCGATCTGCCCCATCATTATCCTGTTGCATAATAGGTGCCCATTCATTCAAGCCTCCTAGGATAAATCCATTGCTAGCAAAGACCAGTGAATCACTCCAGAAACTTAACATACCCTTCAGGTCTTTGGAAGTTACGGCAGTTGCGTAGTCATCCAGGCGCTGCTGTATTTCCGATACCACTTCTGCTTTCTGTGCAGGGGTAATTTCAGCGGATGGGGATTTGCAGCTCTGAGTTGCTGTACAGAACATGACTGTTAATAAAAGCAAGGTATAAGAATTATTCACTTATTTGAATCTGAGTTGAATAGTCACTTCCTATTGAAAATTACCAATTTATTGTTGTGAACAAATTACAAAAAAAGGAACTGTGTTCTAAACGTATTGGCTGCTAAGCAATTACTAAATGGCCGCTTTCGGCCAAAAGCGGCCGTTCAACTAACGTTCCGTGTAAAAGGGGTTTTAATGCATTCTTACACATTGTTAGTAAACGATTTTAGCGTTCTACTTTAGTATACAACCAATTATTAAAGAGTTTATATCCAAAGATTTCACCTTTGGTGTTACGTTCAAATACTAGTGCTTCACCCAAATTTCCATCGTCCCTCGTTCTTCGGAAACTATCACCATCAGTGTGCTTGAAAATTCTCATTGAATTGCCGGGAGAATCTGAAGGCAATTCAATTATTATTAAATTTCCTTCCCAAGTTGACACGTAACTTTCATTTGTAGAATCCCATTCATAGTAACCTGTATACTGACCCAGATTTTTTTCCTTAGTAGAATCTTTTTTTATGGGTTTAACCTTATTTAGTAAAGTATGCATTCCGTTTACATATTTATTCAAGTCTACTCCATTTGCATTTATCATCACTGAATAAGCAAATTTGGTTTTTAAGTTTAACTGCAGAATTGTTTGATAACCTGGACAATAACCATCATGACCTACCCATTTATTTCCATCTGGCCCTTTCCAAACTCCGAACCCTAATCCTCGAGTGACCCCCCAGTTAGGATCTGTCCAATGAACATTGTGCATGTTCTTTAGAGTTGACGGCTCTAAGATTTCAGTTAGAGTCGTATCCCTTAATCGAAATTGCCAAGAAGCGAATTTAGCTAAGTCCTCAACATTTGATGAAAAACCTGCAGCTGCTGCAACCCCATTAGCTTGGAAAAAATTCATCTGTTTTCGTTTACCATCCCTCGAAAGTACGCTGTAACCAATAGCTAATTCAGTGCCGTATAGAGATTTTGGCAATGTTGATCTCGTATTTGATAGTCCAAGTTGTGAAAGAATATTTTTTTCAATATAATCTTCAAAAGACTCTCCAGAAACCTCTTCAATTACATAACCTAATAAAGTAAAGGCAAGATTACTATATTGATAATAAGTGGATGATGGGTATAAGGTTTTTTGGGTTGATAATTTAGCTTTGATTTGAACTTTAGAAGGAAAAGAATAGTCTGGGCCATTCCAATGGGAGTAAGTATTTTCTCTGGGCAGACCTGAAGAATGGCTTAACAAGGTTCTAATTGTAATAGGTCCGCTTTCAACATATTGTTGCTCAAGATTGTACCAAGGCAATATGTCTATAATATTGTCATCTAATCTTAACTTTCTTTCATCATATAATTTCATAACAGCAACTGAAGTAAACAATTTTGATATCGAACAGATACTACAAAGCGTTTTAACCTCAGCTTTAATATTCTCATCAATGTTAGCCATTCCGTAGGCGCCAGACCAAATTAATTCTTGATCAGATACGATGCTTGCTGTAATTCCAGGAAGTTTTTCGTAATCTATTTGAGCATCTAACCATACTTCAATAAGTTTTAAAGCTTCACTATAGTTCTTAGTTTCTTCTTGCGCAAAAATTTGTATTGATAAGAAGAATAAAATTATTATTAAGCAGTATTTTTTCATTGTTGTATTTTTTATGCTTACTAACTTGTTTATATGCGGACATTTGTGAATGGCTGCTTTCGGCCAATAGCGGCCGTTCGCACTAACGGATTGTGGCTATGAGCCGTACCGTTTGGTTTAGCATTCAATGTATCGAAAATAGAGGAGGATTTCAAAATGCAAGCAAAGGGTTAACACTAGGTATGGCTTTGTGCCTATGTTGCTTACTGATTACCCTAAACATGACAATCGTCATGTTTTATATTTATAATAATGTTGACATTGAGCAGATGCTTCATTAGGAGGAAAAATTCATGACCGTACAACGTCTCACACTTGCTGGTTGGTTGGCCATTACGTATGCAGTCTTGGCGATTCCATTTTTCGCGCTTTCCGCTGCTCTGTCTTCACTGTCCGGTGATGAAGTGAAAATCGCGAATCTGTTACTGTTGCTTGTTATTTTTGCTCTTGCCATATTTCCTCTCTTGTCGCTAAAAAACTTACTCAATACGCGCTTAAGCTTTCGGGATACGGACATTTTTATAAGCCTAATAATCTGGGCGAATGTGGCGCAGGCGGTGATTTACATTTTGGGAATTCTATCCACCCTGGGCCAACCTTTCGACGAGGAAATACCATTTCTCACCCCCGCTATGTTGGCTTCACTAGCGTTGACTGTTCCGACGGCCTTTGTGTATATCATGTTCGCTATCAAGCTACTGCGGCTACAAGACCCATTGCATGGCATGCTAAAGCCGTTTGCTTATATGATTATGGCTGCGGGTTTCTGCTACGGGACTATGACTACTATTTCTTTATTGAGCTTTTAAAATCAACAATGGAATTCTTGTCTGTAGCGATAATTCGTTTCATGCGTTCACTTCTTTTTTATGGTGTTAAAAACCAGTTGAGTAAAAAAATTTGATATATCCTTATCGCCGCCTATAACATTTGTTAGTGATGGTAGGTGTTCTGCAAAATGTTTTTGTTGGTGCGCTCCCTCAATAACTGTTGAAACTAACATATTTGGATATTTGTACTTTGGATTAATGTCTAGTACCATGTTTGCTACTCGCTGTACCAATCGTTTATAAACCATAAATAGTCCATCGTTGTTCTCTGCATCAACCTCCTTGGTGAAGTAGGTTTTTGAAGATTCTGAAATTACTATGCGGTTTAGTACCACTTCATTGATGTGCGAATAGTTGCTATCTTCCTGCACAGGTTCTGTTAGTAGCTTAATGGCCTTACTTAATTTATCTTTTGGTGATGCAATATTGGCTGTACTAAATACCAACCTATATTCCAGCCAACTCAAGTACCAGGAAGAAAGGTAAAGCAAAACCTTGTGCTTGTTTTCAAAATACCGATAAATAGTGCTTTCAGGCGAACCAATTTTTTGTCCGAGCTTTTTAAAGGTAAACGCCTCAAAACCGATCTCATCAATGAGCAAAATGCTGTTGGTAACAATACTCCGGCCTATATCAGAAGAATCAGGATCCTTTAGAAAAACCTTTTCATTCACCTTAATATGCATATGAATTAATAGATCGTTCATAACGAAATGATCTAGTTGTGCAACTAGTAAACGCAAAGATACTTGTTTTACTATTGTGCTTATATATATATGCGTGGTTTTAAGAATTATTTTTGGGCAGAATAATGCTAACACTATTTCTTAATTACTAGAAATTCGAGAGTGGGTTAGTCAATAGTTGGTTTATCTTTTTGTTTTCGATAGAGCCATTTTTCAAGCTCCACGATTATAAAAGCTACCAAACCTGCTAGCATAATCCTTACCCACATTATTCCTTGGATAGGATGGCTGCCAAAGATATTATTCATGAAAGGGGCATAGATATACAGTAATTGTAGAGAGAACATCACAGTTACACCGATCCATACCCATTTATTGGAAAAGGGGTTCATTTTGAATACAGATTTCCTTAAAGAGCGACAGTTAAACAGATAAAAACTTTCTATGATGATAAAAACGGTAACCGCCACTGTCCTAGCTTCTTCTAGGTTGTCCCCAGATAACAACTCAAGTTTATACAATCCAAATGAAGAAACAACCAAAATAGTACTAACCAGGATTAACCTGTTTATAAGCCTGCGTGTAATCAGAGGTTGATCAGGCTTCCTCGGGGGACGTGTCATGATGCCTGGTTCTTTAGGTTCAAAAGCCAGCATAACTCCCAAAAAACCAGCAGTCGTCATGTTAATCCACAATATCTGAACCGGTAATATTGGTAAAGCTATTCCGGCAAATATACTGATCATGATTACCAGGCCTTCGGCCATATTAGTAGGCAGGGTCCACATAATGAATTTGGTAATGTTGTCAAAAACGCCCCTACCTTCTTCTACTGCGGCTTCGATGGAAGCAAAATTGTCATCGGTAAGGATCATATCAGCCGCCTCTTTAGTTACTTCAGTTCCATTAATTCCCATAGCAATCCCGATATTTGCCTGTTTTAGTGCCGGGGCGTCATTCACCCCGTCACCCGTCATCCCGACCACCTGGTGGTTTCTTTGCAGGGCATTGACTATTCTTAATTTTTGTTCGGGGCTTACCCGGGCAAAAACATCAATCCCGGTAACTGCTTGAGAAAGTTTTTCGTTAGGCAACGATACTAGTTCAGTCCCTGTTAGGACAACATCTGGTTTCTTAGCTTCTCCCAGTTTTAAAATGCCCAATGAAGCAGCAATGGCCCTGGCAGTCACAGCATGGTCACCTGTAATCATTTTTACGGTAATACCAGCCCTTTGACATGTTTCAACAGCTCGAATAGCTTCCAGCCTTGGTGGATCAATCATCCCCTGTAAACCTAGAAACACTAAGTCCTGTGCAATATGTTCAGGATCTAAGCGGTTGGCACTTGTTTCTTTGTAAGCCATGGCCAGCACCCGTAACCCTTTGTCAGCCATATAGTTCACATTTTGTTGGATGTGTTCTGTCTGTAGCTGCACTAATGCTCCATCTTGATCAATTTCGTGACTGCAGAGGGCTAGTATTCGTTCTTCCGATCCTTTAAAATAGGCAATATTATTAGCTGCAACTCTCTGGTGCAGGGTAGCCATATATTGATGGTCAGAATCAAAAGGGATAGTATCTATACGCTGGTATTGAGACTTAATTTCTTCTATATCTAATCCTGACTTTGTGGCAGAGACAATGAGGCTTCCTTCAGTCGGATCACCTTGTATGGTGTAGTGGCCATCAGAATGCACCAGCAAGCTGTCGTTACAGAGGAATCCGGCTATGAGGCACTCCCTGGTACCTTTCATGCGTGAAAGATCAATATTATGGCCGTGGTGGAATATGTTACCTTCAGGATCATAGCCCTCTCCAGTAACAGTCAGGAGGTTGCGCTGGCTGTAAACTTCTCGTACCGTCATCTGATTTTCTGTGAGTGTTCCGGTTTTATCAGAACAGATCACAGTGGTGCTGCCCAGGATTTCAACGGCGGGTAATTTTCGAACGATCACATTTTTGCTGGCCATTCGGGCAACTCCAATCCCCAAAATCACTGTAACCGCAGCGGGAAGCCCTTCGGGAATAGCGCCCACTGCCAGTGCAACAGCAGCCATAAACATAGGCTCAAAGTCTCCACCACGAAGTAACCCAATGGCCAAAGTGATGACAGATATAACCAGTATGAAAATTAAAATTACATGGCTAAACTTTCGGATCTTTTGCCCTATGGGTGTTTCCTGTTCTTTTACTGATTGAATAAGTTCGGAGATACTTCCTATCTCTGTTTGGTCACCGGTACTTACTACCATTCCCTGGGTTATACCATTAGTGATCAAAGTAGAGGCGTAAACCATATTTTGGCGTTCCGCCAAAGAGGTTTCGACGGACAGCGTAGTTTCATTTTTGATCGCGGAGACCGATTCACCGGTTAAAGCTGATTCGTCAACCTGGAGGCTTTTACAATTATATATCCTAATATCTGCGGGTATTTTGTCTCCAGGTTGTAACCAAACGATATCTCCTATTACTAATTCGGAAGAAGGAATTTCCTTTTTTTCTGCTTCCCTCCATACAATGGTATTAGTGGTTAGGGTTCTGGAAAGTGCCTGCAGCGCCTTAATAGCTTTTGATTCCTGTACAAAGCCTATTATGGAGTTGAGCAGCACCACGGCCAGGATTACGCTGGCATCCACATATTCATGCAATAAAATAGTAATAGCAGATGCAACTAAGAGGATATAAATTAATGGCTGATTAAACTGTCTTAAGAATAATATAAATAGAGATTCCTGGTCTTTAGCAGTGAGTACATTTAGGCCGAATTGTTGCTGCCTTTTCAGCACCTCATCATTATCTAATCCCCTTTCCCAATTGGTTGATAGTATGCTCTTTGTCTGTTCTTTGGTTAAATTATGCCAGGTATTGTTGCTAGAGTATTCCATAAAAACTAAACTATCAAGTCAACTCATTGTCACTTTAAAAGCTTTCCAAACCTATAGTTTGAATTCTCCATAAGAAAGGATTCTTAAATTACTAACTTTATTGACCCAAATAAATATCAAATGGTTGTTCCCTAATGGTCTTACTAATAAAGGAAATAGTGATCATACTGGCTTTATCGGCAGTCATGATTTTTATTTTCCATCGTTTCAAGCTGCCGGCTATTCTCGGCCTTCTTATTACAGGTATGCTAGCCGGACCCTATGGATTCGGCTTTATTAGCGATCTAAAAGAAGTAGACATACTAGAAGAGATAGGAATTATTTTTCTGCTTTTTATTATAGGTATTGAATTTTCCTTGAAAAACCTGATATCCATAAGAAAAATGGTATTGATAGGAGGCAGCATCCAGGTTCTGGTATGCGCTCTGGTTTTCACTTTGATTCTATTGTCGTTTGGCTTTACTGTGCCCCAAGCCATCTTCACAGGGTTTTTATTTTCTTTTAGCAGCACTGCCATTGTATTAAAGATCCTACAGGAAAAAGGAAACATTCAGACACCCCACGGAAAAATAGCTGTTGGTATTCTTATTTTTCAGGACCTGGCTGTGGTACCGATGATTCTTTTTACACCATTCTTAGCAGGCCAAATCCAAAATATATGGGTCACTGCCGGTTGGTTAATGTTAAAGATTACCCTGGTAATATTTATAGTACTATACGGAGGCCGATACTTGATACCCAAAGTAATGGAGTTGGTGGCAAAAACCAAAAGTAAAGAATTGTTTATAATGACGGTAATGTTAATCTGCTTTGCTGTGGCCTGGGCAACTCATTCTCTTGGATTATCGTTGGCTTTGGGGGCTTTTTTTGCCGGACTCATCATATCAGAATCTGATTATAAGCACCAGGCAGCCGGAAATATACTGCCTTTCCGAGAGATATTTATCAGTTTCTTTTTTGTTTCAGTTGGTATGCTTTTGGATATTTCTTTTTTAAAGGACCACTTTTTGATTATTGTATTACTGACCCTGGTAGTTATTGTAATAAAGGTTGTTGTCGCCGCACTGGCAGCCCAAATTCTAAATTTTCCAATCCGAACCAATCTACTGGTGGGCTTATCTTTATTCCAAATCGGAGAATTTGCTTTTATACTTTCTGAAACTGGGATTGAATACAATTTACTTACCCCCGAAAATTATCAATATTTTCTATCCATTGCACTACTTACCATGGGTATAACTCCATTTATAATGGGATATTCTGAACCCATTACTTCAGTATTAATGAAAACAAGACCCGCCCGATATTGGAAGCAATCAATGAATACCTCACATAATGAAAATTCTGACACCGAAAGTTCCGAACTAAATAATCATTTGGTGATTGTCGGGTTTGGAATAAATGGTAAGAATGTGGCCAATGCGGCACAAATAGCGAATATTTCCTATGTAGCCATTGAACTTGATCCTTACATTGTCAGCACAGAAAGGGAAAATGGATTTTCAATTACTTATGGAGATGCCACAGAAGATTCCATGCTGCAACATATTAATATTGAACAAGCTCGAGTAGTGGTCATTGCCATTTCCGATTTTGAAGCCACTAAAAAAATTATTTTCAATATCAGACAACTCAACAAAGCCTGTTTTGTAATAGTGCGTACGCACTATGTACATGAGATTGATACCATCCTGGAATTAGGGGCAAGTGAAGTAATCCCTGAAGAATTCGAAACATCGATTGAGATCTTCACCCGTGTGATGCATCAATACCTGGTTCCTCAAAACAAAATTGAGAAAATGACTGACCAAATCCGCTCAGGGAATTATGAAATGCTACGTTCGGTTAGCCAACATCATAAAAACCAATATAGTTTATTAGCCATTCCAGAAATTGAGATAAACACTATTCAAGTGCCCGGTGATGCACATGCCCTGATAGGAAAAAGTATCGGTGAGGCGAAAATTAGACAGACTTATGGGATTACTATTCTGGTAGTGAAAAGAGGGGACCAATTGATCCTGGATGTTGACAAAGACTTGATTATCTGTGTCGACGATATACTTTATGTTATGGGTAACCATCAAGCGGTACATTCCTTTTATGAAAAAGTAAATGCCTGACAGGGTTTGGTGCCAACGTTTAAATCTAATGATGACCCGCATAACCATGGAAGGCAGTGTTGAGCGGCCGCATTTTATTTGTATATAAACTAATATTTATGGATATTTAGGTCCGAATATCCTATCTTGTATTTTTGACACGATTTAAGAGTCTTTTATGTCATTGAAACAATCTAAGAAATACTCTAAAAAAAGCGAGTGGCAGCATAATCTTGTATTATTTGTCTCCGGACTATTGTTATTCGAAACTCTTACCGGACTATCTATTTATTTTCTTCCTTTCAGCGTGTCCAATCAAGTAATGGTTTTGACGCACACAATAATAGGCCTGGTTTTTATCATTCCCTTCACATGGTATCAGATTCGACACTGGTTAAAATATCGATCCATGAAAATGAACCATTTTATGCTCACTGGCTATATATCCATGATAATCACTGCAATTGCAGCCATAAGCGGCCTCATTTTAACCTACCAGGCGGTTTTTCTAACAAAAATAAGTTCTACCTGGGATTTGATTCACATCGTATCAACCTTTGCCTTGATCGCCTTCCTGGTCCCCCACTTGGTTTTAATAATGATCAGGGATTACCAAGCGCGTGAGACAGAAGCCATAAAACCTATTATCAAAGCGGAAAGTCAATACATAAAAGGGACACTAATCATTTCTATTATTCTGTTTGCTTTTGTAGTGCTCTGGGTGTCCAGCTATAAGCCGGTAAAAATGAATAATGAATTTCCCGATGATTACAGTTTGCTCTATGGACCTGATCGCCCATTTGCCCCAAGTTTGGCCGACACCCATACCGGAGGAGCTTTGGACGCTCAATCCTTAGGAGGCTCGGAAGGCTGTGGTACATCAGGCTGCCATGAAGAAATTTTTAAAGAATGGCAGGTTAGCGCCCACCGTTATTCGGCCATGGATGTGGGATTTCAAAAGGTTCAAAGTCTTATGGCCCAACAGAATGGTCCGGAAAGTACCCGTTATTGTGGCGGTTGCCATGATCCTATCTCACTTTTTTCAGGTTCCAAAAACATTTACACTGATGAAGATGACTTAACCAACGATCTCGGATATCAGGAAGGGGTCTCCTGTATCGCCTGTCATGCCATTAAAGAGACCGATATCAAGGGTAATGCGAATTACGTGATTACTCAACCCAAACGATACATGTTCGAAATGATGGAAGGAGAATCTGCAAAGATTATAAGTGATTTTCTGATCCGTTCTTATCCACGATATCATGTGGAAAGCCTGCAACACAAGCTTTTTAAAAGCCCGGAATTTTGTGCTGGTTGTCACAAGCAATTCATTGATGAGGAAATAAATCAAGTAGGGTGGGTTCAACTGCAAAATCAATATGATAGCTGGAGAAAAAGCAGGTGGAACCATCCGGGAGACCCGACCAAAACGGTTGAGTGCCGGGAGTGCCACATGCCATTGACGGAGTCATTAGACCCCGGAAGCGGAGATGACCTGGATTACAATAGATCTAAAAACGACAAGAAGCACCGCAACCATCGCTTCCTGGCAGCCAACCAATTTCTTCCTATTGCCATGGACCTCCCGGGAGCAGAAGAGCATGTTGCTTTGACTAAAAAATGGCTTCAGGGCAAATTTGATATTCCGGAAATTGCGGATAAATGGAAAGAAGGACCAGCGGTACCTCTGGAATTAGTAGTACCAGACCAAGTAGTACCGGGAGAAGATGTGAAAATACATGTGGTTATTACTAATAATAAAGTGGGACACGAATTCCCCACCGGTCCCCTGGATATAATACAAGCTTGGGTGGAAATCAATGTCACCGATCAGGATGGGAACGTAATTTTCACTTCCGGCATGAAAGACCAAGATCATTTTATTGAACCGGGTACTTTTATTTTCAAGGCTGAACCAGTTGATCAATACGGCAATTTAATTGATAAACATAATCTATGGGATATGGTGGGTGTCAGGTATCGGCGCTCTATGTTCCCCGGATTTTCCGACCAAGCCGAATTTAGTTTCCCATGTCCCTCAGCCTTGAGACCCATGGATACAGAGCCCTTCAGTCAAACCAAATTTGAGTTCAGGATGCCCGCTCAGCAAGTCACCCAATTGCAAGTTTCAGCTAAACTACTTTATAGAAAATTTGATCAGTTTTTACTTAATTTCTTATTCGGTGAGGAGTCAGGTGTCACCGCTCCTGTTACAGTACTTTCTGAGGATCACAAAATAATAAACGTAACCGGGGAGGGTTTGTAGTGTTTGGAAATCTGAGTCGACGAAAGCGAAACGTGGTAATTACTTCAGCCCTGGGGTTATTATTTATTTCCATTTTGATCATGGTATTTTGGGTTTTGTCCCCTAAGAAGCAGACCTATCTGCCAGGGGAGGAAATTGAAGGACTTACTGCTAATCTCGATCGTTCCATTCCCCAGGATTATCCCAGAGTTTCTTTTATTGATGTATCCAAGGAGGCTGGAATTAAATTTCAACATTTCTATGATCAACGTTCTACACAACTGCCTGAGGATATGGGTTCTGGGGCAGCCTGGGGTGATTATGACAATGACGGTTGGTTAGATCTATTCGTGGCCAACATGGTGGGTCCGCTTTCCATGCCAGAAGATCAGATCCAGAGCTCTCCGGCCCATTGTAGGCTTTATCATAACCAGGGTGATGGAACTTTTAAGGAAGTAAGTGCACAGGCAGGAGTAGATTTGCGAGCTTGGGCCATTGCACCCGCATGGGGGGATTATGACAATGATGGTGCACTGGACCTGTTCGTTTCCTGTTACGGCAAAAACAGGCTGTATCATAATAACGGGGACGGAACGTTTTCAGATCAAAGCACAAAAGCTGGAGTTGATGAACTGGAGGGTTTTTGGGCAGGCAACTCTTGGGGTGACCTTAACCGTGATGGATTTATTGATCTATATGTATGTGGCTATGTTCAATATTCCATTCAAGAGAATCCAGTTTCATCACAGCAGTATGATGTGGAAGTTCCTGCCAGCATTAATCCTTCATCATTTAAACCGGAAAGAAACCTCCTTTTTCTTAACAACCAGGATGGAACATTCAGCGAAATTGCTAAAAAAGCCAGAGTTGATGACACAAATGGGCGTAGTCTTTCCGCAACCTGGTGTGATTTCGATGAAGATGGCTGGCCTGATATATACGTGGCTAATGATGTTTCTGATAACGTGCTGTATAAAAACAACGGAGATAATACTTTTAAAGAAATAAGCCATTCAGCTCTAGTAGCTGATTACAGGGGAGCAATGGGCATTGCCGTTGGAGATTGGGATGGCGACAGCGATATGGACATATTTATAACCCACTGGATTGCTCAAGAAAATGCATTGTACAATAATATGCGTTCCCACTTTCTTTCGCTCAATAACCCTATAAACACCGAAATCAAATTTATGGATGAAGCAGACCGGTACGGCTTAGGGCAAATAGGCTTGGATTATATCGGCTGGGGAACCTCTTTTTTCGACTATGACAATGACGGTAAACTGGACCTTTTTGTAGTAAATGGAAGCACATTTCAGCAGAAACAAAAACCCTGGCTTTTGATCCCAATGGTAGATCAACTGTTTTGGAATCAAGGTAAAGACGGAGGTTTTTACGATGTATCTGCAGTAAGCGGAGAATTTTTTAAAAACCAATACGTGGGCCGTGGGGCGGCTTTTGGCGATTATGATAACGACGGAGACGTTGATGTTTTTATTGTTAATAATGGTGGACCTGGGATATTGCTTAGAAACGAAGGCGGGAATAAAAATAAATGGTTGAAAGTAGATCTTCGTGGAGTACAAAGTAACAACTCGGCCATTGGTGCAAAAATCAGATTAGTGGTGGGAGAAACAACCCAAATCAGGCAAGTAGGTGTACAATGCTCTTATTGTTCACAAAATAGCTTGATCCAGCATTTTGGATTGGGAGAATCTTTTAATGTGGATACCTTGGAAATAAACTGGCCATCAGGCACAAAACAAATTTTTCATAATCTGCCAGTTAACCAATCCGTGGAAATAATAGAAGGTGAACAGGGGAGTCGGCCATCCAAGAAAAAGCTCAATACTTCCAATATCGCTGAGAAATATGACCAGAAAGAAAGAATTAGGAATTTTTGGAAATATTACCGGCAGGCCACTAAACATCGAATCGCCGGAAATAGAGAATTAGCGATTGAGGAATATAAAAACGCTCTGGATATTAATGGTCAACATGAGGATGCGTTACATCATTTGGGGAATATGTATCTAGAGACGGGCGAATATCAAGCAGCGGAAAGAGCGTGGCAGCGTTTATTAAAGAAAAATCCAAATAGCAGCAGGGCTCATATTCAGTTAGGTAATTTGTATCTGAATTACCCGGGAAAGGAACTTTTTGATATTGAAAATGCTGCGGCTGAATTCCGAATGGCGTTTGAGATAAACAAAGAAGAAACGGATCCACTTCTTCATTTAGGTCAGATTTTCCTCATTCAAGGAGCGCTTGAAAATGCACAAAGCAATTTTTCCGCAGTGGCAGGCTCCAACTATAAAAGTGTTGAAGCATATTTTCTTAATGGTTATATTTTTTGGAAAAGCGGGGAATCAGAGCTGGCCCTTAATTCTCTGAAAAAAGCGGTAGAATACGCTAAACCGGAGAAGCGTGTTAAGGGCGTTTTAGCAGAGGGCGATACCAAAGAAGTAGTGTTTTTTACACGGTCGGCTAATCAGTCTATCTTCTACAATCACTTAAACGATTTGCGGTTAGTGGATGAAAAGGATTTTCCCCGGGAATTAGCAACCAGATACGGTAATTTGGATGGGTTTATATCAGAAGTGAGAAGCCTATTAAAATGAAAGTTTAACTAAAATGCGCAGCAAGTCATCTAGGTTGCTTTTGTTATTACTTCTTCTTTTATGGATGAGCTGTGAGGAAAAAAAAGAGGTAGTGGATAAGCAAACTTACTGGGATATGATTATGGTTAGGACAATGGGTCTGGCCTATCTGGATGAAAACAAATTACCAGAAGCTGAAGCGGAGTTTCATCGTTTAGTAGAATTGGCTCCTGACCGTGCATTAGGGTATGCCAATTTAGGTTTGGTTTACTTACGTATGGAAAATTATCCGGAAGCTGAAAACCAGCTATTAAAAGCCATAGAAAAAGATCCAAACGATCCTGATATTCGGTTGATCCTGGTAAAAGTTTATGAATTAAGTGGTGCGAGGGATAGGGCAATTGAGGAGCTGTTGAAATCAATTGAGTTTGCTCCAGATCATCTGAAGAGCCTTTACAGCCTCGCAGAGTTATATGATCAAGAGTCTGATGGAAATTCTCTTTTTCTGAGGGAAAAATATTTACTTGAAGTTGTGAGGCTGGCACCTGCAAATATTGTTCCTAAACTCCAGCTCATTGAAATTCTTCTCAAACTGGAAAAATCCCAGCAGGCCCTTCAACAATTGGAAGAAATTCAGCAGCAGTTCGCTGAATTTCCAAAAGATGCAAATGCTTTTTATGATAGGGCGCTGGGGTTTTTGCATGCCTCTAATACCCAAGAAGCCACTAAACCAACTTTGGTGTTCCACAATTTCTTGAAGCTAACCCCCCAGTATCAATCCGGTATGGTGGATTTAAAGGGACCCGGTGGGCCATGGATCGGTTTTCCAATTATCACCGTCGGCGAATCTTTTTCGCCTTTTGAATTAGAGGAACAAGCGATACTCGGCGCCATACGCTTTACCGATGCCACCACAGCTTCCGGATTGGATATTATCCCTGAAGCAACTGCAGATGTTGAAGAGGAATTGGGATTGACCCATTTGGCAGTAGGTGATTACGATGGGGATGGGGACAAGGATATTTATTTTGGAGGTAGTGTTCCGGGAGCATCGAAAACCACACAATTCTTATTTAAAAATGATTTTGGGACGTTTAAGGAAGTTTCCAAACAAGCCGCCATCCTGCATTCAGGAAAGGAATCTTCGGCAACTTTTATTGATTACGATAACGATGGCCATCTGGATCTTTACATAGTCAGGGAAGGCCCCAATATTCTGTATCGCAATACCGGTGAAGGAAAATTTATCGATGTAACCAAGGAAGCTAATATCGGGGATAATGATTTTGGAAACAGGGCCTTGTTTTTTGATATGGATCATGAAGGGGACCTGGATTTATTTTTGGCCAACAAAAGTTTTAACCGCCTTTATAGAAATAATTCCGACGGTACTTTTATAGAACAATCGGCAAAAATGAATCTCGCAGGAGAAAATGTGAAAAGTCTCGATGCGGCATTTGGCGATTTTGATGATGATGGGGACATTGATTTTGTAGTGGTAAATGAGGATGCGGGCAATGCTTTATACACTAATTTAAGACAGGGGAAATTTAAGGATATTTCCGTGGAAAGTGGTATAAAAAGCGATGGCGGTTCCGGCGCTGTGGCAGTGGGAGATTACAACAACGACGGGTACTTGGATCTTTTTTTCACTGCGCTGGACGGAGGAGATTATCAATTGTTTCGAAATAAAGGAGATGGATGCTTCGAAGCCGATAAACGATCCAATGGTTGGGTCACGGCATTTCATAATATCATAGGTTTTGATGCAGATTTTTTTGACTTTGACAACGATGGATTTCTTGATCTATTGGTAGTTGGTCAACCACTCAAGCCAAATGAAAGGGGAGTCCTTTTATTCCACAATGATGGAACCGGCAAATTTGAGGACGTTTCGGATTTATTGCCCGAGGAAGTGATAGGGGGGCGCCAAATGGCGATTGCCGATTATAATGAGGATGGTGATCTGGATATTTTTATTGCCGGATTGGATGGTAAGGTGCATTTGCTTCGAAACGATGGCGGAAATGCCAATCATCATGTAAAAATCCAGCTAATTGGTCTTAGAACAGGTAGCGGCAAGAATAATCATTTTGGTATTGGAGCAAAAATAGAAATTCGTGCGGATGATCTTTACCAAATGAAAGTAGTTACCGAACCAGTGGTACATTTTGGGATTGGCCATCGTTCCAAAGCCCAGGTGGTGCGGATCATGTGGACAAATGGAGTTGCACAGAATATTTTTTCTCCAGGAAGTGATATAGATCTGATTGAAGAACAAGCTTTGAAAGGATCTTGCCCTTTTCTTTATACCTGGAATGGAGAAGAATATGTTTTTGTAAAGGACATGATGTGGCGAAGCGCCTTGGGGATGCCTCTGGGAATTATGGGCGGAAAAACGTCCTATGCTTTTCCCGACCTTAGCAAAGAGTATTTAAAAATTCCAGGCGAGCTACTCCAACCAAAAGATGGCATATACTCCATACAGATAACCGAAGAGCTATGGGAAACGGTTTATTTGGACAAGGTCGAATTGATGGTTGTAGACCATCCAGACTCCTTTGATATTTTTGTGGATGAGCGTTTCGTACCACCTCCTTTTCCTAAGCTTCGGGTATATTCTGTTGGAGACAAATGGGCTCCCCGATCAGCCATGGATGGGAAAGGCAATGACCTTCTTTCACTTGTGGTAACGAAAGATGACCAATATGTTTCAAATTTCGAACAGGGAAAATATCAGGGAATCACGGAAATGAAGGATCTTATCCTCGATTTAGGACCACGCTCCCAAACTGATAGTTTATTTTTATTCTTAAATGGCTGGATATTTCCAACAGATGCCAGCATTAATGTTGCTATTTCACAATCAACTGAAATCCAGATAATTTCTCCTTATTTGCAAGTAATCAATGAAAGGGGACAGTGGGAAACGGTTATTGAAAATATAGGATTTCCTATGGGCAAGGATAAAACCATTGTAGCAGATCTTTCAGGAAAATTCTTGTCTAGTGACCATCAGGTTCGTATTCGCACCAACATGGAGATTTACTGGGACTATATCTATTTTTCCAGTGGTAATTCCGAAGCCTCCATTCGATCCACATCTTTAACACTTACTTCTGCAGATCTCCATTATCGGGGATACTCTGGAATGTATCGCAAAGGTGGTCCATATGGTCCCCATTGGTTTGATTATGATGATGTTTCTGTGGGTCAAAAATGGAGGGATTTGATTGGCAATTACACCCGCTATGGTGATGTACAGGAGCTTTTATTGGAAGGGGACGATAAATACATCATTGCAAATGCAGGAGACGAAGTGACTATCGAGTTTGATGCCACGCAATTACCGCAACTTCCTCCCAGATGGCGAAGAGACTTTCTGATTTACAGTGAAGGATGGGTAAAGGATGGCGACCTTAACACCGCCTACGGAAAGACCGTATTACCCCTGCCATTTCGCGCCATGACCCAATATCCATATGGGGAGGAAGAGTTTTATCCATCGGACCCCGAGCATACAAAATATCTTAAACAGTATAATACAAGAAAAGTCACCACCGAGATTTACCAGACACTCATTCAGCGTTCTTTTTAAATGAAAGCTTTCCGCTATCTGCTTTTATACTTCATTGTTCTGATTCAGCTGTTCCTGCAGAGCTGCATTGATTCTTCAGAAAAGCTGTTCAAACTTATACCATCTGAACAGTCTTCAATTGATTTTGTCAACACCATTCAGGTATCGGATTCCTTTAATCTCCTGACCAGTGATTACATCTATAATGGAGCAGGTATTGGCATTGCTGATTTTAACAATGACGATTTACAGGATATTTTTTTTGCGGGAAATCATGTGTCGAACAAACTTTACTTAAACAAAGGAGGACTAACTTTCGAGGACATTTCCGTTGAAGCCAGGATTCTTGCACCTCATTCATGGTGTACGGGAGTAGCCATTGCAGATATTGACAATGATGGCTGGCAGGACATCTATGTAAGTACCGCTCATTTTGGGGGTATGCCAGAGTTTTCCAATTTACTATACATCAATAAGGGCCTCAATGCTAACGGAATTCCCGTTTTTGAAGAGTCAGGGAAAAATTATGGGATCGATGACAAGCACCAGGTGATGCATTCTGTGTTTGTTGATTATGATAGAGATGGCGATCTCGACCTTTTTTTATTGGTAAATGTTGCGCAGGCAACTGCGGCGCTACGACGATCAAAAGTTTCAGATGGAACATCTGAAACAAACAACATACTTTACAGGAACAACGGAGACGGAACATTTACTGATGTAACCACTGAATCCGGTGTTCTCCATGAAGGATTTTCCCTTGATGTATGCGTGTCGGATATAAACCAGGATGGATGGCCGGATTTGTATGTGACCAATGATTTTGCCGCTAATGACTTGCTCTATATGAATCAGAAAGATGGGACATTCAAGAACGAGATCGGCCGCTATTTAAAACATCAGTGCCTGTCAGCCATGGGACTTGACATTGCGGATATCAACAATGATGGGTGGCAAGATATAATTGTTTTGGATATGCTGCCGGAGTTGAACAGGGAAAGAAAGTTGATGTTGCATACATCTAATTATAAAGCTTATGCCCAGGAAAAATTATATGGATATGAACATCAATATATCAGAAATGTCCTTCAGATCAATAATGGGATAAGTCCCACTGGAGAGCAAAATTTTAGTGAGATTGGATTGATGACAGGGATTTATGCGACAGGATGGAGTTGGAGCCCGCTTATCGCAGATTTTGATAATGACGGGCTCAATGATATTTTCATATCTAATGGATTTCCAGGTGATGTTGTCAATCTGGATTTCGACAAACTAAGGAGAATGATGGGGTTTTATGTCTCTCAAAAGGAGGTCTTAGGATTACTTGAACCCATTAGAATTTCTAACTATGCTTACCGTAATAAAGGGACACTCTCATTTGTAAATTCAACCAAGGAATGGGGATTGGAAAGACCTTCCTATTCTAATGCTGCAGTTTATGTTGATCTGGATAATGATGGGGACCTTGACCTGGTAATGTCAAATTTTGATGAAGCAGCACTTGTATACGAGAACATACTTAACAATAAAGATGAGATCGGGTCCCACTATATCAGGATCAGACTCAAAGGATCGGAAAGTTGTCCTCAAACCTTTGGTACCAGGATTAACATATATTTTAACTCAGGTGACCAACAGTTTAAGGAACAATCTCCTTACCGGGGTTTTATGTCATCACTGGATCCTGTGATTCATTTTGGGCTAGGGGACACTAAATTGTTGGATTCAATGGTCATTACCTGGCCGGATGACAGGCAACGTGTGTTATATGAAGTTAAAGCCGATCAAACATTGGAACTGACTCATGATGCAAATTCGGATCTTCTCAGTAGACAAGATTTGCCGAAAATAAATCCAGGCCCCATCCCATTTTTCAAAGCCAATGATTCAACAGGTCTGCTATTTCAACATCAAGAAAAGGATTTTATTGATTTTCAAATACAACCATTGATACCCCATAAATTTTCACAATACGGACCCTCGCTTGCAGTTGCTGATGTGGATAAAAATGGTGAATTCGATTTATTCATTAGTGGGCCCTACACCCAAAATGGCACACTATTCCTTCAAGAGAATGGAGCGTTTATTGGACAACAAATAGCGCTGGACACGGGTAAGGAAATGGAAGATGGTGGAAGTCTTTTTTTTGATGTAGATAATGATGGAGACCAAGACCTCTACATTGTTAGTGGTGGCTTCGAAAAAAAATTGAATCCGAAACAACACTCGGACAGACTTTATTTGAATGATGGGTCCGGAAATTTTTCAAAAGCTGTAGGCTCCCTGCCGGATTTCCTGGTTAGTGGGTCATGCGTCAAAGGTGCTGATTATGATCAGGATGGCGATATTGATCTTTTCATTGGTGGATTGATCTCACCATGGGAATATCCAAAACCCGTAAGTAGTTACATCTTGCGTAATGATTCTAAAAGTGGAAATGTAAAACTTGCCAATGTCTCTAGCGAAGTTGCCCCACATCTAGAAAACCTTGGACTGGTTAAAGATGCATTATGGACCGATTTTGATAATGACGGACTTATAGATCTCATAGTTGTGGGAGAGTGGATGCCAATAACGATTTTCAGGAATACAGGGGATTCGTTTGAAGACATCACCTCAAAAACAGGTTTAGCCAATAAAACCGGTTGGTGGAATAGTATCACGGGAGGAGATTTTGATAATGATGGCGACACTGATTATGTTATCGGTAATCTTGGATTAAACTCAATTTATCAGGCCAGTAGCAAATATCCTGTAGTCTCTTATTATGGTGATTTGGATGGTAAGTCGCCCTATGATTTGGTACTAGGAACCTTCCATGTGGATGCATCCGGAGAAAAACAACTATATCCAGTACACTCCAAATTGGACTTGGAAAGGCAGTTTCCAGAGATGTCAGATAGATTCCCAACATACGATAAATATAGTATGGCTAAGCTTGATGATTTATTCCCACAGGTAGAGGATGGAAATCTTTTAAAAATTAAAGCGACCTGGATGCAGAGCAGCTATGTCGAGAATTTAGGGAAGGGTAATTTTTCCATTAAACCCTTACCCATCGAAACTCAGGTTTCCCCTATTTTTGGCGTATTGCCAATCGATGTTGATAACGACCAAAACCTTGACATGATAGTTATTGGCAATGATCATGGGAACAATGTACATTGGGGACATTATGACGCTTCAAACGGGTATTATCTCAGAGGAGATGGGGCTGGAAATTTTCAAGTAAAACCTTATTCAGAAAGTGGATTTTTCGTTGATGGTGATGCAAAAGCATTGGTTTATATGCCGTTTCATGATGGTCTTGATCTGGTTATTGCTTCACAGAATCAGGACAGCCTCAAATCATTTTTCGTTGTTCCCCCGGATATCGGTCAATCCACTATAACCATAACACTGAAAGATAATGATGCCTATGCAACGGTAAAGTTAGCAAATGGTTCAATCCGAAAAATGGAATTTTATTACGGGGATACATGGTTATCACAATCAGCCAGAGTCCTGCGAATCCCATCATCGATTAAGGAAGTCAGGATTTATTCTTTTGATGGACAAATGAGAGAACTCTGACTATAAATTATAATTGAGATTACATCTGCAATATTCAATGCAAAGGTTGCTATCGTTTGGTTATGGGAGAAGGGCATAAACCTGTGGAGCAAATTAAGGATGATATCTTGTTCTTGAAAAAATGGAGAAACTGTGATAATATCACCTTGGCAGGTGGAGAGGCTATTCTACATCCACACATACTTGATTTAATAAGGTTCATCAATGATCATAATATGAAGAGTATTATCCTGACAAATGGATATGCCCTGACCGATCCGTTACTAAAAGATTTGAAGAAAGCAGGATTAACAGGGTTAAGTTTTCATATTGACTCCACTCAAATCAGACCTGATTTTAAAGGGGAGATTTCCAAAAAGTTGTTCAGCATATGATATTAAGGAGGTGATGATTGATAAAGTCCCGGACCTTACGAGATTAATAGGTCGGTTAATTGCTAAAAAATATGTGATCAGAAGCGAATGTTTGAAAACCACTATTACAATAATAATTAATAATTACTGTCGTCCGACTAAAATCACCTTGTCAGATGCTAACAAGAACCGTGACAGTTGCTTTTTTGCTTCTCTATACCTGAATTTGCATATGCACTACAAATCCTATTTGCTGGAACATAGCTCACCAATCGCAAGGTGACTGTCCGAGAAACTTTTAAATGTTTGTATTTCAATTCTAACAGGAATAAAAGCTTGGTTTAAAAAATTGGCATTTACGTTGCAATGCAGATGCCAAGAGGCCGGTATCTCTAATTCCTATGGAGCTTACTTCTCTCTTTTATAGTCAGCACAAGTTTTGCGTGATAATATCTGGGTAAAAGTCATATTTTTAATCCAGGGCATTATATATATTGAGCACTTATTTGGTACCCAGGCATAAAACCGTGGTTCTTGAAGTGAAAAGCAACTATTTATTCATTCCTATTTTCTTTGTTTTACTGCAATTAGCGGGTTGTTCCAGTCCTGAAGCAGACCAAGCACGAAATATCGCAAAGATAAAGGCGCAAAGTATGAATAGAGCTTTGCCTAAAATTGTAAACTCGCCCAAAGACAATCCTACCTCTCCTCAGAAAGTGGCATTAGGGAAACTGCTCTTTTTTGACCCCATCCTGTCCGGTAACAAGGACGTGGCTTGTGCTACCTGTCATCACCCCGATAATGGTTATGCAGAGTTTCTGGATATTTCCATAGGAGTGAACGGGAAAGGCTTTGGAAGCAAGCGTGTATTTAATCAACCAAACGACATACCTTTTGTGAAACGTAATTCGAATACTGTGCTCAATACTGCCTTTAATGGTATCGATATTCAAAATAGGTATGAACCTGAAAAAGCCCCCATGTTTTGGGACATGAGGGTGGAAAGCCTTGAAAAACAGGCGTTAGAGCCGATCAAGGCACTTGAGGAAATGAGAGGGCACAACTATACGGAAGATGAGGTATTGGATGTGATCTTAGCTAGATTAGCAGCAATTTCTGTGTATCAACGGCTATTCAAATCCGCTTTTGGTGAAATGGACGCCATCAACGCCACCAATTTAGGAAAAGCAATTGCCGCTTTTGAAAGAACATTGGTCACTAATAATTCCCGGTTTGATCAATTTATGCGAGGAGATAGAGATGCTATTTCACTTTCCGAAAAAGAGGGTTTTGACCTATTCAAAAAGGCAGGCTGCGCTAATTGCCATAATGGCTCCATGTTTTCTGACTACCAGGAACATGTGCTGGGTGTACCTGAAAATGATAAATTAGCGGTACCAGACAGTGGGATCAACCAGAGTTTTGCTTTTCGCACTGCCAGTCTGCGCAACCTCCGATTTACTGCCCCCTATATGCATAATGGCAGCCTAAAATCATTGAAAAGCGTGCTTGAATTTTATGAGGACATCTCGATGGGCAAGACCCGAAATCCTGCGGTACCAAAAGAACAATTCGACCCTTTGGTGAAAGAACTTGATCTTGGCGTAAAGGACATGGGATCTATCATCTCTTTCTTAAATACCCTGAATGATACCGATTTTGACAAAGATATTCCTGAATCTGTCCCAAGTGGCTTACCTGTAGCAGGAAATATTCATTAAAATAGGAATTATTAGTAGTATTACTATTATATTTGCATGCTACTATATCATTTATGAACGAACTTTTATCCAAAGCTAGCAAACGGGTAAGGAATGCCACCGTTGCCAGCAAAATAACCACACTTAGCCAGGCTAACTTGCTAGCGTGTTTCATTTTAATGGCTGTAGTATTATTATTTACAGGGATTGCTCCAAAATATTTAGATTACTTTGCCAATGAGAGAATGGAGCTTGCCGAGAATCATGAAAACGACAAAGAGACCGAAGAAAAAGAAGACAATGCTGAAAGTGATAAGGATGACTGCCTGAACGAATTATTAAGCAATACGTTGTGGTATACTGAAGAGACTGCGACATTCCACGAAAGATTACACCACGGATATTGTTCTTATATTGATATTTTTACCCCACCACCTGAACAGGTATAATTACCCAATCTAAAAAAAGAATAAATGCCCGATGTGGGCAGCTACACTTACCAATTACCATTGAGTTAACTGGTATGCTCGGTCTCATTTAAGGGCGACCCGCCAGATCACTACTAAAGAGTGCAACTTTGGAAAGAAGGGCTCTAAACTTTTTAATTACATAAAGGATGAAAATATTTGACTTTCAGCACATTAAAGGGGATTTGCTTGGTGGAATAACCGCCGGGATAGTCGCATTGCCTTTAGCTTTAGCTTTTGGAGTAAGCTCCGGATTGGGTCCAAGTGCTGGACTTTACGGGGCTATTTTCGTGGGGTTCTTTGCCGCGCTCTTTGGGGGTACAAATACCCAAATTTCAGGCCCCACAGCCCCTATGACGGCTGTTAGTATGGTAATTATAGCTGGAATTATTGCTGCAAATGATGGCGACGTAAATAAAGCATTGCCATCTATTCTAACTGTGTTTCTATTATCGGGATTATTCCAGATGGGCTTGGGGATAATAGGATTGGGAAAATACATCAAATATATTCCCTACCCGGTAGTTTCCGGATTTATGACGGCTATTGGCGTTATCATTATAATTACCCAAGTAATGCCTGCTATAGGTTATTATCCTAAGGAAGATACTGAGTTTGTAAATCAATTTAAGCCACATGCCGAAGAAATAATCCTGGATAATATTTTAAAAGAAGAAGCCGGTGAAGGTATCCTGGTATTAGAAGATTTTGAAGAAACCATAGAAAGAGCGCGGTATATTACTGAAGCACAAATTCTTGCAGAGTCACAAACCCTGGCTTCCAAAGAAGCCTCCGGAGTTATAGGAGCTATTAAGGTATTACCAAGAGGCTTGAGTAAAATTAATTGGCTAGAATTGATTTTAACAATTGGAACCATTGTTATTATTTATGGATTTAAGAGGATAACTAAGGTAATTCCCAGCCAATTAGTGGCGCTGCTGGTAATGTCCGGTATAGCCCATGGATTCGGATTAGATTATAGACCTATTGAACAGATTCCCAGTGGGCTTCCCATACCCAATTTGGAAATTTTTTCGAGTTTTAGTTTAGGCAGTATTACCCCTTTTGTATTTACAGCGTTAACCTTAGCACTGCTAGGGGCAATAGATTCATTACTGACTTCAGTTGTTGCCGATAATATGACTAAAACCAAGCACCAGCCTAATAAAGAACTATTTGGGCAGGGAATTGGCAATATTATTGCCGCAATTTTTGGAGGTATTCCGGGGAGCCGGAGCCACCATCAGAACAGTGGTTAATATCAATGCAGGAGGGTAAAACGCGTTTATCAGGTATGATAGCTGGGTTGTTACTATTGGTTATTTTATTGGCATTAGGTCCGATAGCATCCCAAATTCCTGCAGCTGTTTTAGCTGGGATATTAATTACAGTAGGGATCGGGGTTATGGATTATAAAGGTTTGAAAGCCATACCAAATATGCCGAGTCCTGAAGTAATTATAATGCTGGTGGTTTTGATATTATCAACGGTGTGGAATTTAGTATATGCGGTGGGAATCGGTTTGGTAATAGCATCATTAATGTTCATGAAAAAAATTGGAGATTTGACGGCCGAGCGCTCCGTGGTTAGATCGCTCCTCAAAGAAAAAGCTTGGGATGATGAGCTTGACTTTCCTGAGAATTTAAAAAAGGAAGTATTCATAAAACATATTAAGGGGCCATTGTTTTTTGGCTCTACCAGTGGTTTTCAGCAGTTAGCACAGCAAATACCAAATACTGCTTCCACCATAATTATGAGAATGGGAAGAATGCAATACATTGATCAATCTGGATTGTATGCAATGGAAGATGTGATTATTGACTTGATAAAGCAAGGCAAAAAGGTATTGTTTGTAGATGTGCTCAAACAGCCAAGATACATGCTTGAACGGATTGATATTATTCCTGATTTAGTTCCCAAGGATCAGATCTTCGAGAGTATTGAAGACTGCTTGATATGGATTAAAGAAAATGTAAATTATGAATTATCACCAATAGAGCCTGATGGCTTAAAGATAATAGCCGACAATTAACTATTCTTTTCTGGTCACATTTTACAAATGACTATTTTATTAAACCAATAATATATGAAAACACAAACAAAAGAAATGCAAGAAAACCTTTCTCCCAAAGATGCCCATAGAATTTTGATAGAAGGAAATAAAAGATTTGTGCAGAACGTAAAAGCTCAAAGAAACCTAAAGGAGCAAGTTATTGAAACCAGTGAGGGGCAATTTCCTTTCGCGGTTATCCTAAGCTGTATAGACTCTAGAGTACCGGTTGAACTGGTATTTGATCAGGGGATAGGGGATATATTTAGTGTAAGAGTGGCGGGGAACATCATCAATGAAGATGTGCTGGGTTCTATAGAGTATGCTTGTAAAGTTGCCGGATCAAAAATAGTGGTGGTTTTGGGACACACAAAATGCGGTGCGGTGACTGCAGCTTGCAGAAATGTTGAATTGGGTAACATCACGGGATTATTGCAAAAAATAAAACCTGCAGTAAGTGTAATTAATCCAGAAAATAGGGAAATGGACGACCAGGCCATTGAAAAAGTAGCCATTCGAAACGTGCAATTATCGATTGAAAGAATAAGGGCAGAAAGCTCGATATTATCAAATATGGAAAGAAATAGTGAGATTGCAATTGTAGGCGCCTTGTATAGTGTAACCACAGCTGAAGTCGAGTTTTTTGAATGATAAAATTAAAATCTCAAGCAGCTGAAAGACTTTTTCTGATATTACTATTTTTGCCCATTTCTCTTTTCGCTCAGCAACAGGAGACAGGTAACTGGTTGATGTATTTTGGGATGAACAGGGTAAGTGATAAGTTTAGTGTTCATACAGAAGTACAGTACCGCAACCACACCCTTGCTCCGTTAGATGTTGAGCAATTGCTGCTGCGTACTGGTTTGAATTACCATTTTTCAAATAAGGCATATGTAACAGCTGGATATGCGTATATCGCGAGTCATCAAATTTGAATCTGAACAAAAGACCCCCGAGTCTGAGGAGCACAGAATATGGCAGCAGTTCATTTTAACCAATAACCTTGGCAGAGTGAAATTTGAGCATCGTTACCGGGTAGAGCAGCGTTGGGTTAACAGTGACAATCGCAACAGGTTTCGTTACCGGCTTATGTTGTTCATTCCATTGAACAAACCCCAAATTGAGGCTGGTGCGCTGTTTATCGGACTTTATGATGAGGTGTTTATAAACGGGGAAAAGACATTTTTTGATCGCAATCGCTTGTATGGAGCTTTGGGCTATCAGCTTTTTAAAAACACAGGTTTCCAGGTGGGTATGCTCTACCAAAGGGAAAATGATTTGGGGAAATGGTATCTGCAGTTTGCGTTGGTTTTAAATCCTGATTTCAGAAAGGGAGTAAATGAATAAGTTTTCGCTTATCCTTCAGCCACTGAGTGGGTTTTGCAAGCTAAAAATAATCTGCAGAAATTAAATAAAACCAAAACAAGTACAAAAAAATATCGTATCACCATAACTAGGAAGGGATTGAATTTGATAAAGGAAACTTGAATCTATATTTAACCAATAAACTAAAAATTATATGAGTTATTTAGAGAAAGCACAAGACATTCAGGACAAATTGTCTAAAGGACAATTAATGGATGCATTCGAACAGTATTACCATGAAGATGTAGTCATGATTGAGGCCACCGGTGAGAGACATGAAGGCAAAGTTGCCAATAGGGAACGGGAGGAAAAGTTTCTGGCCAGCATTCAGGAATGGCATGGTGGCGGGGCGGTCGCGATTACTTCCAATGAAGCGGAGGGTATTACCATGGTAGAATCATGGATGGATGTAACCTTTCAAGGTGGTATGCGACCAAAATGGGAACAAATCGCCCGACAAAAATGGCAGGGTGATCAAATTATTGAAGAGCGATTTTACTACAATATGCCGGGCTGACCCCATAAGCCCAAACAAGGAATAATGTATACTGATAAAATTATTGCAGTGAAACCAATGAATTTCCCTTGGGAAACTCAAGACCCATTTCTGTTTTGTGCATATCATAGAGATGAATATCCTAAGGGGAACGATCAAATGGGACCAGATCGTACCCTTCTTGAAGGCAGAAACATTGGGCAGGATTTTACCATTAAAGATGGCTGGCGCATGTATCATGGCCGTACTATTCCAGGATTCCCTTATCATCCGCATCGAGGATTTGAGACCATTACCATTAATAAAGAAGGTTTTGTGGACCATTCAGATTCTTTGGGAGCTGCCGGACGGTTTGGGGCAGGAGACGTTCAGTGGATGACTGCCGGTAAAGGGGTTCAGCATTCGGAGATGTTTCCGCTTATCAATAAGGACAGGGGAAACCCACTGGAGATATTCCAGGTTTGGCTCAATCTTCCAAAAGACAGTAAGTTCGTAGAGCCACATTTTAAAATGCTTTGGAAGGACAGTATACCGGTAGTTTCAGAAAAAGATGACAACGGGAAATCCACATTGATTGAGGTGATCGCAGGAAATTTCAAGGAGATTCAAGCTCTGCCTCCTACGCCTGATTCGTGGGCGGCAAATTCTGATAACCTGGTAACGGTATTGACCATAAAAATGGATACTGGTTCAAAATGGACACTTCCAGCCGCCCAGGGAACAGTAAACAGGGCCCTTTATTTCTATAGAGGAAGTAGCATAACTGTTGAGGACCAAATCATCAATGAGAATCATTTAATCCAACTAAATTCCACTGAAGATATAGTCATAGAAAATGGAGATCAGGACGCTTATTTCTTAATGCTGCAAGGAAAGCCCATTGGTGAACCTGTGGCTCAGCATGGCCCTTTTGTAATGAATACGGAGGAAGAGATCCGGCAGGCATTTATGGACTACCAAAAGACACAATTTGGGGGCTGGCCCTGGCCCCATCAAGAGCAGGTTCATGATAAGGTAAAAGGGCGATTTGCCAAACATGCAGATGGCCGGGAAGAAATCCCATAATATTTACGGATTCATTTTGAAGTTCATCTATATACCTTAGATTTCCGAAAATCTTCTGCTGATGAACTTATATGTAATTCATACCGGGTATTTAAAGCTTGATGGCGGAGCCATGTTTGGGGTAGTCCCTAAAGTGATCTGGCAAAAATCAAACCCAGCTGATTCCAATAATTTGTGTACCTGGGCTATGCGCTGCCTGCTGGTGGAAACCGGGTCCCGACTGGTGTTAATAGACTGTGGCATTGGCGACAAACAAAGCGAGAAGTTCTTCAGCCATTACTATTTACACGGAGCGCATACCCTGGAAGGATCCACACAGGCTGCGGGATGCAGCCTTGAAGAGGTAACTGATGTTTTCCTCACTCATCTGCATTTTGATCATTGTGGCGGCGCTTTGAAAAATGGCGACCATGGTGTAATTAAACCTACCTTTAAAAACGCCAGATATTGGTCCAACCGTGATCACTGGCAATGGGCGGTGGCCCCTAATCGCAGAGAAAAGGCAAGTTTCCTTAAGGAAAATATTATTCCAATTGAAGAAAGTGGACAACTAAACTGGGTGGACATTAACCGAACCAACTGGGATCTGTTTGAGTTCATTACCGCCGACGGACATACTGAAAAGCAAATGCTTCCAAAAATTAACTACAAAGGCAGGACCTTGATATTTGTGGCTGATCTATTGCCTTCCATAGGTCATTTGCCTTTGCCGTATGTGATGTCCTATGACGTAAGGCCGTTGGTCACTTTAAGGGAAAAGGCTGCTTTTTTGCAAAAGGCAGCAGATGAAGAATATATTCTATTCCTTGAGCACGATCCGAATATAGAATGCTGTACGGTGAAACATACCGGGAGGGGTGTGGTGCTGGACCAGACTTTTAAGCTTGAAGAAATATAATGGCAGGAATAGGATTGGTTTTGTCTGGCGGCGGCGCCCGGGGGATTGCCCACCTGGGGGTTTTACAGGCATTTGACGATCTTGGTATTGAAATAAATGCACTATCTGGTACCAGTTCAGGTGCTATGGCCGGAGCTTTCTATGCCAGCGGCGTAGCTCCACAAAAGGTATTGGAAATCATAAAAAAGACTAAACTGCTCTTTTTTGTTCGCCCGGCAATCAGCAAAACCGGTTTGCTTAAAGTGCAGAAACTGCAGGACCTCTTTTCCAAATACCTGCCTTTCAATTCTTTTCAGGAGTTACCCAAAAAATTAACCATCAACGCTACCGACGTAAAAAAGGGCGAATCTAAATATTTCAATAAAGGAGACTTAATACCGGCCATTCTGGCATCCAGTTGTATGCCTGTGATCTTTGATCCTATGGTGATCGATGGTGTGTCCTATATTGATGGGGGGATTCTTAACAATTTGCCGGTAGAGCCTTTACTACCTACTTGTGACATAGTGGTGGGTTCTCATTGTAACCCTGTTGATCACGAATTTCGGGTCAAAAATGCCAAAGCGCTTTTGGAACGAACCTTCTTGTTGGCTATTCGAAATAATACCCTGCATCGTCAACAACAATGTCATCTATTTATAGAGCCACCTGCTCTGGGGAAATATATAGGGTCAGATTTTGACAAGGCTTCAGAAATTTACCAGATTGGGTACTCATATGTTATGAGTAGAAGGAAAGAACTCCTAACTCTTATAAATAACAAATAACAATTTTCAAAAAACCAATAAATTCCAAGGAACAGATGCCAGATCTCAAACAACAGATTTTACAAGGCATTCCCGCCCTACTTCCTGACCCACTACCTTATGATCCGGAAGTAAGTCATGCCCCTGTTCGCAAGGATATTCTTACTAAAGAGGAAAAGAAATTGGCTTTGCGCAATGCGTTGCGTTATTTTCCACTAGATCACCATGCTGTGCTGGCTTCTGAGTTTGCCCAGGAGTTGGCCGACTTAGGACGTATTTATATGTATCGGTTTCGACCTTTGTACCCTATGTATGCGCGGCCAATTGAGGAATACCCGGTATGCTGTAAACAGGCAGCAGCGGTCATGTTAATGATCCAAAATAATTTGGACCCCAGCGTTGCCCAACATCCTCATGAACTAATCACTTATGGAGGGAATGGGTCAGTCTTTCAGAATTGGGCTCAGTACCTTTTGACCATGCAGTACTTGGCAAATATGTCCCGGGAACAAACCCTTCACATGTATTCCGGTCATCCTATGGGCTTATTTCCCTCAAACCCCAGAGCTCCCAGAGTAGTAATCACCAACGGCATGATGATTCCCAACTATTCTAAACCAGATGATTGGGAAAAGTACAACGCCTTGGGAGTCACTCAATATGGACAAATGACTGCAGGTTCATACATGTATATAGGTCCTCAGGGAATCGTACACGGTACCACCATCACCTTAAAGAATGCAGGAAGAAAAATTGGTTTTCAGGACCTTGGCGGCAAATTATTCGTTTCTTCCGGGTTGGGAGGGATGAGTGGCGCCCAGTCCAAAGCAAGCAACATAGCTGGATGTATATCAGTAATCGCGGAAGTTAATCCTGTGGCTGCAAATAAAAGGCATCAGCAAGGCTGGGTGGACGAACTGATCACAGATATGGATCATCTAATAATGCGAATTATTGAGGCAAAAGCTGGCAAAGAAGTCGTTTCTCTGGCCTGGATAGGTAATGTGGTTGAGGTTTGGGAGCGATTGGCGGTGGAAACCATCAAGGTTGATTTGGGATCAGACCAAACTTCCCTGCACAATCCGTGGTCAGGTGGTTATTATCCAATTGGATTGAGCTTCGAAGAATCCAATCGGATAATGTTCAAAGATCCGGGCTCATTTCAAGTCAGGGTTCAACAGAGCCTGCGTCGTCAGGTAAAGGCCATTAACAGTTGCGTGGAACAGGGCATGTATTTTTTTGACTATGGTAACGCTTTTTTATTGGAAGCCTCCAGAGCAGGTGCTGATATTAAAGATGGGCAAGGAGAATTCATATACCCTTCCTACGTCCAGGACATAATGGGGCCCATGTGCTTTGATTATGGTTTTGGTCCCTTTAGGTGGGTTTGTGCCTCCGGCAAACCTCAGGATTTGTTGCACACAGATCAGTTAGCAGCGGAAGTGTTGGAGGTCCAATATCAAAAATCACCGGAGCAAATAAGGCAACAGATAGCTGATAACATCAAGTGGATCAAAGCTGCTGACAAGCACCAACTGGTAGTGGGATCACAGGCGCGCATTCTATACGCGGATGTAATGGGGCGTACTAAAATTGCCCTGGCATTCAATCAGGCCATCAAGCAGGGTTCACTGGGGCTGGTCATTCTGGGTAGAGACCACCACGATGTATCGGGAACAGACAGTCCTTACCGGGAAACTTCCAATATATACGACGGTTCTAAATTTACTGCAGATATGGCGGTACATAATGTGATTGGGGACGCTTTCAGGGGAGCAACCTGGGTGTCCTTGCACAATGGTGGCGGGGTAGGATGGGGGGAAGTAATAAACGGAGGATTTGGTATGCTACTGGACGGTTCAGACGAAGCTGCAGCAAATGTAAAAGAGATGTTACTCTTTGATGTAGTCAACGGCCTTGCACGCCGGGGATGGGCCCGCAATGAGGGTGCGATTTTCGCATCTGAGCAAGCTATGAAATTGCATCCTGGACTACAGATTACCAAACCTTATATAGCTAATGATGAGCTGATTGGTAACATTATCAAATAATTGTTATTTTTGGCCTCCAAAGTAAAATAATTGAAACTCTTAGCTCGATTTAGTTTTTGGTTAACCGGATGGAAGAAGGTAGGCCGATATCCTGATAATACCCCTAAATCGGTGATGATCGCTGCTCCGCACACCAGCAATTGGGACTTTTTTTATGCCAGGACTGCATTTTTCTTATTGGGTATACCAGTCAGGACCACCATTAAGAAGGAGGCTATGTTTTTTCCTATGAACCTGGTACTTAAACTTTTTGGAGTTATTCCTGTTGACCGAAATAAAAGTTCAGGAGGCCTTTCCAAAAAAAGTAGTATGGTCGATGCCATGGTTCAGCTGTTTGAGAAACGTCAGGAACTGGTGATTATGATAACTCCTGAAGGCACCCGGAAATATGCTCCCCGGTGGAAAACGGGGTTCTACCATTTGGCCAAACGCGCGGGAGTACCCATAGTACTGGGGTATCTTGATTACCAGAAAAAACATGCTGGAATCGGCCCAATAGTATATCCCGGAGAAAGCATCGAAGAAGACATGAAGACTATAATGGATTTTTATCGCGGTGTAAAGGGCAAATATCCAGAAAAGGGCGTTAGGTAGTTTCTTAGGGTTTTGATTTTTCTTAAGTTTATTGTATTTTAATTCTAATTAACTGTATTTAAGGTTTGAGGTCCTTTATACACCTACAAATCATATAGAAAACCAAAACTTAGAACTATGAAAAATGTTAAATTTATGTTTACCGCATTTAGTTTATTTTTTCTTGTAAACCACACACAAGCTCAGACCACTAAGGGTGACACGCGCATAGGTGGCCAGTTAGGCTATGGCACAGGTATTGAATCAATTGGCATTGGGGCCCGATTTGACTATGCTATAACCGATCAAATATTGCTTGCGCCGGATTTGATGTATTATTTTGGTAGCAGTGAAGGGAGCGTAGATTTGAATTGGTTCGACATTAATCTTAATGGTAACTATTTATTTGATACAGGCAATTCTGATATTATTCCTTACGTATTAGCGGGGGTGAACTTTGCAATTATTTCAGTAAGTGTGGAAGGTTTTGGAGGTTTTGGAGGTTTTGGAAGTGGCACTAATATTGGCTTGAACATGGGTGGCGGTGTGGACTTTGTGGTAAATACCTTTTTTGTCTTTGGAGAGCTTCGATATGTGTTGAGCAGCGCTGACCAGTTAGTAATCGCAGGAGGTGTCAAGTTTCCATTGAATTAGTTTGACTTAGGATTTGAAGAGGATATTCTTGGTAATTCTGACTGGCAGTCTATTATTTGGGTTAGAGATTACACAGGCACAAAGCGTTGACGGAGCTATCAGAGTAGGTGGTCATTTGGGTTACGGCACTAGTATAGAATCGTTTGGGATCGGGTTAAGGGGAGACTATGCAGTGAGCCCCAGTATCTTGATTGCGCCGGACTTTATGTACTTCTTCGGGAAGCATGACTTTGTTGATGTCAACTGGTTTGATATCAATTTTAATGGAAATTATCTAATTGAAATCAATAACCCTGATCTTGTACCTTATGCCCTGGCAGGGCTTAATATTGCTAATACCTCGTTGGATTGTAATAACCTCCCTGGCTCGGTGTGTGAGGACAATAGTAATACTGAGCTTGGCTTTAATATTGGAGGAGGCATGGATTATTTTGTTGGTAGGATGATGGTATTTGGTGAGCTCAGGGTGGTTCTCGGTAAAGACGATCAGTGGGTATTCATTACCGGGGTTAAATTTCCTTTGAACTAGCTCAGGTGGATTTACGCCGGTATATTTAAGGCCCTAGGTTGGAAAATAACTGGAAAATTACCGGACCTACAGAAATTCATCATTATTGTTGCTCCTCACACCAGCAGCTGGGATTTCCCCCTAGGCCTGCTTGCCAGGGGAATAATCGACAGAAAAATACAGTACCCATGTGATTAACAAGTAGTAACAAATAGAATTAGAAATAGGAAAATTCATAATTCATAATTAACCTGCTATTATCCACGAATTATGTCCGAACCGGTCCCAGTTCTGGGTTAGTAAATCTACATCCGGATCAATCTGTGCTTCCCATGGTGAGCCATTCAGGCTGATCTTTGATAGGGCATAAATCTCTAGATCGTCAATTCCTTGTTTTGCGTAAACTAAGGCCAGGTGTCTGGTGAATTGCCAGATCATGTCCGGACGACTACTCATTTTGCGGGTTTGTTTTGAGGTCAGGTATTCAGTTGGGAACACCTTCCAGCTTCGACCGGTTTTCTTGTCAACCAACTTGAAGTGGATAGTTCCAGTTTTGGAACGTAACATCATCCTCCAGGACATTCGGTGCCCTTCTTCGGTTTTAAACACATTTCCTGGTATAAAATGATGTCTCATAGGAAGCCATAGCTGACAAGCGAAATATACTACTAGCACAGGCCACAGGGCAAAGGGGGTTGAGCTGTGGGATTTATTCTCTTCGGTGACATACCCAGGAATACGTGATCGCCAATTAGTGGTGGGGAAAAAGAGTACCAAGATAGCCAACATCAAATATGGAAAGATCCCAATCCCGAAAATAATGGAATTGAACAGATGGAACGCTATGGAGGTTATTAAGCCAAATTTTCTGGTTTTAGACCCATACATCAACGGAATGATACAAAGATCGAAAATCACACCTCCATAAACCACCAGTTGTTGAAACCATTGCTGCTGTAAAAGTGATCCCAACAACGGCCAGTGAGCCTTTGATGTAAAAGCCAGCGAAATAAAGTCACCTTGTAACCACCCGGGATAAAGCTTGGCCAATCCAGCATAGGTGAAAACAATAAGTAACTGCCATTTAAAGATTTCCATACACCATCTTGGACAGGTGGTGGCGGCTTGGTCCGGGTCCATACAGGTGTCAATGGAAGCATTTTTATGGGCGGGCACCATCAGCATAAGAAGGCACAGCAAGATAAGCAGATAGTAATGGTTGTTATAGCTGGTTTTTTGCATCAGGTAGGTGCACCACCATAACAAAGTAAATAATCCCAGGCTGTGTCGATAAAATAACCCAAGCATTACCATCAATCCCATAACACCCATCAGTCCGTAATAATAGTACATGCCGTAGCCTGGAAGTGGCTGCAGCCACTCGAACCCAATAAAGCTGAAGGTGAATACAGGTTCAATAAAAGCCCTTTTAACCCACCCAGTGAGAATTGCCCCAAATGACTCTACCGCAATCAATAACCCGAAAGCCACACGGAATAGGACTAAAGATGTATTGTCGACCGGTTGTTGCAAATGATTAAGAAGCTGCTTTATGGACATTTCAATGATGAAAAACAATTTCTACTATAAACTCCAAATAATTGCTAATTTCTAATTCAAGACAGTAAAAGATATAATTTTAATAGCTTTATCCCGGATTATATGAACATTGTTGACATGATTTGAATGAATTTACTTAAATGGTCCATTTGTCTGTTCTTTGTTTTCCTTCCGGAGCGGTCGACCTCCCAAAACTTGGCTGCCAGCACAGAACAAACACCAAGACAAACGCCAGCTAGAACATGGGAATTCGGCGTAATGGGCGGGTTTCTTTTTAGCACTATTGAAGGTGATTTAACCGAGCAACATTCCTATGTAGGGGATTTTTGTGCAGGTGTATATGGAACAGTCCAGATGTTCCCACCATTGGGTTTAATGATTGAACTGTACTATGCGGGGCTTGGGACTGGATTTGTCAGTATCGGTGACTCGAAGCTTCATCTTAACTATCTGGTTTTACCGGTGTTGCTCACCTATGAATTTAGGCCAAAATTCACCACAGGGTTGGGGCCTTATTTTGGATTTTTATTAAATGCCCGGGACCAGGGAGATGATTTTGAAGAGAATATAACGGATTTGATCTCTGGCTTGGATGTAGGTGTTAAAATTGGCGTGTATTTCCAAGTAAGTGAGGTTCTTAATCTGGGCGTTTCATTTAATCGAGGATTCATAAACACCCAAAGTGGAGAAAGGGTTAGTACCTTCAAACAATACAACCAAAGTGTAATGTTCACTACTTCTGTTAATTTGACCAAAATTCTAACACACTAACACTCTAACTCATTCACTCATTCACTAACTCACTAACTGATATAGCATGGATCCCCACGCCACTGGCTGGTTACGCAGCTACTGCCAACAGATTAATCCTATCGGAACAGGGTCGGGGCAGCTTCAACTGTTATCTTCAGAGCAAGCCATGTACCAGCTATTTCAACCGTCAGGTATCATGTATGGCCATCCGGTGCGGGATTTAGCTGCCACGGGTCTAATAACTGATCACCTTGATCCCGTTGGTCGAATGAAATTGATTTTCACCGAATCATTGCTATACGCCGGTAGTTTGCGCCTGGAAGAAAGTCAACCGTCCATAATCAGTTCTGATATCACCGCACAACTAATACCAGAGATATCGGACTATTTTTTAAATATCTATCCTGATTTATACCAAGGTAAAATTAACAGTTACCTTAAAAATCCTTACTATCTGGCGGAGAACCTTATCGGTAAGCGTATTACCACAAATACTTCGCTGGTTAAGAACTATTTGGCAAACCTTTTTCACAACAGTATGCTCTTTCTTGATGTATATTATTTCGGTGAGTGGGTGAGTGATTTGGGTTCATCTTCCTCTAAACACATCAAAAGGGAAAAGGAGCACTTGCGGTTTACGATCCTGGGGATTATGGCCTTGGCGGCTCAGGCTGATAATGAACTCCAAAAGGAGGAGCGAGCGCTTTTTGAATTTTTCTTGCATTCCGCCGACCTTTCTCCGAACATGGAAAAAGAAGCCAGGGCCTTGTTTGGCAATATAAAAGATCTCTCCGTAGTTGATATTCCAACGGTGAATAGCTGGTTATTGAGAAAGTACCTCCTGGAAATGGCTATTTTAGTCACATTGGCTGATAAAAAAATGAACGCACAAGAACACAGCTTTGTAGACAGGTTAGGAGCTAAGTTGAAATTCTCAACAAGCGAAATATCGGAAAGTGTACTGGCAGTGGAGAGTTTTGTGCTGGATAATTGGTCAGCAATGCATTACTTATTAGGCAAGCATAATATAGAAAGGGTAAGTTATCGTTTCCTGGTACGATTGAAGGGATTTGTCAATAAGAACAGGGGCTACATAGTACAGGAAATAAAGGAAAGCAAAGAGTTGTTTTATTTACTGGGAAAAAGTAGATCTAATAAATTAACTAAAGCAGAAAAGTCCGTGGTAAAAGAGCAACTTGTAGATATTATTAAAACTATCCCCACCTTCGTAATAATTGCTTTGCCTTTTACCTTTATTACACTGCCCATGTTGTTAAGTCTGCTCCCGAAAACTGCATTTCCCAGTGCATTTCAGGAATAAGCATTAATATCAAGTGGAGAGGTTTTTTATTTGGCAGGCATTATCTATATTGAGCGCTTAAAAAATAAGCAATTACTACATGCAAATAGGCGTTATCTCTGAATCCTCTGATAGACGTGTGGCTTTGGTACCCGATGTGATTAAGCAGTTAATTGAAACAAAGAACAGTGTACTGGTTGAATCAGGTGCGGGTTTGCAGTCCTACATTTCAGATCGGCGGTTTGAAGAGAGCGGAGCAACAGTGACTACAAGGGAGGAAGTATTGAACAATTCAGAAATGCTGATATCGATCAATAGCCTCTCCGGGGAGTTATACAATGCCTTGAAAAATGATACCGTGGTCATTTCTTCATTTCAACCTTTTAATGATGATAAGGTATCTAAAATGTTGTCATCCAGAAATGTAACAGCTTTTAGCATGGACATGATTCCCAGAATCACCTTGGCCCAATCAATGGATGTCCTATCTTCCATGGCCTCAATTGCCGGTTATCGTGCAGTACTGGAAGCTGCTAGCAATTTACCCCGCTATTTTCCTATGCTTACCACTGCTGCAGGTACTATACCTCCTTCAAAGGTTTTGGTGCTTGGGGCTGGTGTAGCAGGACTACAAGCCATTGCTACTGCTAAGCGACTGGGAGGGGTGGTGGAGGCTTTTGATACCCGCCTGGCGGCAAAGGAAGAAGTGGAGAGCCTGGGAGCTAAATTTGTGATGGTGCAAGGTGCTACTGATGATAAAGAGGCCGGGGGTTATGCTGTAGAGCAAACTGAAGAGTATAAACGCCAGCAACAAGTGCTTATTCAGGAGAAAACCGCTAAAGCAGATGTTGTTATTACCACAGCGCAGCTACGGGGTAAACCCGCTCCTTTGCTAATAACTGAGGAAACTGTCAAATCTATGAAAGCAGGGTCTGTGATAGTGGATTTGGCCTCCTCAACAGGAGGAAATTGTGAACTTACCAAAGATAATGAAGTCATAGTCGCCCATGAGGTTACTATTATAGGCAATTCAGACCTGGCGCAACAAGTGCCTATGCACGCCAGTCAGTTATTTGCAAAGAACATATTCAATTTTCTGAAAGTATTGATCTCGGAAGATGGTACGCTCAATTTGGATATGGAAAACGAGATAATAAAATCAAGTTGTATTGCCCATAATGGGCAGGACCTTTATTTCAATTAACAATTGACCATTCATAATTCATAATTAACAATGGACCTGTTTTATCAATTTATCGGAGAGAATTTGACCATGATGTATATTTTGGTCTTCATAATTTTTCTGGGTACTGAGGTTATTTCAAACGTCCCAACGGTATTGCATACCCCGTTGATGTCTGGTGCAAATGCTATTAGCGGTGTGGTAATTATAGGTGCAGTGATACTGATTCGACAGGCAAGCTCTGAAGATTATACTGTACTTATTCTGGGCTTTTTTGGTATTATGCTGGCTATGATCAATGTAGCAGGTGGGTTTGCAGTGACCAACCGCATGCTCGAAATGTTCAAAAAGAAAAAGAAATAATCTTTAAATAATAACGCTTTGGAAGGTACCATTACCAATTTTATTTACCTGATCTGTATTGCACTGTTCATTATTGGACTGAAAAAACTGAGTCACCCTGATAGTGCCAGGACTGGTAATCTGCTGGCTGCTGCTGGGATGATCGGTGCACTTATAGTCACCCTTTTTGCACCATTATCAGGTGGGGACGATAACTATCCTTGGATTGCCGGTGGGATAATAATTGGGACGGTGATCGGTTTGGTGGCTGCCAAAAAGATAAAAATGACTGCCATGCCAGAAATGGTCAGCATATTCAACGGACTGGGAGGTGCTTGTGCCATGTTGCTATCTATTGTGGAATTTTATAATCATCCATCGGGGGCGCCTTTGTTAAGTGGCCAAATCATTACCACCTTCTTTGCACTTTTTGTAGGAAGTATATCATTTACCGGAAGCCTGGTGGCTTATGGAAAACTGGACGGGTTTTTAAGAGACAGTCTGGTTCCGCCAGCTCCTAAAGTGGTCAATATATTACTTCTATTGATAATACTGGCGGTCAGTGGTTATACCATGCTACAGCCTGAGCTGAATTTCACTTATGTAATGGCGGTTTTGGTTCTCAGTCTGATCTATGGAGTTACATTTGTTACTCCAATCGGCGGCGGTGACATGCCGGTGGTGATCTCATTGCTAAACTCGTTTACCGGATTAGGGGCGGCCCTGGCTGGTCTTATTTATGGAAACCAGGTTATGATAGTAGGCGGAGTGTTAGTGGGTGCTGCAGGGACCATACTCACTATGTTGATGTGTAAGGCCATGAATCGCTCATTGATAAATGTAATAATTGGAGGCTTTACTGCATCGGGTGGCAGTGCAGCCGAATCCGGAGATCAAGTTGCCAAAGTGGCGACTTACTCAGATACCGCTATAATGCTCAAGTATGCTCAAAAGGTAATGGTAGTCCCCGGCTACGGTATGGCAGTGGCCCAGGCCCAGCATACAGTGCATGATCTGGAAAAAACCCTGGAAGAGGAGGGAGTAAGTTTAAAATACGCCATTCACCCGGTAGCTGGCAGAATGCCTGGGCACATGAACGTACTGTTAGCCGAAGCTGACGTACCTTATCCCAAGCTATTAGACCTGGAGGAAGCCAATAAGGAATTTTCCAGTACAGACGTGGTATTGGTGATCGGTGCCAATGATGTAGTAAACCCTGCCGCCAAGACAGACACATCCAGTCCCATCTATGGAATGCCTATCCTTGATGTGGAAAAAGCTAAGCATGTAATTGTATTGAAACGAAGTATGAACCCCGGTTACGCGGGTATCCAAAATCAACTGTTCTTCGGAGAACGTACTCGTATGTTATTTGGGGATGCCAAAAGTTCTCTAAGTAAGCTGATCGAGGAAATGAATAACGTGTAATAGCCTATTTAAAATAATACGAAGATATTATCTTATCTAAATAATCTAATATACTCTATAAGTAATTGATAAGCAGTTAATTAATTATTATTAATTAAATTAACGATTTTTTGCATTTTTCAAATATTTTCTCTTTCTTATTGAGCTTTAATTTTATAAGTACATGTGACAACGATCATTCAAATTATAATAAACTATGATTGAATATCTTACGAGTAATAAAAAGTCAAAAATTGAATGAAAACCATAAATACAAAGCATTAAATTTGGTATCGATGGAGAAGTTGAGAGAATTGAGGGAAAACTGGAATAATTAAATATGCAAGTTTATGGCAGGAACGTCTAAAAGAATAACAAATTATCAACAAGATTTAGATAATCTTAGAGTATATAAGATAAGGGGGGTGGAGAAAACTATAATAGCCAGGAAAGGTGGCCCAACATCGGAGGAAGTCAAAACAGGTGACAATTATGCTGAATTACGTAAAAACCAACAGGAGTTTGCCGCTGCATCTAATTTGGCAATGACCTTAAGGCATTCTTTACCGAAAAAGATGGCAAAAATATGTGAGCCCTATGTTTCCGGCAAATTGACCGCAAGGTTCAGGAATTTGGCGCAGTTAAGTGAAGGTGCTAAAGGTAAACGGCCTATTCTTTTAAGCGAAAATGGAAAAACCCTGGAGGGATTCGACTTTAACTCCAATGCACCATTCAAAGAGACATTCCCCAATAATATCATGGTGATGAGCGGATCCAATTATGGTCAATTAATTCTGCACATCCCCTCATTTACGCCAAAACAAGATTTAGTGGCTCCTGATGTGGCCACACATTATCAAATGTTTTCTCATTTATTGTTACTATCTGATTACACTTATACTAAAGAATCAAAAGAATATAATCCATGTGCGCCGGAAGTACATGCTCGAAAAACCACTCAGGAAAATCCCATTCATCCAATTATAAACTACCCGGAGGAAAGTACCACCCAGCAGCTATCTGTATATGATGGCGAGGCCTTGCCAAGCGATACCAGATTGCTACTGATACTAGGCGTAAAGTTTTATAGCTACAACAACCTCAAGTATATAGATCTTCCAGGTAGCAGCTCTATGCAGATTATCAAAGTAATCTGATATAATTAACTCTGACCTACCATAATCCGGTGATTGGATGCTGATTGGGCGCATTCAAACCGGATTCTTGCCTTCCAAATAATTTATATCTGCGGGAACAACTCTTTGAGTTAATTTTAGTACAATAGAGTAAATATCTGTACTGATTTTATGACTAAGAGGCAAACAATCATTGTAGCAATTGGGGTTTTTATCATAATGCTGGTAGTCGGAGGTTTTTTTGCCGGGATGAAGTCAAAACCAGTGAAGATGGCGGTTACTGTCCGTCCAAAATTTGTAAATACCATCCCTGTTACCTATTCTGAGGTGGATACTCGTATTATCACTTTTGGAAGAGTTGAGTCATCTCATCCCATTGATCTGATTGCAGAAGTTTCCGGTAGAATTTTGCCTGGCAGGGTCCCATTAAAAGCCGGTCAGGATTTCAGAAAGGGAACATTGCTGTTTAGAATTGAGGACTCTGAGACCAGATTGGCATTGAAGTCCCAAAAGAGTAATTTCTTAAAAGAACTGGCTACCATTTTACCGGACTTAAAAATAGATTTCGCTGATACTTACCCCCAGTGGAATGCGTACTTTGAGAGCATTGATATTGATGAAAGCCTGCCAAAGATGCCGGCTTACAAAACTGACAAGGAAAAAACCTTTCTGGCGACCAAGAACATATTCAGCAGTTATTTCAACATAAAGCGGGCCGAGACAAATTTACGCAAGCATCTGGTATATGCTCCGTTTACCGGTAGTTTTTCAGACGTTTTATTTGAGCCTGGCGCTTATGTAAATCCAGGAAATAAGATTGGGCGCATCATCAGAAGCGGCAAGCTGGAGCTAAAGGTCCCTGTAGAGACTTCTGATATTAAATGGATCAGTAAAGGGAGTAAAGCCGTAGTTTCAACTGAAGACGGCTTTATGACCTGGGAGGGAAAAGTGCAACGAATCGGCGAAGTGGTCAATCAGACCACTCAGGCCATTGATGTAATGATAGAGATCCTACCTAATGAAAACAGGGTCTACGATGGACTATATTTAAAAGCTGTTATCCCCGGCGAGACGGTACCTAATGTCATGGAAATAGATCGTAGTGCGGTATATAACGGCTCACAAGTATATACTGTAGAAAGCGATTCTATTCTAAAAATACAAAACATCAACGTCCATAGATTAAATAGTAAAACAGTGGTATTTAATGGGTTAGATGAAGGAGCTAAATTGGTAATTGAGCCTTTAATCAATGCCTTCAACAATATGATTGTGGTCACTCAGGTAGATACCCTAAATAGTAAAATGAACCCCACGGTTAAAGCCAACACTGCAAATTAACTGTCAATGGAGCACACATTAAAACAAATGGTGGGATTGTTTGTCAAGTACAAAATACTGGCAAACATTGTCATTGCTGTCACGATAATATTTGGTCTCATTTCCCTGTTTAATACCAATTTGTCGTTCTTTCCTGAAATACAGCCTAGAAATATCACCATTCAGGTTGTTTACCCCGGGGCGTCTCCCCCAGGAGATGGAAGAGGGGGTAACTCTCAAAGTAGAGGAGGCAATCCACAACATTGTTGGAATAGATGAAATTATATCTACTTCTTCAGAAAATGTGGCCAGTATCAATGTGGTAACCTTGAAGGCATATGATATAGATGAGATCTATACTGAAATTAAGAACGGAGTGGACCGCATAAACTCTTTTCCTCAAGGAGCTGAAAGACCGATCATTTTCAAACAAAAGCCCCAAACCACCGCTCAGTGGTTGGGCCTGAAAGGTGATGTGGATAAGTTTACTTTAAAGAGGATGGCTGAAGATATTGAAGACGACCTACTTGCCTCAAGTCTGATATCGCAAATAACCATAGTAGGCCTCCCGGAAATTGAAATTACCATAGATGTATCTGAGATCAATTTGGCAAGATATGGATTGACTTTTGACGATGTCACCAAAGCAGTTCGCAATACCAATCGTGATATTTCAGCGGGGATCATTAAAACTGAAACCGAAGAGATTTTGATCAGATCAAGGGCCAAGCAAACAGATGCTCAGCACATCAGCGATATTGTGATCAGATCCAATAGCGATGGAAGCAACCTCTTAGTAAGGGATGTAGCCAACGTCAGGGAACAATTTGCCGAAGTCCCAAACCGCTCCACCTTAAACGGCGAGCCCGCGGTATTTATTCGCGTTGATAAGTTGGCTGAAGAAGATTTAATGGCAATTTCGAAATATGTAAACGAATATGTCAAGGCATTTAATGCCAAACAATCGGCGGTAACCCTGGAAGTGGCCTACGATTTCATGGATATGCTGGGGGAACGGCTGGAGATGTTAATGTCAAATGGTGGATTTGGGTTACTGTTGGTGCTAATATCCCTGGGGTTGTTTCTTAGTCTAAGGCTTTCATTCTGGGTAGCCTGGGGCATTCCTTCTTCCTTTCTTGGAATGTTTATCATTGGAAGTTTCGTGGGCATTACCATTAACATGCTTTCACTTTTTGGAATGATACTGGTAGTGGGTATTCTGGTAGATGATGGAATCGTTATAGCAGAAAATATTTACAGTCATTTCGAGAAGGGAAAAAACCCATACCAGGCTGCGGTGGATGGCACTGTTGAAGTAATGCCGGCGGTCTTTGTTTCTGTAACTACCACTATTATCGCATTTATTCCGTTGCTGTTGTTGGAAGGTGGATTTGAATTTCTGTTTGACATGGCGGTGGTGGTGATCGCCAGCTTGGCATTTAGCCTTATAGAGGCTTTTTTTGTACTGCCGGCTCATTTGGGTACTCCCCATGTTTTACGCTCCAAAAAAAGGGCCAATCGCATTCGAAAGTTTATGGACCGCGGGATTATGTACGTCCGGAAAAACATATACGGTAAAGCGCTTCAATTTACCATGCGATACCGCTTGATTTCTATGGCTTTCTTGCTGGGACTGTTTCTATTGATCTTTGGATTGGTAGCTGGAGGCATAATTAAATCTACATTCTTCCCCAATATTCCTTTTTCTGGCTTTAGTGTAAATTTAGTACTTAAAGCGGGGACACCTGAAAAGAAGACAGAGCAATTGATACAAAGGATTGAACGGCAAGTCTGGGAATTGAACGAGGAACTAAAAGAAAAATACCCAGGAGAAGAGGATTTTGTGGACTACACCTTTGGGGGCTTGGGAAATACCAGCGACGGTTCGGAATCCGGCGGTCATGCGGCATCGGTTCAGGTATTTCACCGGGACCTGGATGGTGACCCTATTGATGGGTTTGAACTAGTGAGTCTGGTAAGGAAAAAGATAGGTGAGGTACCTGAGGCGGAGAAACTAACGGTTGGAGGATTCATGCGATTCGGAAAACCTGTGTCTGTGCGTCTACTGGGAAAGGACATGGATGAATTGGTAGCTGCCAAGGAATTCTTGAAATCAGAACTTAAAAATATTTCAGACCTAAAGGACATCAATGATGATATTTCGGTTGGAAAAAGAGAAATAAATATTCGCCTAAACCAACAAGCATATTTCCTGGGGCTTACACACGATGAGATCACCAAACAGATTCGCCAGGGTTTTTTTGGTGAAGAGGTACAAAGGTTGCAGAAAGGAAGTGACGAGGTAAAAGTCTGGGTGCGATATCCAAGTAAAGGCCGGGAAAGTATTGGTCAACTGGAGCGTATGAAAGTAAAGGACTACAAAAAAAATACTGAGTATCCAATCAGTAAACTGATCAGCTTTGATATTGAAAGAGGCGTTTCTTCCATCAGACATTATCGTACCATCAAGTCTGTAAATGTTGAGGCGGACCTTATAGACCCTTACGCAGAAGTGCCTCCGATTATGGAACAAGTAACTACCCAAATAATACCGGAGTTACTTGCCCAATTTCCAGGAGTGAAAATTGATTTAGCCGGGCAATCCAGAGAGAGTTCCAGGGCTCAGGCCGAAATAGGAAGCTATTTTGGCATGGCTTTTTTGGTGATATTCATTGTGATTATTGTGGCCTTTAAATCGTTTTATCAAGCAGTTCTGGTGATGATTATGATACCATTGGCATGGTTAGGAGCAGTGGTGGGCCATGGTATTCAAGGGATTCCAATTAGCTTGCTAAGCGCCTGGGGTCTGGTAGCCCTGTCTGGAGTAATTATCAACGATGCTGTGGTCTTTCTTGACCGTTTCAATCGCAATATGAAGTCTGGGCAATCCTTTAAAGAGGCTACCTACGAGGCCGGTATCGCCCGATTTAGACCCATAGTGCTAACTTCCATTACCACAGTACTGGGTTTGTTCCCCCTTTTATTGGAAGGGAGCTTTCAGGCCCAATTTCTGATACCCATGGCCGCTTCTATCGCCTATGGCGTACTTTTTGGAACATTAATTATGTTGCTCTTCTTTCCTGTACTGATTCTTGTATTCAATGATATAAGGAGAGCTGCCAAGTGGTTGTGGACAGGTACAAAGCCCGCTCCGGAAAGCGTGGAAAGGGTTGTGATCGATATGCAAAAGAAAAATATGTTTGATCAGGAATTGGAAATGCCAGAAGACCCCAAAAAGGAGGGAGTTACTAATTAATTAAATGAGTTTGAGAGTATTAATATTTTGGATTTTTTTTGTTTCCCAGGGCACACTGTTGGCTCAGGAACATTTGAGTTTGTCCGAGGCCATTCAGATAGGGTTATCCAACAATTTTGGAATTCGGATTGAACAGGTCAATCAGGAAATAGCCCGCAACAACAATAGCTGGGGACAGGCTGGCAGGTATCCTTCCATCGATATCAGTGTGAGCCAAAGCAATAACATAACTGATATTGACAACCCTGCTTCATTCCTTCAGGGTCAAATAAGATCGAATGACCTAAATCCCGTGGTCTCTGGTCGATGGACAATATTTGATGGCTTTTCAGTAAGAATTAATAAACAACGTTTGGATTTACTTGAAGAACAAAGTGATGGTAATGCTGAAATCGTTATCGAAAATGCGGTACAGGCAATTGTGGTGGCTTACTATACAGTGCTACTAGAACAGGAGCGGACAGAAGTACTGGAAGAAGTGCTGACGCTTTCACGAGATAGATATAATTATGTATTGATCAGGAAGGACCTCGGTGCTGCTGTCACATTTGATATACTACAGGATAAAAACTCTTATCTAACCGATTCTTCCAATTATGTACTTCAGGAGTTGATTTATCAAAATTCTATGAGAAGCCTGAATCTACTATTAGCAGAGGACCTGACAAAAATATTTATGCTTTCAGGTAACCTGGACAGTCCAACCAATTCATATAACTATCAGGAGCTTTATGACAAAATGACTGAGAACAATAGTAATCTGCGCAACCAGTTTATAAATCAGGAGCTGTTGCGCAACACCTATGAACAAAGCCGAGCCGCCCGTAGCCCTGCACTGGACATGAATTTGGGATATTCTTACCGTAAAAATTGGCAGGATCTGAGTAAAGCCAATTTTGGAAATGAATCCGGGCCTCCTGATGTAATCAAATCCAGAACCACTAATTATTTTACGAATTTCACTTTGGCCTTTACTTTATTTGATGGGGGTAGAATAAAGCGGCAGATCAAAAATGCCCGTATCCAGGAAACAATGGGAGCGCTACAAACCGATGAGCTGAAACTTCTTTTGAATAATGACCTGTTAATGGCTTTTGACCGATACAATGTGCGAAAAAAACTTTTAGAAATTTCTGTGGAAAGCCTGGAAAACGCTTCCCTGAATCTTGAATTGGCGGAGGAACGATATAAAAACGGAACCATCAACTCCTTTAATTACCGGGATATACAAGTTGGCTATTTGCTAGCTGCACTTCGTAACCTGCAGTCCAAATTTGACCTGATCCAAACAGATACTGCATTGTTGCGATTGACTGGTGGAATACTGGATAGTTATCAATAGAAGTAGGAATTTAACCCGCCAGGCGCGCTAAGCGTCACATCGTAAATCGTAAATCTGAAATCAATTATCTATCTTAGGCCCCATGGCCAATGCTAGAATTCTAATAGTAGATGACGACCCGGCATTTTGCCTAATGCTGGCTACTTTTTTGGACAAAAATGGATTTGAGTCCAGCAAAGCTCTTTCCGGGAAAGAATGTTTATCGTTGCTGGGAAAAGACCCTTATGATTTGGTGTTAACAGACCTGAGGTTACCTGACATGACAGGAATAGATGTGTTAAGGGAAATTAAATCGCGGTATCAAAACATACCTGTTATTCTTATGACCGGTTATGGGGAAATCAAAACCGCCGTCCAGGCCATTAAATTAGGCGCTTATGAATATGTAACTAAACCGGTTAACCCTGATGAGATCCTGTTAATTGTTAAATCTGCTCTTGCGACTCCGCCAGATGATACCAGTACTGCCCAATCCATTTCTGGTTTTCAATACTTAACAGGTAAGAGTCCCTCATCAATCAAATTGGAACAATACATTACTCTGGTGGCGCCCACCACCATGTCGGTGTTAATAATGGGAGAAAGTGGAACCGGAAAAGAGTACGTTGCACGCCGGATCCATCAGGAAAGCAACAGGAGTGAGGGACCGTTTGTAGCTTTAGATTGCGGAGTCTTAAGTAATGAACTGGCAGCCAGCGAGTTATTCGGACACCTTAAAGGGTCTTTTACCGGGGCAATAAACGACAAAATAGGACAATTCGAAATCGCCAATGGCGGGACCTTATTTTTAGATGAGATTGGTAACCTTAGCTATGAGGTACAAATTAAGTTGTTAAGGGCCTTGCAGGAAAAGAGTATTAAAAAAGTAGGAGGAAAAAAAGATGTGGTGGTTGATGTTCGGATCATTGCCGCTTCCAATGATGATCTTCTGGAATCTGTCAAACATCAGGGGTTCAGAGAAGATCTTTACCACAGACTAAATGAATTCATCCTGGAGGTACCTGCTTTGCGGGACCGGGGCGAGGATATTGACTTATTTGCAGATTACTTTCTTGATCGTTCCAATGAAGAGCTAAGCAAACATGTATCAGGGTTCAATCCTTCGGTTAAAGCAGTATTTCATGAATATTCCTGGCCGGGTAATATTCGGGAGATGAAAAATGTTATCAAAAGGGCAGTGCTGTTATGCACAGGTAAGGAAATCAATGAAGATTGTCTCCCTTTGGAGATCCTCCATCAGCCGGACTCATCAAAGCCCATCACCTCCGGCGACCTAAGAAAGCAAACAGAATCTCAGGAGCGGGAGATCATTCTATCAATTCTGGAGAAAACCCGGTACAACAAATCGAAAGCTGCGGAACTGTTGCGTATTGATAGAAAGACCCTGTACAATAAGATGAAGCAGTATGGTATTGAGGGTTAATAATCAGTGGAAAGTGAACAGCTCAGCTTCAGGAGTTTGACTCTTGTTACATATCTCAAAATTTCTCTGTCAACTCAAGATTTTCTTACTTTTTTGGGGCTTTTGAATCCATCAGGTGTGTTTAGGGTCACTAACTGACCATTCCTTTTTGAACAATCCCTGTGTCCCTAGATGATTCATTAAGTTGATGAATAATACTGCTTCTTCACTGTGCTCATCGAATGACGCATCCCATTCTGTTAAGACATCAAGTGCACTCAAAGTTAAACTGTCTTCTGTATGTGCTCCAAGAGATGAGAAATCATCTTTAAGTCGAAGGGCAAGCTCTGATTTCGTATCATGCTTTAAGATATAAATGCAAATATGCTGTTTTGGCTGGCGAAAGCGACTTCCACTTGATTGCCTCTTTTATATGAAGGCATCTCGTAAATCATAATTTCTTCATGATTGGGAAGGTGTGTCAAGCATAAATATCGAATTTTTTCTAGGGCCGAAATTCTTTCTTCCGGTACCTGGGCCAAATATTCTTCTGCTGTTTTAGCATTACTTTTCATATCTGTAATTTATGGTTGGTGTGGAATTTCTACATAATCAACCTCACCGCTTCTCGCTCACTTAACGGGCTCAATACAGTTTTGTTAGTAAAAGTCATCACCCATTCAGGATTTGTTTTGCTGTATTCTCTTAACACCCAGCCAATGGCCTTATTGATAAAAAACTCTTTTGATCCCAATAGGGGTTGAATTATATGACTCAAAAACTTAGTGTCTAAATCGTCCTTGTATTTAAGTTGAAATAACAAGCAGGATCTTTGTAAGCAGATATTATTTGATTCGAGCCATCTTCCAACATGCTTATCTCTCTGCTCAGGGAACATAATAAAGTACTGTCCAATCAATTTCACAGCGATAAAATCTACGGTGTCCCACCAGGATTTATGTGTGACCATAAATTCAAAAAGTTCAATTTCTCGTAATTCAAATTGCCTGGCATATTTTAGGGTGAGTTCCTGGGCAAAATATTGCTAATCTCTTTGAGGATTTCCCCAAAGTGTTTTCACTATGCTCGGTAGCTGGTTTTTAGCTGGCAGGTATTTCTTCACTAAAAATGGTTTTTGAATCTCCCTCCGGGCAGGTGCTTTTATACCATAATATTCAAATTGATCTCTCATATATGCCTTCTGCTCTAGAGCAATCTTGGCATTAGCATTATTTTTAAATTCATTTTCTAAGGCTGCTATGAATTCCTGCATGTACATTTTCTTGTTACCCACCACTAGCTGACTTTTTCATGCCAGTTCGCGCACTATTACTATTAGTTTTTATTTAGCTAATTCATTAATGTCTTTGTTATTAAAAATGTTTAGCTCAGGTTCTTTGACCACAGCATTTATCATAGCTTTTCCAATATTTATGGTATTAGTAGCCGAACTTGGAAAATGCTTCAGAATGAGATATATCGGGCTAAATATCATATAAATTAAAGAATACCAATTTGTCCTTGACTTAATACCCCTTAACGGTTGAATATATCCAGGCCTGAACATATAGGCATGCTTAAATGACATTTTCAAAAGAGCGTTTTCAGTTTTGCCTTTGACCCTGGCCCACATGGTACGCCCTTGTTCGGCGCTATCAGTACCTGCTCCGGAGACATAACAGAAAGCACTATTGTTATTTTGAGCCAAGAAAAGTTGTGCAAAACCCACGGTAAGGTCATGAGTTATTTTACTATATATGTCTTCAGATTTTCCAATTGCGGAGGTACCAAGACAAAAGAAGCAGGCATTATAACCTTTCAAATCTTGTTTTATTGAATCAAGCTCAAAGAAATCGGTAATCAAAACCTCGCTCAGTTTGGGGTGCGTCAGATTTAGGGTAGTTCTATTAACTACTAAAACTTTTGAAATATTTTTGCTGTCTAAACATTCCAGCAATACCCCTTTACCGACCATTCCACTGGAGCCGGTAATAATCACTTTTATACCTATATCCGTCATTTCAAATCCATGCTCCATTTTCCTCCACCTTTTATTATAATAATTAATGCCAGTATGATAACTGCAATGGGTACGTATGGCTCTTGGGGTTGAGCAGGGAACGCAGCCGGATTACTGACAGTTAAATGAACGTATATAGCCACCAGCATAACCGGTAAAATCATCAATGCTGCAATTCTGGAATAATACCCTAAAAGTAAAACGATACCTAGTATGGTTTCAAATACCGGTACAAACCAATAATTAAGGGTATAGAAGGGGATTTCAGCTTCAATCAATTGAATAGACCAGGCAGCCCCAAAATCAGCTAAGGTAAGTTTCATCATTCCCGTCATAATAAAAATTATACCCAGCATCATTCTAAGGACGCCTACTAACTTATTGGGAAATGTTTTTCTGAGGTTTTTCATAATGTTTGTTTAATTTAATCACGTGATTCTACCTGCCCAATCCTTCAATCTCTTGCTCCAGCGCCTTCAAAATAGGGTGTGAGAGTTGCTGGATCTCCTCAACCATAGCCTTCAAAGGTAAGTCCAATTCCTTAGATCTGATTTTTGTTTCAAGCTGGCGTAGCTTACTTACCGGCTCTTTTGCATGTACATGGCCAAAGGAACTGATCATCTTATGGGCCAATTCTGCCACGGTTTGCAGATCCTGCTTTTCTGTAGATATTACCAGCATTTGCAGGTTTTGTTTTAGATTGTCATGAAATGCTTCTAAAATCGGCAGCAAGGCTTCGTCATCGCCTCCTGAAAACTTTTTGAAGTCATTTAGCTCAAATTGAACGGACACCTTGCTGTTGTCCGCGCCGTCTTTGGGTACTAGTTCATTGATCTTTTGATATAGTTCTACCTCCCGATATGGTTTTAAAATGAAGTCGTTAATTCCGGCTTTCCGGTATTTTTCCAAATCAGTTTTTATGACATTGGCCGTCAGGGCTATGATTGGAATCTCCCGTTTTTCAGGGTCAACCAAAGAACGAACAAACTTGCTTAATTCTACACCGCCTACTTCAGGCATATGGATATCTGTTAGTATCAGGTCGAAAGAGTGTTTGGTGATTTGCTCTATGGCTTCTTTTCCGTTGATGCAATAAGTGGCCTGTACTTCCCATTTTTCCAAGATTGTCTTTATCAGTTTAATGTTAAAGGGATCGTCATCGACCACCAATAGCCTCATGGATTGCAGTGAGGAAGTTGGTGAAACATCCATAGCTTTTTTACTGGGCCTCACTTTGTGTTGGCTTAATGGATAGTCCAGTTTAACAATGAACTCAGAACCTTGATCTCCGTTGCTTCGTACTGAGATACTTCCTTGTTGCATTTCTACCAATTTTTTGCAAATTGCCAGGCCCAGACCGGTGCCCTCATACCTTCTGGTGGCTGAAGGATCCACTTGTTTGAAATCACGGAAGATCTCGCCTCGCTTTTCTTCGGGTATGCCAATACCGGTATCTTTTACCGAAATGGTGACGTTAACCAAACCTGAGCTGCTGGTATAGTCGCATTGGACTCTGACATAGCCATTATCGGTAAATTTAATTCCATTACTCACCAGATTCAAAAGTATCTGCTTAAGGCGAAAGGGGTCACCAATAAGGTATACCGGCACCGCTGGATTCATTTCCATAGTCAAACTCAACCCTTTTCCATTGGCATTTAGTTGAAGGGGTGCAATAACTTCTTCCAGAGTATGCCCAAGTTCAAAAGTTACCTGATCAATTCTTAATTCGCCGGCTTCGATTTTTGAATAATCTAGAATATCATTTACCGTATGTAGCAGATGCTGGCTGGAAGTTTGAACTGCATCCAGATACTGTTGTTGTTTAGGTTTTAAGGATGTTCCGGATAATTGCTCGGTAAATCCGATAATGGCGTTCAGTGGTGTGCGGATTTCGTGACTCATATTGGCCAGAAACGCCTGTTTCGACTTAGCTAGTTGCTCCGCTTCATTCTTTGCACCTATCAGTTGTTTGTTGTAATAATCGCCAATTCGAACATCCTTAAAAATCAGATAGGTAAACAGAATCCCCACTATCAGGCAGATGAAAATAATTATTGAAATGGTCAATGTGGAACGACTGGCTATTACCTTAGCGTTATTTGCCCGTTGTATATTCTGGGCCAATTCCTGTTTCTCCAGTCCACCGATCAGCCCACGTATTTGATCGATAATCGCCATACTGCTCTCAATTAACTGAAGTTCTTTATTGGACAATACTTGTTGATATAGGCTTTCCTCCTTTCCAATATCTACCAGGATTTGCTGAATATTGCCTACTACGGTGTCTGGTTGTACATAGCTGGTGTCGGTAGTAACGGTAGTCTCTGTTTGGATTTGTGGCTTTTGCTCTAATTTCGCTAACTCTCTGGCAATTTCCTGTGTTCTTCGTTTCTGTTGACGTCTGGTGTTCTTACCCTTTTTATCATCTTTCTCTGAAGGTGGAAGCAGCTCTACCGTGGTGGTGGTGGTAGTGGTGGTAGTGGTGGTGCGAAGGGTAGGGATGGTGTCTGTAGTATTACTAATCTCTTCCAGCGCTTTTGATGAAAAACTCAATTGATTCAAAGCATTTTTCAACTCAATAAAACTTGCAATGTCTCCCGCTTGTTCATTTAATAGGTACGACACACTATCTACTTCAGCGTTAAATTCAGCACTTACCGGTTCAATAGTTTTAACGGTTTCAAGCTTCAGGTTTATGGAGATAACCAAATTCCGGTAAGTTTCCAGCTGAACAGGGTCGCGGGTAAGGGCATATGCTCTCATTTTGGCTTCTGCTTCGGTAATATTGGCCATTATATCACTCAGTTCTTTCAGTTTGGTTTGTTGATTTGAAGGATTTTCCAGGGACCTTAACAGATCACGGTAACTGTTATAACTAATAATTCCTGTCAATAATACCGCCAAGGCTGCCAGCAGGAACCACCCGATTACTTTTATTTTTATGGTATTTTGCTTTTTGAGCATTTTGGCCTTTTCTAAATGTAGGTAAACCCCGGTAAAGGGCTCTTTTAATACAGCCTATATATTACTATAAACGAAAATAGAGTCAGTTATATTTAACCGACTCTATTTTACACTTAACAAGCAAACCAAACCCCTAATCTTAGTTGGTCACTACCACCAGGTATTTTGAGGAGTTCCAGAATCTGTCGGGATCTATAATCACCAGCCGATCTACATTTTCTTCATCAGCACCCTCAAGCATATATGAATCTGTGGGGTGGCTAGTTACCAATTCCGCCTTGGTACCGTTGATGGGGATAGTAGTGGTAGCGGTAATATCTATTTTATTGAACTTGTCCGAGTCGAAATCATCTTTCAGCATTTCAGTTTTTCCCAGTCCAAGAAACCCGCCATTTTTAGCCAGAATGTTTTCTGCAACCAGCTCTTTGGTAGTTCCTGTGGTGTAATAAGCTGTTTGTAGTTGGTTAGTCTGGTACAGGATGACCTGCTCTTGGTTTATACCGGCTAAGGTTAATGTATCGACTTGACTGTTCAATTCCTGAACAGTAAAATCCAGGGTGTGAAGCTCTTCTTTTAGTTCGGCGATCCGAACATTTCTTTCTTCAATTTTTGCTATCAGTTCTTTTTTGGTGGATTCCAATGCTTTACGCAGTTTGGAATTCTTAACTGACACCTGATTGATCTTTGAATTTAATTTTTCAATGGTCTGCTTATTTTCGACCATTAGCTCATTGATCACTCTTATATTTTCAGCCACTCTTTGGTGGATGTCATCGGTAAGATTGGCGTCGCCGTTACTCACGGTGATGCTTAGTTCTCTTTCCCTGATCTCCGCCAAATTTTGTTCGATGTAACTGAAAGACTCCACAAACTCTGCCAGGGACTGGTCTTTTTGCAGGGATGCCTCAAGCAATTCTTGGTTTTCTTGTTGCAGCGCAACCACTTTTTCTTCAAGATCTAATTGAGAACAGGATAAAACTCCAATTGCCAAGGGAACGATAAAAGCTATTCGTTTCATAATTTTTGAATTTAAAATTTGTTTTAAGTAGACATCTTGAACTAATGAGAATTTAGTGCCAAAGAGTTGATGCATTAATTTAATACAATAAATAAATGCTAATTCGTTATTAATTATATGAATAATCCAATTAGGTTATTTCGTGTTAGTTGACCCAACTGGGTAAAATTTCCGCAGTTTGGGTAATTTGTTCCCATTAGATAGCTGTATTTGCTACATTTAGATAATGTAACTAAGCATGAATAATCTGATAATACGTGTCTTTTCGGTTCTTCTGGTGCTGGCAGTTTTTGGTTGCTCTTCCGGTTCGGAGTATACCGTTGATTACCTCAATGAGCAGTACACCAATGACCAGTCCAAATTCACCACAGTAGGAGCATCACATATTCATTACCGGGATGAGGGCAGCGGTCCCCCGTTGATATTACTACACGGAATTGGCAGCTCGCTGCACACTTGGGATGGCTGGACTGTAGCGCTTAAGGATGATTATCGAATTATTAGACTGGACCTTCCTGGATTTGGGCTTACTGGTGCTGACTCCACCAATGATTATTCCATGAAGCGGTATGTTTCAATTCTTCATTCTTTCTTAGCGTCTTTAGATGTTAAAGATTACTCTCTGGCAGGTAATTCTATGGGAGGCTGGATTGCCTGGGAGTATACTTTAGACTATCCTGAGGAAGTAAGCAAATTGATCTTGATTGATGCTGCAGGATTCATAACACCCGATAATCCTCCAAAACCATTACGTATGTCCCAGAAGTTCAAAAAAAAGACTACAAAAGGAGCTCCCAGATTTGCGATACGGAAATTCCTTAAACAAGCCTATGGAGATAAGAATAAGGTCACAGATGACCTGGTTGACAGGTACTATGAGTTAAACCATCGTCCGGGGAATGGGCTGGCGTTTTACACTATCGCAACCGCTGATTATCAGCCCCGGACCTCAAAAATACCAGAAATCGAGGTGCCCACGCTGATCATGTGGGGAGGTGAAGACAAAAAGTGGATAGACGTGAGTCATGCTTATTTGTTTGAAGATCTTTTACCCAATAGTCAGTTGATTATTTATGATGGAATAGGCCATTTGCCTATGGAAGAAATACCAGTACAGACTGCTGAAGATGCCAGGAAATTCTTTGCTAATTAGGTGGAAGATATTATATCGATTCTAATCACTTACCTGACTGTATAGCAACTGATAATAGAAATCACACTGTTCCCACAGTTCATGCAAATGTTCCGGTACTTTTTCTTCTTTTGGCTGATATTCCTGAAAACCAGTTGATTTATGCACGTTATGATACCAGTGTTTGGCCCAGATGCCATCTTCCGGCCGGGGACCAGCTTCCCAAGTGGTCATTTCCTCGAAAAAGGGTATATCCAGGGCCAGGCAAACTCTTTTCAATATGCCTTTGGGATCCAATAGTAGCATTTTCGAGTCAATTATAATTGAAGTTTGCCCTTGGTCTTTTAAGTGGTTATAAAGCTCCCACTGCCTTTTCAGTCCGGTATCTCTCATTTCAGGATTGGGTATTTGTTTGATAATGGAAGGAATCATTTCTTTTGGGTCCCGGATAAGCAGTAGATTGTGGAATCCTTTCAGGAAGGACATGTCCAGGTTTACCAGATGATGGGCCATATTCTTGATAAACAAAACAGGCTTTTCATAATCCAGCTGGCAAAGGTCTAAAACCACCGTCTCACCATTTAATTCCATGCTATTTATGACGTCATCTCTACCGGGATGCTGTGCGCCTGAAACTTTTAGGAAATATCCGTAAAGAGGTTCGTCCAGTACCATAGTATCAGGCCTTTGTGCGAAGGAATACATCAGAGCTGTGGATACGTTACGGGGGCCTGACCAAAGTGATATGCGTTTTTTTGTCATTGGTAATTTCATGGGTTGAAGCCAGGACTCACCGAACACCGAACATCGAACACCGAACAAGAAATGTAGAAGTGTTTAAATTGGAGCCTCCTGTATTAATTCCTTGCCTCTTTCATCACAGATTCCAAGGTCACCCATGCTCCACTTTGTTCAGAGCTTACCACAGCGGCTTCCATAAAAGCATAAATTTCCAGGGTTTCAGCGGGCTCGACCGGAACTTCATTTGTTCTAAAATAATGCAATATTGCATCAACCAACGGTTCATACCCTTCCCATCTGCCAAGATAAGCTATTTCTTCGGTACCGAATGCCTGTCCACCATGCCCACCATGTCCGCCTGAGCCATCTACTATGCCTCGAAATGTACCAATTCTGCCATCGTCCCATTCTCCTACTACTGTATCGCAAATGCCGGTTTTTGTCCTACGTACTCTGGTACAACCAGTCTGCATTACCGTAAACAGATGTTCCACTCCATGCATCCCGTACCAATACAAGTCAGAGTGGCTGGGCACATATTTTACGGGGCTAAATGTATCCGCACCCATTACTTTGCCGATGGACCCATTCCTAACTTTTTGTGCCTGACTCATGAATCTGGTCCCTGAAGTAGAAAATGTAACCACATTGTATTTTTTGGCCGCTTCATAGATCGATATCGCATCTTTAAGTGACGCTGCCACGGGTTTATCAATAAAGACTGGTTTACCCGATTTAAATACTTCCTCCGCCTGTTCAAGGTGCAGCCGTCCATCATTGGTTTCCAGTAGTATACAATCAACCAGTTCAAGTAATTGCTTTATGGAGTCGACAATTTGAATTCCACTTTCCTTCAACTCTTGAGTGAACTTATCAACCCGTTCATAACTTGCCGGAATATCCTTGCTTACTGTAGTATAGGCGGCAATCACTTCAAAGCCATTCTCTTGACCATTGATATATTTAGTAAAAGCCACACTGTGAGAGGTATCCATTCCTATGATTCCAATAGAGGTGTTTTTGCTGGACCTCAGGCTCATACCAAATGTTGCTGTATTTGACAATGCTATTCCCAAACTACTGGCAGTAGCATATTTCATAAATTTTCTGCGTTTAAGAGGTGTCATATATTTTGTTTTTACGTTTCTAGTGAAAATTATGAACGACGTTTAAAGTTTTGGAATGTTCAGATGTGATTGTTCCTACCCATCTGGATCATCCGTCTTTTTCATAATATACGAAAATAGATCGCGGATTTGCTGATCGGTCAGGTTGTCAGTAAGTCTTTCAGGCATTAGTGAGGTTGCTTGGGCCTCCATAACCTCAATCTGCTCTGTTGGTATAACTGTTTCTTCTCCACTAAAGGATTTTAGTGTGACCAATTTACTACTTCGATCAGTAATTGTACCAGCAAGGATACGACCATCTTTTTTAACAATTTTGTAATTGACATAACCCTCTCTTATATCAATATTTGGGTCCACGATATTGATAACCAAATAGCTTATATTGTTTCTATCATACCCGGTAAGGTCCGGGCCCAGATTTCCTCCTTCACCAAACAATTGATGACAGGTTCCACAAAGCTGTTGGTATAGTTGTTTTCCAGAGCTGATATTTCCTTCTCCAGATTCCAGCGCTGTGGTGATTTTTCTCATATGGACGGTTTTATCAGCTGATGAAGCGGTGGCTATTTCAGGCCATAGTTGATTCACTGATTTGTTCACTTTTGAATCATCAAGTAGTTGTAATTGTCGCACTATTTGCTCTGGTAGGTCATCAGTTGAAACCTGCTTGCTTCCTTGGATTAACTCCAGTAATTCAAGTGCCCAGGAAACCCTCGATGTGAATAGATTTAAAGAAGCTAATTTTAAGGCCGGGTCTGCACGAAGTTGATTAGGGTAGGCTTTGGCAACCCTTTTCCCGATCTCATTTTCCTTAAAATTAGCCAATGTTGTTAAAGCTGCCAGTCGTATAGAAATTCTGTAGGACTGATTTTCCATTAATTCCAACAGATTGGGGATTGATTGAGTTAGTTTGAGTTCACCCATCACCCGGATGTACGCGAGGCGTTCATTAATATTGGCTTCTTCCTGGGAAATAATGGATAATGCGGACGAAATAGCATCGGTATCTCTCTGTCGAATGAGGAAAACCAGTGGGGCGTCCCCATAATCCTCCAAATGAGGCTTAATGGCAGCAACTAAATATTTAGGAAGAGCGGCCATATCTTTTCCACGAAGCCCTTCCTGGATTCCATCCAATAACGGTTTGATACTCTCTTTATCAGGAGCAAGATCAAGCAATCGGGCACAACTGAGGAAATCATTATTGCTTCCGGCCATAATTAACCGTTGAGCCAACCGCTCCAGGATTGATTGTCTTATTATTGGCAACTCCCACAATTTATGATCTTCAAATAATTTAATGACCAAGTCACTGTCATGGCCAATTTTTGACTCAAGGGCCCACCATACCAGTAAGGGATTGTCTGGATCTTCATAGATCTTTGCACTATACAAAAGCCCATTAATAATTGGTATGGCTTGAGCTGCCGGTAATCTTTTCGCGGTACCAGCCAATTGACTCTGGACTTCCGGATGGGTCTCGCTAAGTGCCAGCGTGACCAAATTGCTGATCACAGCGGGTGACACACCTCCAAAATCACCGAGCAGTCTTATAGTCCACATGCGCACGAATGGATCTTCATGTGCCAGTCCAATTTTAGCAATAGCATCGTTAAATCCACCGCTGAGATTGATGGCCCATAAACACTCAAGGGCAAGTTGACCGGTTTCTCCCAACAACAATTCTTTAAGCTGGGGGATAACTGATTTATCCTTTCGGTCTCCAAATTGTCTTAATGCCTGCTGTCTAAACCATTTATTGGGGTGGCTGAGTAATTCGATCAGTTGCTCTTTTGAATAAGAACTCAAATCAAAGGAAGCCATTGGGGTGACAGTTTTACTTCGCAACCGATAGATTCTTCCACTGGTTTTATGCCAGGTATCACGAGGATCTACGTGTGAAAGCCGGCTGTCGTACCAGTCTGCCAGATAAACCGCGCCATCAGGCCCTGCTTTTATGTCCACCGGTCGAAACCAATGATCGTCAGTTTCAACAATGCGCTGCAGGTCCACATTGCTAAATGTTGAACCATTGGAGACCAATTCTGTTAGCTGGATGTAGTTTAATAGCGGATTTATGGAGATCATTTTACCCTGGTAATGAGCCGGAAGTGCGTCACCTTCATATTTGATCCAGGCATGGGTAAAACGTAGTTTATCACCTTGTAGCTCCATATTATTCAAATAACCAAAAGCATAAGGGTTGGTCAATGCCCCATGTTTTCCCCAATTTTTTATATAATAGGCCCCCTGTTTATAATACTGGCCTCTACTTACTCCATTGTCACCAGAATAGATCCTTCCTTTGGCATCAATCTCTACATGAAAAGTATTTCCGCCCCCTTCTGCAAAGAGTTCAAATATTTTTGTTTCAGGATGGTATCTCCAAATCCCCTGCCCACTGAATTGAACATTTTTTGTTACTGATGAACTGATGTTTGAAGTCACGGTACTGCCAGTTGCTCCATATAACCACCCATCAGGTCCCCATCGCAAGCTGTTGGCTACCGCATGGGTGTCCTGCAGTCCAAATCCTTGCAGATGAACGGTTGGTTCCCCATCAGGAAGTCCATCACCCTTTACATCAGGGTAAGCCAAAAGATAAGGAGGGTTAAGTACCCATATATTCCTTCTTCCCAAAGCCATACTAGTGGCTATATTCAAACCCGTGATGGCATCTGTTGCTTTATCAAATGTTCCGTCTCCATTGGTATCTTCAAAAAACGTGATCTTATCAGCTCCAATGGCGCCAACAGGAGGGGGAGCAGGTACCTTGTCGAACTCAACTCGTAAATGATTGTCAATTCCGGTAATTTTCAATCCTTTCGGGTATGGATATTGAGTGTACTGAACCACCCACAGCCTGCCTCTGTGATCAAAAGTTATTTCGAGCGGTTGATTAATTATGGGTTCTGCAAGTACCAGATCCATAGATAAATCATCTGGAAGTCGAAAACTTTTTAATGCTTCTTCTGGAAGTGTAGGTATTGAATTGTCAGACAAGGCACCTCGGGCTTCGAATGTCTTCATGTAATTGGCCACCTCTTGGTTACCAGCCCGATTTAGTAACTCGTTTTGCGGTTCAGTTCTGGTACATCCTGCCAGGAGAACAAACAGGAGAAGCCGTGAATAAAATGACATGGTGTTCATTAATTAATGCGCGGTGCTAATAAAAACTTTCGTTTCGCTGTTATGCAATTTTTTCCATAACTTACTGATTACTCTTCTATCAAACAAAACTTCTTAATTCCATGAGTATTCTAAAGGATTCCCGTAGAAATTTCATCAAGATATTTGGAGGCCTTGGAGCGGGCATGCTGACTGGTTTCAACCTAAAAGGAAGTAATATGCTCTCTACTTCAGCCGGGAATAAACACAGTATACCATCTCGCAGATCGGGCGCCAATTATATGGGAGATTTTGCAGCCCCTAAATTGGAAAAGGTTCGTTGTGCCTTCATTGGTGTGGGTTCTCGAGGATACGGTCACGCAGAGCAGATAGCTGAGATTGAAGGAACTGAAGTAGTAGCGATTAGTGACTTATACCAAGACCTGGCCAATAAAGCAGCAGATATATGTAAAGAGAAAGGAAAAGGTAAGCGGCACCAGAATATTGCCCTTTATCACGGTACTGACGATGGCTGGAAGAAAATGCTCAATGACCACAGGCCCGATGCGGTTTTCGTGGTTACACCTTGGGAAGTACATGCTCCCATGGCGGTTGAGGCCATGAAACAGGGAGCGCATGCATTTGTTGAAGTGCCACTTGCTCTGACCCTCGAGGAAATGTGGGAAATTGTAGATGTGTCAGAAAGTACCGGTAGGCACTGTATGATGATGGAGAATGTAAACTATGGACGGGAGGAAATGATATATCTAAATATGTGCCGTCAAGGTGTTCTGGGTGAATTGTTGCACGGAGAGGCGGCTTACATTCATGAATTACGCGGACAGATGGAGGATGTGGAACGTGGGACAGGCTCTTGGCGAACTTATCACTACGCAAAGCGCAATGGCAATCTATATCCAACCCACGGTTTGGGTCCGGTGGCACAGTACATGAACCTGGCAAGGGGTGAGGACAATTTTGCCAGAATGGTTTCATTTTCCTCACCTGCCAAAGGTCGCAAGTTATACGCAGCCAAACATTTTGACCAGGATCACCAGTGGAACCATTTGGATTATCAGGGGGGTGATATCAATACATCTATTATCAAAACTAATTTGGGACGAACCTTACTGGTTCAATGGGATGAGACCAGTCCTCGACCCTACACCCGCCATAACCTGATACAAGGCACCAAAGGGACTTTGACTGGGTTTCCCAACCGGATCGCTTTGGAAGGCGGGGTCGAAGGAGCTACCGACAGCCACCATGAGTGGGCCCAGGGCGATCAACTGGAAGCTATATTTCAGAAGTATGAGCATCCTCTATATTTGCGCTTAGGAGAACTTGCTAAGAAAATGGGCGGTCATGGTGGCATGGATTTCATCATGCGTTATCGCATTATCGAATGTTTAAGACAAGGGACTCCATTGGATCAGAATGTATACGAAGGGTGCTACTGGAGTGCCGTGGCACCGATGAGCGAAGCTTCGGTGCTGCAAGACGGGGCACCACAACAATTTCCCGACTTTACCCGGGGAGGGTGGAAGGACACCAAATCACTGGAAGTTGTTTTATAGTCCTGTACTAAATAAGTTATTGCCTACCGGCGTAATACATTGAACATTTCTACATAGTGTTCTGAGGGCTTGAGAATCCCACCACTCTGTGCATAGAATTCTGCTCCGGTAGTATAAACCCCATTCTTGGTACGGGTCCACGGTGCATCTGCCATGGGGTGGTAACTCATCATTCGCTTCCAATTTCTATAGTATTGGTGACCATTGGTTTCCTGTAAACCAATATCCATTTCCGGAAATGGACTTAGTCTGGCAGCAACTGACTTGTTCCAATCCACCAATATTGGATTGACAGTCAGATCGGCACAGAAACAGGGAATGTTTTTTTCATGAGCAAGTTGCGTAATCTTCATGGTCATACTCAGGGTTTTGGCTATGGCTTTTACTGCCATGATACTATAGCCCTGTTCAATTCTGCGGGCTGCATCTTCATCGGTATGGGCGCTTTCATCCGCTGCAATTCTAACACCCAGGTCGCCCACAAAAGCCTCGTTAAATTCATCAAAAGGCTCTTCAATTACCGCTATCCGGTCCAGGGCTTTTATCTTGTCAGCATGGTCTATAAACCTCAATAGACTCTCCATTTCATATCTGCCATTGGCATCGAAATAATAGGGGATTCTCCCATCTTTGGTATGGGGTGTTTCATATTCACTGAAAAGGTTGTGTACGTCCGTCAGAAACTTAATGTCCTGCTCGATCATTTCTTTTTGATTACCCGGTGAACCTGTTTTTAGTTTCATTATGAAATATCCCTCATCTGCCGCGGCCCTTAGTTTTGAAATTGAGGTACCAACGCTGAATGCGGGTATACTGGCAACTTTTTGGTGCCGATAGGACAAGCCAGGTTTATATTGATCAGGAATTAGTTCATCCAAGGTATCTATTTTGTTGTGGTAGGAGTAAAGCTGCCAGGCTGCATTGTCCACACTAACCAGGGCATTTAGTGCAAAAGTCTTACGCAAATCTGGATTGCCGGTAATCTTTTTGCCGTATTCCCAAACCTCCGGCAATAACTGGTCCAACAGGTTGATGGGATTAGTAAAAGAAATCTCCTGAGCGATTTGAAGAGCCCTTTCAGTCATGGCGTACATTAATGCATTGCCGCCATTTTCCGAATGAGCAAAGAACACTTTAGAGTCTGACCATAACACACTCTGAGTCCCCAGGCCAATACCTGTTAAACCAGAGTCGGATTCCAGGTAAGCCACTGCCTGCCAGATTTCTGAAACACCGCTTCCCTTAAATCTATAGGGAGTAATCAGTGGTTCCCGTTCAAAGTTGGAATCTACTTTTGCTATCTTTATCATGGTTGGGGGCTTTTTAGAGAATAGGCCAAGTTTAGAAATTGGAGGTGTAGCAGCCATTCCAATAGCCATTTTAGAACTATTGGCAACAAACTTCCTTCTGGTTATTTTTCCTGAATTCATAATGATTTATTTATTGGTCGATAGGTTGTGGAATATTATTTAATGTATACCATGCTTCGGAAGACCAGAGTTTCTGTCCGCTGGCGCTTATGAGCTGATCGGACAATTCAAAGTATATTACATGCTTACTTACTAGTCCGGAGATCTCCAAACGTACTCTGGTTCGATCTTGTGAAACCTCTACTACTTTTGCTTTCAGAGTTTCCAGGTCCATCTTAGGACCGCCATAATTCTTTGTGGGTTGATACCACCATTGTTGTATCAAATATTGGTCCGATGAATTACCTGATCCAGCAGCCAGAGGCTCTGTAAACTGGATTTCAAATCCGTCAGGTTTCGCCACTACTTGCAGCATTTCAAAAGTGACTTTACCATTGTATTTCATCCGCTGTAATCCATGCCGTTTTTCCTTCCATGACCAGCCGCCGATCATCCCTACTCCGCCAATGTACAATGCGCCATCCGGACCCCAGCGAATCCGGTTAACTCCGGCCTCAAGCCCCTGAGTAAATCTAAAAACAGCGCCTTGGTAAGATCCATTTACTTTTTCAAGAAATACTCTTTTGATCCCTCCGTGGGACACATCTCCATAGATCATCTGTCCAGCATAGGGTCCGTCTTGCATCAGTGAGGGTTCAGAAGGAGAATTGGCGATCTCGTGCTGGGGCAGCCATATAGTCGGCTGTACCATCTCCCGGTCAGACAACGAGTCTGGCAATACCCAGCCCATCCCATGATACGCTCCGGGTCGTACATGGATAAATTTATTGGCCGGCAGCCATTCGCCCTGGTTGTCTGTTATGAATACCTCACCATCTATCCCAATACCGATCCCGTTGGGTTGACGTAAACCATGGTTCAACCATTCAAAAGAACCATCACGAGAGATTTTGACGGTCCTGCCTCGATCGGCCTGGGGCTTCTCACTTACCATCAGGCGCATGGGAAGAGATAAATTGCAATAAAAATGGTCATCCTTGAATACTAGCCCAAAGGCAAATTCGTGAAAATCAGTGGAGACTTCAAATCCGTTGCATATGGCCCGGTATTCATCGATGATATCATCTCCATCCAGGTCGATCAACTGGGTAAGTTCCTGTTTTTGAAGTACGAATATGTCTCCATTAACTACCTCAAGTCCTAATGGTTCCGCCAATCCTGTAGCAATGCGCTTAACCTCAACCTGACTGGGGTCACCGGTTTCTACACCCCTGAGTATATAGACCGATCCTTCCGGAGTCCAGGTAGAAATAACCAGTCGCCCATCAGGCAAAAATGCCATGCCGCCTACTCGAAATTCTATCCCTTCGGGGTGAATGGTGGTAAGATCATAGCTTGGATGCACTGCCTCCAGGGGAGCCCCAAAGCCTGGTTTTGAGGATGTTTGATCAGAGTCTATTAATTGGAGTGCATTATCGACTACCTGTGACTCATTGCTGGTGCTTAGCGATAAGATGAATTGTACCATTGATCTTATGTCCCCTTCACCAAGTTTTGGATGAGGGTTCATGACTCCATTACCCCAGACTCCAGATCCTCCATCTCTTACCTTTATCACCAACGGCTCAACTATCTCCTCATTGGAAGTGTATTTGTCAGCAATTTGTTGAAATCCAGGCCCAACAGTATTTACGGTCCATTCATGACAGGTAAAACAATCGGATTTTTGTATCCAATATCTACCCACATCTTCTGACACCGGGGTGGTTTCCAGATTCACCTGATCCGGCAACGGATCAAAAAATGATCTGAGTATTGTCTGATCGTTGAACTTGATCTCGACTGGCTCAGATTGATAATTTAAGAAAACAGTTGCTTCAGCTATACTTCCGCTTAGCCAGAATTGCCGCTCCAATCCCGGATTTCCCTGATCATCTTTGATGAATTCCGGGCGCTCCTCAATCAACAAGGTGTCTTCCTCCCATACCAACGAATACATCAAATATATTTGCTGTTGCTCCAATCGATATCCACGATATTTGACATCAATTTTGTTAACCATTCCGTCAATCTCTAAGGACCAGGGAGTGGAGGGTAATTCATCAAGCAGATAGTACTGCCCCCAAGTTGTGGGTTGCATGGCTTTGGTATCGGTGTAAACGATACCTTCCCAATTGACACCGCCTTTCCAAACTTTATATAGGCCGCACTTGTTGAGGTCATAGGCTATCAAACACGCCGAATCAAGTGCCATTGTGATCATTCTGGGACGGTAATCCAATACAGATCTGGAAATCCAGGGATCACTGGGGCGTTTAATTTCTTTAGAAGGTGTTTTGCATGAGATGAGTAACCCCAGTACCAATAAGGTAAGTGAGCCAAATAGCCGATGTATATTCAAGTATTTGATGGGTCTAAGATATTATGTGGGTAAGGATATTCAAAGTGGGCGATAATAAACCTGATTGATTTTTATTTGATAATTAGACTGGATTAAGCAATTTACCATTGACAACCACAAACTGGTATGAAACGAATACTATTTATTAAGTTCGGACTACTTTGCGTTTTGATTTTGAATCCGCACGTAAATAAGATCTTCGCCCAGGAGTTCAATACACTAACAGGATTTGTAGTTGACATGGATACCGGAGATCCAATACCATATGCCCTGGTTGGGGTCCCGAAACAACAAAGAGGAATAAGCGCAAACATCAATGGGTACTTTCAGCTTATTTTACCTGAGGAAAATAAGGATCATCACTTGCAAATCAGTTCAATAGGTTATGAACGATTGTCCCTGCCACTATCTGCAATCGACTGGGACCAGGAGCAGCGTTTTGAACTAAAGCCAAAACCCACGGTACTGGATGAGGTGGTAGTTATAGGTAAGTCATACACGGTGGAAGAATTGGTAAAACATGCTTCCAAAAATCGAAAGGTGTACTTAAGATCAAAGCCCTATCTTATGAATGGGTTTTACCGGGAGGTTTTAAAGATCAGGGATAAATATCAGGGGTTAACTGAAGCACAAGGGATCATTTATATGAATGGTTACAATCCTGGCTATAAGAACAACAGAGATCACCTGACCTATGATCTGGCTCAATGGAAACATATTCGTCGTTCAAACTACCCGGATCAGGAAAAAGGTTACTTGGAAATTGGTGCACTGCTTAAGGCAAAGGACTACTATTTGCACGACGGCCCATTGCATCGCAAAAATTTGGACAAATTTCATTACACGGTATCGGACACCAGTTTGTACCAGGACCGGCTGGTATTGGTCATCGATTTTAGCCCTAAAGAAGCCTTCTCCAAGAGTATTACTTATCACGGGCGATTATATATCAAAGAAGATGATCAGGCATTACTGAATCTGGAGGTAGAGGCCAGTGGTCCGCATCCGTTTCTGAAGAATGCGGAATCAAGAAACGGGATAAGTAGCCACTTTGAGGTAAGCTTTTTACTTTTCGATGGCCAGTATTACCTGAGCCACACCAGTTTCCAACGGTCGTACCTCACAGATGGAAATTTAACCAACTGGACCTCAGAGCTTATTGGTGCATCCTTTACTAATCAGGGAGCGTCATTCTTAAATTATGACCAAAGAGTGGTGCTATATAGTGAAATGTTGAACCCGCTGGTCAATTATGATCATACTTTTTGGGACAACTTTTCCTTTTCTCAGGGGGCTGATATTAAGAAAATTTCAGATTTGTACCCGGACCTTGAACAACAGTTTCAAAACAACCACAACAAAAGATTGATCCCGCTTCCCGATGGTATTGAAAGTTACCAGCAGATGGCAACCGATCGTAATGCTCTGGATTTCATACTGCAATATTGATTATTTAAGAAATTTACGGGGTGGCACCACAAAAATACTGACATTTACAAGTAAAGCGCTGTTAAATTTATTGTCAATAAGGGTGTTAGCGTTTCTATCCGGTGAATCCATGAGCTTAAAACTAATGTTGGAACGTAATCCGGTTTCTATACTAAACCACAACCAGTCGTGTATTTCTCGTTCATAGGTGACCAGGAACCGGACTTCTGATTTTCTGAGTATGTAGTCCTCACCTTCAGGAAAATTGGGATCGTTCAGTTGGATGCTGTAGTTGGCTCCGTGGAACCTGGTGGTGGCATATAAAAGATTCCTTTCACTAATAGTATAGCGCAATTTCGCTTCCAGGGGGAGTATTGATTCCAGTCCCAGCCGATTGCTAAAAGTATGATTATACGATAATACCGGATAAATACTTTGCCTGCCAAAATCATAGCTATAGGCAAATCCAACGGCATAGGAGGTATAGGGGTTCTTTTTCCAACCTATTAAAGGGGCCACTGATACTCTAAGGAAGTCTGAATTCAACAGGTCTCCAATATCTCTATCACTGTTGAATTTGGCCCCTAGTCTTATCATGAAATAGCGGTTTCCTAACCAGGGTTTCACCATATAAAAAGTAGCTCCAATACTTCTGAGCGGTTTGTCTTCAAGACTACGGTAGAATGGATAGTCATTATTAGGATAACCTTCAAAATGATATTCTTCCTTATAGTATTCAAGTCCCATGGCAAGTTTAATTCCCGGTTTCAATAACAGAGGAAATCGTAATTTGGCCTGCCAACGCTTATTGAACTTTACTTCGTCTTCACCATTTCCAAATCCGGAATCACCACCATTGGAGGTGATGCTGTAATTCAGAACCCGCTCCTGTTTTATGATGATTGCTTTGGCCCTGGTCATTCCAAAAACCGATGGGACGCAAAACGTAGAATCAGTACAGGCGATTACACTTTCCTGGGCCAGTATAGCTTGGGAGACAGCCATACACCAGAAAATAAGCAGAAAGTAAACGAGTGTTTTCAACGATCAATACTATAGATTAACATACAATATTTACCAGACAATAGTTTCTTTATCAGATGTCCCAATATAACCAATAATTGTCTTCGACATTGTTTTAAATTGCCGCTATCTTTGTCACCTTGGTGACAGAAATCTTTTAGAGCAAATATATCTTGACTATGGACAAAATTGACAGCCTAAATCAGGTTGCGGAGTTTCATCGTACTTTTCAACATCCTATAAAAGACCACCCGGGGATTCCCTCTCCCAGCAGATGTGCGTTGCGGGTTTCACTGATCGCCGAAGAGTTGGAAGAGTTTAAGCAGGCCATTGCGGATGGTGATATGGTTGAAATTGCCGACGCCCTCTGTGACATACAATATGTGCTTTCAGGGGCTGTACTGGAATTTGGATTGGGGGAAAAGTTTGGCGAGTTGTTTAACGAAGTTCAACGATCGAATATGAGCAAGTCATGCGTCACTGAAGAAGAAGCACAGGCCACCGTTGCATACTACCAGGATGAAAAGAATACTCCGTGTTATTACCAAGAGGTGGATGGAAAATATCTGGTTTTTCGGACCAGCGATCAGAAAACCCTGAAGTCGGTGAATTATTCACCAGCTGATCTGAGGGCAATATTGGAGCGGGAGGCTGTCGGAATGTAGCAGGAAACCGCCGAACGCCGAATTTTGATTAACTGATTTACAAATGGGTGCTAGGATATCGTCCAGCTTCGAATTTCCCAATCCGTGATAATTCCTAATTCGTAATTTACTAAGGTCCGCAGGCCTTAGTAAATCCCTTTACCCAAATACGGCTTCAACTTGGGCGAAATATCACGTTGAATAAGCGCATTTTGCCAGATCCATTTGTCAGGCTTTTCCGGTGTTTTCAGGAAGGTGATCTCTTTGCCATTTTTTATGGCTACCGGTTCACCATCCAGATAGAGGATACGGTTGTTAATCAGGGCGGAAACCCGGCCACCGGGAGTAATGATGCCTGTCAGGTTTAAAGGATCGGTAGCGCTGATGGTTAACAGTTCGCCAGTTTTTGGCTTTTTGGTTACAGACCTCATTTTTGTAACAGCTTCTTTCAGGGCAAACTGTTCTCCCCATACTCCGGAGACAAACCTTCCTCCTCTGATCTGTCCCCTGGCTTCAAGCAGCCTAAAGATTCTAACCAGGTCTCTCCAGGGTGGTAATGATTTTTCCCGGTCCACCAATTTTCTGAAAATCACCCCATATCTGCGCAGCAGTATTCTGGCTACTTCCATCATTTGTTCCTGGGACAGGTCTGTAATGTTTTCATTGTGCTCAATAGTAGACCATCTGCCAGCTTCCTCAATATTAAAGATGGTCTTTTTACGCCGCCGGGAATGAGTAATTTTAAACTTTCCAGGAACCAGCAGTGCCCGTAAACCGGTAAAGCTGTCAGAAGTGATCAGGCCGTAAGCAACCAATTCACCCAAACTTTCTTCTACTTCGGTTTTTAGCATTTTAAGATCAGCAACAATCTGATTGAAAAAGGAAGCTCCCCGGTGGATCAGATATTCCCAGACCCTCCGGTTCTTATGACCAAGTTGCGTGGCCAATGGTCTTCGTAAGTGTTGCCACAGGTCCAATCGGGTTCTGCGAATAAATGCTAATGGAGTGGTTTTTATAGGGCTTTTGGCTTGAGATTTATTGGCGAATCTTCCCCACAGAAAATTTCCGGACAGGCAGTGCACATCTAGCCATAAATAATCATAATCCTTAATACGATCAGGGAATATACTGCCCTCCCAGGAAGCCGCCGGCGCTTCAAAACCCTCCATTTGGTCCAACACATTCTCCAATGCCTGGGGCCCTTCCAAACGACTTTCGGGAGTTGCAAACTGCCATTCGAAAAGATAACGCATAAAATCGGCAGCGGCAACCGGGGCAATTTCCCGTCTAAGCTTTCTTAAAGTATATCGGTGGATTCTGGCAAGTAAGCGACGTTCACACCATTCTGTTTGATCTCCGGAGGTAAAGTTTCCTCTGAAAACAAACCCTTCCTGTTCCAGTGTTACCAGGGCGATATCCACCCGTGATCTTGAAACTTGAATGTCTTCGGTAATTCGTTCTGCGGTTACCGGTCCCAATACTTCCAACCTACTTCTTAAGATCTCTACCAGACTTTCTTCAGGGGTGGTTGTGATTCCCAAATATTTCTCGGGGATTTTAATATTTACAGGAACGGTTATCTCAGGATGCACTTGCTGGATTTCCGGAATTCTCTCTACTGCCACCCACCATATTTTTTTGCCAACCTGTATAGTAATTGCCCGTGCTTCTACCTTTAGTGCGTCAAACAAAGCGCTCCAATCAGAGGGACTTTGCAGCCCCTCGGTTTCAGTAATAAAGCCGGAGAGCAATAAACCATCGTGCAACTCATGTTCTGTTTCAGCTTGTATCCAGGCTTCGTCCCGGACCAATTGTATGGCATTTGGGTCTAACTTTCCCAATTCCTTAGCTTCAGCCGGATCGATCCAACGTCTTTGATTCACCGCCAGTGTACGACGCTCTTCAAAAGGTGTGTCATCAATAAAAGTATAGGGTTTGCTGCTCAATATCTCGCTGGCCAGTGGGCTGGCTTCCCTTAAATTGACCGCGTGCAGGCCTTTATTATTATTTCGTATGTCATGGATCAATGTTTCAAGACGAGTCAAATCCATAGCATTATAAAGACAATCAATAATGGTTTGACGCACTAAAGGATGATCAGGTACTTCTCTGTCACCTGCAATATTTTCCAGACATGCCAGCTGATCAGGAAACACTAAGGCCACCAGGTCTTCGGACTGTATCCGCTGTATTTGCGGGGGTACCCTTTGTCCACTGCGTCTTCTTAAAACTGCCAGGGAAATTGTGGCATTCCAACGCCAGTGAATGCCAAACATGGGAGCATCTAAAACAGCTTGTACTAAAATGTCGCGCAGGGTTTTGGGGTTAAGGTACTGGTATACCTCTTCCAAAGGGAAGCTGTGGGTAGCCCCCAGCGATAAGATTATGGCATCTTCGGTTGCTGCCGCTTGTAACTCAAAATTAAATCTTCGGCAAAACTTTTTACGTAAGGCCAGTCCCCAGGCGCGATTGATCCTGCTGCCAAAGGGCGCATGGATAACCAGATGCTGGTCACCGGCTTCGTCAAAGAACCGCTCCAGTACAATGTCCTGGTGGGAGGGCATAACACCAAGTGCTGCCATTCCTGCCGCCAGATAGTCAATGATCTGGTTTCCTGCGCTTGCCGGAATCTTCAGATCATTTTCCAGCCAGTCCATAGCCTCCTGTTTCCAGCTATTATCGGGAATGCTTCTATCGATGCCTAATTCCGGTATGTCTCCAAACCGGCCGGCCAGGTCTATGCGAAACCGGGAAACCGCCTGGGACAATTCCCAACTACGTCCCGGCGCTTCGCCCAGCCAAAAGGGGATATTGGGTGGTTGACCTTGGGCATCTTCCACCCGCATTTTACCAGTTTCCAATCGTAAGACCCGGTATGAGTTATTGCCCAGTTGAAAAATCTGACCCGGTAAACTTTCCAGGGCAAAGTCCTCATTCAGTGATCCAATAAAGGTCCCTGAGGGTTCCAGAATAACATCTACATCAAAATTATCCGGTATGGCCCCTCCAGACATAATAGCCGCTAGCCGTGCTCCTTTGCGGGCAACAAGTCTCTTGTTTATTAAGTCACGGAAAAGGTAAGCTCCCCGACGACCTTGTCTCAATGCATAACCCTGGGAAAGCATATCCACTACTTCGTCAAATTCCTTTTCTGATAAATCTCTGTAGGGGTAAGCCTTCCTGACCAAAGCATAAAGATCTTCGATTTTGTATTCCTCATTTGCCACTTCAGCAACCAATTGTTGGGCCAGTACATCCAGTGGTTTATCGGGTATTTCTAAAGTATCCAGCTCCTGGTATTTTATTGCTTGCATTAAGGCAGCGCTTTCTACCAATTCATCACGAGACAAAGGGAAGAGCCGGCCTTTGGGGGTACCATGTACACTATGGCCTGACCTGCCCACACGCTGCAGAAAGTTGGCAATACTTCTCGGTGATCCCATTTGACAAACCAGGTCCACCGTACCAATATCGATTCCCAGTTCCATGGAGGCGGTAGCAATTAGGGCTTTTAACTGACCGGATTTTAGTTTTTGCTCCGCTTCCAACCTGTGTTCTTTTGACATGCTGCCATGATGGGCGGTAATATAATCCGATCCCATCAATTCGGTTAGTCTATAAGCCATACGTTCAGCCAGCCTTCGGGTATTTACAAAGATCAGTGTGGTACGGTGATTTTTGATGAGGGTTTCCAGTCTTTGATACAATTCTGTCCAAACCTCATTCGACATTACTGACTCCAGTGGTGAACCGGTTACTTCAATGGCAACATCCATTTTTCGACTATGACCGGCATTGATGATGTTGCAGTTGGCAGTTCCCGCCAGGAACTTTGCTACAGTTTTAATGGGTTTTTGAGTGGCAGAAAGACCGATACGCATTAAAGGACTCTTGCATAAGTGGTCTAATCGTTCAACCGACAAGGCAAGGTGTGATCCTCTTTTACTTTCGAGTATGGCATGAATTTCATCTATAATGACAGTGTGTATAGACGATAGCATTTTTCGACCATTAATACTGGTCAACAGTAAATACAGCGATTCGGGGGTAGTCACTAAAATATGCGGTGGATTTTTAATCATTGCTGTACGCTGAGAGCTGGTGGTGTCACCCGTTCTTAAGGCCACTTTAATATTAACAGCAGAGATCTTGTCCCTATTAAACAGAGCTTTTATTCCCTCCAGGGGAACCTGAAGGTTTTTGTGAATATCGTTGCTTAGGGCTTTTAATGGACTAACATAGACTACGGTGGTCTTTTCAGGCAATTGACCTGAAATCCCCGCCCTTACCATGTCGTCAATGATGGCCAGAAATGCCGCCAGGGTCTTTCCGGAGCCTGTGGGGGCTGAAATCAGGGTATGCTGTTTCTTCTTAATGGATAACCAGGCCTCAATCTGTATGTCTGTTGGTTTTCCAAGATTCTTTTCAAACCAGTGTACTACTTTAGTGTGAAATATATCAACTATCATGATACATTGAAGTTCCCCAAATCCTTTCACATAAAAAAGTCCCTCTTGTCATTTTAGAGTATCTAATGACTTTTACGAACTAACTTAGTTGAACATTCATTAAATTAGTTTACTCTTATTTAGGATATCTTGAAATTGCGATACTCAACTGCCACGTTTTTGACCTTATTGCTGTTTTCCTGTGAAACGGTCGATCCTCTTGAACCTGACAGGGTAATTCCAAACCAGATTCAACCGTTTGTAGATCAGTTCATCTGGGAAGCTGAGAAAAGGGGAGTGGATCTGGATGTCAGCAAACTTAGTTTTGAATTTGAAAGCGGTATTCAAGGAGGATCTGCACAGAATTCTATTGCAGGAATCTGTACCCGATCTGATAATTTGCACTTAATAAAAATAGACACCTTAAACAGTTTATGGCTGCTAAGCGGGGATCTTGGCCATGAAGAGATTATATTCCATGAATTGGGTCACTGTTTGCTGGGGCGCTTCCATAGAGATGAAAAGTTCATATCTGACGATTTCGCCAGTATTATGAGGACCGTAGGGCTTCTTCAGTATGGAGACCTTAACAATTTTTCTTCATTGTTCATAGTTCCCGGTGACCTAAAGGCCCATAGACGGGATTATTATATTGAAGAACTTTTTAATGAAAATACTCCAAGCCCATGCTGGTCTGATCCGGATATTATTTCTCCATACCCACTGACTTTTTTTAAAGAATCATTTATTGAAGAACGGAAGTATCGTCGTATGTGGCTGGACCCTGATGATAACTTATGGTTTTACGGAAAAGAAAAGAATTACCTATTGGTTGGAGGTGTATTTCAAGAGCAATTGCCAGGTTTGGAAATTGCTGCCATGAGCAAGGACAGCCAAGATAAAATCTGGATTGCTGGCTTTCAGGAAGGAAAAATACTCATAGGAACATACAATTCTGGAATATTTGAACCAAAGTATGACTCAGGAGATTTTTCCTTGGTCTTTTCAGGTATTGATCAGTTCATAGTGGATGGATCCAACAGGTTATGGCTTGGGGACAATTTTGGAAATTTACACGTGTGGACCGAAAATGAATTTAATCTGGTTACAGGGCTTCCTGAAGGACGGGTTTGGACTATGCGGAATGGTCCCGATAACAGTGTTTATGCGTTAAAAGGAGGTCAGCTCTATATTTTTGAAAGTCCTCAGAAATTTATTCAAGTGGGAAAACACAACTCAGAGCTACCCTCTGACTTTTTCAGAAGCTTGGAAGTAGATGCTCAAGGTGTTGCCTGGATGCAAGTAAGTGGGTCAGCATCTTATCTGCTTCAGTTTATGCCCAATTTCGAGGTGAAAAGGCTGGAACTTCACAAAATTAATTTATCGGAAATTAGGATTAACAGTCTTACTACTGATCGCAATGGTAATATGTGGGCTGCTACCACCAACGGCATTAAAAAATGGGAAGGAGAAACGTTTTCCAAATATTGTGCCTATAACACTGGTGTACCTATACTTAGTTTTAGCAGCATGGCCATTGGAGCAAATGGCAATATTTGGTCCATAGGAAAAGACACTGCTAGCTTACAACCGGTATTAATGCTGTCTAAAGCAGGGATTTAACTACCTGGTTGGTGTGGAGTATTCAAGCTATAAGTACGCTCCAGAAGACCGGAGGGCTTGAACTTTGGCCAATATTTTTTGCCACAGAAACCACAGTGAGGTATTAGTTCCAGTTCCTTTTTCATAGGAAAAGACCAATCCATTTGGTTTTCACTACCACACCGCCGACAAATGTATTGGTGTATTAAACCCTCGGCGGGAGCTTTTTTGTGGTTATGAACCTGCTCTGTATCTCCTTTTTGTACATTATTTGCCTGAACTTCCTGGGCACTAATCGCAGTCACACTTGCCAGCATCAAACTAACGAGGATATATAAATATCGCATGATATAAACTTAGAGAATACCATACTTATTGTAAACACGATTTAATAAGAGACCTTGGCTTTGTAAGGTTTGGCTGAATATTAAAAAAAAGAAAAAAAGAAAAGTTTTCCGGTTGCCAGATTAGTACTTGGTCAGAATGAGTTGATAATTAAAGAGTTAAATTGATTCTGCTGTATTTTCTGCGCACGCCTGACATTCATCCATAAAATCAAACGGTACCACCCCATGACATCCGCCCCAGTAGAATGGTTTACATTCTTTATCAGTCTTGTCGTAGTAATATTTTTCAATTACATCATTACAGGGTCCCCGATCGGGCTTTATACGACATCTACGGTCTTGTTGCAGGGTCTTACAACTAAGTAAAAAAATAACCAATAAACCTAGATATTTCACTATGTAGCTGGTGGTTATGCTATAATTTAATAAAAACAGTCATGGAATGCAATTGTTAGAGAAGTTGTAAATCCAATTAAAAATTCCTATCATAATTTTCTTTCACTGGTAACTGCATTAATAATGACAAATTTCATAGGAGAATTGGTTGGGACCATGCTACTGGTTCTTTTAGGCAATGGTGTGGTTGCCGGTGTTTTACTAAAAGATAGTAAAGCTGAAAATGGCGGTTGGATTATAATAACGGTAGGATGGGGACTTGCGGTGACACTGGCAATTTATGCAGTGGGTAATATCAGTGGTGCACATATTAACCCTGCAGTTACCTTGGGATTGGCCGCAGCGGGTGAATTTTCCTGGTCTAAGGTTCCGTATTATATATTGGCGCAAGTTATTGGTGCAATTATCGGAGCTGTATTGGTATGGGTTCATTATTTACCACATTGGCGACAAACTGAAAGTGCCGATTTAAAGCTGGCGACATTTGCCACTGCACCGGCGTTTCGAAGAACCTGGGCCAACCTGGTCAGTGAAATTATTGCAACTTTCGTTCTTGTTATGGGGCTGTTGTTCATAGGAGCTAATGAATTCACCGAGGGATTGAATCCGCTTATTGTAGGATTTCTGATCTTGTCCATCGGGTTGTCCCTGGGAGGAACTACCGGCTATGCAATTAATCCTGCCAGGGACCTTGGGCCCAGAATTGCCCATGCTTTTCTCCCCATAGCAGGTAAAGGAAAGTCCGATTGGTCTTACAGTTGGATTCCTGTAGTTGGACCAGTCTTGGGTGGAATTTATGGCGCCCTGTTTTATAATGCTGTATTCGTAAACCAGCCGAATACCTGGTTTTGGATGGCTAGTATTCTGTGCTTTTGCATTGTTTTAGTAGCGATCATCAAACAATTGAAAGAAGATAATCATTAATACAATCATGGAAGACCAATATATTCTGGCAATTGACCAGGGAACTACCAGCTGTAGGGCACTGCTTGTTGACCATCAGGGGACCATTCAAAGAGTAGCTCAGCAAGAATTTAAACAAATTTTCCCTAAACCAGGATGGGTTGAACATGACCCCGAAGAAATCTGGACCACTCAAAAAAGAATGCTGGAAAGGGTTTTGGAAGAAAGCCAATTGGAACCCCGGCAAATTGCCGCCATAGGGATAACCAACCAAAGGGAAACCACCGTTGTTTGGGACAGGCATACGGGAAAACCCATTTATAATGCTATTGTGTGGCAGGATATACGTACGGCGGACATCTGTGAAGATATGAAAGCAAACAACCTTGAAGAACATGTGCGCAAAGAAACAGGGTTGGTTATAGATGCATATTTCAGCGGCACAAAAATTAAATGGATACTTGATCATGTTGCCGGTGCCAGGGAAAAGGCAGAAGGGGGAGAATTACTTTTTGGCACCATTGACAGCTGGTTGATCTGGAATATGACTGCAGGTGAAAATCATGTCACTGACCACACCAATGCTTCACGTACCATGCTTTATAACATTCGGGAAATGAATTGGGATACCACTCTACGGGAATATTTTGATATTCCCTCTGATATGCTTCCCGCTGTTCAACCCTCTTCATCGCTCTTTGGGGAAATGCAGATAGGTGATGCCAAAATTCCAATTTGTGGAGTAGCAGGGGACCAACAAGCGGCACTTTTTGGGCAGGCTTGCTTTGCTCCGGGAATGGCCAAAAACACCTACGGTACCGGGTGTTTCATGTTACTACATACCGGAGACCAGTTATCGCATTCTAAGAACGGACTACTTACTACTATGGCCTGTACATTCAATGAAACACCTCAATATGCGCTGGAGGGTAGTATATTTATTGCCGGCGCGGCTATTCAATGGCTTAGGGATGGGTTGCAAATCATTGAATCCGCTGCCGAATCAGAGGCAATGGCCGGATCCGTTAGGGACGCCCATGACGTGTATTTTGTCCCTGCTTTCGTGGGTTTAGGAGCGCCCTATTGGGACATGTATGCCCGGGGTGCCATATTTGGCCTAACCAGGGATACTTCTAGAGAGCACATAGTAAAAGCAACCTTGGAGTCGCTGGCATATCAAACCAGGGACGTGCTAGATGCCATGGAACAAGATTCTGCCCTTAAACTTGAGAATTTGAAAGTTGATGGTGGTGCGGTGGCAAATAATTACCTGATGCAGTTTCAGGCAGATATTTTGGGAGTTTCAGTTGAACGCCCGGAGGTGATAGAGACCACTGCCATGGGAGCTGCATATCTGGCGGGCATACAAATTGGCATGTGGGCCCCCGAAGATGTTTCCGCTCGCCGGCGAATTGATAAAGTATTCAATCCAGCCATGGAGGAGTCACTTAGAGCGTCTTTGTATGCTGGGTGGAAAAAGGCAGTGAAGCGGTCGGGCGGTTGGATTGATAAAGTTTAATTAGCGCTATTACAATAGGACTGTATGGCTTTGGACGCCATTTTTACACCCATTGATTTTGCTTTTTTAAGGTCGGCACAGGATTGGTCCAGATTGCCAATATGTTGATGGACCAGGGCACGGTTAAAAAAAGTGCCTCCATGTTCAGGGTCCAGCCTAATAGCTTCATTCAGGTCCTCCAGGGCTAGCTGAAACTCCCCCAATTCAAACAACGCTCTGCCTCGGCCCTTATAAGCAATTACAGCACTTGGGTCCAACCGGAGGGCCATATTGTAGTCTGCAAGAGCAGATCGGAAATTCTTAATCTTCTCTTGTGCTAATGCCCTGTTCACATAAATCAAAGGATTATTGGGGTCCAACGCAATTGCCTGATGGTAATCTTTTAGAGCCCCCGTTATATTGCCTGCGTTTATTTTTGCTAATGCCCTGTTCACATAAGCAGAGGCGAAATCCGGGTTGTTCTCTATGATTTCATCATAAGCTGCCAACTCCAGGTAACCAGTACTTTCCAATTCCTGGGTGAGGTTGAATTGAGCGATGGGATGCTCCGGATCCAGTGACAATGCTGCCCTGAAATCAGCTAATGCCATTTCACTATTACCTTGTGACGATTCACCTAGCCCGCGATTGACGTAGTAATTTGCATCATGGGGATTTAGTGACAGGGCATCATTAAAGGCCTTAACCGAAGCCTCAAAATTTTCCATAGCATAATAACATAGCCCAATGTAATGGTAAATATCGGCCTCCATGGTATAAGTAGTGGCCATACTCTGAACTAGAACTTCCCCATTTCCTGTTATTGGGATTCCTTTAAAATACAACATACGTGTCTCTCCACTGCTCATGGTCAGCACTTTCTTGAAATCTGTTAAGGATCGCTGATACTGTTTTAACTGATACCTCAACTTAGCCCGGTTGAAGGCAGCCTCCCGATAGGTACTGTCTATTAAAAGTACAATTTGGTAATCGGTCAATGCCCCTTGTGGGTCTGATATTTTTTCCTTAGACAGCGCTCTGTTAAAATAAGCATCTACATGATCAGACTGATACTGAAGGGCTTGGTCCAACAAATCTATTGATTGAGGAAAATTTTGCTTGTCCATGCTTTCCTTGGCTAGTTCAACCAACCGATTCGCTTCGCGATACTTCGAAGAGTAAACCTGTGGTTGGATTTGGCTCTGGGCGTGAAAGGAACCTCCCAATAGAGCCAGGGATAAATACAAACTGACCAAACAATGGCAAGAGCTCATTTTGTGTTAATTGAATATTAGATAAATTTACAAATTACCGGGTTAATCAGCTTAACATGGGCAGAATGAATGAATCCTGTCCAATATTGAATTTTGGTTATTTAAAAAAAATACTTATCAAATTGATAATCAATACTTTTTGAGCTTTATTTGACGTTGATTTTTAAGGGATTCTTACGCTCTTACCAATCTTGGTATGATTTTTACACTGGTATCATCAATTATTAATTGCGGGGAACTTAGATTTGTATTATTATAAGCAGCAGTAAATATGGATAGTATTACTATGAACAAGTACGTTTGGTTGATTTTCTATTTAATCCTCATAATCAGCAGCACAGGCTGTAAAAACCAACAGAAAATTGCAGATGAAGCGGATAAAGTAAAGACAGAAAATGCCGCTCAGGCAAAGGCCATACTAAATTCGATACTCAATGATGACGGTCAGATGACACTTGCTGAAAAAGAAAAGAAATTAAGGCAAGCCCGGACCCTGAATTCGGACGATTCCGAAGTTAAATATTTGATTTCTGAGGTAGAAAAAATGCTTGACAGAGAGCGCGAAGCCCAGAGATTAGCTCAAGAGCCACCACCAAGACCTGACCCCGCACTGGAAGATACACTAAGCAATTTATTTGGTAAAATTGCTGCTGCAGGAAATACTACTACAGCTAATAACATCATAGAGGAAGGACTAACAATGTTTAGTTCTCCACAAGTACCTGTACTGATCATTATTAGTAAATCGGGAAATCTTAAGGACTATGATGAACCTACTACCATTTTGCGGTACCTAAATTATTTAAAAGACCAGCAAACATCACCTAACCTGGTTCATAACCTGGTAAAGGATGACAATGGGAAGATAAATGAGTTGGAATTGATAAAGAAGTCCAATCGGTAATTTTATGAAACACATTATGCGAAAGTATATTTTTACAATTATGGCCTTGTGTTGCCTGTCTGTTTTAAAAGGCCAGGATATTATTAGCCCTGAAAGAAAGCATGCAATCGATTCTTTAGCGCTGGAAAAAGTGAGGGACCTCAGCCGGTATATCAGCATCATCGGTAACAAGGATACACCATTTTCGGAGGCAAACAGGGTTATCGACAGGGCCGAGGAATTATTTGCCGATGCCAGTGAGATAGGAGTGAGTTCTATCAACCGGTCTGATATCAACTACTATGTAGTAAAGGAGTATTTTAAACGCCTGATGGCCTTGAATTATGACAGGGTAACCATCAAATGGTTCAACATACAATACATCAGTGATCTGGAACTGCAACCCGACGGTCGATTTGTGGGGGTAATTACTATATATCAACGATTCGAAGGAGTTACCAAGGATGGCCTCAGATATATGGACACCACCAAAAAAGACATTACCGTGTATGTGGAACGTAAACAAACACAAATTGGAGGTAGGTTAATTGGATTTTGGGACGTAATGCTAGGGGATATCAGAGTTACCGAAACCAGTACATGAGGATCAATTTTTTTTGTGTTATTTATTTTTTACTTACAGGACCGTGCTACGGACAGGTGGGGGAATATTTGGGTGACGAAAAGGCGTTTTATGCCGCTACCAAGCAAGTCAATCAATTTTTTCGGCGTTTCAACGGTGAGGAGAACTTGTTGGGGACCCGGTACTACATGCAGGATTCAAATTATCGAAATCCGGTCCTGAGGAGCAAATACATTAAAGCACTTTTTGATAATAAGCAAAAAAACATCAGTCTTGAATCCAAGAAACAATTCTTAGCTGAGGTTATTAACTCTGACCGTCCCCCAATATCTTGAATTGCATGGAGGAAGCTGGTTTGCAGAAGTTTCTGCCAAGTTTAAATATAAAGGGAGAGATGAAAAATTACTGCTCTTTCTACGCCTTCAGGAGGAAGTTGTGGGCAGCAAATGGGTGATCTTTAAGGCATATTTTGATCCATTCAAAGAGTATTTTGTGGTGGATACTGCGGACAAAAATAAGTTTATTCATCCGATGAGTCATGAGCTAGATTTTATGAATCTGAGAAAAATTTTTGATAATCCTGAGATAGCTGTGGCATATACAGACCAAAACTTTCAGCCGGATTACCTGTCATTGGTTCTTTATGAGATAAAACAAACCAATCTAAAGTTCAAAACCGTTAACCAGGTTAAGTTCCATTTTTTCCAGTTGGAGAACTGGTACATTGAACTTTCAGAATTCAATCGTCGCGGATCAAATACCGGCTGGCTTATTTCCAATTTAATAAATGTCAATGTGCAGCAAAAGGATCTATTAAGGAAGTTTATATACTATGAAGGGATGTAAACTTTTCTGTGCTTTTATCGCTATGTGTCTTTTTGTGGTTTCACCCTGTCAGGCACAAAATCTGGTTAATATGACCCCTATGGCGGAGGTGGAATCTTACAAATCCAGAGTCAGGGACCTGGTGGAGTTTTTGGAGTTTGCCCTCAACACAATTGGTAGCAGCAACACACCCACCCGCGATAAGAACATCATCATAAACCAGAGTTACTTGAAAATATTTGAAAACTCAAAGGTTCAAATAGAAGATGACCTGAATGAAAATCGGGATATGATCACCCGGAAGGATATCCAGGCTTATTTAAGCGATATCGATTTTTTCTTCAAACATGTGGAATTCAGGTTCGATATTGAGGACATTAGTCATTATACCAATGATAATGGAGATATTTATTTTGTGGTGTCAATGACCCGAAATTTAAAGGGGGTTACCATTGAAAATGACAGCGTAAATTCCATGATGATCCGTTATTTGGAAGTAAATTTTAATGAAAAGGAACGGGACCTGAAAATTGTCAGTATTTACTCCAACCGGTTAAGCGAAGCGGAAGAATTGATGAATTGGTGGCTAAATCTACCCTATCCCTGGACTGATATATGTTATAACCAGCTTGGAGCAGTCGACAGCATGGATGTGGCAGGGTTGCGCAAATTGATGAACTTGGAAAAACTGGATCTGTCTGTATATCCGAGGCTACGGAATCTCGAACCGGTGGCCAAAATGACAAACTTGAAAAGAGTGGATATATCAGGGACCCAGATCAGTGATATCATTCCCTTAAAAAACCTCACCAGGTTGGAGATTTTGGACTGTAGCAATACAGAGGTCACAAATTTAGATCCACTAAAATACGCCCTGAGTCTCAAGGCATTGAGAATTGACAGTACTAAAATCAGTGATATTTCTGCGCTGATTAGTATGGAAAATTTACAACAATTTAGCGCTTCTCACACCTATATTAGCTCATTAGAGGCTTTGTCTGGACTGAAAAATATTAAAAAGTTAAACCTGTCGAAGACCCGTATTCGAAGTCTAACGGGATTAGAGTCTATGAATAAGCTGGAAGTGCTGTTGTGTTCTGACAATCATATTAAAAGCCTTGAGCCTATTAAGGATTTAAAGAATCTCAGTTATTTACAAATTGACAATACATTGGTCACCAGCCTGAGCCCATTGAGAGAATTAGACAATCTTCGGGTACTATCATGTAACAGTACGCTTATTACTTCTCTAATGCCACTTGGCGTTTTACCTAACCTGGAGACCGTTTATAGTGACAATACATTAATGGTGAGTAGCGATGCTAAGGAGTTCATCACGCAACACCCACAGATACTGGTGATCTATGGTACCGAAAGTTTAAGGGGTTGGTGGAATGGTCTAAGCAAACCCTGGAAAATAGTACTAATGAAAGAAGCGGATATAGCAAGAACTAATCCCAGCAGGGAAGAAATGGCCAGGGTCGCAAATATTATCAAAATTGATATATCCGGAATTGAGGACATAGTGAGTTTGGAGCCGGTAAAGATCCTGAGGAATCTTAAGGAAATAAAATTCGCATCCACCGGCGTTAGCAGTATATCCCCGTTGAGAGGATTATTGGAATTGGAGTTTGTAGATGCCAGCAATACCGGTGTTAACGAATTGTATAGTTTGGAAAAACATCCTAAACTAGATAGGCTTAGAATTGATAATACTAAAATCCGTCCACAGGAAATCAAACGGTTCATAGCCAATCATCCTGATTGCTTACTTATGTTCAAGACAGAGGAACTTTTAAAGTGGTATGGATCTCTTTCAAAAGACTGGCGTACTATATTGATGTCAAAGGTCGACCGGGGTAGCATGAGTGATAGTGAACTGTTACACACCTTTATTTATTTGGAGCAACTTCATTTTGATGCCCCAGTCAATACATTGCAGCCTGTTATAAAGTTCATTAAACTTAAAGAGTTGGGTTTTAACGGAACCATGATTAGCAGCCTGGAACCATTACGAAGCATTGGTACTTTGGAATCATTAAGATGTTCACATAGCCCGATTGCCAGCTTAGAGCCTATTAGCAAATTACGCAAGTTGAAAATTCTTAATTTTGAGGGTACCTTAGTTGATGACCTGGAGCCATTAATAAATTTAATTGGACTATCGGACCTTGTTTTATCAGGCACACCGGTTAAGGATCTTAAACCTCTTAAGGAAATGACCTATTTAAGAACATTGGCTATTAATAATACTGGTGTGAAATCACTAAAGCCCATTGAGGGACTGCGAGGATTACGATCCTTAAAATGTTACAATACCAAAGTCAACCCTCGAGAAGTGGAAAACTTCAAGAAAGCAGTACCTCAATGTGAAGTAGTTTATTACTAGTTTTTAGTTTCAACTGATAATTCATAATTTCTAATTAAGATATGCCCGGACGGCCCTTTATTCTTGCAGAAACCAACTGGCGCGATGTTAAATCGCAGCAATACAAATTAGCAGTACTTCCCTGGGGTGCTACAGAAGCACATAACTACCACTTACCTTATGCCACTGACAATATACAGTGCGACTATATCGCCGCAAGGTCAGCTGAGATAGCATGGGAGGGAGGGGCCAAGGTTATTGTTTTGCCCACTGTCCCTTTTGGTGTAAACACCGGTCAGATGGATATTCCATTATGTTTGAACATGAATCCGACTACGCAGTTGGCCTTGTTAATGGATCTGGTCGGGGTTTTGACCACACATGATATTGATAAATTAGTGATATTGAATGGACATGGCGGAAACAATTTTAAGGCAATGATCCGGGAATTGTCGGTGCATTACCCAGAAGTGTTTATTTGTAGCGCTAATTGGTATCAGGCCTCAGATCAAAGTACAATATTTCATGAACCAGGTGACCATGCCGGTGAAATGGAAACCAGTTGTATCATGCACATTGCCCCTGACTGGGTGTTAGACCTTTCAGAAGCCGGCAGCGGTACAGCTAAACAATTTCGAATGGAAGGGCTCAAAAAGGGATGGGTTACCTCCCAAAGGGCATGGACCCAGGTTACCGAAGACACCGGTGTAGGCAATCCAGCACAGTCCACTGCAGAAAAGGGTAAGCGTTACCTGGAAGAATCTGCCAGGGAAATAGCCAAGTTCTTTATTCAATTGGAGTCACTGGATAATAGCAATCTCTATGAATGAGCGTATTTTTTAATGCTGGCGTCTAAAATTTCCCCTATTTCTTGCTGTTTTCTTTCGATATCCGCTACCAAATTGAACTGATTGCGCGCACGGTCCAGATTTTGACGGGCATATCCAATCTTGTAATAAACATCACCAGACAAAAAATCTGTAAGGAACCTGATCCCCATAATATAGGTCATCCACCAGGGCCCGACTTTAAGGCTTTCTACTTCTGCCTTAGTTAACGGAATGCCAATGGTACTAAAAAAACCTTCGCACAATGACTGAAAAATGTCGATCCTGAAAATAGCGTCCTCAGCTTTGCCTTCCTCCAGCACACTGTTACAAAAAGTACGACCCATGTCCCCAAAGTCATATAATAACAGTCCCGGCATGATGGTATCCAAGTCTACCACACATATGCCCTGGGTGGTTCCCCGTTTGAACAAAACGTTGTTGATCTTGGTGTCATTATGGGTAACCCGGATTGGTATCAGATTGTTATTTATCAGTTTTGTATATTCCGCCACTTGTTTCCAACGACTTAAAGCAAATTCTACTTCTTTCTTATAAGAGTTAACTTTTCCCACTGCGTCCTTATCTACGGCTTTCTTTAGCTGCTGGAAGCGGATTGCCAGGTGGTGAAAGTCAGGAATCGTGGTAAACAGATTCTTCGGATTCAAATTACTTACCAACCTAAAGAATCCGCCGAAAGCTTTGGCCGCCCCCAGGGCCTGATTTGGGTGTGTAACCTTATCGAAGGAGTCGGACTGATCGATAAAGTTGTAAACTCTCCAAAAGCTGCCGGACTGATTCTGATATATTAAATCACCGTTACGTGATTTGATAATATACAAAGGCCGCAGTGTATTGTCCATGTTGGCCTTGTTCAAATGGTCCAATACCTGAGCGATGTTACTCATCACCTCTTGAGGGTTTTTAAATACCTTTTGATTGAATTTCTGTAAGACGAATTTCGAGGAAATTGAGTCAGAACAGGTAACCAGGTAGGTGTCGTGAATATGACCTGACCCCAGTGAAGATATATTTTGAACTGGCCCTGGAAACTCAAATGCATGACTCAGAAATGCAAAATCTTCCCTCATGAACTTAACACTAGTTCCATAGACTTTTTGGATAGATGCCCTGGTCAATAAAGGAGTTGATTTCGTTCATTACCATGGCTTTATCTTCTTTGTATGTTACACCCATCCAACTATCCTGACAGGTAAGTACATTAACAGAAGCTGCATCAGATTCAACCAGGTTGTTTACAGCATAGGGAATAAAAAACTCGGATTTTGGATTGTCTCCCTGCATTGCTACAAATTCAGAGAATTGTTGTTGCAACTCATTAAAGACTGCAGGTGTAAAACCCCAGAAATTAGTTGATACCAGGGTTCCGGCAGGTATGATGACTGAGGTGTCATTTTGGTAGTACTGTATTTTATTATCAGATATTGCTATTTGTGTGCGTTCCACCACTTTGTTCAGGTTATGGTGTCCATTTAATTCTAACACCGCTCGTGACACTGTTCCGTGTGGGGATAAGGTACCTTCTATAGGGTATCCTACCACTGCGTACTGTTGTTTACCTAATTCAGTTTGTTGAAGGAATTCACTCATTTCCCTATAGGCACTGGGTCCATAAAAATCATCAGCATTGATCACTGCAAAAGGTTCATCGATAGCAGCGGCAGCGCTTAATATTGCATGAGCTGTGCCCCAAGGTTTTTCACGCGGGGTATAATTAAGTTTCTCTGTCCCGAGGGTAACATCAGGGTTGATATCCTGAAATGCATATTTAACCTCTATATGATCAACAAGTTTCTTATAATTGTCCTCAAATGCGGAAACAATATTATCTCTAAAAAGAAATACCACTTTCTTGAAGCCGGCATTGATAGCATCATAAACCCCATACTCCATCAAAGTTTCTCCTGAAGGGCCCATGGGGTCAATTTGCTTAAGACCACCGTATCTATTTCCCATACCTGCTGCCAAAATCAATAAAGTAGGCTTCATAAATAAATTTAACTATATTCAAAATTCAATTCGCGCAAATATAAGACAATTGATTAATTTAACGCTGCTTACCTATGGTATTATCTAATTTAGACTGGGCCCTGATTGGGGCTTTCTTTATTATGTCATTGGTTATCGGCCTGGTAGTTTCCAAACGGGCAGGCTCCAGTACTACAGAATTTTTTTTATCAGGTAGAAACATGCCATGGTGGCTGCTGGGGGTGTCCATGGTTGCCACTACTTTCTCGGCAGATACTCCCAACCTGGTAACCAATCTTGTGAGGGAAAATGGTGTGTCCGGTAACTGGGCATGGTGGGCATTCTTGTTGACAGGAATGTTAACGGTTTTCGTTTATGCCAAGCTTTGGAGAAGGTCTAAAGTAATGACAGATGTTGAGTTTTATGAACTGCGCTACAGTGGAAAAGCAGCGGCATTTTTAAGAGGATTCCGTGCTCTGTACTTAGGATTGATATTTAACGTGCTGGTTATGGGGACTGTGTCCCTGGCAGCCATCAAATTTGGTGAAATAATTTTGGACTTGCGCGGTTGGCAAACTTTGTTGATTGCTGGTTCTGTTACTCTTATATACAGCGCATTAGGTGGAATTAAAGCAGTTATTATCACAGATTTTGTGCAATTTATTTTGGCAATGATCGGCTCGATCCTGGCCTGTATCTATCTGGTAAACCTCGAGGAAGTGGGGGGGATAACCAGCCTCCTGCAGAATGAGCTTGTTCGCACAAAACTCTCAATATTACCTGATCTTTCCGACCCTCAGGTCTGGGGGCCAATATTGTTCGTTCCTTTGGCAGTTCAATGGTGGGCATCGTACTATCCCGGCGCCGAGCCTGGTGGTGGGGGTTATATAGCACAGCGCATGTTTTCAGCGAAGGATGAAAAAAACGCAGTGGGAGCCACCTTGCTTTTCAATATTGCCCACTATGCACTGAGACCATGGCCCTGGATCCTAATCGCACTGGCTTCACTGGTGGTGTTTCCGGAAATTTCGGACCTGCAAAAAGCTTTTCCTGATTTGCCGGCAGATAAACTGGGACATGATGTGGCCTATCCCGCCATGCTTACCTATTTGCCCAGTGGATTGTTGGGTTTGGTGGCGGCTTCTTTGATTGCAGCTTATATGTCTACCATTTCAACACAGCTGAATTTGGGTGCTTCCTATTTGGTCAATGATTTTTATCAGCGTTTCATTGCACCTGAAGCTTCAGATAAAAAGCTTGTGTGGGCTGGTCGTGTTTTTACCGTGGTAACTATGGTTCTGGGGACTGTACTTGGATTAGTACTAACTGATGCCAGTCAGGCTTTCAATTTACTACTACTATTGGGAGCGGGTACTGGTTTGATCTATATTCTACGTTGGTTCTGGTGGCGTATCAATGCATTTACTGAAATAATTGCCATGGTTTCCTCATTGATCATAGCGGTTTATTTAACTTTCATTCATGATCAAATGGATTTTCTTCCCTTACTGGCTTGGCAGAAAACTGTATTGGGGGCGATGTTGACCACAGCAGTTTGGATATTTGCTACTTACTTTACTCCTCAAACAAATGCCAAGACATTGGCAAACTTTTACCGGTTGATTAAACCGGGAGGACCGGGATGGAAACATGTTGTTGATCAAATGGATCCAAGCGAGTCAGGTACGGTAGAGGATCCGGGTGCCTGGAAAGTACCGTTGGAGTTGTTGGCAATGTTTTTAGGTTGTTTTACAGTGTTCGGCATTTTGTTTGCCACTGGTTACTGGATTTACGGCAAATATTCATGGGCAGCAGGTTTGACGCTGGTGGCAATTTTGGGCGTTATCCTGTTGTTTAGGATATGGCGCACGTTACAAACTGATATGTTGGATGAATCGAAATAATTGTTAGATAATCCAGTTGCTTTAACCTGGAATTGTCATTGGATTTTTAGCGAGGTTAGTTTTCAAGATCTTTTTTAAGCTCAGCGGCTTTTTTCTTAAGTTCCGGGTGTTCTTCTGTCATAGCATTTAATGAACTCCATAAGTAGTTCGGAATCTCACGGTTTTGGCTAATTCGCTGTTCAACATCAGACAACCACTCTAATACGTCGTTGGTGTATGTAAAATTTTGTAATCCGGTTACGTATTTACGAAACTCGCCAATCCTGGTGAGCTTCTCTTTGATGGTATCATCAATGGGAACCAATATGGTTTCGGCAGCTGAGGTATTTAAGGCTATTACCGCGGCTTTGGCCCTGACGGTAGTTGAGATATAAGGCTTTACTGAAGGTTGTTGGAGGCACTCATTATAATCAGCAAAGAGTTGTTCATAATCTTTATAACGATATTTCTTGGCCTCCAACCTAGCAATAATCTCCGGGCAATCTTCCAGGAATTCAGTTACTTGTTTTCTAAAGGTCAAACCACTTAATTCAAGAGTTTCTCCATTTGGTTTTGCTACTACTTTGGTGGTCATTATTGAATTATCTCTCTTATGTATATAATTGTAATAGCTAATATGCTCATCTTCCTTAATGATTTGCATAAAGAGCCGTTGGTTATAAAATGCAACTGAACGAAATTGAAAATCTTCACTATGATACACAAACATGACCCTTAGAGGACGGATATATTCTTTGGATCCATCTTCTCCCTTGAAAAACATTGAAGTACTATTATCACGAATGGGGTTTATTTGTAGTTTACCCCTGATGGTATCTCTATTCAATTTAACAATATATTGAGTGTCCTGAGCTTGAAGCTGGGCGAACAAACAAGCGCCAATCAAAAGTCCTGAAAGCCTGAGAATCATAGTCATAATAATCTGACGAAACGTCAAATCTATAAAAAATTAGCCGAAAAAGGGAGCGTCTTTGTTCAAACTTCCAAGGTTATTTTATAGTTTTAGAGCCATAACAATGGATCAATAAAATGGAAATATTAGGTATTGATATTGGCGGGTCAGGAATCAAGGGTGCCATCGTCAATGTGAAAACAGGGGATATGATAACGGACCGGCATCGAATACCAACACCTCAGCCGGCTACCCCCGATGCAGTAACCACTACGGTAGCCGACATTGTAAATTTTTTTTCCTGGAAAGGAGTAACCGGTTGTGGTTTTCCAGCTGTGGTCAAAAATGAAGTGGCCCTTACAGCCGCAAATATTGATAAATCCTGGATTGGGGTAAATGTAGCAGAAATGATTTCATCCAAGACAGGTTGTGTCACTCATGTTTCCAATGATGTTGATGCTGCCGGATGGGCCGAAATAAATTTTGGTGAAGGTAAAGATGTAAAGGGAGTGGTTTTGATCCTGGCACTGGGTACCGGTATAGGCTCTTCTTTATTCGTGGATGGTCGTCAGTTGCCCAACACCGAACTAGGACACGTGATTATGCATGGAGACATTGCCGAAAAGTATGCTGCAAATTCCGCACGAGAGAGAAACAACCTGAGTTGGGAACAATGGGGAAAGCGACTAAACCAATATCTTAACTATATTGAATCGATACTCTATCCTGACCTGATTATTCTTGGCGGGGGTGTGAGTAAGTATCATGAGGAATTTTTCCCGTATTTAAAATGCCGGGCCGAACTGGTTCCTGCTAAATTACGAAACCATGCTGGTATTGTTGGGGCAGCCTGCTCAGCCAGGCACCTTGGCTAAGAGAGTGATATCTTCAAAAGAATCAAGCATGGGCAATGTGTGGACCGGGCAATTAAGCCTCGACTTAAAAGCTAATCTTTAGGGAATGAGTGAATTCAAGGTAAGAAAAAGGAATAAAGTAAAGCGGGTCCCTCTCAGGGCCCAATATGATGAAAAAATAGTCTATGAAATATTGGATGCAGGATTTGTAGGACATGTTGGTTTTTCTATGGGCTCGCAACCCTTTGTAATACCCATGGCCTACGGAAGAAAAGAGAATAAGATATTCTTACACGGAGCAACTACCAGCAGACTGATGACACAGGTAAAGCAGGGCATTCCGGTGTGTCTTACGGTAACTCATCTCGATGGGATCGTGTTGGCACGCTCAGCATTCCATCATTCAATGAACTATAGATCGGTAGTGGTATTTGGCAGGGCCTCGGAAGTGCCCCAGAAACATAAAGAGGAGGCCCTGTTTGTGATCTCAGAGCATATACTCAAAGGCCGTTGGGAAAGCTCAAGGAAACCCAATAAGAAAGAGCTTAAAGCAACAACCGTATTGGAGCTAAATATCGAAGACGCCTCGGCAAAAATTCGTACAGGGCCTCCAAAGGATGATAAAGCAGACTATCAGCTGCCGATATGGGCCGGGGTAATTCCCATAGAACAAATTCTTCGAGAGCCAATACCTGATCCTGAGCTTATACCAGGGTTAAACCCAGGAGTTGAAGTAACCCAGCTATACGATTGATTAACAATTTTTGGCAAATCTTATCTGAGTTATATTTCCATATTGGCTATGTTTGTTGTTTAGGCATGAACTGTTTAACGTGCTATTCAGTTATTTCAGATATTCAATTATGAACTCAATTGTACCAAATAAGCACATTGCCGGTTGCTAAGAATTACTTGCTTACTGACATTAATATTTGTCTGGACACAAACCCTCGGTCAAACTGTTTCTTGGATAGATGTTTCGGGAAAAGTTATCGATGCCGATAGTCTTACACCTATTGCTTCTGTGTTTTATTTACGTGCCCGATCAGCAAGCAGGAGGTATATCCAATACAGGGGCCATCTCCAATGAGAATGGGTTTTTCTCAATTCGGATCAAGACCACTGATACCCTGGTTTTTTCCGCCGTTAATTATCGGTCAAGATTCTATTTATTACCTGATTCATTGAAAAAAGGTCGCCCCTTTATTGAGATACCCATGGATTTTCGGACGATCGAGTTAAAGGAAGTGGTAGTAAAGGGACACCTTAACCCCGCTGCGATTAGGAGGTATTTGGACAACCTTAACCGCAAGAGAAAGGCAGACCATCCGCCCAATATTCACCGCAATAAGCCACAGTCCGAGCCGATTACTACCCCCGCAGGTCGTAAGCATACAGTGTCCTTAGGTACCTCTACAAAGCCGGAAGGTGGGGCAGCGTTAGAAGGGGTCTTAACCGGACTTGCCAATATATTCAACAAAAGAGCTCAACAGCAAAAACGCATTGCTGCTTTTTTGGAAGCACGCCAAAATAGAGAAGCCCAGGCGGCCTACAAAGACTTCATAGATTCTAAATTTAATGAGAAAGTGGTAGCAGAAGCCACTGGCCTCACTGGTGTCCGGCTGGATGAATTCTTGCGATATTGTAACTTAACAGATGAATTTATATACTCGGCTACTGAGTACGAATTAATTGAGGCAATATTTAGCCGGTACTACCGATTTATTAAGTTATGAGCTATGGATTATGAGGTATGAGTTGGGTGCTGATCCAGTTTCAATTTTGATTGGTATGAGAATCGATACAAACGTGTCCCCTGAAGAGGGACTGGTCGTAGGATATCCTACGACTAGTGTTATGAACGGCAGCAGAGGGGTTTAAAAGCAAAAAGCGGGATAATCCTTTCTGACGAATTGATTTCCCGCTTCATGATGTAAACTCCGTAGAACTTACAACATGCCAAGCTGTTGTTATTTGGCTTCCTTTTCCAGATGATTCTCCGAAGATCCTCTCCCTTCCTTTTCTGGCTCCTTCATTTCCGACCTCTTCCCATTTTAACTCCCGTGAGAATTAACAATTTCTGAGATCTTTCCTGAATTTGTCCGGCTAATTAAAGCCAACCCTGTATCTCTCACTTGGTATATTAAAGATATTATTTCAGCGGAGAAATGCAAAATTTATTTGCTTAAACTTATGCACAATTTATGCACACAATTGTGCACATGGCTAAATACAGATCAGTAAGGAATTCGCTTATAAATCATAGCTTTATCTGCCTGTGCAATCTGTTTGCGCAATTCATCTGTCTGTGCAATTCGAAATGCTGTAAATAAGATGAATATTTTGTGTATCTTAGTAACAGGATTATATATCTTTTGATCTCCAATTAAACTTTGTCATGATTGTTGATAGCCTATTTTTGGATAACCCCATTAAGTCAGCAATTCATTCTCTTTTCGTTGGGTTATAAGTAACCAGTCCTATAACTGAGCACTAATTATACAGTGTAGATATAGTGTTGCAACCGGATGCTATCTATCAGTTTTTTTTCACATTATTTCTAACTTATGGATTTAAATGCAGGCTATTATTATGCCCATCCCCGTATTACTACCGCACTGCTTCTTGCCGCCGGTTCTGGAAGTAGACTATTACCTTTGACTCAATATTCCCCCAAATGTATGACCCTGGTAAATGAGAAGTCCATTCTTGAACGACTCGTCATTTGCTTAAAGAGGCAAGGCTTCAAACGACTAGTCATTGTCACCGGGCATCAACAAAATTGTATTGGAGATTTTTTGGGAACAAAATCAGGTAACATGACTATCGAGTATATTCATAATCCGCTGTATAAAACAACCAACAATATATACTCGCTTTGGATGGCTCGGAAAATAATAAACGAACCGTTTACGCTACTCGAAAGTGATCTGGTATTTGATATTTCATTACTTGACAACATGGTCTTTCCCGACAGGATAGCTGTGGCTGGTATTCAACCCTGGATGAACGGAACGACAGTTAGCATTGATTCTTCTCTACGGGTTAATGAATTTAAAGACAATACACTATCGCATCTTAATGAGACCAGATATAAGACTGTCAACATATACAGTTTTTCCCAATCCTCATGGTCTGCTATTGTAGAGAAACTTAATTGTTACATCTCGACTGGCAAGGTGAGTTGCTATTATGAAACTGTACTCGCTGAAATGGTGGAAGAGGGCAGCCTCTCATTAGAAGCTGTTTCTTTTGATAATAAGCCGTGGTACGAAATAGATACCATAGCGGACCTGACTGAGGCTGTGAAATTATTTCCCGCAGGCTTTTATGATACAAGCATTGCTGCCAATGTTATTTTGGAAGCCTCGTAAGATTCTTTGGTAATAAATTTAAAAGACAGTGTTGGGAAAATCAATGGATTGGAAAAAGTAAAAAAAATACTTGTTTCAGATCGACCAAGTATGATAAGTTTTGTTAGGGACTTACCGAACATTTGTTCTTTACTTGGCTTGTTGTGTGCGGTATTCGGTATATACTTTGCAATCGAGGGAAATTTTCTGGCCGCTGTAATTGGCCTTCTATGGGCTGTTTTGTTTGATTGGTTGGACGGCACTATAGCCCGTAAAATGAAAGGTAGAACAAAAGAGCAAGGAGCTTTTGGAGCTCAATTGGACTCCATGATTGATATTGTGAGTTTCGGTGTACTTCCTGCAATTCTACTCTTAAATTATGGGAATTATAGCTTCTGGTTCATGCCAGGTGCATTTATTATTATTGCAAGTGGGGTTATACGACTGAGTTATTTTAATGTTTATGGACTTATTGATAACAAATCATACCTCGGGTTGTCGATAGATAGCAATGGGTTAATCCTACCTTTTCTATTTTTATTTGAAGGTTTCTTAAGTCACACCTCTTTCTCAATGCTACTATATTTACTAGTGCTGGCTTTATCTGCCTTGAATTTATCTTCTATTCGAATTCCTAAACTTTCCAGGAGATGGATTTATATGGTTGCTGGCTATGTGTTGATAATGACAGCTGTTTTTGGATGGATTATATTTCACTCTGATTAGACGTTTACTTCAAAAGGTGTAGCCTGGTTTCGTGGTACTTTCACATGAAACGCCCTACAGAAAGTGCCCCTGGGGACGTGGTTCCGGGGCCTGCTCATGAAACTTCTTATGCCATACCCATACAAAGTGAATATCAGGCAATCTATATTTAGTTTATTTATCAATCCGGTGCTTGTCTTCCAACAATCTATCAAAACCCAAAGCGCTCTTGGTTGTTTGGTAGATCGATGTAGTATCTTCTTGGTTTAACAGGAGATGTGTGGCCAATAATCCATAGGCCAGAGAACCTTTCGCCCCAATGCCGGACATCCCTCCAACTATGACAAAATTCGGATCCTTTTTATTTTTATTGTCCAAAATATTTGTCACATAAGGAATTCCAGTTTCCGTAAGGGAATAAACACATGAATACCCTTTGTTGAATTTTAAGGCTGTTGAGTCTATGGGCAGGTTCAGCATATTAAAATAATCAAGTGTTTTCTTTTTACTCCACTCAATTTCATTTTCAGAGAGCTCTTTTTGCCAGACCCTGTCCAGGTTTTTAACATCGGTCCGCCAAAAATGTCCACCTACTTTCAAAATAGGCACACCATCTTCATCATATTTTTCTATCATTGAATAGAACATATCAGGATCATCTTCTGCAATTATTGGATAATATTCATGGAGTCGTTTTTTTTGTTGCTCCGAAAAGCTGGTATAGTTGTTTTTGTCTATTTTAAAAAATGCCAGAAACATTCTTTTCGGGGTGATCAATTGACTAACATATGGCGCAATACCCTTAACCAAGGTTCCTGTATAGGGACCGGCTGCAGAGACTACTTTCTTAGCTTGTATCACTCGAGTTTTACCCGTTTTGGTATTGGTTGTTTCAATTTCATAATGGCTTTCCTTTTTTTGCAGGCTGGTAACTTTTTCATTAAAGAGGATTTTGTTCCCGGAAGCTTTAATGCTCTGATGAAGCTTTGAGATTAAAATTTTTGGGTTTAGAGTTCCTGAAAATTCTTTGTATTCTCTGATTACCATTGAGGAATCCGGAATTATCATATCAAACATTTCCAATGCTTTTTGCGGGCCTGGAGCGTATTCATATCGATCCTTCTGCCCATCCAAGAGCACGTTTACTTCATGTTGCTGAGATTTATCATAAATGTAGGTGACCGGCGTGGAAGAATAGATGTCTTCCATCTTATGGAGTTTACTTTTGCTAACTTCATTTAAGTAACTTATTAGTTTTTTAGTTTCGGCTACCGAAGTCTGTTGTATATAAGAGAAAATATCGTTCTTGGGCCCCAAACTTCGTGATACACGGGCTTCACCGAAACTTGATCCAAAATTATAAACAGAGTCCTGTTGTTCTATGAGTAAAACGTTTTCCCCGTTCAAGGAAAGTTCCCATGCCGTAGAACTACCCATCAACCCGCCTCCTATAACTACAATATCCTGTTCCATTTTATTTTGACAGGAAGATATAACCAGATTTGTCATTATTATTGCTAGTATTTTATTTATCATTCATTTCAAATTTAAATAATCAGTATAGCCGGTATGGCAAATATAGCTCATTAAGGGAATGTCCAAAATGGGGGTTATCCTGAGTAGCCGCATTGGTACGGATACACCTGTCTTTGCCGAAAAGGTGTCGTGGCACTTTCAGACATAATATTGTTAAATCGTCGTAACCTTTTGGTCAGAAATTGAGTATTATATATAGATTAGTACCTTGTAATACAAAATACTAAAAATATGAAATCTATCGCACTCAGCTTAATGTTGGTTTTGTTCATAGGGTTTAATGCACAAGCACAGGGAAAAGTAAAAGAACGTGACCTAAGAGGTCAATGGAAAATGGTATTTGACTTTGATGAAGACTTCATAGAAGAAGAGTTGGATTCGAAAGACATTCCCTGGTTCGGTAGGATGGTAGCCGAATCAGTCTCAAGTTTTGTTTTTAATATTTTGGATGAGATAGACATACAGTTTGAATTTCAACCAGACCATAGGTTAAAAATCATAGTGGAGGTATTCGGGGAACGAGAAGTTGAATATGCGCGGTGGCATATAGATTCACGAGGGGGCTTGGTCATAGATGATGACGATGATGACAAAGATGTTTGGCTTTTTGAGGGCGATCGTCTGTTTGCCTATGAAAAACACCACCGGTCTTTGAAAAAGCAACCTGTATATTTAGTAAGAGTGCACTAATAAAAATATGGACCTGAACTGCTGTTTTATCACAGCGGTTTTTTACTTTGCAGCTTTCGATTGATCTTTTTTGAAAACATTCGGTGAGCAAGTATTGGCCTTCTATCGGAACCTGGGCAATGGTCCTCAGGTCCCTCAGGATGTTGAGGTTTTGTACCCGCATCATCATCCTGCTGCCCGGGAAGTAATGAATCAGTTCTATTTGAAGTATTACCGCGACCATGGCCCTCGTGTGTTCCTTATTGGTATCAATCCAGGCAGATTAGGTGCAGGAACCACAGGAATACCCTTCACCGACCCCATTCGGCTAAAAGAAATTTGTGGTATAGATAATAACTTCAAGCCCAACCCGGAACTTTCATCCAAATTCATTTATCAAATGATTGAAGCTTTTGGAGGGGTCTTCAAGTTTTATCAAAACTGCTACTTTACATCAGTTTCTCCGTTGGGATTCACCCGTTTTGGTAAGAATCTGAATTACTACGACCTTAGGGAGTTGCAGGATACCTGGGAACTGTTCATGGTGAATTGTCTAAGGAAGCAGATCGAAATGGGCGCATGCCCCAGGGCCTTTAGTTTGGGACAGGGTAAGAACTATAAATACCTTCAATATTTAAATGACAAATATCATATGTTTGAGCAGGTAATTCCTTTACCTCATCCACGATGGGTCATGCAATATCGATTGAAAAGATTGAATGAATTTGTGGATGATTATTGCTCTAAATTAAACCAGGTCATTGCATAGTTCATATTCCAAAAAGTTCATCTCTTAAGTAGTCTCAATTATTTAATCCACAGAGAAATACCAAATTTCAGAAAAAAACGTTATATTATCTGTATAAGCAGTTATACTTACTATCCTGTAATTCAGTTTTTTATAAGAATATAGAATAGGGCAATGAAAAAAAGAGCCAACCCCAGGGGTATTCAATCCTTTGTGATGCGTAATGAGAAGGAGATCATTCAGGTCATGCTGGCCACAGTACTGATCGTCTACATGGTGATTAAACAATTCACTTCATGAGTTTTTGTTGTAAATGTTGCGCTGGCCAATAGCAATGTACAAGCCACAAAAAAACGCATAATTCATAATTTATAATTTATAACTATCATAACTGCCCAATGTCTTCACTCCACAGTTCAGGATTTTCCATAATAAAGTTTTGCATCATATTGATACACTGACCATGCTGCAAATCGATGACCTCCACCCCATGTTGTTCCATAAAATCCCTGGCTCCGGCAAAGGTAACTGATTCGCCCACTACCACTTTGGGGATGTTGAATTGCACAATAGTACCGGCACACATATAGCAAGGCATTAGGGTAGAATAGATCACGGTGTCTTTATAGGTCCCCAAACGGCCGGCATTAAGCAGGCAGTCCATTTCACCATGTAGAATTGGATTTTGTTCCTGAACCCGTTTGTTGTGACCCCGCGCAACAATAAGGCCATCTTTGACCAGCACAGAACCAATGGGTATACCTCCCTCATTAAGACTTTTTACAGCCTGCTCAATAGCAGCCTCCAAAAATTTATCCATAGTTAATCACTCCTTCAGTCCCTCAATCCATCACTCCCTCAGTCCCTCAATCCTTCACTCCTTCAAAACCTAGCGACACCGAGTTAATACAATACCGTAATCCCGTAGGCTGTGGGCCATCTTTGAATATATGACCCAGGTGACCGTCGCATCGGGCACAATGAACTTCCAGAGTCCCGAAACCGTAGGTTGGTTCTGGTCTGGTATCGACGTTTGTTTCGGTAACCGGTTGCCAGAAACTTGGCCATCCGGTACCTGATCTGTATTTGGCCTTTGAGCTGAACAGCTCATTGCCGCAGGCTGCACACGTATAGATACCCTTACCCTTGTAATCATAATATCTTCCAGTAAATGCTGGTTCGGTACCTTGCTCACGTAACACATAATATTGCTCGGTGTTCAGTATCTTTTCCCACTCGGCCTCTGTTTTTACTATCTTATCATCAGGATCCATACTTGATCGTGTTAAAGAAGTTGGTGGTTTTCCATTTTGAGCACAACTTGAAATACCTTGGAATAATAACATCAAGAATATTAATACGTTTTTCATAAGTAGTTCATAGATTAATACCAATGGAACAATATTCAAATTTATTAGTTTCACACAGTTTCATACTTATAGTTATATTACGTTAAAAAGTGCATAGTGTGATAAATTCTATTTATTATTTTTTATTGGCTGGCTTACTGGTCTTAGCCGGATGCCAGATTCAGGGTAAGGACCCATTAAAACCTGATAAAAAGGATGTTACCAGAAGGGACCTCTACCGGGCTGCCCGTTCCCAACAAAGAATACTTTTGATTGATGGGTGGGGGGAGAGCGAGTTTCAAGACAAAGTCAGGAGCTTAGTGAAGGAATTTCACTCGGAAAACCTGGAGCTTACTGTTAAAGATCATCGGGAAGTTTCTGCTGAGGAACTGTCATCCATCCCAATAATGCTCATTGGTACTCCTGATCAAAATGCCTGGATTGCTGAGTTTATGGAGGAGTTGCCCTTTGAAGTGAATGAAGGCAACATAAACATTGATGATCATAGCTTTGATTCCAATAGTCATGCAGTAGTTCTATCTTACTACCCCAATCCTCTTAACGTAAAAATGCCTATAGGTGTGTTTACATCTGACAATGAGTCTTTAATCTGGGAATTGGTAAATGATAGGATAACCAGCTTTCTTCGGGGTGGCTGGAATTATGAAGTACTAAAAGAAAACCATAGAGTTTTGCTGGGAAATTTGTCTCAGCGGCCGGACACTAGATGGGAAATTGATGCGAACCAAATAATTGAATTGCCGTCAGTTGTTGTCAAGCAATGGACATCCGGACATTATACGTTTAATAGTTATCGCGGTAACCTCAACCAGGAATCCATGCAGTCGCTGGTTAAGTTGTGTGAAGACGAATTGGATGGTATTCAGCAATTTACCGGTTCAAGATTCCAGGGACAAATCAATTATTACCTGTATCTTACCACCGAAATTAAAGGATTGATGACAGGATCTACCGACCAAAGTCATCTTGATTTTGAAAGAGTGGAAGTGCACACAGCTTTTGACAAGCATTTCGACGATCGGTATTATGGCAAAGAGAACCAACTAATTCTTAGACATCTATTGGGTCAACCGGTACATGACGTTCTCGAAACCGGCTTATCTGTTTATTTTAGCTCCCAGTGGGGAAAGCAGGGATATCAGTATTGGGCCAGACATCTGATTGATGGAGGAAATTCCATGACGGTGGCACAACTACTAAACCCAGAGCAGTTTAGGAATTCTTCCCGTCTGACCAGGGAGGCGCTTTCCGGCAGCCTGGTTCAGTTCCTATTAGATACCTGGGGTAGGGATCAATTCTTAAACAAATATGAAAACTGGCAGCCTGGTGAAGATGAAATGAATCGAATTACTGACTCCTGGTGGTCTGCCGTAAGGGCTAAGGATATTGTTATTGCGCCTGTTGTTAAAAATGAGTTGCCGTATCTTCAAGGATTCAATTTCACCCATGAAGGATATCAAATTTTCAATGGATATGGCTCTAATATGGCTGTCAAGTCATTAGAACGTGTTCGTGAACTGGGATCCAATGTTGTTGCCATAGTCCCATACAGTTGGATGGGTAACCCCCGAGTGCCTACAAAGCTACGATTTAGCCAAAGGGCTGGCAGTGAAAATGACGAGAGCGTGATCCATACGATTATTCAGGCTAAGCAACAAGGCTTATTTACCATGCTTAAACCTCATGTTTGGGTATCCAACAGTTGGCCTGGTGAGGTAGAAATGACCACAGACCTTGACTGGAATTTATTTTTTGAAAACTATTATCAATGGATCAGTCACTACGCTTTGATGGCTGAGATGTATGATGTTGATGTTTTATGTATTGGGGTAGAATTTACCAGCGCGACCTTGGGACAGGAAAGCCACTGGAGGGGCCTCATTAACAAGCTTCGGAATATATATAGCGGGAATCTAACCTACGCCGCAAATTGGGGTGATGAATTTGAAAATGTGACATTTTGGGACCAATTGGATTTAATAGGACTGAACTGTTACTATCCTCTTTCAAATGAAAACCAGGCCAACCAAAATGAATTGCAGCAGGGATTCGCTGCAATTCTGAATAAAGTAGATAAGGTTAAGTCCAGGTACAATAAGCCATTGTTGATTACAGAAATTGGCTTTCGCAGTGTGGAAGCACCTTGGATAATTCCACATGAAGAGGCCGGTGATAAGAATTTCTCAGAGCACGATCAGGCAAAAGCATACGCAGCGGTTTTTGAAGTCCTGGCAAAATCTCAGGCGATCGATGGGATTTTTTGGTGGAAATGGCCAACCAACATGGAGCATAGGAGTGAGGAGGACAGACGTTTTGTTCCATATAGTAAAAAGTCAGAAGAGGTTATTGAGCATTGGTTTAAAATAATGAAACCGCTTCCTGGGACCTATAAATATTAGCGGCTTCCATTTCTGAAAGCCGCTACAACCAAAACTTAAAAAATAGACGGGCAAAGACTTGGGTTTGGTCAGTTACGAATCAACTGTACCTTCCTCTTCTTACTCATCTTTTCATACACCATGGTTAGATCATTATCATGGTAGTTTTCAATTTTCCATTCACCTGCTATGGGTCCCATAACGCTATTTCTATCTATTTCAATGACGATGTATCCACAATCCCTGATAGGGTACCACGTTCCAACAACTTTTTTGTCTGAGTTCCAGGTAATCAGCTCGCCGTTTTCCTTGAATTTAAAATAGTAACCCTCAAATCGTGGATCGTCACCCTGCTCATTTTCTGCATAACTGTTTACAGACCATTCTCCCTGCACTATATATTCAATCAGTTCGATGCATTTAAAAGTCAACTGTGGTTTTCCCTTTTTCAGATGTAACTCCATTCGAAGGGACCCTTCCTCATAAACCAGAATGATTATTTCATCCTTGAGGTCAGTTATGATCCATTCCCTGCTTAGTTCAGTAAGTTGACCGGCTTGAATATCAAGTATCAACTGGTCACATGCTCCGGTGAGCATCCATTCACCAAGTACTGCGAGACCTACAACCACCTCTGTAGCCAATTGATTGTTCTCCAAGAAGGTAAGCCCTGTGCCAAGGAAGTTGTCGCTAACATCATCATCATTTATCACCATATAGTCGATGAACCAAGATGTATTCAACATGTTGGTTCGTAAATCCTCACAAAGAGGCAGGCGTCCCTTAGTGATTTGTAATTTTCCATCTGAAGCTTCATTTTCAAAAGCCATAAACTGATGATCATTTTGCTGTATGAACCAGGTGTTTTCCAGTCGGCGATATTGCTCCGGAAGTATTTGATCATTTAACCATTGGATTACCAGTGTTTGGCAGTTATCTGTAATTGCCCACGACCCGGTTATTTCCTCATCTTCGATATGCAGTACCACTTCCCCATTTTCTTCAAAATCCAGATAAGATCCCCTGGTTTCCTCGGCTACATCATTGGCACCACCGGATAACACAGTAATTGACCAGATACTATCGGTAAGGATGTTGATAAAGTTGTCACAGGATTGACAGCTGAGCGATTGAAGTGAGACCACTTGCAGGTGAAATTCTTCATCACCTTTATCGTCTTGTTCAATAATATGCATTTCCGTATCTGTGAGCCAGGTAATTACCCATTCATCCTCTAACTGTCTCAAGGGTTCTGAGCTATCAGGGATCCGAATTACCAACAGGGTACTATCGGATGACAGAATCCATTCACCTTCAACAACTTCACATTCCTTGGTGATCTTGAAAATGAAATTGGGGCGAAACTCCAGGAATACATCCTGGAACAAGGAGGTTTTATTTTGTTCATCGTCCTCAAAAAAGGTCACTTTCCAGACTTTGGAGAGTATTAGATCAGCATTGACCCTCATTCCTGGTCGTTCTTCATCACCTGTTTGAATACACGAAGTAAGTCCGATGAATGTGAGAAGTATTATAAAAATAAAAAGTGTCCAAAGTAGTATCTTCATAAGGTTAGCATCCGTCCGCCTCAGTTCCTCCACATGACGCAATAGGGCAGTGTTGTGGTTGCCTGTAATTTCGAGCATGATTTTTGCGGTTACCAATCTTTAAACCACCGTATATATAATGATGAAGATCAGGCAACCAAAACCCTTGTTAGATGCGTCCTATAAGTGAAAAAACGGTCTACTTGGATCTTGACAACAAGCAGGTAATTGATCCTATACTTAAAAAGTGCCGAAGAGGGGATCGACGGGCACAAAAGAGGCTTTTTAAGCTCCTTTATGCCTATAGTATGAGCATCTGTTTACGTTATGCACATGACGAGGATGAAGCCATGGAGGTATTGAATGACGGATTTTTAAAGATATTCTCTAAGATTGATCAGCATAACCCCAATCGATCCTTTAAAGCCTGGGCCAGAAGAATTTTTATAAACACCGCTATTGACCATTATCGGAAAAATGAAAAACATTATCATTCGCTGGAAATTGAAACGGTCGATGCGGGACATATCAACCCGGATGTACTCGATCGTCTGGCTGCCTCTGATATCCAGCTGATGGTAAGTCAGTTGCCGCCGGCATATAGATTAATATTTAATCTTTATGTGATAGAAGGATATAATCATCGGGAAATTTCTGAAAAAATTGGAATTAGTGAAGGTACCAGTAAATCAAACTTATCAAAAGCCAGAGTAAGATTAAGGAAAATGATTAGCCACGCCAATCAAGAAGGCAGCAGTAATTATGGATGATAAGCAGTTTGATGATATTGTAAAAAACAAGCTGGAATCACTGACACCTCCGTATAGGGAGGATGCGTGGAAGGCTTTGGACTTTCGTCTGGATCTGCTGGCTCCTCTGCCATGGTATTCACGTTGGAAAAGTCTTATGGTAGCCAGCAGTTTAGGGGTAATCACCCTGCTGAACATTGGCCTGCTGTATAAGGTTGATAGCGACCAAAACCAGTTGAAACAATTGCTAAAAGAGATCAGTGTAGTGAATAGAGGGGTTTCGGGTGTGGATACCGTTTATATTGTCACCGAAAATTATTTAGGAGCTTCTTTTTTAACCAACTCCAATGGATTGACCGCAAGTTCCTCCACCGGAATTAATACTCTGGATTTTCTTGATCCATTGACGATTTATAAGATTACCGCTAGTGCCGCAGATTACTCCACAACAGTATCGGAGGTTGGTGGTCAGATAGAATTACCCTCGGCTGGTGCCAGCAGCCCAATTTCATGGAAGTTAGACAGGCCGGTGACCAGCGTAGAGCCTCTGGATCCATTCGACCAGGATTATGACTTGAGCGCTCCCAATGCAGATGAGATGTATGTTAGAGGAGTAGTATTGCCCCCATCGAAAAAGAAATGGGACCATCCACTGGATCCAAGAATAGGCCTGTCTTTTGGGTATTTGATACCTGACCCTGATGTGGGTGAACGATTTGTTACTTCCAGACAAAGTCTATTAATTGAAACACCGATACGTGGAAATTTCCACTTACTAAGCGGTTTGTCGTTTCAAGAGATTACTTATAAACTGGACGACGTAGACGACAATAATTTCGAAAGCACAACTTTACTGAAGTATCCGGGCTTTGGTTCATTTAGTACCTCACCGGATGAAATTATGGTTGAAAATAAAATGTTGCAAATACCGCTTTACTTCAGGTATTACAAACCGTTGAACAGAAATTGGTGGGTATTTGCCGGAGGAGGTCCCACAGTGGATATATTACTGAATCAAAAATTCACCTATAGTTTTCTTGAAATCCGCAATGAACAGTTGGTCAAATTCGATGAGATAAAAGAATCCAATGACCTCAAGGTCAGCCTGGGCAGTATCTCAGGAAACATCGGAGTTGAGCACTACTTTAGTCGCCGTTTATCTGCACAAATGGAGTTGAACTACCAATACGGATTAGGAAAAATTGGCCTTGAAGGCCGTTCATTCAATTCGTTTGCTGTTAGTGGGGGCCTGTTTTATAAGTTGAATAGTAATCGGAGACACTAGGCTTTCTCAGCCCTTGCCCTTTAAGTGTTTCTTAAATCGAGTTTATTTATTCCATATTGTTTTTGATTGTATCCCGCTATTACACTTTCTTGGATAAGATAATTTTTAGCATTATCTTATGACAAACATGCATTAAAAAGTGGGCAAAAAGAAGCAGTCACCCCCAAGAAGTAAATTCCTCACCGAAGTTGCGTGGGAAGTATGTAATCAGGTTGGAGGTATCTACACGGTAATTAGAACAAAAGCCTCCAGTATAGTAGAAAAGTATGGTGATAACTACTGTGCCATAGGTCCATATGTTCATCGCGACGTTAAGGCCGAGTTCGAACCATCAGATGATTTAAAGGGACCGTTTGGAAAGGCGGTTGCCAAAATGCGTGAATTGGGAATAGAAGTCCATTACGGCACTTGGCTAGTGGCAGGCAGGCCAAAGGCGGTGTTGTTGAACCCAAAGGAGGCAATGGATAACCTGGAAGAGATCAAATATTTTATATGGGAGAATCATTACATAGGCATTCCGGACAAAGATGAATTGATTGATGGAGTGGTGGCTTTTGGTCATTTGGTTAAGATCTATCTTAAGCTTCTGGCTGAGCAAATATCCTCAAAGGATGAGTTGGTAGGGCATTTTCACGAGTGGATGGGCGGGTCATGTATCCCTGACCTGAGGAAAGAGAAAGTAAAAATGAACTTGATTTTTACCACTCATGCTACTATTTTGGGCCGTTACCTGGCTATGAATAATCCCACCTTCTACAATCATCTTCCTTTTTTTGAATGGGAAGATGAAGCCAAAAAATTTGGGATTGAGACTCCGGCTAAATTTGAAAGGGCAGCAGCCCAACAGTGTGATATATTTACCACAGTTAGTGATGTTACTGCCCGTGAATGCGAGTTTCTATTAGGGAGGAAACCTGACGTGATACTTCCTAATGGTATCAACATTAAGAAATTTGATGTTCAGCATGAGGTTCAGGTTATTCATCAGGAATACAAAGATGAAATCCACCAGTTCGTAATGGGCCATTTTTTCCAGAGTTATAGTTTTAGTCTGGACAAAACACTTTACTTTTTCACCGCAGGACGATATGAGTACATCAACAAGGGTTTTGATCTGACACTACAGGCTTTGAACCTGCTAAATGAGCGGATGAAGAAAGCGGATTCTGAAATGACTGTGGTGGTGTTTTTTGTGACCAATAAAGAAGTCCATTCAATTAATGCGGACACATTACAAACCCGGGGTGTAATGGAGGAAATCCGTCAAACTTGTGATGTGATCATAAAGCAAATACGCGATCAATTATTTTACTCAACTGCCGCTAATGCACAATATTATCTTCCCGATCTGAACGCCATGGTAGATGACTACTGGAAACTTCGGTTTAGAAGGATCATTCAGAGCTGGAAAACAGACCACCTACCGCCAGTGGTCACACATGATTTAGTAAATACTGATGATGATGAAATTCTGAATTTTCTGGAAGATTCAGAATTACAGAATCGTCCCGAAGATAGGGTAAAGATTGTTTACCACCCTCAGTTTATAAGCCCCACCAACCCACTTTTTGGTATTGAGTACTCGCAATTCGTGCGGGGATGTCATTTGGGAATTTTCCCCAGTTATTATGAACCATGGGGTTATACTCCGATGGAGTGTATCGCCAGCGGCGTGCCCGCCATCACCTGTGACTTGTCGGGATTTGGTGAATTTGTACTTCGTAAAATAGCAAATCATGAGAGCTCCGGAATTTATGTAGTTCGCAGAAGCAAGCAGACTGATGTAGTTTCTGCTGAACAACTGGCAGATTTTCTTCTTTCCTTTATTCATTCCAGCAGACGAAGCCGCATCACCATGCGCAATGAAGTGGAACAATGTGCAGAAAATTTTGACTGGAAATATTTGATAGCTAATTATTTGAAAGCTTACAGCATGGCCAGTGAGAAAGCCACCAAAGTGGTCTGATTCTCAACTAAACTTCAGGGATAGTTATGTGGATACAATTTTTGGGTACTGGCGATGCTTTTTGCAGCGGAGGTAGATTTCAAACCTGCTTTCTGGTTAAGGTAACTGATTATTGTTTTATGATTGATTGTGGGGCTACCTCGTTGTTGGCCATGAAAAGCCGCAACATCGACACAAATCTTATTGACGGGATTATAGTTAGTCATTTTCATGGAGACCATTTCGGTGGCTTGCCCTACTTTTTGCTGGACGCCAACTTCAGGGGTAAACGAACACGACCCTTGAGCATAGCCGGCCCTCCCGGGGTAGCGGCCAGGGTAGGGGAACTGCTATCAATATCCTATCCAATGGTTAATATTGACCAACTGACATTTGCAGTAGAGTTTATTGAATTTCAGGAAAACCACAATATCATCATAGGCCCTTTACAGCTTGAGGCCTTTCCGGTGGTGCATGTCCCGGCATCCCTGCCGCATGGGATCAGGGTAACCTACCATAACACTACTTTGGCATTCAGCGGTGATACCGGTTGGACGGATAATCTTTACAAGATTGCCAATGCCGCCGATCTGTTTATATGTGAGTGCAACTTTTTTTCAACGGAGTTACCTTCTCATTTGAATTACCGGAAAATCATTTCAGAAGCAGATAACCTTAAATGCAAGCGTATTATTCTAAACCATCTGGGAGCAGAAATGCTGGGAAATATGGATAAGTGTAAACTTGAGTGTAGCCATGACGGGATGGTGGTTGAGATTTAATGATGATTATTTGAGCGTTGTATGGACCAGATTGAGATTGTTGAATATCAAAAAAAATATAAAGAGTATTTCAAATCCCTCAATTATGCATGAACTTGCAACGCCATGACTAATAGAACTAAAGGAATTTTATACGCCCTATCGGCGGCTTTTGTGTGGGGGTTTCTGGCCATAAGCTTAAAGGTGGCCTTGGACTTTGTGCCCCCGTTAACTATCGTGTGGTTACGATTCTTAGTGGCCTTTATAGTTTTGTGGATTGTTCTTTTATTTAAAGAAAGGTCCGCGTTGAAAGTTCTAAACAAGCCGCCGCTGCTGGCGGTAGTGGCTGCGGTGGGACTGGCATTTAACTATATAGGATATATAAAAGGACTGGATTTAACTTCTCCCAGTAATGCTCAGGTGATAATTCAATTGGCGCCGTTATTATTGGTAGTGGTGGGGTTAGTAATTTACAAAGAGAAGATTAGTGCAAGACAATCGCTGGGTTTCGTAGTGTCGCTGATAGGTTTCGGCGTGTTTTACCGGGACCAGATCAGCCAGATTTTAGGCTCCCCTGATCACTACAATGCAGGAGTTTTCTGGGTGATAGGGGCAGCATTGGCCTGGGTACTATTTGCAAGTATACAGAAGGGACTGGTACAAAAATTTCATGCTCAGGGACTAAATCTGCTGATCTACCTGGTGCCCAGTATACTACTTATACCATGGGTAGATTTCAATGTAATTGGTTCCTTTACCTGGCACTTATGGGCATTTATGATCTTTTTAGGGCTGAATACCATACTGGCTTACGGGGCCATCGCGGAAGCCCTTAGATTTATTCCCGCAAACAAAATTGGGATTATTCTAACCATAAATCCCATAATTACCATTGTGACCATGGGATTTCTAACTTCCATTGGCGTTAGTTGGATTGAACCGGAACGAATTTCATTTTACGGATTTTTAGGGGCAGCGCTGATTTTGATTGGTGTTATCAGTGCTGTTATAGTACAAAGGAAGCCCAGCTCTGCCAAATTAGTAACCAGTTAAGTGGTGAGAAGGATTTAAAAGATAAAATTATAAAATTATGAAATCATTAAACGTGGAGCAGTCCATACCACCTGATCTTCTTCGTGAACTTTTATGTGATTCGCTGTTGGGAAAAAAAGCCCATGTAACCGCTGAACGTGCATTCGAGGGAATGACCTGGAGACAGGCCGGACTTACCATACACAAGTCTCCCCATACTATTTGGCAACTACTCAAGCATTTGAATTATTGGCAGGACCGATTAATAAGCCGGATCGAAGGTATGAAGGTGCTGCCCGCCAAAACCAGTGATGATGGTTGGAAATTTGATCCGTTACCACCCGATGAAGGAACTTACAAACGCGAGTTAGGAAAACTGCTCACCAGCATCAATTATATCACCCAAACTATGCTGCCTCAATTGAATTATCTTAATAGTCCTATGGGTGATTACCCACATGGCTTTGCAGTTATCCAATCAATGGCCTCTCACATAAGTTATCACTTAGGTGAAGTGGTACTGTTGCGCCGAATGTTGGGTATCTGGCCTCCGCCATCCGGCGGTTACTCATGGTAGATCAGAGATCTCAGATTTAAGATCTCAGATCTATCTGGTATTTTTCAAAACGCGCCGCGCCACCTCTTCTTTTGGTGGTATGCAAAAGCTGGCCGGTGGCATCATATATGGTCAGTACAATGTCTGGACCTCCTTCAGTGAATGACTCCAGGACATTTTTCACAAATTGCTCCTGACGATATAAAATAGTAAAACTGCCATCGCTGGCCGTCTCACCTTGTCCCAAAAAATCGTCTTCTGAAAGAAGGTCAACATCAATGGCTTTGACTATTAAACCTGACATTGGTCTACCTTGATTGTCCGTAATGGTTCCTGCGATTAGATAAGCGTATGACATGGCATATACCAGTATTTGCTGGGAAAACACCAAAGGTAATGTTTTATTTAACTTAAGTTAGAAAAATCTTCTGATGCCCAAATAGGGCAGAACTTCAAATTATCTTCAAAAACACTATATATCTTTGTCATTATGAAAGTGTTAGTAGTTGAGGATCATGCCGAATTGGCTGAAAATGTTCATATCTACTTGGAAAAAGAAGGTTATGTATGCGAGATCTCAGACTCTTTTAAACAAGCTATGACCAAACTCGGTGGGTTCAAGTACGATGTCATGGTATTGGATCTGATGCTTCCAGACGGAAATGGGCTGGAAATATTGAGATGGGCCAAACAAACGCATCCTGACTTGGGTGTATTGATTTTATCGGCAAAGAACTCCCTTCACGATAAAGTAAAAGGACTGGAACTGGGGGCGGACGATTACTTGCCCAAACCTTTTCATTTAGCTGAATTAAACGCCAGGCTAAAGGCTATTTATAGGCGGAGACAATTACAAGGCAGCAGGACTATCACCTGTCAGGATATATATATCGATACAGATACCATGGAAGTAAGGGCTTCGGACAATATGTTAGACCTTACTCGCAAGGAATATGAGCTATTGTTATACTTTGTGGTGAACAAAAACCGGGTGTTAACCAAGCAAAGTATTGCCGAACATCTATGGGGAGACTATATCGATACCCTGGATTCATTTGATTTTGTTTATCAGCATATTAAGAACCTGAGAAAGAAGCTGTCACAGGCTGGAGCTAAAGACTCCATACAAACCATGTACGGCTCGGGTTACAAATTTTCAGTTTACCAATGAGGCTCATATTAAAATTTACTTTGTTGTTCCTCCTGATATCAGTAGGTGTCTTTTTTCTGGGAGGAATGATCACCTATCAGGTAGTTAAGGAAGAGATAGATGAGGAACAGGAACGATTTCTAAAGGAACGATTGGAGTACGTGACCAGAATGATAGAAAGACGTGAGCCAACCGAGAATTTTATAAGGGGAAAAATTCAGATTTATCCTTTAGGAAACCTGGCAAATGAAACGGAAATCCAGTACTCAGATACCGTGGTAATGCATAGTACCCTGGAACGGCTTGAACCTCATATAAAATTAGATGTCACCCTCGAGATAAAAGGTAAATTCTACCGTATTTCCATGTATGATCTTATGGTGGAAGAGGATGATATTGTGGAAAGCGTCAAAGAATCTATGATTAAGTTTTATCTGCTGCTTACGGTAATTATGCTCATGGTGGGTGGTGTGGCCAGTATGTATCTTTTTAGACCCTTTAATGGTACTTTGGAAAGAATAAAGAGTTTTCGTCTTGATCAGCAGCAGCCCATTCAGCTCAAAAAATCAAGCACCGTTGAATTCAATAAACTCAATACTTTCCTGGAGGAAATGACCAGTAAAATTCAAAAAGATTACCAATCCTTGCGAGAGTTTACTGAAAATGCTTCTCATGAGATGCAAACTCCATTGACCAACGCCATTGGTAAGTTGGAACTACTGCTTTCTACAGGGAATTTATCGGAAGAGGCTACCTCCAAAATTATAGCCACGCTTGGTTCATTAAAGCATCTTTCCAAAATGGGCCAATCACTGAACCTTCTTACTAAGATTGATAATCGCGAGTTCGAAAATATTGAGTCTGTCAATTTCTCAGGACAACTGAGTGCTGCAATTGACAATTTCAAAGAACTGATGGATTTAAAGTCCATTTCGTTGCAGTGTGAAAATAAGCAGGATGTGATGGTATCAATGGACGCTACATTGACCACTATATTGATCAATAATCTGTTGAGTAATTCCATTCGTCATAATCTGGAGGGCGGTTTCATAAAAACCTTTCTTGATGAAACTCGTTTGGTGATATGCAACTCAGGACCGTCATTGGCGGTAGCGCCTGAGACACTCTTTGAACGGTTTAGAAAAGATCGACAAAAAGGTGATGGGCTTGGATTGGGTTTAGCCATAGTCAAAAGGATCTGCCATGCCAGTGGATTTTCTATAAATTATACCTGTGAAAAGGAAGAACACCGACTGGAAATAGTGTTTAATGGTTAAAACTTCAAGATTCCTACAGAATTGGTATCAAATTGCTTCAAAAGGATAGTCGAAATTAGAGTAAACTTAAATTAATGATGAAATCTTTTCTGGTAACTGTATTTGTGGTTTGGGGTGCTGTGATACTGGCGCAACAACCGGATTGGAAAAAGAGACAAGGAGCTGGGGGTTTCGGAGATGGGCAGTCTCCATTTAAAGTAACCGGACAGGTGATGGACGCTCAAAGTGGTGAGCCGCTGGAATATGTAACTACCGCTCTGTTGAGTCAAAGGGATAGTACCATAGTAGGAGGAGCGGTGACCGGTGTTGACGGCAAATTTGAAATCACCACCAGGCCAGGCAGGTTTATATTGCAGATTCAATACATTTCTTATAAGCCCAGGTTTATAAGTGGTATTCAATTAAACAGTGAACAAATGACCCGGGATATTGGAACCATCAAGCTGGAGCCAGACACTGAAATTCTGGATGAGGTGGTGGTACAAGGAGAAAAAAGTACCATGACCATGACCCTGGACAAAAGGGTTTTCCACGTAGGAAAGGACCTCACCAATGCAGGTAGGAGCGCAGCGGATCTTCTGGACAATATACCCTCTGTTTCCGTAGATGTTGAAGGTAATGTCAGCCTCAGAGGCAGCCAGAACGTACGTATCCTGGTGGACGGTAAACCTTCTGGATTGATAGGTATAAGCACCGCCGACGGGTTACGGCAACTTCAAAGTAATATGATCGAGCGGGTAGAGGTGGTCACCAACCCCTCAGCAAGATACGATGCAGAGGGATCGGCGGGAATCATCAATATTATTCTTAAGAAAGAGAAAAAGGAAGGCGTTAATGGGACTTTTAATGTCACCATTGGTCACCCGGAAAATTACGGGGGTAGTTTTAATCTGAATTATAGAAAAAAATGGATGAACCTGTTTGCCAGTTATGGAGTAAATTACCGGAAGAATCCCGGTGGGGGAAAGACCTTCCAGACATTTTTTCCTGGTGACACCTTGTATTTCACCGATAGAGACCGCCAGCATGTACGAGGCGGTTGGTCAAATAATCTAAGATTTGGCTCGGACTTTTTTCTTAATTCAAAAAACACCATAACTGTAGCCGCACTTTATAGGGTCTCGGATGAGGACAATCGGTCCGATTTGTTTTACCAGGATTTTGATCAAAATATGAATCTGTTGTACATAACTGATCGGCATGACAATGAGCAGGAAATCGACAAGAACTCAGAGTATTCTATAAATTATACCAGAACCTTCTCAAAGAAGGGTCAGAAGTTCTCGGCTGATGTTCAGTACCGGGACAATAATGAAACGGAAAATTCCGACATAAATGAGATCACTCGTAGTGTTGAAGATGGTTCTCAAGAGCCGGAACTATTTCAGCGGTCACTTAACGATGAGTTTGATCGCGGTTGGTTAATACAGGCAGATTATGAACACCCATTTGGAAAAGATGCTAAACTGGAGCTAGGGGTACGAAATAGTATCAGAAGAATTGGGAACGATTATTTAGTAGAAGAGCAAAACGAAGATGGTGATTGGGAGAACCTGGAAGGCTTCAGCAATAATTTCAATTACGATGAGAATATTTACGCTTCCTATGCCATGTTCGGCAATAAGGTGAACAAATTTTCATACCAACTGGGTGTGCGTATGGAGATCACTGATATACGAACAGAATTAGAACAAACCGCCGAGGTAAATAGTAAAAATTACACCGATTTATTTCCCTCGGTACACCTTACTTACGGACTTAAGCAGGAGAAGTCGCTTCAAGGAAGCTATAGTCGCAGAGTTCGTAGACCCCGGTTCTACAGTTTAAATCCATTTTCATCGTTCAGTGATGCCCGCAATATTCGTTCAGGAAACCCTGATCTGGATCCAACATATACTGATTCTTACGAGTTGGGTGTATTGCAAAATTGGGAGAAATCATCGTTCTACTACGCGGTTTACTATCGTTACTCAACTGATGTAGTAAACAGAATTACCACCGTGATTGATGGAATTACCTACTCCAGACCTGAAAATGTAGGAACCAAAGATGACATCGGTTTAGAGATTACTTATTCCAATGAATTTAATTCCTGGTTAAGGATAAATGGAACGGCCAATATTTATCATTCAGCTTATGACGCTTTTGCTAACGGAGAAGATCTTTCCACTAAAACTACCACTTTCTTTACCCGGGTAATGGCTCAGATTAAGATTAAGAAAGAATGGGATTTTCAAACTACCTTAAATTATCGAGCGCCTCAGAAAGTACCGCAGGGTAAACGTAAATCATATTTCGTAGTGGACATGGGGTTAAGTAGAGACATATTGAAAGGTAAAGGAACCTTCACTTTAAGCATAAGAGACGTTTTTAATACTCGAAAATGGCGATATGAGACCATCACCAGTACCTACACCTCCGTTGGTTTTTTTCAATGGCGTAGCCGCTCAGCAGTGCTTGCCTTCAACTACAGGTTAAACCAGAAAAAACGAAGACAACGTGGCGGTAATAGAGGAGGATTTGATGGAGGAGAAGGTGAATTCTAAGTAGAATTATAAAACCTGCCCGGAGCTCATCCGGGAGCTCTCAATGTAAAGGTGGTAAATTCAAATAGTTTGCAGCGCTCAAATTTCAATTATTTTCCTTAGCCTAAAACTAACGAAGGCTATATCGCCCTGGTCGTAGCCCCCTACTACCAGAAAACAGGAATTTCTAAAGTAAAGAGTGGGAATTCTAACAATAATTTCACTTCTTAAAATGAGTCATTGCTGGCGATTAACATAACTACAAAATGGCCTGTGAGTGGTAATAACCAAATAATCCAATTTCAATTATGAACTCAAAATTAAACATCTACGTATTTTTCGGACTCTTGTTAGTCTTATTTTCTACTTGTGGAAGTGATGATGATGCACCAGCACCAGCTCTTAGTAGTGCAAAAGCAATCACTGACTTTATGGTCGATGGTATAGCGGGGACCATTGATGAAGGCGCAAAGACTATTTCAGCTGAAGTGCCCAATGGAACGGATTTAACTGCTTTATCTCCTACTGTTGTTATTTCTGCAAAGGCCTCTGTCAGTCCTGCGTCTGGAGCTTCTCAAGATTTTAGCAACCCCGTAACCTATACGGTAACCGCAGAGGATGGAAGTACTGTTGGTTACACCGTAACAATTACCATGGAACCATGTGCAAGTCCCGATAATATATATGCATTTACCTATGATGGAAAGAATTATGAGGTAGTTAGGGAACATAGGACTTGGGAGGAGGCCGCTGTCTGTGCCGCTGAACGGGGTGGATATTTAGCAGAAATTAATGACGAAGCAGAAAATACTGCAATTTTTGATGAGGTACTTAACAACGCCTCAATAGACCTTAGTATGACAATTCCGCTTGATGGCGGAGGGGCGTCATACGTCTGGATTGGTGGCAATGATTTTGCAACAGAAGGTACCTGGGTTTGGGATGGTAATAATGACGGCACCTCAGCCCAATTCTGGGAAGGTGATTTTGACGGGACGGTTGTTGGAGGTCTTTACAACAATTGGGGTGATGAGCCCGATAATTTTGGTGGTGCTCCAAGCCCGTTTGACGGTCAGAATGCACTAGGACTTGCTTTAACCGCATGGCCGTTTGGTATCGCAGGTCGGTGGAATGATGTTAATGAAGCAAATACCATTTATTATGTTATTGAATACGATTGAGCAGAAGCAATAAATGTGACATAATTCGTAGTAAGAACTGGTCGTAGGATATCCTGCGACCAGTTCTTTTAATGACCTCAAACCAGTCTTTTATTAACCTTCAGTTGTATTATATATAGAAACTTATTAAAATGAGCTTCTACAAAATTTTACGACCAAACAGAATAGCATGAAAAACTTCCTATTATTAATAGTCTTAATTGTGTGTGGAAATGTTGCAATAGCCCAATTTAAAGTCGGTGTAAATGCAAGAGAGACGTGATTTCCTGAAAACAGTATCTATAGCAGCTAGTACTGCTTATTTTTCATCTCCGTTGGCCGCATTTCCCAACGAATTGGCCGAACCCAATATTTCCTGTCAGTATTATCCATGGTTCACGTTTTTTAAACGCGAAGGAATCGATTGGCACGCTGATCTGTCTTACTCGATAAAAACATTTGCCTCAGTAGGTTTTGGAGGTTTTGAGCCCACTTTTGAGTCGGTTGATGAAGTGGAAAATTTGAAGCCACTGCTTAAGAAGTATCAGCTTCCCATGCATTCATTTTACGTCAATTCAATATTGCATGACCCAAAACAAGTAGCAGCCAGTATGTCGCAGGGTCTCCCCATACCATGAATGGGGTAGAAGCACACAGGTTGGGACTTGCTTATGCAAAAGAAGTATTTGCTGAATTATGATGGTAAAGCAATTGCTATATATAGCGCTGGCTGGTTTGCTTTTTAACTGTAATCAAACTGAGGTTCCAGTTAATGAAATTAATAAACCCAATATATTGTTCCTTATCGCGGACGATTGGTCTTATCCACACGCGGGAGCCTACGGAGATCCAATTATCAGAACCCCTACATTTGACCGTATAGCAACGGAAGGAGCACTTTTTAATAATGCATATTGCGCTGCGCCTTCCTGCTCGCCTTCTAGAGCTTCTATTTTAACAGGCCGGTATCCACATCAGCTTGAGAGTGCCGGCAATTTATGGTCAATTTTCCCCAAGAAGTTTCCAAACTGGGTTGATATTCTTACTAAACAGGGATATTTCAGCGGTAAAACCAGGAAAGGCTGGGGACCCGGTGACTTTTTATTGGGCGGCTATTCTCATAATCCTGCTGGAAAGGATTTTGGCAGCTTCAAAGAATTTTTTGAACAAAAACCTAAGAACCAGCCTTTTTGCTTTTGGTTTAGTAGTTATGACCCGCACCGTGCCTATACACCAAATACAGGATTACAGGCAGGTATGTCGCTTGACCATGTGGATGTACCTGGGTTCCTGCCCGATTTATTATGTGTTCGAAATGATATTCTTGACTACTATTTTGAAGTAGAAAGATTCGACCGGGAATGTGGTCAGATTTTAAAACTTTTGGAGGTGGCAGGTGAACTTGACAATACCATTATTGTCATGACCAGTGACAATGGTATGCCGTTTCCCAGAGCTAAGGCCAACCTTTATGATTATGGTACCCGAATGCCGCTTGCCATTCGGTGGCCTGCCAGAATCGCTCCAAAATCAGTGATAAATAATTTCGTAAATTTTATAGATTTTGCACCAACCTTTCTGGAGGCAGCTGGTTTAGAACCTCACCCCGATATAACCGGAAGCAGCATTATGCCATTGTTTGGTTCGTCACCGATATCAAATGAAAGAGGTCAGGTATTCCTGGAAAGAGAGCGCCATGCCAATGTACGAAAGGGTGACCTTAGCTATCCCATGCGGGCTGTGAGAAACCATGAATTCCTCTACATAAGGAACCTAATTCCAGAACGATGGCCAGCAGGGGAACCTGACGTACATCAATCGGTAGGTCAGTGGGGAGATGTGGATAATTCAATCACCAAATTTCTAATAATGAATATGGAGGAATCCTCTGAAGCCATAGAGACAGATTTTTTTAAACTCAGTTTTGCAAAGCGACCTTCAGAAGAGCTGTATAATGTCAAAGAAGATCCATATCAGCTTCGCAATCTTGTAGATGATCAATCATACGGCGAAACCCTATCGCAGCTACGAAATACTTTACAAAAGTGGATGGCTGAAACCGGAGATCTCAGAGATACAAATCCAAAATCTATATATTGGGATACAGTGACTTATACTCCGAATTATCAGCGCCAAAATTTTGATTTAATAGAGAAAATCAATGACTATGAAATAGTTTCGCCATACCAAATAACTGGTAGAACCTCCAACCGAATTGGTTGTTTGGACTAATTAATTCTTGTTTTACACAAAAGGTGTATGCCATATAGCCATCTTGAAAAGATGAAAATATTTTTGAACCTATTCCCCCTTGTTATCATCAGTATTCTGACATCTTGTTCAGAAACCAAGAGCACTCATCTATGCTATAATTCTGAATCTTCCGTCATATCTTATGGGGCAAACCGGTTATCAACCCTACTTGAATCTACAGGGTATACTGTCGAAACATGTCAGGATAATCATAGCATCACCCATGGAATTATGATTCTGACCTTGGAGCAAGATCTCGATGAACTGGAACAAAAATTAGTATCGTCTAACGTTTTGGATATTAAGCCTGATGGTTTTAAAATAGTGAAGGAAGGCCAAATCATATACGTATTGGCCAGGACGGAAAGAGGAGGTATGTATGGCATCATGGACTTGATTGAACAACTTGGTCCATCATGTGATTTTTCTAAAATAAAAGAACGGCAAATTGACCCTGCATTTTCTTTTCGTGCAATAAAGTTCAATTTACCCTGGTCACCATACCGGCCCGGACCTGCCACCGAGGTGCACATGGAGACATGCCGTGATTTAAAGTTCTGGGAATCCTTTCTTGATATGATGGTTGAAAACAGGTTCAATGCCTTGTCACTCTGGAATACACATCCATTTCCCTACATGATACGGGCAACAAATTATCCCAGGGCCACACCTTTAAATGATCAGGAATTGGATGAGTGGAGGACCTTCTGGCAAGCTCTTTTTAAAATGGCCAAAGATCGAGGTATTGAAACGTATCTGGTCAACTGGAACATTGTGGTTTCTCCGGAGTTTGCCAATGCTTATGGGGCCAAAGAGTATGATGACAGGTCTGAGTTGGTGAGAACATATACCAGTGAGTCGGTGACCCAATTAATCAACGAATATGAAGATCTTACCGGATTGGGAGTTACCCTTGCTGACTGGATGGGCAATTGGGGAGATGACAAGATGACGCCCACAGCGCGGGAAAACTGGATCGAAGACACCTTCGTGGAGGGCATGAAAAATGCTGACCGGAAGATCAAATTCATTCACCGGGCTGTTCTTGCCGGTGATCCCAAAGAAATGAGAAGGGTTATCGATCATGCTGATCTTCCGGATAAAACCATTGTTGAGGTGAAATTCAACTGGTCACACGGACATTCCACACCCAATCTTTCGTTAACCCATTCCAATAATGAGGGTGCCATTATGAAAGATTTCTGGGACCCTAAACCTGAAAATTATTTTATTGCCTGGATGATCCGTAATGAAGATTTCTTTGTACTTCGTTGGGGAGATCCTGATTTTATCAGGGACCATATCCAAACCAATCATTTAGAGTATGTAGATGGCTATTTTGTTGGTTCCGAAGGATATATTCCCGCAAAAGATTATTCCCACCACAACCATCCTCATAAGACATGGGAATATGCCTTTGAAAAGCAATGGATGTTTTATCATCTATGGGGACGCCTCACCTATTATCCGGAAGAAACGGATGCCACCCTTGCAAAGGCATTTGAAAAGAAGTACCCAAATGTCGATGGGCTCGCCTTACTCAAAGCCTATTCTCTGGCTTCGAAAGTCCCCCTTTACCTGGCTTCTTTCTATAAGGGTACCTGGGATTTTACACTTTACAGTGAAGGATTTCTCGCCCCTTGGCAGGCGGGATTTGATGATCAGAAATCTCCATTTATATCCATTGAAGAATTGATCAGACATGAAACGTTGGATTCACGTTACTTGAACATCAGCGAATATTGTAAGCTTAAAAACGATGGTTTACCAATAAAAGAGGGATCCATCACTCCTTTGGAACTGGCACAAAATCTACAGGAAACAGCCGCTAATTCGATTGCCATAATTGATAAGTTGAGATCGCCCCAAAATGCACCAGCTTTGAATTCGGAATTGGATGACCTGGAAACCTGGTGTCATCTCGGTTTTTATATCGCGGATAAAATACGAGCAGGAGTTTCTTTAGAAACATTCAGGCTAACAGGTCAGGAACAGATAAAACAAACAGCATTGGAGTATTTGTTGAAATGTGTTGGGCACTGGGAAAATGTTATTCTACTTACTGCAGATCGTTACAAACCAATGCCTTACGTGAGTATGGGACATCCAGAACCTAAGTGGCCGGAGTTTAACGCATTTCATTGGAAGTTTTTTTTAAAAGATGTGGAAGAGGATATTGAATATGTGAGAAATGAAATTAGGCCCTTCTATGGGCAGGAATGATCGGCGGCTCACCATTGAATGGATTGACCCTGCCGATGGCCCTTTGACCCTCCGATAGCTATCGGAGCAGCGGCCCTCTTAACAGCATCTTGTCCATATCGTTTGCGTAGCATGTCCATGGCTTGGTACAGTTGACACTGCTGCTCAGTATCCTCAAGGAAATTGATCTGATGACCTCCATAAACCAGGTGACTATAACGAACGCCAACTAAACGTACTCTTAATCTGCGGTCATACAATGACCGGAAAAGCTCTTTGGTCAGAGCAATCAGTGTCCGGTCACAGGAAGTATAAGGTATTCTTTTCTGTTTTGAATAAACATTCATATCGGCATACCTTATCTTAACTGTGACACAAGAGGTGAGCTTCACTCCATTGCGCAATTGAAAGGCCAGGTTTTCTGCCATGGCCAGTAAAATGCTGCCCATCTTGTAAACATCAATGGTGTCCCGTTCGAAGGTCCGCTCAATGGAAATAGATTTCCGCTCGGTGTAGGGTACCACCGGTGTTTGGTCGATCCCCTGACATTTGTCCCACAAAGTGCCTCCGTTTACACCCAGCAGTCCCTGCATCAGATCTTTCGGCATTTGTTGAACTGTGCGAACTTTCTCCAATCCCATTTCCCTGAGTATGGCAAATGTTTTGTCACCTACCGATGGAATTTTCAGTAAGGACAGGGGAGATAAGAAAGTCTTTTCCTGACCGGCAATAACTTGCAAATGACCATTGGGCTTGGCCTCATTGGTACTCACTTTGGAAACAATCTTATTGATCGATAAACCCATGGACAGAGGCAACCCCGATTCTTTATATATCTGGTCCCTCAACTCTATTGCCCATTGGTAACAACCAAAGAAATGGTCCATACCGGTGAGATCTAAGTAAAATTCGTCAATAGAAGATTTTTCATACATGGGTGCACCCTCCCTGATGACCTCTGTAACCAGATGTGAGTATTTGCTATACAAACCACTATCACCCCGTATGACAATGGCTTCAGGACATAGTTGCTGGGCCATACGCATAGGCATTGCGGACTTGATGCCAAAGCGCCGGGCTTCATAACTACAAGATGCCACTACTCCCCGTGAAGTAGTGCCGCCTATAAGCACTGGTTTTCCCATAAGCGCAGGATTCAATAGTCGTTCGCAAGAGACGAAAAATGTGTCCAGGTCTATATGAAGGATAGATCGCTTCATGCTAATAAAGTTAGTAATAACTAAACTAACTTAATTCAATTTTTTTATCTAAATTGTTTGAAATCATCTCAATGCAAAATAAACCATGAGCTCACTCACTTTAAGAATTAACGGCACCTCGCATACGCTGGAAAATGTTCTTCCGGATATGCCATTGCTTTGGACCATCAGGGATCTGGTAGGTCTAACCGGGACCAAATACGGATGCGGTATAGGACAGTGTGGCGCCTGCACCGTTCACCTGGATGGTGTAGCTATTCGATCCTGTAGTACACTGGCTTCTGATGCTGAAGGGAAAGAAATTACCACCATTGAAGGGGTTGTCGCCTCATGGTAACCATCCCGTACAGCAGGCGTGGATGGAAACCGATGTACCTCAATGTGGGATACTGTCAAACAGGACAAATTATGAATGCAGCAGCATTTTTGGAAAGCAATCCAAACCCAACGGAAGAAGAAATTAACCAGGCCATGGCTGGAAATATTTGCAGATGTGGTACTTATAACCGTATCCGGGAGGCAATACAGCTGGTTGCTGGGAAAGGAGGTAACTCATGAAAAAGATAAATCAAACACCACTGGCAAAAGTTGATCGCAGAGACTTTCTGAAAACTACTTCTGTAGGAGCTACCGGATTGATCCTGGGGTTTCATCTTAGTTGCTCTCGTCCTTTTGAAGAAGTGGCCAGAGAACCCCAGTACTTTTTCAAGCCCAATGTGTATCTGAACATCAATGATCTGGGTGAAGTTACTATTGTTGCTCATCGCTCCGAAATGGGGACCGGTATCCGTACCTCATTGCCCACCATTGTAGCAGATGAACTTGAAGCTGATTGGAGCAGAGTTAAACTGGTTCAGGCAGTAGGGGATGAAGAGACTTACGGTGATCAAAACACCGACGGCTCCTACAGTGTTCGTATGTTTTATATGCCCATGCGCAGAGCGGGTGCTGGCGCCCGCATGATGCTGGAGCAGGCAGCTGCCGATCAATGGAGCGTGGATGTTTCAGAATGCCAGGCTAAAAATCATGAGGTTGTTCATAAGTCCAGCGACCGGCGGTTGACATTTGGCGCCCTGGCAGAAGCTGCATCCAAACTGGAAGCACCAAAAGAAGAAGACATCAGGCTGAAGGACACTAAAGACTTTAATCTCATAGGAAAGGGCACTTCCATCTATGACCTACCGGAGATTGTAAACGGTACCGCAGTGTTCGGGTTGGATGCCTCTGTTGATGGTGCGAAAGTGGCAGTGGTTGCCCGTTGCCCGGTATCAGGAGGAAAGGTAGCATCTGTTAATTCAGATGATGCTCTTCAGATTCCAGGTGTAATTGATGTATTTGAACTGGATTCTCCTGGCTTTCCCACCGGGTTTAATCCATTAGGAGGAGTGGCAGTAGTAGCTGATCATACCTGGGCCGCTATTAAAGGCAAGGAAGCGCTGGATATTACCTGGGATTATGGAGTCAATGCCAACTATGATACTGAAAAGTACCTTGATGATATGGAAAAAAGGGCTGGCAAAAAAGGAAATATTAGAAGGGAAGAAGGAGACGTAGCAAAAGCCTTGAAATCGTCGGATGAAGTTTTAGAGGCTACTTATCGTTTGCCACATTTGTCCCATACACCCATGGAGCCGCCTAATGCACTCGCAGATGTAAGGGACGGTAAATGTACGGTATGGGCGCCCACCCAACATCCACAATGGGCCAGAGAAAGTGTAGCTGGAGCATTGGAAATGGATGCCAAAGATGTAGAGGTGAATGTAACGCTGCTTGGAGGGGGCTTTGGGCGTAAATCAAAACCAGACTTTGTGGTTGAGGCTGCATTAATATCAAAAAAAGTAGGGGCACCGGTAAAGGTCGTATGGACCAGGGAAGATGATGTACACCACGATTATTATCATGCCTGCAGCATTCAACACGTGAAGGTAGGATTGTCTGCGGACAACAAAGTTACCGCCTGGAATCACCATTCCGTGTTTCCTTCTATAGATGGAACATCAAACCCTGAAGCCAATGAACCAACAGGGCAAGAGTTAGGGTTGGGCATGATTGATTTTCCTTATGATATCCCGGCGGTATGTATTGAGACCCACGAAGCCAAGGCACATACCCGCATCGGTTGGTTGCGGTCTGTGTGTAATATTCAGCATGCATACGCCATCGGAAGTATGTTGGATGAGGTAGCTGAAGCACGCAGTCTGGATCCGGTGGAGAACCTGTTGGAATTATTAGGACCGGACCGGAATATCAAGTTCGATGAAATGATGCCAGAGTTTTTTAACTACAATGAAACTTTGGCGGATTTTCCGGCCAATACCACCCGTATGCGGGGCGTAATTGAAACAGTGGCGAAGAAATCGAACTGGGGCCAAAAGCTTCCTACTGGTCATGGCCTGGGTATTTGTTCTCATAGGAGTTTTTTGACCTATGTAGCATGCGTGGTTCATGTTGCGGTTGAAGGAAATAAAATAAGCATTCCTGAGATTCATTATGCGGTGGATTGCGGAGTAGTAGTTAATGAGGACCGGGTGAAGTCACAATTTGAAGGAGGAGCTGTTTACGCATTAAGTGGAGCATTGAAAAGCGCCGTTTCTTTCAAAAAGGGCAGGGTTGTGGAAAGTAATTTCAATGATTACCAATTGGCTCGTATGCCTGATACGCCCGGTAAAATACATGTACATATAGTTCCCAGTCAAGAAAAGCCCACCGGAGTAGGAGAGCCTCCGGTACCGCCGGTAGCACCTGCTTTGTGCAATGCGATATTTGCGGCCACTGGAAAAAGGATAAGGGAACTTCCGATTAAACTAGTTTAATCGGAAACTCCGAACTCCGAACGCCGAACTCCGATTAACGAATGTCGAAGTATTAATTAGGCGTTCCACATTCGGCGTTCGACATTCAATTTGCTTGCACCATAATCCATTTTATCCTACCTTGCACGAACGTTGGTTTCACCCCTGAAATCATTAGGAGTGGATGAAAAGGGAATCCGGTGCGAGAAATTTAATCCGGAGCTGTCCCCGCAACTGTTAACTCCATAGTATTCGTTACCACCTTTGGTCACTCCACGCTTCTGACGTGGGGGAAGGCCGTAGCGAAGGAGTAAGCCAGGAGACCTGCCAACATGTTATCATAAGTTACACTCGGGCGAAGTGTGATTTGAACCTGAAAACATTTCATTTTGAAATCAGTTGGGGTATCTGGCATTCTCTGTTTGCTAGTTGGAGCTATTTTAAGCAACCAGGCCTATGCACAGTCGGACACTGTTTGGCTTCAGGAAGTGATCGTCTCGGCAAATGATCCAGCCAAATATCTTCCAGGCGGAAAACAACAGATGTTTACCACTGACTCTGTAGTTCTGCAAAACCTGGCTCAGGTCATTGAAGATCAGGTTCCGGTTTATTTTATTCAGTATGGCGCCCCGGGTCAATTGTCATCAATTAATCTGAGGGGCCTGGGAGCTTCCCGTACCAGCTTGCGATGGCAGGGTATGGAAATCAATTCCTTTACTTTGGGTCAAACGGATTTTAGTGAGATTGCCGCTGGCAGCGGGGATTTGATAAAAATTCAGTACGGAGGAGTAGGGGCAATGTTTGGAAATGGGGCCTTGGGAGGAACCGTGGACATCAGCAGTCAACCAGGTTATAACAAGGGTCATAGCGTAGCATTGAACTCGAGTGTGGGCAGTTACGGCTACTGGGGGACCAGTGTTAATTATCGATACTCAAATAAAAAACTCAGCTCTTCTACAAAATTATTCCAGCGCCAGGCTCAAAACGACTTCAAATATGAGCTGGCAGGCTCAGAGCATCGACAGGGAAACGCAGGTTTTCAACATTATGGAATTTCCCAGGACCTCACATATATGGTTAATGAGTCTCATCTGCTTTCAGCACATTTTTGGTATAACAAACATGACCGCGACATCCAGCCCAATAAAAATGATTTTTCTGGAGACGATGAATTACAGACCGAGAACTCAAGAATAGCCTTGTCCTGGCAATGGAATGCCAACAATTGGTTGGGAAAACTGCAAGGTGGCTTTACTGATGACCTACAAGTATATAACCATTCTGAGCGAACCAGACTTTACCGATGGTTCGGCTCCTATGAAGTTGAATGGAAACAATCTAAGACATGGACATTGCGGACTGGCGGAAATCTCAATTACCTGAGGCCAAAAGTCGATTCTTATCAGGAAAATACCAAAGAAACCCGAAGCGAATTATTTGCTTCAACCATTTGGGAGCAATTCAAGAATATCTCAGTGGGATTGAGCATTCGAACACCTATGGCCAATGGTGAGTTCAAAACCATATCGCCCTTATTTTCAGGAGAATATAGATTTTTCACATCACAATCCTTAAAGCTATCGGCGGATTTGCAGGTAGGGAAAAGTTACCGTCTTCCTACCCTAAATGACCTCTATTGGAGCCCTGGAGGAAATCCTGACCTTAAGGCTGAAACCTCAAACAATTTTGAATTGGGGTTAGACATGAAATTGAATAAGCACAAATGGACACTGCTAACCAACGCCCGGTTGTTCAGACATAAAGTGGATAACTGGATCATTTGGATACCCGGAGGAAGGGATGAAAATCCTGACGGAGAGATTACCTCTTTTTGGTACCCGGATAATATTAGGGAAGTGCTGGCCACCGGAATTGAATATCGGCAAACTGTGAATTGGCAGCTTCCTTTACCAGCGTGGCATACATCACTAGATGTTAATGGGGTTTTCAATAAGGCAGTTAATAAGAATACACTTAGTCCGGTTGACCGATCTAAAGATAAACAGCTGCCCTATACGCCATTACATGTGATCAACGGCAGTTGGAAATGGTTTTATGGAAAATGGAACCTGGGGGTGATTTCTCAGTTTCGCAGCAAACGCTTTGTGGAGACCAACAATGAATTGACACCCTTGCCTAAGTATACTCTGTGGAGATTTCAGGTTGGAAAAACCGGATCCCTGGGTTCGCTTGATTGGGGCCTGCAATTCCTGATCAATAATGCATTCAACGAAATCTATGAGACATTTGAAAACCGGGCCATGCCCGGGAGAAATTATCAGTTAAATATTAGTATCACCTTTAATTGAACAAATAATGAATTCGAAAAGAGTGTTTTTTTTCTTGGTTTTTCTGTCAATCATCTATGCTTGTTCTGAGGATGATGGGTCGGTTACTACTCCAACACTTGAAGTGGAAGGACCAGAGATTGTAAAACCAGACAGTACCATCACCCTGGCAATAACTGCGAATGTCCCGGGATTACTAGCTTCGGATGGCATCACAGGAGAAATAGTTAGCGGAGAAGGAAATCTTTTAAGAACCAGCCTGCAAGGGGAAAACAGTATTAACGGGAGTGCCGCCTTTGATTTTACCGCAGGAAGCATGGAGAATACCACCACGCTGATAAAAATATCTGCCACTGATCAAACGGGGCAAACAGGAGTTAAGGAGGTGGAAATTGTCATTACCTCAATAGCCATTAAGCAGGTGCTGGTATTAAATGAAGGCAACTTCTTTTCTGCTAATGGGACCATTGATGTTTTTGACATAAGAGATGGCACTTCTGAAACCTCTGCATATCAAGCTACAGCTACGGTACAGCAAGCCATTCATTATCAGGATTTTATTTATTTGGTCACTAACGCCCCTGATCGGTTGGATGTTTTGAATACTGACCTGGAACTAGAGCAGTCAGTAGATCAGGGCCTTGATAACCCCATAGATTTCGCGGCAATTGGAAATGTTGGTTTCGTATCGAACTGGGGTGATATAAATACAGCCTTTTCAGATGACCCGGATCCATTTATCGCTATTGTGGACCTGGATAATAATACTGTGATTGATTCTGTGATGCTAACTGCTCGTCCGCAAGGTTTATTGGCTTATGATAATAAACTATACGTTGCTAATGAGGGAGGAACCACGGTTTCGGTATTGGACCCGGATAACTTATCCTTAACCGAGGTTACAGTGCCAGCGGGACCAAGTGATCTGGTACTAGATGGTGAAGGCATGCTTTGGGTACTTTGTACCAGTGGTAATTTGGTGGAAATTGATCCGGATGATCTGTCTTTGGGCTCTGAAATTAGTGGCTTGACCACCGGTGGATTTAATGAAAAAATGGCCATTGACGGTACGGGAAATACTATCTACTTTTTGGGTGGCACCAACAATTCATTTACAGGGCTTACCACCGTGTACAGTGTGAACCTAAATACCCAACAGGTGGTTGCATTTATTGAAAATGGCTTCGCTCTCTATGGCGTAGGGGTGAACCCTGAATCGAATGAGTTGTACCTGGGAGATTCAAATGCTTTTCAGTCAACCGGCACCGGGTTCCGGTATGATGCCGAAGGAAACAAACTTGATGAATTTCCCACCGGCATTGGTCCGCGCGGGTTTCTTTTTAAATAATAATTGAATTATAATAATATAAACCCGTAACAACCTCCTGTTTTTATAGTATTATTATATTCAAAACCAAAAAGACAGTGCAAAAGGGCAAAGGTAAAAGAAACTGATTGGTGCCTTCATTTACTGGCAATAATTTATAACTTTATACTTTATCAATATATTTAGTAAAAATTAATATGGAAAAAGGAACAGTAAAATTCTTTAATTACTCTAAAGGATTTGGGTTTATCGTACCCGAAAATGAAGGTCAGGATATCTTCGTGCATTCTAGTGGTCTGATTGACGACATTCGTGAAAATGATCAAGTACAGTACGAAGTTGAACAAGGTAAAAAAGGCCTTAATGCCGTAAAAGTAGAAGTAGTACGCTAGTCTATAAAAAATTCGGAAATCGACCACGCCCTTAAAGGCGTGGTTTTTTTTATAAAAAGGAAATTCATAAAGATATGGAGAATGGATGATTATCAATGAAACCAATTTACCTGTATTTCAGTACTTTTCCAGAAGTTTATTTTTGTCACTGGGGATTTTATTATTTACATATCATTGCGGAACAGCACAAGTACTGCCAGGTTATGTAAAAGGTAACCTTATAGCCTCTGAAGATTTTTCTGGTAGTCTGGACCATTGGTTAGTTGAGGGAAAAGTTCGGGCGAATATTGACAACGGACAACTATATTTCGAGTCCTCGGACCCTGAAATTGAAAATCCAAAAGGCAACATTTGGTGGAAGCAGGATTTTAAAGATCCCTATATCATTGAGTTTGAATACCAATCTGTGTCGGACCATGGACTTACCATGGTATTTTGGAATGCATTTGGATTGAATGATCAGGATGTTTTTTCCTGGGAGCGCACCGGGAAATATGAGGAATACGTCAATACCAATTTAAATGCCTACCACTGCACTTTCCACCGGTTTAACACAGGAGTCTCCAACTTCCGTAAAGCTCCTGGATTTCATCTGGTATCATCAGTAAAGGATCCCGTGGATGCTACAGACAAATCCACGCATAAGATTGTGATCGCTTCAACCGGAAAAAGGCAAAGGATATATTTTGATGGCTTGCTGGTGCATGATCTGACAGATAACGGCAGCACCTGTATTAATAAAAAATCGTGGCAGCACGAGCTTCCCTGTGAAGGCACCGGACCTGCACCTCAGCACGGAGCATTTGGCATCAGGTTGACCCAAAAACAACAGGCTAGATTCGATAATATAAGAGTATATCAACTAAGGAAATTAGATGAAAAATAGCATACTCGGAGGCCTCGTCATAGTGGCTTTAATCAAATGTACTTCGGTGCCTGATACCAAGAGTTCATTTTCAATCCATGAAAACTCCCAGGGACTGGAGTTATATGAAAGCGGAAAACCCGTACTGTTTTATCAAAAAGCTTTGAAATCGCTGGACAGTGGAAAATATGCCAGAAATAACTACATCCACCCACTCTACAGTTTACGGGGTGACATACTTACAGAGGATTTTCCGGAAGATCATCCACATCATCGGGGAATATTTTGGGCTTGGCACCAAATTCATGTTGGAGACTCAGCCATTAGTGATGGTTGGGCATTAGAAAATTTTAATTTGAATATTAGGGATGTTGATACTGAAATAAGTGCTCAACAGGCGGTGATCAATATTCAAGCTGAATGGTCGTCTCCTATCTTTAATAATAACCAACCTTACCTAGAGGAAAAAAGCAGCTACACGGTACACCGTTTACAAAATGATGTCCGGATGATTGATATGGAGATCAAACTACAGGCGAAAATTGACAGTCTGTATATTGGCGGATCAAACGATGAAAAGGGGTATGGCGGCCTATCCGTCCGAATTAAAATGCCAGATGACCTGATTTTCAGGGGTAATAAAGGACAAGTTACCCCGGAAAACCTGCAAGTGGATGCGGGGCCCTGGATGGATTTTACTGCTGGTTTTGGAAGAGACGAAAATCAATCCGGTGTTACCCTGTTTTGTCACCCTGGTAATCCGGGGTATCCTCAAAAGTGGATTCTAAGGCAACAATCAAGTATGCAAAATATAGTGTTTCCCGGTCAACATGCGGTACACATACCAAAAGATCGGCCCCTGGTGTTGAGATACCGGTTAATAATCCACAACGGACTGTCAATTGAAGAGATAAACTCATTTGAAAAAGAGTACTAGGAACTTTTATCAAGAATACACGTGTGAATTTATTTATAAACGCACGTGCTTTCCTTCCAAAACTATATAGTTTACTTTGAGTTAACTATATAGTTCCCACTCCTTCACTCATTGGAGAATGCCTCATCAACAGACAATTCAGAAATATCAATCAACTCTAGCGTACGAAACTCCACTTCAGATCCTTCAGCCTGTACCGCTATTTGCCCTGATGAAGTGGTACAATTGGTCCCGTAATTGACCATATCCCCATTGACCCAAACTTTGATTTGATCATTCAAACACTCTATGATCATGGTGTTCCATTCGCCAACAGGGTTCTCGGAATTGTCCGTTAAATTTAATATCCTTCTTTTTTTTCCTTCAGTAATTCCCCATTCTGCCGGGGGTCCTCTGCGCGCTTCCATATCAGGGACTTCTATATCTTCAACGATGCACCAGAAATCTCCGGCATTCCCATGAAACATTTGAACCTCCAGTGATTTTGGAAACATCTCATACAAAGCCCTGGGTGTAGAAGCATGTACCAATACCCCGCAATTACCTGGCTCTCCAGCAAACCTGTATTCAGCTTTAAGGCGGTAGTTTTCAAAACTTTCATCTGTTATCAAATGACCGTTGGGATCTCCCATGCTTACCAGTAGATTTCCTCTTATAATAAATGGACTTTCAACCGAACTGGTGTCCATTTCAGGAACATCAACGTGCCAACCTTGCAAGTCTTTTCCGTTGAATAATTTTATTGGTTCCTGTGAAGATTGGCAGGCAAGAATGAATACAGATAGATTAAAAACAATTGCGAAATGTTTCATTTTGAATATGGATTTTGATAGGATTGTGTAATTAAATAAAACAACTCCACAAGAGCAATTTATCAATTATAAATTGGTTAATTTTCCAATAGAACAGAATCAACTACTATTATGTATTATCTAAGAATTCACACCCAGCCCCTCGTATGTTGCATTGTACTAATTCTCTTCGAACTAGGCTGTACTAATTCCGCAGGACTTTCTGCCCAAAATGGCAACTGGGAGTTTCAATCGCTTAGGTCAGAAATAGATCCGGGTCATTGGGTTTCAAAAGAAGTTCAATTTAAGGGTGAACCGACCCTGGTGCTTTCAGGTGATAATAAAGAATATGTCAACGGAAGTTGGACCAGAACCTATGAGGTAGTGCCGGAGCAGTATTATGAATTCACTTCCTATTTCAAATCAGAAAATGTGGACCAGGTTGATCGCAGTGTCTTGTCACAAATCACCTGGTTGGCTGACGATAGCCGGCGAGTAGCATTTATTGAATACCCGGGGGTGCGGTCCAAACCGGCCAATGGAGACTGGAATGTACTACAGCAAACCTACCAGGTGCCATCAGGTGCCACCAAAGCAAAAATCGATCTGATTTACCGGTGGAACCAACAAGGTATTGTCTATTTTGGAGGGACTAGTTTGAAAGAAACAGATGCTATAAAACCACGAATGGTTCGTCTGGCAGCCATTCATTACAGGCCAACACAGACAGCTTCATCAAAAGAAAATCTGGAGCAATTCAAGAAATACATAGATGAGGCAGGCGATCAAAATGCTGATATTGTTTGCCTTCCGGAAGGGATCACCATAGTGGGTACTGACAAATCTTATGTAGAGGTAAGCGAGCCTATACCTGGACCTACCACCGATTTCCTTGGTCAACTTGCCCAAAAGTATCAAATGTACATAGTAGCTGGGATCCTGGAACGGGAAGGTGCGGTAGTATATAATACCGCTGTTTTAATGGACAGAGATGGTAAGTTGGCCGGGAAGTACCGCAAAGCAACCTTACCGCGTGAGGAAATTGCCGGGGGAATAACGCCCGGAGATGATTTTCCGGTGTTTGAAACGGACTTTGGCAAGATCGGCATGATGATCTGTTGGGACGTATTTTTTCCAGAACCGGCACGAACACTTTCCTCGAAAGGAGCAGAGATTATTTTTATGCCTATTTGGGGGGGTGATTTGACATTAAGCAAAGCTCGAGCAATTGAAAATCAGATATATCTGGTTTCTTCAACCTATGACATGAAAACCGGAGTTTTTGATAAGAAAGGGGAGCTCATAGTTGAAGGCACCGAAGAAAACCCCGTGGCAATAGTCGAAGTGGATTTAAACAAAAGAGAACTTTGGGAATGGCTGGGAGAATTTAGAAACCGCATCCAACGTGAAATGCCCAGCGATGAAGCAATTAACAATTAACAATGGCAATTAACAATGAATGATGCAGCGCTTCCTGACCTACTAGAAGCTACTACCAGCAATATGGTGGATTACCTGAATGGTCTAAAAACCAGGCCCGTATTTCCTTCCCAAGATCAAATAGCAGCCCTTGATGGCTTTGATTTTGGCCTGCCCTTGGGAACCACTGAGCCCGCTAAGGTGATGAATCTATTGCACATACTTGGATCTCCCGGAACGGTGGCCACTGCCGGAGGGCGTTACTTCGGTTTTGTTATTGGCAGTACTTTGCCTGTTGCATTGGCTGCACATTGTCTGGCAGGTGCCTGGGACCAATGTGCGGGATTGCAGGTACTCTCACCGGTAGGCGAAAAACTTGAGTTAGTGGCCGGGAATTGGTTAAAAGAACTGTTGCGTTTGCCTGGTGAGTCAGGGGTTGGATTTGTGACTGGCGCCACTATGGGTAATTTTACCGGACTTGCTACTGCCCGACACGCTTTGCTGAAGCAGGCTGGTTGGAACGTAGAAGCTCAAGGTTTGTTTGGGGCCCCTGAAATTAAGGTAATTGTTGGTGAACAAGTTCATGTAAGCGTACTGAAGGCATTATCTCTGTTGGGCCTGGGCAGTGAGCGGGTGGTTAGGCTGCCGGTAGATGATCAGGGACGAATCAGATCAGACATGTTTGAATTGGATGATGGACCGACCATTGTGTGTCTGCAAGCGGGCAATGTAGACACCGGAGCAGTTGATCCCTTAAGTCAAATCATACCTATAGCAAAAGAAAAAGGTGCCTGGGTACACATTGACGGAGCTTTTGGGCTATGGGCTGCTGCCTCCTCAACAAAAAGATACCTGGTAGAAGGAGCAGAGCTTGCAGATTCCTGGTCAGTAGATCTGCACAAATGGTTAAATGTTCCCTATGACAGTGGTGTGGTTATTTGTCGTTACCCTGAATTGTTGAGAGCGGCTATGTCGGTAAATGCTGCGTATCTCCCCCCCAGGACTCCTGGGCCGTACCAATTCACACCCGGCATGTCTCGTAGAGCAAGGGGAGTAGAAGCCTATACTGCGTTATACAGTCTTGGAAAATCGGGAGTGGCCAAGCTAATAGAAGATTGCTGCCGACACGCCAAACGCATGGCAGTAACCTTACAACAGGCAGGTTATGAGATACTTAATGAAGTGGTATTAAATCAGGTAATTGTTGATTTTGGAGAAAGAACCGACGATATAATCCAGGCTATTCAAGAAGAGGGAACCTGTTGGGCCAGTGGAACTAAATGGCAGGGTAAAAGCGCTATGCGGATTAGTGTAAGCAGTTGGGCCACTACGGAGGAAGATGTACTGGTATCATTGGAGGCTATGATTCGGATTGCCAAAAAATACAGCTGCTGATCATAGTACTGCAGCTGATCGTAGCTTTTGGCTACAAACCAATAAAACTGCACGGAATATCTTCCGTAGCTCCAAGCTACGGAAAGCTGCACGTTTAGAATGTTCCGCAGCCTCTGGCTACCAACCCATACACCATCCAAATTAATTAACATTGATCAAAAGAATCTTTAAATTGGTGGAAACCCCTGACCCATGAAAACGTCGGCCCTGTTCATTCTACTTTTTCTCTACCTCTTATCATGTAGATCAGATCCAGAGACAGAAGCCATGAATCACATCAGATCAGTTACCGACAAAGTCACGGATGAAGCTTTAGTAAATGCCTCCGGTTCTTCAGGAGACTGGGTCACCCACGGTCTGAATTACAGCGAGGACCGCTACAGCGAATTGGATCAGATTAACGATGTCAATATTGATAGTCTTGGGCTGGTATGGACATTGCCACTAGGAACCCGGCGAGGTATTGAAGCCACTCCATTAGTGATAGACGGAATCATGTATTTATCGGGCCCATGGAGTAAGGTATATGCCGTGGACACCCGCACCGGCCAAATGATCTGGGATTATAATCCTGAAGTTCCTGGTTACTACGGTTCCAAGGCCTGTTGTGATGTGGTTAATAGAGGAGTTGCTCTGTACCAAGGAAGTGTTTTCTTTGGCACCATTGATGGCCGATTAATCAGCCTGGATGCAGCTACCGGAACAAAGAATTGGCAGGTTCAAACAGTTGACACTACCATGTTTTATACCATCACCGGCGCACCAAGAGTAGTGAAGGGTAAAGTAATTATAGGAAATGGCGGCGCCGAATATGGGGTTCGCGGCTATGTGTCTGCTTATGATGCAGGTACTGGAGAAATGGATTGGCGATTTTATACCGTGCCAGGTAATCCTGCGGAACCTTTTGAATCGTCTGCCATGGAAGCGGCAGCGGAAACCTGGAATGGCGAATGGTGGAAATACGGGGGAGGAGGAACTGCCTGGGATGCCATGGCTTTTGATCCTGAGCTAAACCTGCTATATGTCGGAACTGGTAATGGCTCCCCATGGAATCGAGTTTACCGCAGCCCCGGGGGTGGAGATAATTTGTACCTGTCGTCAATTGTGGCTCTGAACCCTGATGATGGATCTTTGGTGTGGTATTATCAGACCACTCCAGGAGACACCTGGGATTATACTGCTACTCAACACATTATGCTGGCCGACCTGGAGATAGAAGGAGTCATCAGAAAAGTATTAATGCAAGCTCCCAAAAACGGCTTCTTTTATGTGTTGGACCGGGAAAGCGGTGAGCTGATTTCGGCAGATCCTTATACCTATATTAATTGGGCTACTCATGTGGACCTGAAATCTGGAAGGCCCATTGAAACCAAGTTTAGCAGATACCAGCATCAGAACGCATATATTAGTCCAAACTATTTCGGTGGACACAATTGGCAGCCCATGGCTTTCAATAAGGTCACACGTATGGTTTATATTCCATCCCGAGAAAACGCTGCGCTTTATGGTCATGATAAGGAATGGGTATACAACGAAACTGGACTATATGCCGCTAATGACTGGAACCTGGGAGTAGGGATCGACCCGGATAAGCCCTTGAGAGAGGATGAAGACGCTCCTGCCAATATGCCGCAGGGTATGTTAATTGCTTGGGACCCTGTAGATAAGGAAGTCAAGTGGAGGGTCAATCACCAAACAGCTTGGAACGCAGGGGTACTTGCCACAGCTGGTGGACTGGTATTTCAGGGTACTGCCGAGGGCCGGCTGGTGGCATATAAAGCTGCCTCTGGAGAAAAAGTTTGGGAGACATCAGTTGGTTCTGGTGTAATCGCGCCTCCTGTTACTTATTTGGTAGATGGAAAACAATACCTTTCCTTGGCTGTAGGTTGGGGCGGTGCAGGTGGACTTGACAGCAAAAATACAGATCATGTTTATCCCGGTATCATTTATACCTTTGCCATCGGAGGCACCATGTCAACTCCTGAATTTCCGGAAATGCCCGTCAAAGTCTTGGTAGAATTGGAGGTTACTGCAAACTCGGATGAGCTGGAAAAAGGTAAAACGTTATTCGAACAAAATTGTACACTATGTCATGGCTCACTTGGTTCCGGAGGAGGAGCTTTGCCCGATCTGGCATTTAGCAGCGACCGTATTCATGAAAACTTCAAGTACATTGTACAGGGGTCATTCGTGGCGTTAGGAATGCCCAACTTTAATGAGAAACTGACCGAAGAAGAGATTAATCTAATTCAGCAGCACATATTTGCTACCGCAGAAAAGTTGCGAAATCAACATCGGGAACAATTGAATAATTGAATATTTGACCATTTGAGCATGGGAACATTTGAGTATTGAACAATTGAAATACCAACTTTCAATGACCGAAACTTGACCAGTCCCTAAAACCTTTAACCCCCTAACACCCTATCACCTTCGTCCCTAAATTTATCCTAAATCCAAAGTCTGCCCCACAAATGGCTGGTCATACAGTCTTTTACCGGTGGCTTTATACAGGGCATTTGCCAGGGCTCCAATAATAGGAGGTAATGATGGTTCTCCCAACCCGGTGGGATCAATGCCGTTATCTACGAAATAAGTCTCAACTTCTGCGGGCGCTTCTTTATGACGGATCAACCGATAGCTGTCAAAGTTATTTTGCTCTGGCCGGCCGTTTTTGAAGGTCATGGCGCTGTACAGGGCATGCCCAATTCCATCAACCATACCTCCTTCAACCTGGTTGCGTGCGCCTTCCGGATTTACCAGGATTCCGCAATCAACCGCACACCAGATCTTCTGCACCCTAGGCTGGTTGTTCTTCATCACCACATCCACTACTTGTGCGACGTAGGAATTATGACAGTAATAAGCGGAAACACCGCGGTAAACTCCCGGGGTACTTCGACCCCAATTGGATTTTTCTCTAACCAGTTTCAATACACCTGCGTAGCGTTTGGCATCGTAGTCGTTGTCTTCACCCACAGGGTCACTTATGGCCCTGTCGAACAGTTCCAGGCGGAATTCAATAGGATCCTTTCCTGCCATCTCTGCTACTTCATCAAGGAATGCCTGCTCAGCGCCGGCGATAAAATTAGAACGGGGCGCTCTCCAGGCTCCGGTTGAAATATTGGATTCCAACCTGTGGTTTTCTGCTAAGTAGTTATCTACCGTCCCAGCGGGGAATCGATTGGCAAATACCGGACTGCCGTGAACACCGGCGCCTCGTACCTGAAACCCAATAAGATTATTGTCCTTATCCAATGCGGCCCGATAGGTGACCTTGTAAGTGGGGCGATAAGTGCCTTGTGTCATATCGTCTTCCCGCGAATACACCAGCTTTACCGGGACATTGACTTTTTTCGATATCACCGCTGCTTCAATACCAAAATGACCATAGAGCCTTCGTCCAAATCCACCGCCCATACGGGTCATCATGATTGAAATCTTCTCCTCTGGTAAGCCTAATACTGCGGATGCGGTCTTACTCATAGATTCAGGAGTCTGAATGGGTCCAACCAGTTCGGCCTGGTCTTCTTTTACATCAGCAAAGAAGTTCATGGGCTCCAGGGTATTATGGGCCAGGAAAGGAGCGCTATAAATCCGCTCAATAACTTTGACGGCATTTTTAAAGGCTTTCTTTGGGTCACCATCTTTTCGTGCCGGCTCCTTTTGCTTTTCTCCTAAAAGATCGTACATGCCTTTCATATGATCTGAGGTGCTTTCAGGAGTTGACTCCTGCTCCCAACTTACCTTGAGCGCTTTTTTTGCTTTCATCACCTGCCAGGTGGTGTTTCCTACTATTGCCGCCAGATCGTTGAATGCATTATTAGTATCATAACGCTGCATTACCGTGCCTTCAGGAACTGTAGTAAAAGAGAATACGTCTGTTATACCGGGCATGGCTTTGGCTTTTGAAGCATCAATTGATTTCAGTGTCATTCCAAAGGCCGGGGGGTGCTCGATCATGGCGATCAACATGCCTTCACGTTGGGTATCCAGTCCGAACTGGGGCTTGCCGGAGACAATTTTAGAGCCATCAACGTTTTTCCTGGGGGTCCCAATAATCTTGAAGTTTTTGGGGTCCTTTAATTCAACCTCCTCAGGTACAGTCATGGTAGCTGCGGAAGCGGCTATTTCCCCATACCCAATGGATTTATCTCCGTGTTTAATTACACCTTCTTCTGTAGTTATTTCTGCCACAGGAACATTCCATTGTTTGGCAGCAGCATCCATAAGCATTTTTCTGGCAGTGGCTCCGGCCATTCGTAAGCTTTCCCAACTCTGTCGTATGGATTGGCTGCCTCCTGCCTTCTGTCGGGTGTATTTTGCAAGGTCTAATCCGGCTTGTTCCACCACCACCTGGTCCCAACTGACGTCTAGTTCCTCGGCAATGATCATGGGCATGGAAGTTTTAACATTTTGTCCGATTTCCGGGTTGGGTGACATGATCGTCACCAGACCGTTGTCTGCGATCTTTAAAAACCCATTGATATCAAACCACTCCTTGGGCAGTTTTGCCAGTTGGTCGGGTTTACAGGAAGCCAGCCAGCTGAATCCCAACAACATACCGCCGCTGGATAGTGTGGAGACCTTTATAAAAGATCTTCGGTCATAGGTTGTTTTTATTATTGTCATGATGTGTCTTGTTCAGGCCCAGGCCCCGCATTGTGCAATTCCGCAACCAAATTTGGCTATACTGGTCGTGTGTTGCTATGACCCCAATCTATTTCTGTCGTAGGATATCCGACCAGTCCTTACCACCTTGAATCCTTAACACCCTAACACCTTAACACCTTAACACCTTAACACCCTCGTCCTTGGTAATTTGTAATTTAACCTCTACCCTAAATCCAAAGCCTGCCCTACAAATGGCTGATCATACAGTCTTTCACCAGTGGCTTTATACAGGGCGTTCGCCAAGGCTCCAATAATAGGCGGTAAGGATGGTTCTCCCAACCCGGTGGGGTCGATGCCGTTATCTACGAAATAGGTTTCAACTTCTGCGGGTGCTTCTTTATGACGGATTAACCGGTAGCTGTCGAAGTTATTTTGTTCTGGCCGACCGTTTTTAAAGGTCATAGCGCTGTACATGGCATGACCCATTCCGTCAACTATACCGCCTTCTACCTGATTGAGTGCTCCTTCAGGATTAACTACAATTCCACAATCAATGGCACACCAGATCTTCTGCACTCTAGGTTGGTTATTTTTCATAACCACATCTACTACTTGTGCGACGTAGGAATTATGACAGTAGTATGCGGACACTCCGCGATATACTCCAGGAGATTCTTGATCCCAGTTGGATTTTTGACGGACCAGCTTCAGTACACCTGCGTAGCGTTTGGCATCGTAGTCATTATCTTCACCGACGGGGTCACTAATGGCCCTGTCAAACAGTTCCAGTCGAAATTCGATGGGATCCTTTCCCGCTGCTTCTGCAACTTCGTCAAGGAATGCCTGCTCTGCACCAGCAATAAAATTTGAACGAGGTGCTCTCCAGGCCCCGGTGGAAATGTTGGATTCCAACGAATGGTTCTCTGCTAAGTAATTATCTACCGCGCCGGCTGGGAATCGATCGGCAAATACCGGACTGCCATGAACTCCGGCACCCCGTACCTGAAAGCCAATAAGATTGTTGTCCTTATCTAATGCTGCACGATAGGTGACCTTGTAGGTGGGACGATAAGTGCCTTGTGTCATATCGTCTTCTCGTGAATAGATCAGTTTGACCGGCGCTTTCACTTTTTGTGATATGATAGCAGCTTCTATTCCGAAATGACCATAGAGCCGACGACCAAATCCGCCGCCCATACGGGTCATCATAATGGATATCTTTTCTTCGGGTAAACCCAAAACAGCTGAGGCGGTCTTACTCATAAACTCAGGAGTTTGAATAGGTCCCACAAGTTCTGCCTGATCTTCCTTTACATCGGCAAAGAAGTTCATCGGCTCCAGGGTATTATGTGCCAGGAAAGGGGCGCTATAAATCCGTTCGATAACTTTGGCAGCATGCTTAAAAGTTTTCTTTGGATCACCATCAATCCGTGCCGGCTCTTTTTGTTTTTCACCCAAAAGATCGTACATACCCTTTATGTGATCTGAGGTACTTTCAGGGGTTGATTCCTGCTCCCAACTTAACTTGAGAGCTTTTTTTGCCTTCATTACCTGCCAGGTAGTAGCTCCCACCACTACCACCAGCTCATTGAAAGCATTGGTATCAGACCATTGTGCCTCTTTTCCTTCCGGAACTGTAGTATTAATGGTTATAACATCATGAATACCAGGCATAGCTTTAGCTGACGATGCATCAAGTGATTTCAATTTCAAACCAAAAGCCGGTGGATGTTCGATCATAGCGATCAACATGCCATCACGTTGGGTATCCAGTCCGAATTGGGGTTTACCGGTGACAATTTTAGCACCATCGACGTTTTTCCTGGGGGTTCCAATGATCTTGAAGTCTTTGGGGTCCTTTAATTCAACCTCCTCAGGTACAGTTAATGTGGCGGCGACAGCAGCAATTTCTCCATATCCAATGGATTTGTCTCCATGATTTATCACACCTTCTTTTGTGGTCACTTCTGTCACCGGAACATTCCATTGTTTGGCCGCAGCTTCCATGAGCATTCTTCTGGCAGTTGCTCCGGCCATACGTAGACTCTCCCAACCCTGGCGTATAGACTGACTGCCACCGGCAAGTTGTCTGGTGTATTTCTGGAGATCAAACCCTGCCTGTTCCACGATTACCTGATCCCAATTGACGTCTAGCTCTTCAGCAACTATCATGGGCATGGCAGTTTTAACATTCTGTCCGATTTCAGGGTTTGGAGACATGATGGTTATCTGTCCGTTATCTGCAATCTTTAGAAAGCCGTTGATGTCAAACCACTCTTTGGGCAGGTTTGCCAATTGGTCTGGTTTACAGGAAGCCAGCCAGCTAAATCCTAATAGCATTCCCCCGCTGGAAAGTGTTGAGACCTTTATGAATGATCTTCGGTCGTAATTGGTTTTTATTAAAGTCATGGTATTGTCTTGTTGCGCTTTGAAAAACTATTCTTAATAGGTGGATGCAGTTTTTATAGCTGCTTTGATCCTGATGTAGGTTCCGCAGCGGCAAATGTTGCCATTCATGGCAGAATCAATTTCCTGATCATTAGGATTAGGATTTTTATCCAACAGGGCCGCTGCGTTCATGATTTGCCCAGCCTGACAATATCCACATTGTGGAACATCATGCTCGATCCATGCTTTCTGGACCGGATGATCACCATTTTCTGATAATCCTTCGATGGTTACCACTGATTTATCTTCAATACTGGAAACTGGTAATGAACAGGATCGCGTAGCCACTCCGTCCACATGTACGGTGCATGCTCCGCATTGGGCAATACCGCACCCAAATTTGGTGCCCACCAAACTTAGATGATCTCTCAATACCCACAACAACGGGGTATCGGCATCGGCTTCAACCTCTTTTCGTTGGCCGTTGATTTTTAATTTGTAAGTTGCCATAGACTAAATGTTATTTTGCTAAAGGAAGTACAATTTACACGGTATTGATCAGAATTCATAGTACTGACCGCCAGTAACATTTTGCATTTGTGCATTAATCTTACTTATATTCAGCGCCTTTAGTTTGAATCAATATTTCTATAATTAAAATAAAATTATGTAATGTTAATTGTATCCTCATATTCCATTGCCATCTTACTACTAGTGGTTTCCATGTTATGTTGGGGCTCCTGGGCCAATACTCAAAAACTGGCCTCCAAAAGCTGGGATTTCCAATTGTTTTATTGGGATTATTCACTTGGGTTGGTTATTCTGAGTTTGATACTGGCACTTACTTTGGGTAGTACAGGCACTGAGGGTAGGGGCTTCGTGGAGGACCTCAGGCAGGCATCAATGGTGTATATAGGGTCTGCATTTTTAGGAGGTATCATTTTCAACATTGCAAATCTACTGGTGGTAGTGGCCATTGATATGGCAGGCATGGCTATAGCATTTCCAATCGCCATTGGATTGGCCTTGGTACTGGGCGTGGTAATTAACTATATGGGAGAACCCACTGGAAACCCGGTACTGCTCTTTAGCGGTGTGGCATTGATTACTCTGGCAATAATAATCAATGCCGTGGCATACAGTAGAATGAGTAGGGACAGACCTGGATCTTCCAAAAAGGGAATCACTATTTCCATAGTTGCAGGCATCATCATGAGTTTCTTTTACCGGTTTGTAGCTGACTCTTTGGTAAGCGATTTCGCCAATCCTGGTATCGATAATTTAACACCTTATAGCGCAGTCTTTGTCTTTTCTATCGGAGTGTTTATTAGTAATTTTTTATGGAACACTATTTTCATGTATAAACCTATAAGTGGTAATCCTGTTACTTATAGTGATTATTTCAGCAAAGGAGATCTCAGACTTCACCTGGTAGGAATTTTGGGAGGAGCCATTTGGTGTATGGGGATGTTTTTAAGCATTCTGTCCTCCGACGTGGCAGGACCTGCCATTTCTTACGGGTTATCTCAAGGTGCCACTCTGGTAGCAGCTCTTTGGGGGGTATTTATTTGGAAGGAATTTAAAGATGCCCCTCAGGGTACAAACAAACTTATTTTTGTTATGTTTGTGAGTTTTTTAGCGGGACTAATCCTGATCATTTTTTCCAGATAATATGAGTCAAATAATAGCGGTTGTTGGTAGTTCAAATATTGACCTGATTATGCAGGTTCCCAGTTTTCCAAAACCGGGAGAAACCGTGGCCGGAGGTGTATTTACTCAAACATTTGGAGGAAAGGGGGCGAACCAGGCAGTGGCGGCAGCAAGAGCAGGGGGGGAGGTAGTATTCATCAGCTGCCTGGGAACGGATAGCTTCGCTGAAAACTTCATGGCACGATTCGAGGAAGACAACATAGATACTTCTAATATATTTCAGGAGTCCGGTGTATCTACTGGAACGGCTATGATCACGGTGGATGAGGATGGAGAGAATTGTATATCTGTGGCACCCGGAGCAAATTATAAGTTGAATGAACGGCATATTATAAAAGCACAACCTGTTTTAAAGGAAGCGAGGGTAATTTTATTACAGGGTGAACTGCATCCTGATATGTTACGATATATTCTTAACTGGGCATTTAAAGAGAAAAAGAAAGTGCTGTTGAATTTAGCCCCAGCGCAACCATTGGAAAAGGAATTCCTAAAGCACCTGGCCATTTTGGTGGTCAACGAATCCGAAGCCGGAACTTTGGTGGGCCGCCCGGTGAAGGGCATTGAGCAAGCCCAGGCGGCAGCGGAGGAACTAGCCACTTACACCGATGGCGGGGTTATTGTCAGTTTTGGGAAAAATGGATCGTACCTGGTCAAAGATGATCTAAAGCAAGTTGTGCCGGCTTTTAAAGTTAAAGCCATAGATACCACCGGCGCCGGTGACGTATACTGTGGTTCTTTAGCTTCAGCTCTGGTTGAAGGAATGGAACCCTTGGAGGCTATGCGTTTTGCCAGTGCTGCGGCGGCAATCTCTGTTACCCGATTAGGAGCACAACCTTCCATACCTTCAAGGGATGAGATTGATAAGTTTTTATTAACCAATGACAATTAACAATTGGCAATGAAAGTTGTACTGGCAATTGTGTCCCATCCGGATGATGTAGAATTCCTTTGTGCTGGTACCTTGGCATTATTGCGTAAAAATGGTTGGGAAGTCTATATAACAACCATGACTGCAGGTGATTGTGGATCCAAAGAGTTAAACAAAGAGGAGATAAGTGCCGTTCGGAAGCAAGAGGCAACCAATGCTGCCAAACTCATCAATGCTCAATATGAATGCCTGGAATTCGAGGACATGTTTATCATATATGACCAACCCTCAATTTTAAGCATATTGGCCCATGTGAGAAAAACAAGACCGAATTTGGTTATTACCATGAGCCCATCGTGCTACTTAGTAGACCATGAAATAACCAGCAAACTTGCTCAAACCGCCTGTTTTGTGGCGGGCATGGAAAATATAAACACTCCGGGAATTCCGGCACTGGACTATATACCTCACCTGTATTATCTTGATCCGATTGAGGGAAAAGACAAATACGGCCAAAAAATTGCACCTACCACTATAGTTGATATTACTGCAGTGATGGAACTAAAGTCTAATATGCTTGCTTGTCATAAAAGTCAAAGGGAATGGCTTAGGGAACATCACGGTATGGATGAATATCTGATATCCATGAAACGACAGTCGGAAGAAACAGGTAAGAGTATAGGTGTAGTCTACGCGGAAGGATTCAGACAACACCTGGGGCATGCCTATCCTCAAAATAATTTGCTGAGTGAGTTACTGAAAGAAGCCCGACAGGATTAATGCATTTCTACTTTGCAGTTACCTATGGCCGGTTGGAAGTAATTAAATTGAACATTTGGATGGTTGGCTAGCAACGACATAGGCACTGAACTATCAACAATCCCTTCACTGATCATTAGCGCTGTTAGACGCATCCCAAATGGATTGTCGTGCATACCTGCATGCCAGATGGAAACCTTTTCAGCTTGCCAGGTCTGGACCGGCCCAACAGTTACCGCTTGAGTTGGAACACCCGTTACTACACCACCACCAGAGGTCCGGGCATTTTGGGTAATGGTAGCTGGATGCAGATCAACTACCCGGGTAGTCAATTTTCCATATTCTGCCGCTGACGGCGGTTCATTTTCATAAACTCCTTCACGTTTTAGAGGATCATTGAAGGCCCAGTGTTTTATTTCACCCTGACCACCTTGCATGACCACACAGCGAATGCCTTCCCAGCTACCAATGTAATCCTTTGGGTCCGCCTTTGGAAAATGGAGGTTAGATTCTGGCATGCCAAGTTCCGGATTAATGCGGTTGAAGCACAGATCCATGTCAGCCCTCTTGAATGACAAGGGATGATCTTCGTTTGCCTCTTTTCCATCAATAACCCATTCGTCCATGCCCCAGAAATGGCAATGAGTGAGGTTCAACTCCATTTCGTTTACCAATCGAGCTACTAAAGGCAGTTGCTCAGTTGGGCCAATAGGGCCGCAAATACCAGCCGGCCGGTCCGCGGTGGCTTGTTTCCAGGCATGAATGTATTCCAGTGCTTCAGCCAGATAGAAATCCTCCAGTGTATCATAAAAGATCACCTCAAATCCAGGGCGGGACAATCCGAATATGTCCTCAGCGGTTAGGCTTGCTGCTTCATTTAAAATTGAATCATCAAGTGTGGTGTAATCCCACCATTCCGGAGCCAGTATGCTTTTTTTTCTAGTCATAATCAATCAGTCATTCAATGCTTCCCGTTTTCTCTCACAGCGGTGCATTATGTCGGGCGCAGCAGTCATTCAGTCCCTCAATCCTTCAATCCCTCAGTCCCTCAATCCTTAGTCCCTTAGTCCCTCATATCTGCACCGGTCGGCCTTCTGCTGCAGATTGATCCGCAGCAAACACCACTTCAAATGTTTTCATGGCTTGCCTCAAACTGGTAAGGGGCATATCAATATTTTGAGTTATTGATTCAAAGAAGACATTAAATTGATCCAGGTAAGGGTGGTCTGAAACGTCCCCGGAATCAAGCAGTTTCAATGCCAGATTGGACCAGTTGTTTTTGTCTGTTCCCAGTTTCATTGAATGGAACTTGTTGTCCAACAAACTTCCTTCGCTGCCCAATAGGTGGGTGTGTAAGTAATAAGGTTGTAGACAATCAATACTGGATGCACATTTTCCAATAGCGCCATTCTTAAACTTCAATATAGTGACACTGCTGGTATTGTATTCATACGGCTCGAATATTTGACTGTTTGATTTAGTGCTGTAACTGGTGACTTCTACCACCTCATCATTCATACACAAAAGCAGTGCATCCAGAGCATGACATCCGGCTGAAAGAAGAGAACTTCCTCCCGGGTCTTTTTTTACGTTCCAACGAAATTGTCCATACCATGGACCGATACCATGAAAGTAATCAATCTCACCGTAGTGCAGGTCACCTAATAGTCCCTGGTCGATAAGACTTTTGATAACCTTGAACTGGTTAGAAAACCGGCACTCAAAGCAGACACAGGATTTTACGCCAGCTTTATTCACTGCATTTTCAATTTCCTGACAATCTGCCCATGACAATGCCAGCGGTTTTTCAAGGATCAGGTGCTTCCCGGCCTCAGCTGCCTGCACCGCCTGGTCCTTATGTTGGTTTGGGTAACTACAAATGGAAACTACTTGTAAGTCTGGGTTTGCCAGCATCTCTTGAAGATTAGTGTAGCTCTTAATAGGAGTACCCCATTGCTCACTAAGGGCTTGATCATCCAGTTCACGAGAGGAGTAAATTGCTGTTACCTGTGCGTGGTCGGATTTGTTGATGGCTTCAATATGGGCGGTAGCCACCCAACCATAACCAATTATTCCAACGTTGTATTTTTTCATTTCTTATTGAGGGTTTACTAAGAAGTTATTAATTAACTGAAGATAAATTGCATATGCAAGTCTTTGTAGTTGCAAAAAGCTAAGGGCTGGGGGCTTGGAATGCAGCGTGGGAACTTCAGGCAATGAGAAATGGTATTGAGATATTCGTTCTCAATCCTATGAATGGGTTGAAGGCAAGGAGTCTGGATAGAAGATTGAGAATTTTCAATAAGATCTGAAATGGTATCAAAGATTTTGCACATTTCCTCAATATCGCGCATAGATCTACCTTCGAGGTTGTCAACATTCTAATCTCTCTACAGCGCCAAGGTTTACTTGATGATGTTACACTAGCAAGGCTTGATAAGGAATTAAATATATTATGTCGCAGAATAACAAATCTCAGAAAGTCACTCTTTAGATAGATATCAGTGCCGTCTCCGATCCAAGTCCCAATACACTAAGCCACTCACTAGTTTGCAGCAATATTTTCATCTCATAAAATAACTCCATTGAAAGCTAAAATCTTTATCCCCAGCCCCACGCCCTGCCCTTTGCCCCAAACCCTGCCCTTTGCTCCCCGCCCAATAATTCGTATCTTTCTCACCACCCAAAACATCTAATACCATGAGAATTATTATTGCTATCACTCTGCTAATTTTTATGGCATCATGTGGTGCCCCAAAACAATCAACATCTGAAAATAACCTTGGAAGCTTGCAGCACCAATTTTCCATCTCCAACCCTGCCAAGGAAGGTTTTGAGCATGGATTATTACTACTTCACAGTTTTGAATACGATGATGCCCGGGAGGCTTTCCAGGAAGCCCTTAAAGCTGATGACACCGAAATCATGGCTTATTGGGGAGAAGCTATGACTCATTATAAGGCGTTGTGGAGACTTCAGGACCTAGATGCCGGTAGAAAAGTAATGAGCCAATTAGGTGAATCTCGGGGAGAAAGATTGGAAATGGCGGAAAATGAACTCGAGAAAGATTTCTGGATGGGAGTGGAGCTACTATACGGAGAAGGTGAACTGACCGAAAGGAATAAAGCCTACGCAGATCATATGGGCAATCTTTATGATAAGTATCCTGGAAATCAGGAGGTCGCCGCTTTTTATGCCTTGGGACTAATGTGGTCCGTTCCATTGGGAAGGGATGCAGATATTTTCGATAAATCTGCCCAGGTGGTCGCAGGAATTTTGGAAGAAAACCCCAATCATCCGGGTGCTTTACACTATATGATACATGCATACGATGATCCTGATTACGCTCAACTCGCCATCAACGCTGCTAACCTTTACTCAAAAGTAGCCCCAGATGCCACCCATGCGCTCCACATGCCTTCACACATCTATCTGGCATTGGGAATGTGGGATGACGTTGTGGCTTCTAATGAGGCGAGTTATCAGGCAAGCATAAATAGGTTAGAGCGGAAAGGACTGGGAGATGCTGCCAGAGGATATCATAGCTACTCTTGGCTGCATTATGCTTACTTGCAACAGGAGAGGCAGGATGATGCGCACAGGCTATTGAAAGACATGGTAGATTACACGGAAAGATCGCCTACCAGGCAAGCCAGATCTTATTGGATATCCATGATAAATGCATACCTGACTGATGCGAGTGAGTGGAGTGAGGAAATTGTACCCTTGGTGGTTAGTCGACAGGATCTGGGTCTGACAAGTCAGGCGGGTCATCGTTTTTTTCAGAGTCGTATGGCCTATCTAAGCAGCGATTCAGAAACCATTTCATTGCACATGGACAGCCTTGATAACGAGATTGCCGGGGCTGAACTGTTGGTTACCTCAGATGGTGTAACTCTATGCAGCGTTGGTACTACACGCTACGCTCCAAATCGAACCGATATTCAAAGGGCCACCGTAATGTGGCACCAGCTTGCAGCTTTTAAAGCATTGGTAGAGGAAGATCTGGAGACTGCTGAAAGATCCATGTTGGAGGCAACTTCACTGGAGGCCACTACTGGGTATAGTTTCGGACCTCCGGATATACCGTATCCGAGTTTTGAACAGTATGGCTACTGGTTGTTGAGTCAAAACAGGCCAAAGGATGCCCTGGAACAATTCGAAACCGGCTTGGGACGGATGCCTAAACGGACCAATGCTTTGAGAGGTAAATTGATGGCTCTGGAAGCGTTGGGTAATATGGATTCTGCAGAAGAGGTGCATCAGGTAATAAATGATATCGTTGAAATTTCTTCATAATTTAATCTTGACAGCATCAAACTTGAAAGTACTACTTGTCATATTATTGACCTTATCCGCTTGTTCGAGCCCTGTTGAATATGACCTCATAATTCGCAATGGGACCATATATAATGGAACCGGGGAAAAGCCATTCAAAGGTGATGTAGCTATATCTGGGGATACGGTGGCGGCTATTGGTAATTTGACAAGCGTACAAGGAAGTGTTGAGGTCGATGCAAAAGGACTGGCAGTATCACCTGGTTTCATTAATATGTTAAGCTGGGCCAACGTCAGTTTAATTGAAGACGGCCGTTCTCAGGGAGATATTCGTCAGGGAGTAACCCTGGAGGTACTCGGAGAGGGAAGTTCAATGGGACCGATGACAGAAGATATGAGAAAGGAGCGGTTAGAGAGTCAAACAGATATAAAGTATGACATTCCATGGACCACTCTAGGTGAGTACCTTGAGTACCTTGAAGAAAAAGGGGTGTCTACCAATGTAGCATCTTTTGTGGGGAACGGGACCCTAAGACAATATGTGATTGGCTATGAAAACCGGAAGGCCACTCCGGAGGAGATCCTTGAAATGCAAGACCTGGTACGCCAGGCCATGGAAGAAGGGGCAGTAGGCGTAAGTTCATCTTTGTTGTACGCACCCAGTGGTTCTGCTAACACTGAAGAGTTAATTGCATTAAGCAAGGTGGCAGCTGACTACGGAGGTATGTACATCAGTCATATCAGAAATGAAGGATCTGAACTGCTCCAGGCCATCGACGAGTTGATCACTATATGTAAGGAAGCAAATATCTCTTCTGAAATCTATCACCTGAAAGCCGGCGGGGTAGAAAACTGGCACTTGTTAGACCGGGCGATAGGAAAAGTGGACAGTGCCAGGGAGGCAGGGTTACCCGTTACCGCCGATATCTATACTTACCCCGCAAGCTCTACCGGTTTGCATGTAATGCTTCCGCGGTGGGTAAGGGAAGGTGGTGTAAAGGCCACCATAGATCGCTTAAAGGACACCTCATTGAGAAGTCAGATTCTTTCAGAAATACAATTCGAACACAGCCCGGATCGAATTCTTCTGGTGGGTTTCAAGAATGAGAACCTTCGGGTACACATTGGTAAAAGGCTTGATGAGGTAGCCGCAGAATTGGGTAAAACTCCAGCTGAAACTATGATCGACCTGATAGTGGAAGATGACAGTCGGATTTCGGTGGTATACTTTTCAATGTCCGAAGAAAACATTAAAAAGAAAGTAGCGGTACCGTGGGTGAGTTTTTGCTCGGATGCAGGTAGTTTCACCAATGAGGGTGTATTTGTTAAGCAAAGTACCCACCCCAGGGCTTATGGTTCATTTGTGCGGGTTATTGGAAAATACGTCAGGGATGAAGCAGTAATATCGCTGGAAGAAGCAATTAGGAAGCTAACCTCCTTGCCTGCTGAAAACCTTAAACTGACAAATAGAGGAAAACTACAACCTGGCTATTTTGCGGATATTGTAGTATTTGACCCTGAACATGTCAATGATCTTGCAACTTTTGAAAAGCCTCATCAATACGCTGAGGGAGTTGTTCATGTGTGGGTGAATGGGCAGCAGGTACTGAAAAATGGCGTCCATACAGGTGCAATGCCGGGAAGGTTTGTTAAGGGGCCCGGTTACAATAGAGAGTAAATCCCTCACATCATTTAATTTATTAAATAGAAAACCTATGATTTCACGCAGACACTTTATACGAACTGGAACAGCCTTATCGGCAGCAACTATATTGCCAATACATTCAATGAGTGTACACAACATTTTGGAGAGCAGAAAGTTTACCCTATGCCTAAATGCCGGCAATATAGGGGTGCAGGCCAGTCAGCATGAATTGTTTAATATGGCTGTAAAACATGGATTTGAGGCTATTAGCGTTTATGCCTCCAGCCTGTCGGAAATGTCAAACGATGAAATCAAGGCTTATCTGGTTGACATGAAAAGTAAAAATATCCAATGGGGATCTGCCGGACTACCGGTAGATTTCCGGAAAGATCAATCGACCTTCAAAGAAGGAGTAAAGCCACTTGCTGGTTATGCCAAGGCTATGGAAAAGGCAGGGGCCACCAGAATGAACACCTGGATACTTTCCTTTGATCACAGCCTGACCTATCTTCAGAATTTTAAGCAGCATGTGTCAAGGCTTCGTGAAGTTGCCACTATATTAAACGACTATGGAGTTCGCCTGGGTTTGGAGTACGTAGGACCCAGGACGTTACAGGCAGTTGGCAAATATTCATTCATACGGACTATGGCAGAAACCAAGGAGCTAATAGCGGCGATTGATATCCCTGGTGTAGGCTTTGTTTTGGACAGCTTTCACTGGTATTGTGCTGGTGAATCCAAAGAAGATTTGCTCACTTTGTCCAATGATGAAATTGTGGCTGTTGATCTGAACGATGCAGGAGCTGGGATTCCTGTTGATGAACAGATTGACGGCAAGCGTGAACTACCTTCTGCTACTGGTGTGATTGATCTTAAAGCTTTTCTTTCAGCCCTGATATCTATTGGGTATGACGGCCCGGTCAGGGCAGAGCCCTTCAATCAACCCCTTCGGGACATGGATGATGATGATGCGCTAAAGGCCACATATGATTCAATGAAAAAATCATTTGATCTTGTTAGTTAGCTTACCTGCATCACCGTTAAAAGCTAACGGCCAGGATGTTATGAATATGATTATAATCACTACACCGTTAGGGCCTATGACGGCCTGTGCCACCAATCAGGGTATTTGTTTATTGGAATTCTCAGACCGATCAGATCTGGAATCCTATGTTCAGAAGCTAAGTCATAGTTTAAAAGCCATTCTATTGCCTGGATCAAATGTTCATCTGGACCAACTTCAAGAGCAGGTATCTGATTATTTTCAGGGTCAAAGAAAAAATTTTAACCTAAAGCTATTTACACCTGGAACTGACTTTCAAAACAGCGTTTGGAAAGCGTTGCAGGGTATACCTTATGGTGAAACCCGCACATATTCACAACAGGCCCAATTGATTAATAAGCCACAATCAATTCGGGCAGTGGCCTCAGCTAATGGCAAAAACCGTATCGCTATTGTAATACCCTGTCATCGGGTAATAGGCAAAGATGGAAATTTGCGCGGTTATGCAGGAGGTGTGACCAGAAAGAAATGGCTGCTGGAATTTGAAAAATCCAAGTCCAAACCTTTTTGACTAGACCTCATGGGGAGGGTAGCCGCCAGCATAAGTTCAAGAATTTAAATTTAAATTTGCTTTTCTTGTTGAGGCAAAATCAGGAATATCTAACTAATCAATTATAAATATCATGCGGCCAGAAATTAATAGGTTCTTCATTTTTCTAATTATTATATCCTTTTCAATGGGATGCTCAAACATCGAAAAAAACGCTCCTGATAAAGAGACGCAACAGATATTTGACCATCATTTTATTACGAATATTCTTCCCGACGCACCAGATTCACGATACGGAACTCCGGCCCTGGCTGATTTTGACAATGATGGCGACTTGGATTTCGCCTTCTCCATCACCTCTGATAAAGTGTTCTGGTTTGAATTTATTGATGCTGACAATTGGGTAAGGCATGTTATGGCAGAAATTCCCAGCGCACAATTGGGAGGAGTGGCTCACGATGTCGACGGGGATGGGTGGATGGACCTGGTGGCCGGAGGTTATTGGTTTAAAAACCCTCAGAATCCGAAAGAAGAACCATTCATCAGATACCAGTATGATTCCAGGATTAAAACGGAAATACATGATATTGTAGTAAAAGACCTGGACGGCGATTCTGTTGATGATGTTTTAGCCCTTGGCGATCGAGAAGGTTGCTTCTGGTATAAGATACCGGAAGACCCTCATCAAGATGCCAATTGGCCAAGGACGACAGTCACCCTCGATATTGTTGATGATCTGGATGATATTCATGCAGGATTCTTTCCGGGTGGTGTAGGAGACTTGGATCAGGATGGCGATAATGATATTGTTATGCCTGGCAGGTGGTATCAAAACGAAGATAACGGACAGACATGGGTGAGAAAATTTCTTCCATTTGGCAGTGTCGGCTATTGGGGGCTTTCCTGCAGGAGTTGGATACTTGATATGGAAGGGGATGGTGATAACGACATAATCATCATGTCCGGCGATCAGGTTGACTCAAGGGGAGCATGGCTGGAAAGTTCCGGCGGAAGCAATCCAGAGTTCACAGTACATTTACTCCCACTCAATGCCGGTGGTCGAAGGGGATCATTGCATTCTCTTGCAGTAGCGGATTTTGATAATGATGGTGATTTGGACATTTTTTCTGTGGAGCAGGAGGATGATAAAATACTGCCATCAGATCGAACCTCCAGGGGGTTTTTATGGGAGAATATGGACGGAAAAGGAAGTCTTTTCAAAGAAAGAGTGGTCTTTGATCAAAACCTGGGTGGGCATGACGCCGTGTTCGGTGATGTAGACCAGGATGGCGATATAGATATTTGTTTCAAGATTTGGAAGAAACTTGCTACCAATGCCAATCAAGGAAATGTGCATGCAGTTTTTTTGGAAAACAAGACAATTCGATAATCCGGATTAAAGCTCCTTGATTTTTAGATTTCTAAACCATACATCATCGCCATGATCCTGCAGACCAAGATATCCCTTGGTTGCTATATTTGCCCAATTTTCATTCAATTCTGGGAATTTACTTTCTGCAACAAGTTCTTCCCACTCAGGGGTCCAGAGATGATACTCGAGAACCGTTTCACCATTTTGCTTATGAACTACGGTACCTTTATAAACTATGATTTCCACCTGGTTCCATTCATTTACAGGTTTTGAATTTTGAGGATTCGCAGGAATCAAATCATATAAGGATCCTGCCTTTCTGTTTCCATCTTTGCCCAGTAGGGCATCAGGATGTTTCTCATTATCGAGAACCTGCATTTCAGGAGCGGTTTTCCATATAAAATCATAATCGGAAGTTTCCTGTCCCAGGTAAAAAATACCGGAGTTGCCGCCTTCTGAAATTTTCCATTCAAGTTGAAAGTGGAAATTCTGGAACTCCTTCTCATAGATGATATCTCCACCTTCCAAAGACCCGGCTTCACCTCTGCCTGAGCCTATCATATGGATGGTGCCATCTACAATTTCCCAGGCTTCCGGAAAATTTTCCTTGCCATATCCTCTCCAACCATTGCTGGTCTCACCATCGAACATCAACACCCATCCATCTGCGATTTCAGCTGCTGTCAAGGTATTATCGGCCGCAGTGGCTGTAAGCTCTGGCCCTTCTTTCGCTTCTTCAGCAGCATCTCCATTCTGTGAAGGTCCTCCACATGAAAACATCAAGCCAGCGGTGAATATCATGGCCACCATCATTAATGCAACGCTCATGGCCGGTTTCGTAATTAAGTTGATAAGTGATTTCATTTGTTTTCGATTAAAAGCATTATTTAAAACTATATGTATTTTTGATTCATTCGTTGCCAATAAAACAAATTAAGTTGGCATATCAGGCAATGACCAGCCATCTCTATAGGTATGTTTAATAAGTTCTTGAGAGAAAGCCACTGCCGATTCTGGTTCGGTCCAGTCTTTCTTAAATGTTGGATGACCATCATGAATAGCAAAACCATCCTTAATTACGGTTTTTATGGTTTCGTTACCAGAAATGTTGGTGAACTTCATGTTTTCACCATCCCATGCAAGTTCTTTGTTCAATGCTTGAAGCCGGACAGCCAATACACCCATAACCACTAATTCATTGAACGGACCTGCTTCTGCAAAATCAGAGGTACATGGTATCCTGTTTTCGGGACTTTCTTTACAGGCGCGCACCCAATCCATTTCATGAGTCAATTCAACTCTTCTTTCAGTCTTGGGGACATTGGGTTTCCTTCCGGATAACAACCACGGATCCTTACCATAGCATCCTACGTGGAGGATATCTTTAGTTCCATAGAATATTGAACCTCCTCCGGAGTTGTTCATATTTTTCCCTTCAGGCCAGTTACCAGGCATGGTGGGCTTGATCCCTCCATCAAACCAGTATACATCTACTTCGGGCATATTTACTTTACCGACTTTTTTTCTTTTTGGAAAAGTCAATTTGACGGATTGTGCCGAGGGAGCGCTTTCAGTTAGCAATAGGGTTGAACTACCCTGTGCTATGGTAGGATAACCAAGCTTTAGGGCTTCAAATACCGGGTGAACTATATGACAAGCCATATCTCCGAGCGCGCCGGTACCATAATCCCACCATCCACGCCAGTTCCAGGGATGGTATACTTCATTAAAAGGTTTCATTTTTGCAGGACCGGTAAACAGGTCCCAGTTTAAGGTGTCTGGTACCCAGTCGCCTCGCTCTGGAGCATTAAGACCTTGTGGCCAAATCGGCCTGTCGGTAAATGATTCTACTCTGGTTACCTCGCCAATCTCGCCGTTCCAAATTAGTTCACAGGTTTCGGCTACACCAACATCGGATGCCCCCTGATTACCCATTTGAGTGGCAACTTTATGTTTTGCTGCCAGCTTGGTCATGAGCCTTGATTCATATACGCAGTGGGTCAGTGGTTTTTGCAGATAAACATGCATGCCCAGCGTCATGGCGTGACCAGAAATGATGGCATGTGTGTGGTCGGCGGTGGCTACCACCACAGCATCAATGTCACTACCCATTTGGTCGTACATTTCTCTCCAATCCCAGAATTGTTTGGCTTTTGGAAAATGGTCGAAACAGCCTTTGGCATACTTCCAATCAACATCACATAATGCCACAATATTTTCCGACTGTAATTCTTTAAGGTTTGCAAATCCCATACCTCCAACACCAATTCCGGCAATATTTAGGGTATCACTGGGCGCTTTAAAGCCTACTCCACCCAGAACATGACGAGGGACAATGGTAAAACCTGTTGCTGCAAGTGCGATCCCTTTAACAAATTTCCTCCGGGAAGCATGATTTATCTTTGATTTCTTATCGTTTTTCATAGTAGAAATATTAAATTCTAGTGCATACTAGAGAATATATTTATAAATATAAAAACTTACTGGTTAGTTGCAGTATGATATCTAAACATTCTGCTCTGCCAAATGACATAGATCATCTGCTTTATACCGCACCGGATTTAGCGGCCGGCATGGATCAAATCGAAGACATACTGGGAGTCCGTCCGGTTGTTGGAGGTCAACATGCTGATTTTGGCACGCACAATGCGCTACTGTCCCTTGGGCCTTGGACTTATCTCGAAGTCATGGCACCAGATCCGTCATTGAAATCTCCGGAGCAGGGCCTTCTTTTTCAAGATTATTTTAGTCAAGGGCCAGGGTTAACCCGCTGGGTTATTGCTACCGAAGAAATTGAGCAACTGGCTGAGCATTCCAAAGCTGGCGGCCTCGACTTAGGGGAAGTTCAATCAGGTAGTCGCGAAAATCCAGATGGGACGGTACTTTCCTGGAAATTGACGAACCCCCGGGTCATGCCTTTGGATGGTGCAGTACCTTTCCTAATCAGCTGGGGAAGCACCCCTCATCCGGCAAGGTCAGCGCCCAGGGCAGGTGAACTGGTAGGTTTTAGAATTGAGCATCAAAGTCCAATTAAGGTGAGAGAGGCGCTTGACTTAATTGGAGCTATATCAAAAGTGACAAGAGCAGATAGCGTGCGATTGATTGCCACTGTTAAAACTGAACATGAAGTGGTGGAGCTCTTCTAAAAACTTACAAACCGCTAGGTTATTTTGTTAAGCTAGGAAAAATCATCTCGGAATAAAACAAAAGTTATTTTTTACTATAGGACTGTTATCGATATTTGCCAACAGTCTGTTTTTCAGATAGTTTACAGTACTAATGATCACAGGGAGTAATTGGAGCTATTGCAAGTTTAGAAAGCTAATAACTATAATGATATTCCTGTCTCCCTACTTACTCCTTGCTCAGAATGATTCCACAAGTACCCAAAAACTTTTATTTACCGGAGATTTTAGATTTCGCATAGAACAGGACTGGAACTCACTTAATTCTGATGGAGCATCTCGGGATGACCGGACACGATTACGTTATCGGGTCCGTTTTGGCTTTGACTATCAGTACAATCATTGGATAAGCTTTGGCGCCAGAATCAGAACGGGTAACCCTATGAAACAGCAAGACCCACAATTAACCTTAGGCGACGGCTTCAAGGAATTTAGCACCTTACCTATCGGCTTTGAAAAGATTTTTCTCGATTTCAAATTTCATGGTTTTCATTTCTGGCTGGGAAAAAATACATTTCCTTTTGTCAAACAAAATGAATTGTTCTGGAGTGATAACGTTTATCCCGAAGGAGTTTTTCTAAGCAAGAAGTTTCAGTTTAAAACACCATTCATACAGTCGGTAAAAATAAATGCGGGGCATTTTATAGTAGCTACCAAAGGTGCCACATTTAACAATGATGGCTATTTTCAAGGGATTCAACTGCACACAACGCACTGGAACAACAGAATAGAATTCTATCCCACAATTTATTATTTCAATTCCATGCCTAATATTCCTGATGGTAATGAATCATATAAATTCGATTATTCAATTTTTCATATGGGTACCAAGCTAAAGTTGTCTCAAAGCCCAGCAGTAACCTTTGGTTTTGACTACTACTATAATTTTGAAGATTTAATGAAAGTTGATTCTATTCCAGCAGCCTTTAAAGACGAAAACATGGGAATAACCACTGCCATAAGTATTGGAAAACTAGAAATAAAAGGAGACTGGATGTTTAGAATTACCTACAACAATTTACAGCGTTATGCTGCTGTGGATTTTCTTGCACAAAATGACTGGGCCAGATGGGACTATTCCTCTGTTGGATCTCCTGATGGCCGCCTGACTAATTTTAAAGGTCTGGAATTATTAGCAGGTTATGCATTTGACAAAAAATTGACCATCAACATGAGATATTTTATAGTGCAGCAGCTGGTTCCATTTGGATTGTCAAAGGAAACTGGAAGCCGCGTGCGACTGGATGTGGATATTGGATTTTAGTAAAGTTTGAAGGATAAAGCCGCAAGCATCCCGCGCAACACACTATATGCGCCCAGCTCTAGGCTGGTATTTTATTTGAGTTTTGTTTTTTTGGTTTTTGTTGTTTAGTCCTCGTAAATTAAAACAAAAACAATATCCAAAAATGGAACTCAAAATTAACGGAAAGCCCTACCCAATAAACGTTGACCCCAAGATGCCTCTACTCTGGGTGCTTCGGGATGTGCTCAATATGACTGGTACTAAATACGGTTGCGGAGTAGCTGCTTGTGGCGCTTGTACTGTTCATATCGATGGTCAACCGACACGGTCCTGCCTTTATCCGGTATCATCTGCCGCTGGGAAAGAGATAATCACCGTGGAAGGATTGGAGGCCGATCACTTAAGCGCAGTACAACAGGCATGGATCAATCATCAGGTGCCCCAATGTGGATACTGCCAGTCAGGTATGATTATGGCCACCGAGGCGCTTTTAAATGAAATTCCCAACCCCACAGATGAAGATATCGACCGGCGCATTACCAACATCTGCCGGTGTGGAACCTATCAAAGAATACGTGCGGCTATTAAAGAAGCTGCGCAGCTAAGAATACAGGAAGTACTATCTGAAGTACAAGAAACCGAAGCCTCATGAAAAGAAGAGCATTTATAATAACCGGCAGCATTATAGGGGGCGGGTTTTTGGTAGGAGTAGGCGGACTAATGCACGTGAATAGGAAAATCGCCCAATACAGCGGTCAAGGGATGGGAGCAGGTACTTCTCTCAATGCCTTTGTGCGTATAGGCCCCGATAATGCCATAATTCTGGCCGTGTCAAAAACCGAAATGGGACAAGGTGTTTACACTGCACTTCCCCAACTTATAGCTGAGGAACTGGAAGTAGAGATGTCTCAGATTCAGGTAGTACACCCTCAGCCTGAAGGGCCCTATGCTAATTTATTTATGGCCCATGAAAAGCCCAGGGATGCTTTTGGTGATCTGACCATGATGCAAAAAGTCTTTGCTTATGTTCCCAATATTATTACCGGAGGCAGCACCAGTGTCAGAGACGACTATGATCATTTACGAGTGGTAGGCGCTATGGCCAGAGAAATGTTGCTGTCGGCCGCCGCTAAAAAATGGGGCGTTGATCGAGCTATTTGTCAGGCTGAAAAGGGGAAAATAATCAACAAGGATACTGGTGAGCAGCTTACTTATGGTGAACTGGCTCCCAAGGCAGCTCAGGAAGAAGCTCCCAAGAATCCTCTCTTAAAAAAGCCCACAGAATTTAAATTGGTGGGTAAACCGGTACCGCGATTAGATGTTCCTGAAAAAGTGAATGGCAGGGCGGTTTTTGGTCTTGATGTTAGACCTGAAAATATGAAGTTCGCGGTAATACGACATCCTTCGGAGGTAGCAGGCAAAATAGTTTCAATCAATAATCAGCAAGCGGTTGAAAGCCTTCCAGGAATAATAAGTGTAGTACAAATTGATGAAGGAGTAGCGGTAGTGGCTGATACTACCTGGCATGCCCGAAATGGATCGGATGCACTGCAATTGGATGAAGAATCCCCAAAACCTGTGGATGCAATTCCAAGATTAAAGGCAGCTCTGAAAGGAGACCCGGCCAAGATCTGGGAAGATCAGGGAGACATTAAAAAAGTACTTTCAGAGTCAAATAAGATTTTGGAGTCATCCTATGAAGTACCTTACCTGGCCCATGCCTGTATGGAGCCTCTGAACTGCACGGTTTTGATAACAGGCGACCACGCCGAGGCCTGGACCGGTAATCAAAGCTCCACTTTTATTGTTAATGGGGTATCGGAGGGAGCAGGTATTTCAAAGGATAAAATTATTTGTCACACAACCTACCTGGGTGGTGGATTTGGCCGACGAGGGGAAACGGATTTTGTGCTGGAAGCTGCCAAAGTAGCCAAACATTTTCCTGGGGTACCTGTTCAATTGGTTTACACCCGTGAAGAGGACATGCGCAACGATACTTATCGACCTGCGGTAGTAGCTAAAATGACCGCTGGTTTAGATGAAAACAACATAAAAGGCTGGAAGAAAAAAGTAGGAGCACAAGGGGCGCTGGCAGGGTTGTTTGCTAGAAATATTCCCATGATGCCTATGAGCCCGGAAGACGATCCTTCCAGCACTGAAGGCATGCGGGATCTTCCTTATAAAATGGAGGCTGCCTACACGGATTTAAGTACCGTGGAACTACCTATGACGGTAGGTACCTGGCGTAGTGTAGGGCATTCCCAGAATGCTTACTTCTCGGAATGTTTTATGGATGAATGTGCCCATGCTTTAGGTAGGGATCCATATGAGTTAAGACGAGAGATGTTGGAAGAAGCCCCCCGGCATGCAGCAGTTTTGGATAAACTGGCTGAAATCAGTAACTGGAAAGTAGATCCTGACCCCGGGACTTACCGTGGACTGGCTTTACATAAGTCATTTGGATCAATCGTGGGTGAGGTAGCGGAGATTCAATTGGATGGGAAAAAGATAAAAATAGATAAGGTGTATTGTGTGATTGACTGTGGAAGGACGGTAAACCCGGCCATTATTGAAAGTCAAATGCAAAGCGGAATCGTTTATGGATTAACCGCTGCCTTATTTGGTGAAATTGAGGTAAAAGAAGGAAAAATCGTTCAAAGCAATTTTCCCAACTATGAAATGGTAACCATGAAATCCATGCCCGAAGTGGTAACCCATATTATGGATGTCGATGAATATCCTGGTGGAGTAGGAGAGCCCGGCACGCCGCCAATAGCACCTGCAGTGGTTAATGCGATTTTTGCGGCAACCGGGGAACGTATCAGGTCGCTGCCATTGAGTAAACATGGCTTTATTAGTTAGTAGTTATAAATTATAAGTGATGAGTTTCTGAACTAGAATAAGTTTCGCAGGTATAAAAAACCAAGAGATAATTGCCGCAGACAGCCCTAATTCTCCCGATTTTCTAACCTGTCCTCATCTCGTTCCTTACTGTCATCAATAAAATCCTGTACATTATCCAGCGCAGGAGATTTTTCAACAGCCTTCCAGTCAAAGTCTTCATCAAAAGGGTCCAATGCTTTTTGTGGATTAAAAATTCTTGGATCAACTGATACCGCATCGTAGGGAGTCAGGTCAGGTTTGTCCATAAAAAAGTCCCCAAAATCCATGGCTGCTGCGTCATATTGATTGAGGTAAGGAGTGCCTAACACATTCCAGAAGGTTTTAAAAATGCTGCCAAAGCTGTAATGCATGTGACTCACATAGTTGCGTTTTACCCAGGGACTTATGACTAACAGTATGCTCCGATGAGCGTCAATATGATCAACACCATTTTGAGAATCATCTTCTGTGATCACAATCATCATATTTTCCCAATAAGGAGTATGCGTTAAAAATTCTACAATGCGACCAACTGCCAGATCGTTATCGGCCATATAGCTTTCCCTGAAAGGATATCCAGCTTCAGGACGGTCTCCGGCGCCATGGTCATTTGGGATAATTACCGTTAGCATGGATGGTAGATTATTGGTCCCCCATTTCTGATCAAATTCTTTGATGAATTGATCGATCCGGAATTGATCCGGAATGGCCATATTGTAGGTTGGATAAGTTCTGGATGATCTGTTGAAAAGAGGTTGAGGAACTGGATAATTGGCGATGTGCCTGATTCCTGTATATTTATAATCCACTTCGTAGGATGCAGGCTCAAACATGACGCTAAAACCAAAATTGAAAAAATCAATTCCATAGCGCTAGAGGTGATCCCACATCGATCCTGCCTCGTTTTAATCTTCAGGATAGATAGCTCCGGCAGAGCCGTTGAAGGCATAAATTCCAGGAGCTTTCGAATCTTCTTTAAAACTCCTATTCCCTCCATAACTAGCGATGGTAGTTCTTTCTACCCATTCATTGGGATAGGTATTTACCAGCCATCGATGACCATCTGCAGAATGATCTGCATCGACATAAAAATTATCGGAAAACGCGTATTCTCTTGCCAGTTTCAGGTGGTTTGGCATCACCGTTGCATTTTCTATGCTGTCTGTTTTTTTGCGATTAAGAAAAGTTGCGGTATGTCCATAGCGGGCTAGGGAAGGATCTCCTTTGGCATTTTCCAATTGTCCAAAAATTTCATCGAAGGTGCGGTTTTCTTTGGAAATGAAAATGATATGTTTGATGGGCGATTTCTTTTCTCCAGGATAGAGTGGAATAGGATTATTAATCCTGGATTGGAAAAACTCATCATTGGCAGGTACAAACTTATAATTGTTGTCGATGACTTTTTGTGTTAAAACCTTCAATTCTTCATCAGAAGGTATGTCAATAATCGAAATGGCCCCCAGCATTAAGCTGCCAATATAGCTTTCTCGCGGGATCCTGTTGAATTCCAAACCACCATTAGGACCGCTTCCATAACCTTTTGCACTGGTTACTATGAGCTTTGTTCCATCATTTGATACTTTCAATTTTGCTGGAAACCAGCCTGTTGGGATATGGCCGATCACTTTCATGGAGGGAAGGTCAATAACCCCCACGGCATTTATTCCTGCTTCTGCTACATACAATCGTTTTTGATCTGGAGATACCTCTATCCCAAATGGAATTACCCCCCTGAATGACTGTAGGCGCTCTTCAGGTTTCAGATAAATATGTCGGACGATGGTATCATTTTTGATGTCAATTACTGAAATATTGTCATTATTTCCGTTGCTCACAAAAACATAATCATCTGTAGCCGCCAATGAATTGGGGCTGGAACCGCCAACTGCGGGAATTCCATCCACCATTGCCCCCACCAGGGTGCCTGTTTTATTTTTAGCGATAACCTTCGGATTGTCCTTGTCAGTGATATCAATAGTAAAAACGGAAAACGATTCTATAGCATTTTGTTCCCCAAGTCCCGGGATATTTACACTGTCATTGTGAATTCCTTTTTCAGCTGCTTCAGTCCCATATCCGAAGGCAGGGAATTTCAATGCTTTCTCTTTTATATTCTCTTTGGTCAAACCGGGAATGCGTTGATAGGCATACATGCCTACATTGGCAACGTAAACTTTATGCTCATCCGGGGAAATGACTATCCCAAATGGATACCTGCCCACCGGAATGCTGTGCAAAATGAGATTTTTGCCGGGCGTCTAATACTACTACCCTGAAATTGATTTGATCAACAGCGTAAATCCTGGACCCGTCTTTTGTCAGCGCTAAATCTCCAATATATCCATGTGAATAATCGACACTTTCGTCTTTGAAGGCACAGTTGATCGAATCGAGTTTTTCCCCGGTTTGTGTAGAAAATATATAAATCTTATTTTCTTGTCCCCCTGAAACATATACCCTCTCATTATCTGGACTGATGGCCAATCCCATGAAAACAGATGCCAATATTCCTTTCTCTGTTGAAGGCCCCGGGGGCACCTGCTGAATATCGGGATTTTCAGACAACACATTCCTGATTATAGTAATCGACAAAGGATTTGTTCCTGAATTGGCAGTAACGGCTATATTCCCATCGGGGCTCAAGGTGAGTCCGTATGGATGCGGGGCAATTCTGAAGGTCTTGCCGGCAGGTTCAATATACCTTCCGTTGGGCAGAACTGTTTTGCCTGCTAAATTGATGGTTAAATATTGATCATAAGCAGGAGGAATAGTAACCCAAACTCCAACGTCTTTTTTTGGGGTGCATTGAAATAGAACCATAACAATTAACAATCCGGCAAGAATTTGAGAGGAAGGAAACTCGTGTTTATCCATGACTTGGACCAATATGATTATTTTAGAAGGGGTTTCAAAACTCTATCTATATACTCCCCATCCCTCAAGGTTAATCCATCCGGGTCCTTTATGGCTTCATCACACTCATCCTCCATCACGATCCAGCCGCTGTATCCCGACGCCACTAAATAGGAAGTTACTCCTTCAAGATCCACTGATCCCATTCCGGTGGCTGCCCAACGCCCGTCATGAAACATATCTTTGTAATGAACCAGATTAATCCTTGATCGGTAGCGCTGAACCAGCTCCAGGGGATCCATGCCGCCTTTGGCTATATGACCCAGGTCCGGACAAAATCCGGTGGCTTCCTCATCCAGTCCTTCCATCAAAATTTCGTAATCAGATTCAATGCGAAAAACTGACCCATCCGGGGAATTGGGGTGATTGGAACAGACGATTCCCCTTTCCGCTGCTCGTCTTGAAAGATCATTTACACTGCTGATCATGTTTTGTTGACGTTCCCTGAGGTTTTCACGATCACTTCCCGGCATTTGAACAGTCAACAATATGGTTTCAGGGAAGTAGCAAGAAAAGATATCCATTGATCGGCCCGCCATCTTTCCTCTCGGTTTCCTGAGTGTGGAGCCAGTCCTCAACGATACAGAGTACTGCCAGATCTAAATCATACGCAGTCAACGCATCTTTCATTTTGAAGGGGTCTTCCAGTTGTTTTAAGAAACTGGATTCCGGCTCAATTCCAGCAAACCCTGCCTGTGAACAGACCTTCATGATGTGTTCCAGTTTGCCTTTGTATTGTTCTCCGGGCATTTGCCAGGTGTAGGTCTCGCAGGCTAACTTTATACCGCTCATATTCAGGTGTTTAATTATTTATTTTGAAGCAAAAATGCAGCGGTAACTTCATTAAACCTTTCCAGATCTTCCCAATGATGCACATGCCCTCCGGTTGGAAATCTCACAATTTCAGATCCCGCAATTTTTTCATGCAGGATGTCCGAAAACGCAGGTGGAGTAAAAATATCCATCATGCCTATGGTAATCATTGTGGGTACCTTGATCTCATGAAGTCTGTCAACAGTATTGTGCTTGATACAAGCGTCCAGTTGTCCGTCAAATCCTGAAGTGGTCTGAGGTTTGGGGTTCTCTAAAGTAACTCTCTGTCCATCTTTCAAATCATCCGAAAAATGCTCGTAATAGGGAGGAGCAAAGATCCATAACTGAAGAAGTTCCATAAAATCATCCGCGGGTACCACTCTTCTAAGTTTTTTCAGGTTTTCATAGACCGTTTTAGCATAATTATTAAACCTGGGCCAGGTGCTGATCAGTACCAGGCTTTTCACCCGCTGAGGATGATCCAATGCCAGGGTTTGGGCAATGGCTCCGCCCATAGAGATCCCGGCCACCTGGGCATTAGTCACACCTAGATGATCCATAACTGCTATGGTATCATTGGCCATTTATTCCGTAGTATATGGTCCTTCAGGAGCGTCGGACATGCCAACCCCGCGATTATCCTGCTGGATAATCGCG
>PVMK01188964.1_pt2 | contig 164034 bp, 161 predicted proteins | sample 1853481 | NCBI WGS metagenome assembly PVMK01 (sample SAMN08533507, study PRJNA380276) | Marine sediment metagenome, whole genome shotgun sequencing project.
GAGTATCCGGCGAACTGCCTCCAACGATGGATATGCGAAGTGCGTTTTTCGCGTGATCGGACACTGTCTGTCCGATCAGATCTAACTTTTCACAGCTAACCTCGCGAAATCCGCCTGACCCGGCCGAGCGCAGCCAGCGGAAAATAGTGACGATAGAGGTTGTAGTTAATCATGAAGCCGCGCTGCAATTCCTTACCTTGCTGCAGGCGGTTAGATAAATCTGAATCGTCCAGCGCCAGCCGGGCACCGACCCCATAGCCCGGAAAACCGGTACCCGTGTACTGGGGCTCATGCCAGGTTCCGTCCTGTTGGCTATCCAATATAAAGGCCGTTCCACGTTTAATCGGTTCGGCATAGTTCGTCGTACTAACGGCCACTAAACCAATGATCGCCCAGGCGGTCTGCGATGCGGTACTGACTCCCCGGCCAATCTGCGTTGGATCCATATACGAGGCACAACTCTCACCCCAACCGCCGTCTTGGTTTTGCTCAGCCACCAGCCAGTCTGCCGCCCGAAGCACGTATTGGGCCGTCATGTCCTCGCCGATGGCCCGCAATGCCGGCAGGACCGCGGCAGTCCCGTATATGTGGTTCACTCCCCAGCGCCCAAACCAGCTTCCGCCGGGTTCCTGCTCACGACGCAGGAACTCGAGACCGCGCGCAGCTGATGAATCACTCAAATCGGCTCCGATCGCCGCCAGAGCTTCCAGCGCATGGGCAGTGACGTCGGCACTGGCCGGATCCAGTGCTTCACCAAAATCGCAGAACGGGATTTTCGTCAGAATCTCCGCGTCATTATCCTTGTCAAACGCCGCCCAGCCACCATTCGCTGATTGCATGCCGAACATCCAATCGACCGCGCGACGTATCGCGCCGTCGACCTTTTCCGGGTCAGAGAACCTTTCGCGCAGCCTTGCCAGGATAAGCACGACCAGCGCAGTGTCATCGACGTCAGGATAGTTAGCGTTGGCGCGCTGGAATGCCCAACCACCCGGCTGCACGCCAGGAGACTTCACCTCCCAATCGCCGGGGACGCGCACCTCATTGTCGAGTAACCAGCCAACGGCTTCTTGAATCGATCGGGAGTCGGCACAGTCCAGATCGCAGTCGAGCATCGCCATGATCATCAACGCCGTGTCCCATACAGGGTGATTCGCTGGCCTGGATAAACCGCACGCCATCGCGCTCATACGACCAGTGACTGTCCAGCGCCGCAAGTCCTTTGGCAATGATTGGATCAGACAATGCATAACCTTCTGCATGCAGCGCCATTAGCGAATAGATCCACGGTGGCTGAATACCGCCCCAGGCGCCATCCGCGTCCTGGTGCCGAATAACCCACTGCAGACACTCGCGGACCGCACCAGATCGCCCGGGCGTCAGTCTTAGACTCTGCAGGCCGTGAATCAATTTGTCCCCGAGCCAGAAAAACCCGTTCCAGGATAGCCATCGGCCGCGTCGCACCATCGAATAATCAAAATTCTCGCGCCCACCCGGAAACAATTCATCGAGCCGGCTTTGCGCCGGCAACCGGCGTACATGCCTGCGTGCCGATAACACGGCCAGCGGCACAAGCGTGGCTCGAGCCCAGGAGGCAAAGTGATAGATATTGAACGGGCACCACAATGGCAGACGAATGACTTCGGGCGGTAGATTCGGCGTGCTCGTCCACGGCCACTCGCCGATCAACGCCAACCAGATGCGCGTAAAAACCCGGATTTGTCGCAGGCCGCCGTTGGCAAAAATCCATTCGCGCGCGCGCCGCAACGGCTCGTCATCAGCCGAGAAACCGGATAAGCGAAGCGCCGCATAAGTCTCTACGGTCGCATTAATGTCACCTGATGGCGCATCAAAATAGCTCTCCCATGATCCATCGTCACGCTGACGTTGCAAAATACCGCGGACCAGCCGATCGATTTGCGAATACTCGTAACCGAGCACGTGAAAGGCCAATATCCATTCAGATTCGATACAGGTGTTCGACTCGAGCATGCCGACCCAGAAACCACGTGGGTCCTGATGTGTGTCCGCCCAATCAAGCGCTGCGGTGATGCCCTGATCGAGATCGCCCACCGGATTATTGACTTCGTGTGTCGCTACTACCATTCGTGCCTACCGTTTGTTAGCTGTCATGTTGTTATGGCCGCAGGCGTACCCGTGGCAATCCGCTAGTTTATGCCAGTCGCCGGTGTGAGAGAACAGTGCGACATACGTGCATGTGGACTACCCGGCATCGACCGGTAACCACTGGTTGGCCAACCGATGTGAGAGTGACGGCCGCCGGCTCATCGACTATGGACTGAACAGATTGGAATAAGAGCCTTTCAGGCTGTGGCATGCCAGCACATGATTCGCTATAGTCCCGATTGGACAACTTATAAATCAGCGTCACCACAACGTCCAGGGGGATAAATATGATTTCGCGCTACCTCGGGGCCGGCACAGGCTTAGCGATTACTGCCTTGATGGCATTCGTTTTGTTTCCGGCGGCTGTTTGGGCGGATGGCCCAGGCTACACCTACGTTGGTGCGAGCTATGAATGGACGGATGTGAAATACGGCGTCGATCCGGGCGTCGACCCGAATTTTAATAACGGCAAAGTTCGAAGGCGTCAATCTTGACGCGTCGCTGGGCATCTTGAGTTTTATGCATTTGAACGCCCAGGTTTTTAGCGGCGACTGCGTTGGCTGTGGCACGGACTCGTCCGGCGGTCACTTCGATCAGGACTTCACGGCATACAAGATTGGCCTCGGATTTAATGTCAGTCTTGATCTCATCGGCCTTGACGAAAACACTGATGTGATTTTTCGCGGTAATTTTATTGATGTCGATATGGACAGCCAGACTCAGGGCAGTATAAAGGATGACGGTTGGTCTGCCGAGGGAATGGTTCGTTCGCAAATTTCCGACCGTGCGGAGGTGCTCGTCGGTTACGAATATCACGATGTTGGCGCAATAAAAAATCGCGACCTCAAGGTCGGCCTTGCCTACCAGTTCGGATGGGGGTTGACGTTGACCACCAATGCGATCGTTTTTGATGACGACACGGGCTTCGACCTCGGAGTCCGCTGGTATTTCGGAAAACTGCTGTTCGGTGACCGCGACAGCATCGTCCGCTAAGCAATAAACAAGACTCTATTGCCGAAAGAATTCGGTCGCCTGACCCCGTCCGGGTTAGCGACGCACCGGTGCCACTCGATCTCCGCGCCGTGGACTTGCGGCGAAATCCGACTCCGATTCACGGGGTAACCTCGTTCGCCCGGAATTCATTTTGCATCCAGGCGAGCTGATTTCCGGGTAAAACTGTGCGCCAGCTCCAAGACAGGCCGGCACATGGATTCTAGTGTTCTGACTCCAGCCCTTCGAAGCGGGAGTACGGAATGCCTGAGAATAGCGGAAAACCTGATTACGGCCTTCTGCAGTATGCAACGGATCTGCTGCTATGCAGTCGCTGCCTGCGCTCCGGCGTCCGCACCCGTATTCAACAGCTGATTTCCTCGCGCCACCGCCCGCGAACGCTTTGCCGGGCGTGTCGTGAGGCAGACCGGCTGCGGGTACGTCATCCCACCGAGGGCCAGGTCGTCCCGGTTCTGGCCGCCTGGCGGGAGCGATGCAGAAAAGCGACACAATGACATTTCCCGGCACGCTCGACTGGAATTCCCGATCCCTTCATGAGGTATGCGGGCTAGGCGGAAATGCCCGCTTTCGAGGCACCGGCGAACTGGATCGGCCTGATCACGGATCCCTCGCGCAGGTTATATAAGCTCTGCATTGATTTGATCACACTTTCGGCTTCCCGGTTCCCGGCGCTCGAAAATGGGCCAAAGCAACTCATCACTGAAATGGACCAATTGCAGCCGCTGTTGTCTTTCTCAACCCGCATCACGCCGCTGACGGTATGGTCACGGCAATTATCCCCTCGGTCCAACTTCTCGTTTATCCGTGAGATCAGCCGTTGCTCGTTAATAATCTGACGTGGCATTTCGATCTCCTTTGTTATTATGGTGGGGGCAGCAGGAATCGAACCTGCGACCAGCGGCTTAAAAGGCCGATGCTCTACCAACTGAGCTATACCCCCACACTTTAAACACACCTTAGCCTGTAACACCAGACGCATGACGACTCCGGATGGCACCGGCTACAGCGACGGAGTTCAGGCTAGTTGGAGCAGCGAGAAGCGGGACTGGATTTTACGCGTCGCATCGTGTTTTCGGCAAGCCGAAAACGAGTCTATTTACACTTTCGGTTCCAGTACCTGGTCGGATCGGGCTGTCCGGCATCTGCGAACCCTTTACGGCGCAACCGGCACGCGTCACAGACCCCACAAGCTCGGCCCTGCTCGTCCGCCTGATAACAGGAGACGGTAAGAGCGTAATCGACACCCAATTCCACCCCGAGCTTAATAATCTCGGCTTTCGTCAGATCAATAAGCGGAGTTTGAATCAGAACCGGGTTGCCCTGAATACCCCGCGAAGTGGCCAGATCCGCCATGCTCTGAAACGCGGCAATGTATTCGGGCCGACAGTCAGGGTATCCGGAGTAATCAATGGCGTTGACGCCAATATAGATCTCATCGGCGTCTAGTATCTCGGCCCAGCCGAGAGCGAAGGCCAGAAATACCGTATTTCGTGCCGGTACATAAGTCGATGGAATACCCTCGGTCGGCGATTCGGGAATCTTCATGCGGTAATCCGTTAAGGCCGATCCACCCAGCTCACCGAGCCCGAGCTTCAAAATACGATGTGCGGAAATGCCTGCGGACCCGGCGACTGCCCGCGCGGCGTCAATCTCCGCTCCATGTCTTTGCCCGTAATTAAAGCTCAATGCATAGCAGTCGACGCCAGCCTGCCTGGCGATTGCCAGGCAAGTAGCAGAGTCCATGCCACCCGATAGTAATATGACGGCCCTGCTCACACCGATACCAGTACCTTACCGACCTCCCCAAAAGGCGTGGGCTAACGACCCCGAGTATCGCCCCATAACACCTTGTGCAATTGAATCTGGAAACGAACGGCAAGCCGGTCCGCAAGAATCCACTCGGCAAGTTCCCGCTCAATCTCCCGCCCCCAGGCCGGAGAAAACAATACCGGTAATCGATCGGTCAGGCCCCGTTCAGTGAGCACCGCCTTGGCCCAATCATAGTCTTCCCGGTCCGAGACGACGAACTTGAGTTGGTCGGTTGACTTGAGATCTGCCAGGTTCTCCCACCGGTTCCTGTCCGACTCACCGGACGCCGGCGTCTTAATATCCATAACGATGCTGACCCGCTGGTCAACCGGGCTGATATCCAGGGTGCCACTCGTTTCCAGCGAGACCCGATAATCAAGATTGCATAATGCCGTCAGCAAAATCAGGCAATTCCGTTGCGCCAAAGGCTCACCACCGGTAACACAAACAAACGGACACCTGTAATCCGCAATCTGTTCCAGGACTTCGGCAATCGCCATTTGCTGACCGCCATGAAATGCATACTCGGTATCGCAGTACGCGCATCGCAACGGGCAACCCGTCAAGCGGATGAACGCAGTCGGGCAGCCAACCGGAAGGGACTCACCCTGCAGGGAATAAAAAATCTCCGTAATCCGAACCCGCTTCGTGCGTCGCGCAGACTCGGTGTCTATATCCGACATGACAAATCAGTACCAGTGGTGCGACCGCCAGGCTCGCACCCCGCTCTGCTCAGAGACCCTCGCTTTTGATGCGATCAAGTCTCTGACCGGCCAGTCGAGCGGCCGTCGTTTCCGGATAGGTTGCCACAACGGCTGAAAGCGCCTGGCGCGATTCATCGTAACGCTTTAACTCGTAATTGCAGTAGCCAATTTTCAACAGTGCGTCGGGAATCTTGCGCGAATCCGGATAACGGTCCATCACCACCTGAAACTCCGGCAGGGCCTGCTGATAGTCTTGCGTGACGTAATGAGTTTCTGCAAGCCAGTATTGTGCATTGTCGGATAAGCTGCTGGCCGGAAACGCTACCATAAATTGTTGTAGCGCAATCGCGGCCTGGTCATACCGCCCCTGCTTCAAGAGTTCAAAAGCTGCCTGATAGTTTGCCCGATCCGTGCCGCCGGGGACCGGCAGCTGACCGGGACTTAATGAGCCCCCCTCCAATACGCTGAGGCTGGCGGTCACCGCCATGGTTTGTTCCATTGTCTGCAACCGCTGATCGACATCCAGATAGAGTTCCCGCTGCCGATCACTGGATTGTTCAACGTCGTACTGCAGGGTTTCAATATCATTGCGAAGCTCTTGCACATCGCGCTGCGTCGCCTCCAGGCGCGTGAGCAAAGTCATCAAGCCTTCGTTGTCGATCAAGCGCTCGACGCGTACCAGGCGATTATCGATCTCGGTCATCTTGAGATACACCGGATCCTCTTCAGGCGGCGTCATCAACGCACAGCCGACCAATAAGGTCAGCCATACAGGCAGACAGATAAACCATTTCATAGCGACCCCCCGGCCAGATTTACGGGGCATATACCAATTCGACGCGGCGGTTCAACGACCAACTCTCCTCATCGCTGCCCAACGCGGCTGGACGTTCTTCACCGTAACTCACAGTGCTTGTTTGAGCGGTGGTCGCACCCTGCAATAACAAAAGCTGCCGCACTGCCTGCGCGCGCCGTTCACCCAAGCCGATATTGTACTCACGGCTGCCCCGCTCGTCGGCATGGCCTTCAAGTCGAATCTCGACAGTGGTATCCGCGCTTAGATGCTGCGCATGCTCGGCGATAAGTTCCCGCGATTCCGCAGTAACGTCCGCCTGGTTGAACTCGAAATAGACGACGCGATTCTCAAGCAGGCCACCCGGGCCCTGGCCATCATCAAAAGCACCGCCTTCTCCATATGCATCATCACCCATACCCGAAGATTGCGCATCGCCCATATCACCATAATCAGCACCCTCACCGGACATTCCATCGTCATCCATCATCGTTCCGGAAGAACCACCACATCCAGCCAGCACAACCAACACTCCCAACACCCATACGTTCCCTGTGGATTTCATAGCCAATACTCCTTCATTTACTTCAACAACAACATTAATAAATATAAATAATCTATTGATTATCTGAACTAATTTAATCTAAATGGTGACCATGCAGGTTCGCGCACGTCGCCTTCCAGTGACGTGATACGCTGATGAATCCGGCCGTCGACGGTAACCGTCGCCAAGACCCCACGCTGCCCTTCCCGCGTTGCATAAATCAAGGTTTCGCCATTCGGGGCGAAACTGGGTGATTCATCGAGATGCCCCTTGGTTAACACCTGTGTAAACCCGCGATCAACTCCCACAAGCGCGATTCTATAGTTGCCGCGGTCGTTATGCACTACGGCCATTTGTTTACCATCTGGCGTAAGCCGCGGGCGCGCATTATAGGTCCCCTCAAAACTTATACGCTCCGCCCGCCCCCCGCGTGCTGCGATACGATAAATTTGAGGCGCGCCAGCACGATCCGATGTGAAAAAGATAAACCGGCCGTCGTCCGACCAGGCTGGCTCGGTGTCAATCGAGGGTCTTTCTGTCAGTCGCGTAAGAACCTGGCTGGCCAGTTCCAGGGTATAGACATCCAGATTCCCATCTCGTTTTGACAACGTCAATGCCAGCGACCGGCCATCCGGTGACCATGCCGGTGCACCATTTACACCTGCCCGACTTGACACCCTTTTTCGTGCCCCGGATCGCAGCGTTTGCACGTAGATCTCAGACTGCTTTTTTTCGAATGAAACATACGCAAGCTTACGGCCATCAGGGGACCAGGCCGGAGACATGATAGGTTCACCCGATTCCACGAGAATGCGCGCATTCTCGCCATCTGCATCGGCCACGATCAAACGAAATTTCTGTTTTCCGGCCTCCCGGCCTGTAACCGTTACATAAGCGATTCGCGTAGAAAAAATCCCGGCAACGCCTGTTAACTCTTCGTAAATCATATCGGCAACCAGGTGCGTTGCACCACGCAGCTGGTCCCGCCGGGCCGGCTGACGATAGCCGAGCATTTGCTCGCCGCGAAACACATCGAATATTTGAAATTGAATCGTGAATGTATCAGGCGCCGTTTCAATCAGTTGGCCTACGATGACGACCTCGATGCCCAGAATTCGCCAGTCGCCAAAATCGACATCCCGCCCCATTGTCGGGCGCTGCAACATGTCGCCCGGCTGCAGCGCGGAAAAACGACCGCTACGTTCCAGGTCGGCCCCGATCAAGCCCGCCACATCAAACGGTGGCGCACCGCCTCCCGCCCAACCAAATGGGACGACGGCAATCGGTACGGTCTTGTCCACGCCCTGACTGATTTCGATGCGTAATTCCGCCCGTACATCGGCAAACAGAGCTACAGTCAACAAAACAACCGAATAAGAAAATTTTCTGTTAAACATCATTCGCTTCGTCTGCTCCCGCACAACCCAGGGCGCTATTCTTCCGGTTTAAACGTAAATCGCAAGTTTCGATCGAACAAACTCGGATCAGGTGGCGGCGGCAACGGTGACGACCGGAATACGGCCGCTTCGATGGAACGAACGACCGCGGCATCACCGTTACAGCGGCCAATACGTACATTCACCACCTCCCCACCGGGTATCTGCCTCACATGCACCTCACATTCGACCCCCGGCCGCGCGCTGCCCGGCTGCCCCCAGTTTCGCTCCACGCGAGAGGCAATCGAGCCGATGTATTGGGCCAGTTTTCCCGAATTAACGGCCGCCAGGCGCCGTTCCTCAGCTTCCAGTTCGCTCTGCAGGTTGGCTTGCATTTCCGCCTGCCGCCTAGCCTGTTCGGCTTCCTGCCGTTTACGCTCGGCTGCCTCTTTTTTGCGCTGCTCGGCAACGCGCGCCTCCTCCTGCTTACGGCGCCGCTCCTCGGCCTTTTTGCGCTCGGCCGCCTGTTGCGCACGCTCAGCTTCCTGTTGCTTGCGCTGCGCCGCTTCTTTCTTACGCTGCTCGGCAATACGCGTCTGTTCTGCCTTGCGCCGCTGTGCCTCCTCTTGCTGGCGCCGTTCAGCCTCGACCTGTTGCCGTTGCCGCTCCAGTTCCTGCTGACGACGCCGTATCGCCGTCATATCGATTACCGTGGCCTCGATTGCCAGCTGTACAGGCTGCATGGCGGCATCCGGCATAAGAATCATATTCAGACCCAATAGCAGGAATACCAGGCCGTGACCTGCCATGGAGATGGTCAGGCCGGCTGAGTACTCTCTGACGAATGACGACGGCATCGAAAACCACCCAATCCCAATGTGGCGGCGCTATTGGCTAACCAGGATTTAGCAGCTCAAGGTCTGCAGGGTCCGTAAGGAAACCGATCTTTTCGGCACCCGCCTGCTGCAACAACACCATCGCCGAGACAACCGCACCGTACGCTACCCGCGCATCCGCTTTTACGAGCACCGGCGTAGTCGGCGTACGTTCCAGCACTACGGCGGTCAGCTGCATGACCCGCGCGGGTTCCAGCGGGCTCTCTTTATCGTCGCCGACGTTCAGATACAGATTTCCGTCCACATCGACTGACAGGATTAGAGGGTCCTTGCCCTCGCTCGGATCCAGCGGTTCCGCGCCGGCCTTGGGCAGCTCAACTTTTATTCCCTGAGTGAGCATCGGCGCCGTGACCATGAATATGATCAGCAACACGAGCATGACATCGATATACGGTACGACGTTGATCTCGCTCATCAACCTAGGTTTTCGCCTGCGTTCCATTATGCTTTTCCTTCCGCGCCGACTCCATGGGCGTGACGCTGCAGGATCGTCGAGAACTCCTCGGCAAAAGTGTCGTAGCGAACCTCCAGACGTCCGACCTGGTTGGCGTATCGGTTGTAAGCAATCACTGCCGGGATTGCTGCAAACAGGCCCATGGCCGTTGCAATAAGGGCTTCGGCAATACCCGGTGCAACCATGGCCAGCGTCGCCGATTGCACATTTCCCAAGGCCGAAAAAGAGTTCATGATTCCCCAGACGGTGCCGAACAAGCCCACATAAGGGCTCGTGGAACCGACTGTCGCCAGCGTCGAGAGATTGTGCTCCAGCCGATCCATCTCTCGCATCTGCGCGACACGCATGGCGCGTTGCGCACCTTCAACGATTTGCCCGGGGCTCAGACCCGGTTGTTCCGCAAGGCGTTTAAAAGCCCGGAAACCCGCCTCGAACACACCGGCCATATCCGAGGGCGGCTCGCCTCCACGAGAAATATCGCGATAAATCGACGTCAGGTCACCGCCGGACCAGAAACTCGATTCGAACGAATCAGAACCCGATACGGCTTTTTTCAGCACGCGTCGTTTGCGCAGAATGATGGCCCACGAACCGATAGATGCGGCCAATAGCAGCAGCAACACGAGCTGCACGACCACACTTGCCGATATAATAAGATTAATAAAAGATAAATTTCCAGTCATTCCGTAACTTCCCTATCGCAGGAACTACTGCATGTTTTGCATCGTCACAAGATGCATTACGCCTACTTCATAACATCGAAGTTAATCACGTCGAGTCCGCACCAAACAACGATATGGTTTCGGCCCCGGTGTCCCCCGGCGCCGGCAATCCAAAATGTGAATAGGTTCTGCGCGTTGCCACACGACCGCGTGAGGTCCGCATCATAAATCCTTGTTGAATCAAATACGGCTCCAGCACGTCCTCTATGGTGCCCCGCTCTTCCCCGATCGCAGCCGCCAACGATTCAATACCGACGGGACCGCCATCGAATCGCTCGATGATTGCCAGTAATAATTTGCGATCCATCAAATCGAAACCATTCGGATCGACGTCCAGCATATCCATGGCTAAACGCGCTGTGCTTTCATCGATGCGACCACTGCCCTCCACTTCAGCATAATCACGCACCCGTCTTAACAGGCGATTTGCGATTCGCGGGGTACCGCGTGCCCGGGACGCGATTTGCGCCGCGCCGACGGTATCGATCGGAACGTTGATGATCTTTGCGGTTCTGATAACGATCTCGTGTAATTCTTCGGCGCTATAGAATTCGAGTCGCTGCACAATACCGAAGCGATCGCGCAACGGTGACGTCAGTAACCCTGCCCTGGTTGTCGCGCCGACGAGCGTGAACGGCGGCACATCCAGCTTGATCGATCGGGCGGCCGGACCCTCACCAATCATGATATCGAGTTGAAAGTCCTCCATCGCAGGATACAGGACCTCCTCCACTATCGGACTCAATCGGTGAATTTCGTCTACAAACAGAACGTCATGCGGTTCGAGATTTGTCAGCATGGCCGCCAGGTCCCCGGGGCGCTCCAGGACAGGCCCCGATGTATGACGCATATTTACGCCAAGTTCATTGGCAATGATATGCGCCAGCGTTGTTTTACCCAGGCCCGGCGGGCCAAAAATCAGCACGTGATCCAGCGCTTCACCACGTTTTGCCGCCGCCGAAATAAAAATGCGCATTTGCCGCTTCACGGGTTCCTGCCCGACGTAGTCGGTCAGCCGCTGTGGACGAATGGCCAACTCAATGTCTTTTTCATCGGCGCGAAAGTCGCCGGATACCATACGATTTTCTTCCGTCATCGTGTTACCGCCCGGCTCAAGCCTCTACAACTCGCTGTAAAACATGGACCATGTTCAAGACGTCGCCGCTCTCAGCACCGAGCGCAAAATTTCCTCGGTCGTCTGGTTTTCCGTTGCCACTTTTTCCAGCATCCGGCGCGTTTCAGCCGGCTTATACCCCAAAGTCACCAGTGCATTAAACGCTTCGGCGCGCGGACTGGCCCCGTCATCCGGCATGCTGCCAATACCTTCTGCCGGTGAACCGTGACTGGAAAATTTCTCGACTCGATCGCGCATATCCAGTATCAGTCGCTCGGCGGTCTTTCGGCCAATACCCGGTAACTTCATCAAGGCCGCCTTGTCGTCGGTCTCCACGCAGCGAACGAAGCCCTCGACACTGATGCCGGACAGGATGGTCAGTGCCAATTTGGCACCGACGCCATTGACCTTGATGAGACTCCGAAACAGGCGACGTTCCTCCTCAGTACCAAATCCAAACAGGGTTTGCTGATCATCGCGAATGACCATCTGCGTGCGCAGCTGCACCTCGACACCAACTTCCGGTAATCGAAACAGCGTTGACATGGGAACCTCGAGTTCGTAACCGACTCCCTGAACGTCCACGAGCAGGAACGGTGGTTCTTTTCGCGCAAGCACCCCACGGATGAAACCGATCATCCCGCTTTTCTCCGCCATGCAGCGCGTAAAGCCCGTCTCGTCGGTCTCCTCGAAAAGCCCTTTGCATCCTGACTGCCGGACAACAAGACATTATTCAACGAAAAACTATGCGCATGACAAATTGCAGTCGCCAGGGCATCCGCTTCATCTGATGACGGCAGTTCATCCAGCACCAAAATCGCCTTGACCATATGTTGCACCTGCCCCTTGTCCGCAGCACCGCGGCCAACCACTGCCTGCTTTATAGCTCTCGCCGCATACTCGAACAGTTCCAGTTGGCTGCCAAACGTGCCACAGATAGCCGCTGCACGCGCCTGCCCGAGCTTCAATGCACTGTCAGCATTGCGATGAACGAATACCTTTTCGATGGCCAGTTGTTGCGGTTCAAACTCTGTTACCAACCTGCGCACGCGGGTATATATCTCGTTAAGGCGATCGATGAAATTCGCAGATTCGGTACAAATGCGCCCGCTGTCGATATACCGACTGGTCGAACCGTCTGATTCAAGAATGCCGTAACCGGTTATTCGCGAACCGGGGTCAATGCCGAGAATGCGGATTGTGTCAGCCAAGAATGCTCTTCCCTATCCGAATACTGGCCTAGCAGGCTGTTGAAAAACCCTCAGGCGGCACAATACTGCGTTAAGAATCGGCTCACAATGCTCATGTACTGGCGTGTACACTGCGCTTGCTCCCCGGCGCTTGTTATTTCTGTCCGGGACTGCGCGCCGATTCTTGCCTTGTCTTGCGCCCCGAAGGAAGTGCCCTTGGGGTGCACTCACCTGAGGCTTTTTCAACAGCCTGCTAGAGGTTCGCCAAAATCTCGTCTGGTATTTCGGCATTTGAATATACGTTCTGCACATCGTCCAGATCTTCCAGCATTTCCATTAATTTCATCATGCTGGACGCCTCGTCCTCGCCAAGCGTCGCAGATACCGACGCGCGCATCGTCACCTCGGCTAATTCCGGTACCAGCCCGATCGACTCCAACTTCACCTTGAGTGACTCGAAGTCAGACGGTTCCGTCAGTACATCGATCGAACCGTCATCGTTACTGATCACATCTTCGGCGCCCGCATCAATTGCGGCTTCCATCAAATTGTCTTCATCAACACCCGTCGAGTAACTTAACAAGCCCACCTTATTGAATAAATATGCCACCGACCCATCCGCACCAAGGTTGCCACCGAATTTGGTGAAAGCATGCCGTACATCGGCGACGGTTCTGTTGCGGTTGTCGGTCAGGCAATCGACCATGACAGCTACGCCGCCAGGCCCGTAACCTTCATAAAGAATCTCTTCGTAATCCGATCCGTCCAGTTCACCCGAACCACGTTTTATGGCTCGTTCTATATTGTCCTTCGGCATACTCTGGGCTTTCGCCTTGTCGATGGCCAGCCGTAAGCGGGGATTCGCGTCCGGATCGCCGCCGCTGGTGCGCGCGGCTACAGTGACCTCGCGGATCAGCTTCGTAAATAACTTGCCGCGTTTCTTATCCTGGGCGCCTTTTCGATGTTGAATGTTCGCCCACTTGCTATGACCTGCCATGCCGCCCCTCTACCCGCTCAGAAACGCAAGGTGATCCCAATGTGCATACCGTTGTCGTAACGCGCATCCCTGGCTTTCTTATACTCGCCGTTGACATAGCGAGCCCCGATATAGACGTCCGCTTCACGCATCAGGTTATAGCCCACCCGAAAAGCGTACTCCTCGTACTTTTCCGCATCACCCAGGCTGAGTACGTTTGGTGCGAAATAGACCTCGCCGCCGATTGAAATGCGGTTGAACCGCGGCAGTGTATAGCGCAGGTACCCACCGATCGGAATCGCAAATCCGTCCTGGTTGCTCAAATCACCATTGCTGTAGACGACTCGTACCCCAAGACCGGCCTGTACAGGATTAGTGCCGCCAGATGCCATATCCGCCAGGTGCAAACCTACGTGGACAACATTGCCGTTATCCGTGTGATGCAGCCAACCGGCATCCAGATTCAGGGTATTCGAGCGTAAATCGCGCACGTATTGCAGGCGCGCAGCATCGGAATTGAAGCTCAGGTCCACTGCGTCGGCAACTGCCTGCGCACAGCACAACACCAATCCCAGCAGGGAAAGATAGCTCTTCATCCTTGAACTCCTCGACAACAACCGGCTAATAATACCCGAAAGCGGAGCAGAACGAGGTACTGGTGAATTTTCCCAGGGAAATGGTCCCAGACGCGCTGCTGTCCCACGTAATCGCGCAAGGTCGAGAACGGCCCGTAGGAGCGGCATCTTGCCGCGATCGGTGATCCGTACCGCACTCATCGCGGCAAGATGCCGCTCCTACGGGGACGTATTCACGGCGGCCGCTCCCGGCCATCCCTGGCCTCCGCGGCATTCGCACATCCATGTGCAGCCGGTCTTAGAAAGCGGTCGCAAACCATGTCGGCCCGGCTACAGTCTCTGCACAGCATCGGTAAACTCTGCGTTCCAGCATGGACAGCCGGTATTATGTGAGACAGCAATGTCCCAGGCGCCATTTTCTTCCCGATGCTATGCGAGCTAGCGGTTAATGGCGTGAATCGCCCGCCCGTCCACCGACAACGCAGCCTCGTGGATTGCTTCCATCAGGGTCGGGTGGCCGTGAATGGTGCGTTGCAAATCCTCGGTGCTGGCCTGAAATTCCATCGAAATTACGGCCTCAGCGATCAGTTCGCCGGCCATCGGGCCGCAGATATGCACGCCAAGAATCTGGTCCGTATCAGCCGACGACAACATCTTCACCAGGCCGGCGGCCTGGTCCATAGCCTTGGCCCGCCCGCTGGCGGCAAAATTAAATGTACCCGACTTATAGGCCGTGCCCTCCTGCTTTAATTCTTCCTCGGTCTTGCCAACCCAGGCAATCTCAGGGGCTGTGTATATAACCGATGGAATCACGGCATAATTCATCTCGGCCACGTCACCCGCGATCAGATCGGCGACCATAATGCCTTCTTCCGATCCCTTGTGGGCCAGCATCGGCCCGCGCACAACGTCGCCGACGGCCCAGACGTTCAAGGCCGTTGTGCGACATTCATCGTCGACTTCGATACAGCCATGTTCGCCGATGTCCACGCCGGCCAGAGGATCGAGGAGATCCGTGGTTTCCGGCCGCCGACCGACCGCGACGACAACTTTGTCCACGGTGATCTCGTGCCCACCCTGCTGATCTTCGTATTTCAATATGAGGCCGGATTTCGTCCGTTCGGTTTCCTGCACCATTGCGCCCAGGCGTATGTCCAGACCGTGTCTTTTGAACTGGCGCTGCGCTTCCCTGGCAATTTGCCGATCCACCATAAACAGAAACTCGTCCACCGCTTCCAGAATAATCACGCTCGCGCCCAGCCTGTGCCAGACACTGCCGAGTTCCAAACCAATCACACCGCCGCCGATCACGCCGAGACGTTCTGGCACGGCATCAAATTCCAATGCCCGGGATGAATCAACAATACGCTCGCCGTCAAATGGCGCCGCCGCCAGTTCGATCGGCACGGAACCGGTCGCAAGGATGACGTGCTCCGCCTCCAGCAACTCGGATTGCTCTCCATGTGGCGTGTACTGCACGGTGTTATTCGGTAACAGGTGTCCGCGACCAAACAAGCCCGTGACGTCGTTGGCCTTGAACAATGCGCCAATACCACCGCTGAGATCCCTGACGATCCCCGCCTTGCGTGCCTGCATGGTTTCCAGATCAAGCGACAATCCGCCCACGCCAATTCCGTGGGTCGCGAATTCCGTCGCGGCCCGGTGATAGAGCTCAGAGGACTCCAGCAAAGCTTTGGACGGTATGCACCCGGCGTTCAGACAGGTGCCGCCGAAAACGGTTTTACCATCCGGATTCTGCCAGGCATCGATGCATGCCGTGTTCAGGCCATGCTGAGCCGCGCGAATTGCAGCCACATAGCCAGCCGGTCCTGCGCCGATGACAACGACATCGAACTTTCTACTCATTGATTACTCCGGATTCTTCAGGTCAATTCAGACCTGCAACAATAAGCGACCTGGGTCTTCGAGTACTTCTTTGACGGTTACAAGGAACTGAACTGCCTCACTACCGTCAATGATTCGATGATCATACGTCAGGGCGACGTACATCACCGGCTGGATACAAACTTCACCGTCTACAACCATCGCGCGTTCCTGAATCTTGTGCATGCCGAGGATGCCACTCTGCGGTGGATTCAGAATGGGCGTCGACAGCATCGAACCAAACACGCCTCCATTCGTGATCGTAAATGTGCCGCCGGTTAATTCTTCCATGGAAATGCTGCCGTCCCGTGCTTTTCGCCCGTACTCGCGGATGGTATTTTCAAGCTCTGCAAAACTCATCCTGTCAGCATCACGAATCACGGGCACGATGAGACCCCGTTCGCTTGAAACAGCAATGCCGATATCAAAATAATCGTGATAGACAATGTCGCTGCCCTCGACCGAAGCATTGACTGCGGGAAACCGCCGCAGGGCCTCGATGCTCGCAGTGATGAAGAAAGACATAAACCCCAGGCGGACACCATGTTTTTCCTCGAATGCGACTTTGTAACGCTGGCGCAGCGCCATCACTTCGGTCAAATCAACTTCGTTAAACGTCGTCAGCATCGCCGCGGTTTGCTGAGCTTCGACCATGCGCTCAGCGATCCGTGCCCGCAGACGCGTCATCGGCACACGATGATCACGACGCTGCGCAGTCATCGATACCGCTGTTGCGGTGGTTAACGGCAACTCCTCGTCCACGGCTTCCGCTTCCGGGTGAATTCTTTGATCGACATAGTTCATCACGTCAGTCTTAAGAATCCTGCCGCCCTTGCCGGAGCCCTGAACCAGGGATGGATCGATATCATGTTCTTGCAGTAAACGCCGCACAGCCGGACTGAGTTTTGTGGCATTGTCCTGCATGCCCGACACGGCGGCGGCCACCGCTGCGGATTTGGTTGCTGTCGGCTTGTCGGTGGCCACCGGCGCAGCCGAAATGACATCAGAAGGCTCGAGGATAGCCAGCAGCTCACCACTGGTAACTATTGCACCATTCTGAATTCGAATTTCCTTAACAACGCCGCTAACGGGCGCGGGCACTTCCAGTACAACTTTATCCGTTTCCAGGTCGACGAGATTCTCGTCGCGTTTTACGGTCTGCCCGGGTGTTTTATGCCACGCCACCAAGGTCGCATCGGTAACCGATTCCGGCAACTGGGGTACCTTGACGTCAACTGTCACTTGCCACTCCTCCCGGGCTATTTATTGTGTCCATTGATTAGCCTGCTAGCTTGCTGACGCTCGCAGCGCGGTGTCCACCAGCGCCTGCTGTTCCTGCACATGACGTTGAAAAATTCCCGAGGCCGGCGCCGCCGCGCCAGCCCGCCCGGCGTAGAAAAGCTGCTCGTCCGGACCGAGTCCTTCCTGCAGGCGATGCCGGATCTGATACCAGGCACCCTGGTTCTGGGGTTCCTCCTGGCACCAGATAATCTCACGAGCGGCGGGATACTCGGCCAGCACATCGGCGTACTCCTGAACCGGAAACGGGATACAACTGCTCGAGGCGGATAAGCGCAACGTCAGTGATCTGGTGCGTGCGTCGTGCTTCGAGCAGGTCATAGAAAACCTTACCACTACAAAACACTATACGGTGAACGGCGGCCGCATCAATGGCGTCGATTTCGCGCATAACGGTCTGGAAATGACCGGCTTTGAGATCCGCGACCGGGGAACTCGCCAGGCGATGGCGTAACAAGCTTTTCGGTGTCATGACAATGAGTGGTTTACGCATTGCGCGAAGCATCTGGCGTCTGATCATGTGAAACATCTGTGCAGGCGTAGACGGAACACAAACCTGAATATTGTTTTCGGCGCAAAGCTGCAAAAATCGCTCCAGGCGGGCTGAGGAATGTTCCGGCCCCTGGCCTTCATAGCCATGCGGCAGAAACAGCACCAGGCCACACAAGCGGCCCCACTTGGCTTCACCGGCCGCAATGAATTGGTCGATCACCACCTGAGCGCCGTTGCAGAAATCACCGAACTGGGCTTCCCAGATAACGAGGCTTTCCGGATCCGTGGTCGAATAACCATATTCAAAACTCAAGACCGCCTCTTCTGACAGTAATGAGTCCGTAATCACCAGCGAATCACGCCGATTATCAAGATCATCAAGCGGCATATACGAGCGTCCGGTGACCTGATCGTGTAGCACGGCATGGCGATGAAAAAAGGTGCCGCGACAACTGTCTTGCCCGGTCAGACGTACCTTGAAGCCCCGCAGCAGCAGGCTGCCATAGGCCATCAACTCCGCAAATCCCCAATCTATCGGGATTTCCCCGGCCGCCATTTTTTCGCGATCAGTTATCACGCGCGCGACGCGCGGATGCAAGGTGAAACCATTCGGTATTTTGGTAAGTTCCCTGGACAACAGCGCACATTCGTCGTCGGACAATGCAGTCCGAACCGCTTCGGTCCAGTCCGCGTCGAGATGAGTCGACCAATCTACCGTGTACTCATTTCCGATCATGCCCAGCGCAGACGGCAACATCGGTTCACCATCGTCCAGACGTTGCCGGTAGGTCTCCATCAGTTCCTCCGGCTCGGTAGCGTCAATTACGCCGTTTTCCACCAGATACGCGCTGTACAACTGCCGCACGGTTGGATGTTTCTTGATAGCCCGATACATCAGCGGCTGCGTCGCGGCCGGCTCGTCGGCTTCGTTATGCCCGTGACGCCGGAAACAGACCAGGTCGATAACCACATCTTTATGGTAGGTCTGACGGTACTCCAGGGCCAGACGGGTGACGAACACCACCGCTTCCGGATCATCGCCGTTAACATGAAACACCGGTGCTTCGATCATTTTCGCCACATCGCTGCAATATGGCGTAGACCTCGCATCGAGCGGGTTGCTGATCGTGAAGCCAATCTGATTATTGATGATGATGTGTACCGTACCGCCGGTTCGAAACCCCCGGGCACGCGACATCTGGAACGTTTCCAGAACCACACCCTGCGCCGCAAATGCCGCATCACCATGTATCAGTACCGGAAGTATCTCGTCGCCGCTGGTATCGGCGCGTCGATCCTGTCGGGCCCTGACCGAGCCTTCCACGACCGGATTTACAATTTCCAGATGTGAAGGATTGAAAGCCAGAGCGACGTGGATTTGCCCACCCGCGGTACGAATGTCGGATGAGAAACCCATGTGATACTTCACATCACCGGAGCCCGGCGTAGTCTCCGGATCGTAGTTTCCCTCGAACTCGGAAAACAGATCTTCAGGAGATTTACCGAGGACATTAACCAGCACGTTAATGCGCCCACGATGCGCCATGCCGATCACGATCTCCTGCAGGCCGGTGATACCTCCCCTGCTGAATCAAATCCGCCAGCATCGGTATGAGGCTTTCGCCACCCTCGAGCGAGAATCGTTTCTGGCCAACATATTTGGTGTGCAGATAACGCTCGATGCCTTCAGCCGCAGTCAGATCACGCAAAATAGTATGTCGCTCGTCCGCCGTGAACTGGTCAGTCAATAAACGCCGTTCCAGCCGCTCACGGATCCAGATGCGTTCGCGGCCGCGGGACAGATGCGCAAAATCAGCGCCAATCCGGCCACAGTAAACGCGTTTCAGAATATCGATGATGTCCCGCAGCCGCATCTTCGCGTGACCACTGCCGGCCAGGCCACCCGTATAAAACTCGGTTTCCATGTCCGCCTCTGATAGGCCGAGAAAATCGAGCTTGAACACCGCTGGAATGCGGCGATTCATAAGGCCGAGCGGGTCGAGGTCAGCGACCTGGTGACCGCGCATTCCATAAATTTGAATGAGTCTTGAGACGGCCGCCTGTTTTTCGCTGGCCACTGTGACACCGCTCGGCGTGGACGCGTGGTGATCGGTCAAAACCGCCCGCTCAGCCAACGCCTTCCGAATGCTCCGGTCAGATATACCACCACCGGGCGCGGCAGCAATCATGCCAACTCCGCCAACATTTCGATCGGCTCTGGTTTCGGCGCTCAGGCCAGCAAAGAATTCCCGCCAATTGCCAGCCACGGCAGCCGGATCGGCGAGGTATTCCTCATACAATTCTTCGACATAGGGCGCATTACTGCCGAACAAGGGCGACCATGCGTAGCGAGACTTAAGGGACTGGCTCATCTGCCGTTCTTTAACCGGATAGGTTGCATAAAGCCATCAGGTGATGGCAGCTTTGTGCCCCAATCACGTGTGACCTAACAGGCCGCGTAGTGTATCCGAGGCAATACGATTGTTAAACGTGGCGAGCGGTTAACCCGGCAGCATCACCCACGTCGGGCGATCCAGGGGTATGCTCAGTTCAAAGATCACGTTAAACAGATAGATTTCGTAGGCGATCAAGCCGATATAGCCGGCGCAAACCACGTGCAGCAGACGTTCCACCCTGAACCAGCCCATGAACTGGCGCCGAGCCGCAACCACCAGAAATATCAGCGAGATTGCTGTCAGGCTGATTTTAACCATCAAGAACTGGTCGACACCCTGTTCCAGCAGGGAATTCATCAGGACATTCGCCTCCTCGGCACCGACGGTTAACAGGTTCAGGGTAAACAGTGCGTCAGTACAACTGAGCAGCAGAATGGTCACGGCAAGATACAGAACCCGCGGCTCATGCCAGTCAAACACAAACCGGTGGTCATCTTCACCGCGACGATGAGCGCGTCGCCGTGGTCGAAAGTTTCCATACAAAAACGAACGAATCGGACGGCCTCGCCGATCCACGACGTCGCGACGATTATCCGGCATATCGGTCTGCGGCACGTTTTCCCCGGGCAATTGGCCAAGCGCTACAGCGGTCGCTTCGCACCCGGTTGCGGCCGGGATGGCTTCGGCCGACGCGGGCGTCAGTCGCGAGTCTGATTGGCTGGAATTGGGCATACGCTAACTATCGGTCACTCTTATCGCCTGGAACACGGTCCGCACGCATCTTACGCAACTCGGTGGTTCAGAAATCTGACGGAGTTGGCAAACGAAGAACCGGCCCACTTTATTTGGACAATTAACTTTAGCAGTAAATTCTAATACATTGTTCTTATTAAGTTAAATCTGTACAAGTTAAAGGACTCCTCGAGGCCGCCAGGCGGGTAATGCCGAATATCAGGGCCCTCAGAATGAGAACCAGAACGAATTCGAATACCGGAAAAAGAACGAATAATTATTTTTATCGGATGGCGCCCCGAACAGGAGTCGAACCTGTGACCTTCCGCTTAGGAGGCGGACGCTCTATCCAGCTGAGCTACCGGGGCATAATGACTTGCACATGGTCAAAAAATGGCGTCGTCAAAGGCTGCTTTGATGTAGCGCCTTTTACACCGGCGCATTATATATAAAGGATCGGGTGGACCTGAACAAGAAGCTGTTATGCCTGAATTTTGCAACCAATGGCAACAGTCGCGACGCCGATAGCCTTCCTCTTCGGAGCGCAACACGGTACTGGCGGCCATGGCCCCGGCCCATCAGCTAGGATAGTATTTCCTGACTTTCTTCTGTGCACTGCATAATAACGGCCTCATGATCCACAAACCTCGAAGACTGGCGAAGCACTGTGAAACCAACACCATCAATCACTGTCATATAGCTTGTGGTCACGGTAGCTGACACCGTTGCTGTACTTGGTTCGGGCCGGCCGCGCGCCCGCATCGGTTATCTGGATGGCATGCGCCTGAATCGTGCGCTGCGGGCGGGTATTGACCGCATCCTGGCAGAGCGCAGCTACCTGGATAAAATTAATGTCTTTCCGGTTCCCGATGGTGATACCGGCACCAACCTGGCATCGACTTTCGGTGCCATCGCCCAAACCCTGCTGGCCCGCCGAACGATGCACGCCGGCCAGCTACTCATCGAGGTTGCCGACGCTGCACTCGACGGGGCCCACGGCAATTCCGGCGTTATCATGGCGCAGTTTCTGCAAGGTCTTGCGGACGGACTCGGCGAATTGCCGAGAATTCGCTCAGCCGACCTTGTCGAGGCCATCAGAACCTCCGATGAATATGCGCGGACCGCGCTGAGCGAGCCCAAGGAAGGCACGATACTGACCGTCATCACGGATTTTGGCCGGGAGCTGCGTAAACGTCATGCCCAGGGGTTAACCGATATCCAGGAATTGATGGACGCTGGACTGATCGCCGCACAGAAATCCCTCGAGGCCACCCGCACTGGTTTGGAAGCCATGCGCGCCGCCAACGTCGTCGACGCAGGCGCGAGTGGCTTTGTATTGTTGCTGGAAGGCATGACGGATTTTTTGCATCGCGGCTCACTGCGCGCGGTACCGGAACCAGTCGTCGAAGATCTTGAGCCGGAAGAAATAGTCACGGTTGCGGACGCTATTGATGACATCGAATATCGCTATTGTACGGAATGTATGCTGACCGGTGAGAGCATCAATCGACGCAAACTTCGTGAAGCCCTGTCGTCGCTTGGCAACAGTATGGTGGTCGCCGGCACACGGCGCAAAATACGGATTCATATCCACACCAATCACCCGGATCATGTTTTCGAGATTGCGCGCCGCCACGGAGCCGTAACTTCACAAAAAGCCGACGATATGCTGGTGCAAACGCGATCAATGCGCACAGATACTGCCCGCGTCGCGATAGTTTCAGATTCCGCCGCGGATATTCCTGACGACGAATTCGAATCCCTGCGCGTTCATTTCGTCCCGCTGCGTCTTCACTTTGCAAATCGCAGCTACCTGGACAAGGTCAGCCTGTCCACCGAGGAGTTCTTCGACGAACTACGCAATAACCCGGCGCATCCTAAAACCTCCCAGCCGGCGCCCGGCGACTACCGCAGGCTGTATCAATTCCTGAGTTCGCATTATGAACACGTCGTTTCCATCAGTGTCACCAAGCAGGCCAGTGGGACCTGGCAAGCGGCTGTAGCAGCTGCGGAACGCGTGAAAGGGCCGGGGAAAATTAGCGTAATCGACAGCCGCAGCGTGTCACTCGGACAGGGTCTGATCACGATGTACGCCGCCGAATGTGCGCGTGCAGGATATTCGGGCGAGGAAGTCGTTGCAGCAACGAACAGAATCATCGAGCTGACGCATGTATTCGGCCTGATCCCGGATTTGACCTACGCTGTTCGTGGTGGCCGTATACGGAAAGCTCAAAAATGGCTGGTAGACCTGCTCAGAGTCAACCCGATACTGATCGTGACTGAAGACGGCCACGTAAAAACAGGCGGCGTCATTCGCCGTCATGGCAACCCGGTAAAACGTTTTGCACGATACGTCAGTCGACGCCTCGACCCAGCAAAAACCTACCGTTTGGCCGTCGGCCATGCCGATTGCCGCGACCTGGCTGAGCAACTTCGCGATGCCCTGGTAATAAGCGTGAGATCCGTTGACGCTATATATCTTACGGAGATCGGTTCAGTTCTTGGCGCACACGGTGGCCCCGGTACGCTTGTCGCGGCATTTCAGGAATACACGCCACCCTGATCGCTGTCGCAGCTTGGCGACCCGATCCACGATGTCATCCAGGCATCTCAGTAAACAACCCGCAAACTAAGGTTCCGCTCTCTCGGCACAGGCGATACAGAACAAGGCCGCGGGATCGAATTCCAGACGCTTCGCGTCGATGCATCCCCCGCAATCGGTGCACCCGCCATAGTCATCCTTTTCTATGCGCTCAAGAGCGGCAGACACCTGCTTCAATTGAGCCTGCCTGCGATTTTTTAACACCACGGAAATTGCCTGCGCTTGCATAGCGTCCATTCGCGTCAACCGGCCCATCCGCGTCTGGTCAAGTTCCACCGGTTGCGCTGCTTCGGCGCCTATCCGGTCCATCGTCACCAGTTCCTGACGCAGTGCAATCAGTCGTTGTTTAAAAAATTCCAGGTTCAACTCTTGTTCATTCACTGTTATAACCTGTGAGCGGTGTCTGATCCGCTCACTCGCCGATAACCGTCACCGTGATCCGGCGATGATGCGGCGAGCATCGATGCTCCCATAAATAAATTCCCTGCCAGGTACCCAGAAGACAACGCCCTCCCCCGACAGGCAAACTAATGGCGGTCTGAGTGAGTACGCTACGCACATGCGCCGCCATGTCATCATCACCTTCGGCCGTGTGACGATACAGGGCATCTCCGTCAGGAACTAAGCGCGACATGAATGATTCCAGATCGTGGCGCACGTCCGGGTCGGCATTTTCCGTGAGCATCAGTGATGCACTGGTGTGATGAATAAAAACCTGGCAAAGACCCTGATCAATTCCGGCGTCGGCCACGACGGTCTGGACCTCGGCACTCACATCGTGGGTGCCGCGCCCGCGGGTTGAAACTTCAATCGTTTTTTGGAAAACCAATGGCTGGCTCGCAGGTCTGCCCGGCAGAGAGTTGTGTCTAATAAAGTTTAAGTTTTTATTCTTAATAATTAATAAGTTAAGATCTATTTGTAAAGTATTCTATAAGAATAATTTACCGCGCCCCGAATTTCAGTCGCAGGGTTTTAACTTTGCCATACCACGGAATACTGACGATATACAGGTTGTCATGTTCATCCTCAGCCATTGGCGGCAATTTCTTACTGCCATGAAAACGCCGGATCAATTGCGGTAATGCCTCCGAGTCCGTAATAACAAGCACAATCTTGCCCTTATATTGCTGCAGAATCATGTCGGCCAGACCGCGTATGTTTGACGCTTCCACGACTTGCACCGGCAGCTGCAGCTGTTGCGCCAAAGGTTCGGCGGTTTCCTGGCTCTTTCGATACTCGGTCGCAAAAATGGCGTCGACACCAGCCACCACGTCGACATCAGCAAGCACTCGTGCCAACTCGTCTGCCCGTCGCCGCCCGGCCGCACTCAATCCCGGGTTCGCATCGTCTCCCGACATCAGATCGGCATAGCGGGCGAAAATCACCGTTGTCGTTGCCTGGGATTCAAAGAACCACGACAGGCTAAGCGCTATGGCAAGGAATACCACACTGGCAATGATTCTGCGGCGGCGGCGGCGTCTGCGTCGATTCTCCTCCACTATTGCACCTGCTTCGATTAGAGCCGATTACGGGGTGCGATCATCGCGTTCGGTTATTTCAATCACTCGGTATTCCGCCTCAACAATATGTGCCTCAGTTTCCCGCCGCTGCTGCAGCCTTACGCGTCAACCACCATATCCGGGCCGATATCACCAGCCATGCGATCAAACCAAGACCCAGCAAGCCAGCAAGCAGGAATCCACCGATCACGATGGCGAACGCGAACAAGCCGATCCCGAGGATGAACCCCGACGATCTGAACAAACACATTCGGCGGTTGCTGGGCTGTATAACGAATATTGCGCATCAGGGTATTCTAGCAGGCTGTTGAAAAACCCTCAGGCGGCACAATACTGCGTTAAGAATCGGCTCGAAATGCTCATGTACTGGTGTGTACACTCCGCTTTCTCGCCGATTCTTGCCTTGTCTTGCGCCCGTAGGAAGTGCCCTTGGGGTGCACTCACCTGAGTCTTTTTCAACAGCCTGCTAGCGATCAATCGTCCGACGTGCTTCTAAAATCGACAGAGTCGAGGGGGCCTCCGTTGCAATAATCCGGGTCAAGCGCAAACCGGCCCGCTCCAGCAATGTCCGGAATTCAGCCTCGGTCCGTTCCTTCCCCGGGGTCAGGGCCATGATACCCAAATCCATATCCTTATTCGGGTCCGGTTCATTGCCCGGCTTCATGACTGCATCGATCACCAAAACACGGCTGTTTTCGTCCATGGCCTCCCGGCAGGACTGCAGCACTTCGACAGCGCGCGCATCATCCCAATCGTGAATAATCCGTTTCAGGGTATACAGACCAGCGCCCCTCGGTACCTCGGTAAAAAAGTTACCGGCCATCAGTTCTACCCGATCAAGCAAGCCGGCCTGGAGGAGATCCGCCGGGTCAGCAAGGACCTGGGCCTGTTCATACAGAACCGTGGCCAGGTTCGGATGCTGCGCCAATATGGCAACCAGCAGTCCGCCTCTTCCGCCGCCGATATCGATGACTCTCGAGAAATCGCCGAATGGATAGGCGTCGACAATTTTCGCGTTTTCCGCCAGCGAGACCCGGGCCATACGCCGATCGAAGATCGCGTTAGCTTTAGGATGCGCTTTAAGATAATCGAAAAACCCCTGGCCAAATGCTCGCTCGAACGCAATCTCTCCGCTGCGCACCGCCTCCGGCAGAGCACGGAATGTCTCCCAAAAAATATTCTGCCAATCAAGGCACAACAGATCCCGCACTGAGTCCGGATGATCTGATTGCAGCACCTCTGCTCGCGGGGTCAACTCGATGTGCCCGGTATCGTCCTCGGCAAAAACTCCATGCCCTGCCAGCATTCGCAACAGACGATACAACGACTCCTGGTGCGTGTTGGTTTCTGCCGCAAGCTCCTCGACGGTCCGAGGCTGACCGGCAACCAGGTCGGCAATGCCAAGTTCAGCCACGACGCCCAGTGCACGAGCCAGAAGAATATGACTGCTGACTTCTTGCACAAAAGCGTTTTTCGACGCTGTCTCGGTCATTAGCGCTGGTAATCGCTCAATCCATGGTCCACGTAACAGCCCGGGCTATGAATTCATCAGCCTGGCACGCATGTCGCTGTCGCTTACTCGGGCAGTGCCTGCATCTTGTACATGGCTGCAAGGACCGGCGATGGACGCACGCCAACACTGCCGAACCACTTGTTGAACAGCGGTTGATACTGTTCGGTGCGATAGAGTTGTGCGAGCGAGCGATTGGCCATCAGCCTGAACGCGGCATCGTTACGGCGAACCATAAAGGCATAAGGCTCAAACGAGAACAAATCCTCGGCTAACACATATTCTTTCGGATCTACGGTTTTCAGAATCTGGCCGATCAAGACAATCTGATCCCGTGCCAGAGCCTGAACTTTGCCGGACTCCAGCTGTGCCATGCCTTCACTGCCGGTATCCACCTCCACAATTGTTGCGTCGATCAAACTCTCCCGCAGATAATCTTTTAGTGCGACGAGAGTCGTCGTGTTTTTTAACACCGCGACCGACTTACCGCCCAGATCGCCCGTCATCTTAACGGGATCACTCTTTTTAGATAACAGACTCCCGCCCGTGACAAACGTCATCAATGTAAAGTCGACGCGTTCCTGACGCGACAAGGTTATGGTCGTTGCACCGCACTCGATATCTACTTTGCCGCTTTCCACGGCGTCAAACCGGTCCTTGGCACTCACCTTCACAAATTTGATGTCGAGCTTGCTCAGGCCCAAAAATTCCCGAGTTGCCGCGGCGATACGCTTACAAAGATCGATGGAATAACCGATCGGAGCGCCCGACGAATCCACGTACGAAAAGGGTTTTGAATCATCACGATAACCAATCGTGAACACTCCGGTATCAGAAATTTTCTTTAGCGTTCCGGTTAGCTTTTGAGCGGATGCAGGCGAACAAAGTAAGGATATAACTATTAATAAAATCAAACGGCGCATATCTTCTCCCATATTTCTCATTGTCTGTTTATCAGGCTTCTGTATTGTCCAATACTGCCAGCGGGTCATTCAGAACATCCGGATGATATCGCTCACACAGTTCCAGATAGTATTTTGGCAGCTCCTCGATACGACCCACGCGCCTGCCGGACGCGCTGGCCGTCGTATGTCCCGGAATGTCGCCAAATCCCATCCACGGCCGCCACGTCACCAATCCATGAAAGCCGACATCTGTTGGCACTGTAGCCCGGGACGGGTCATCCAGATCCGACATCCGCGCATGATACGTGGTCATCTCGTTGTAAACGAATGGCTTGGCGTCCGGCCCCGGAGGCTTGCCCTCTACGCTGATCTCCTCGGTAATCCAGACGTGATCTCCGTTTGTCACAGGCGGTTTGAAGCGGTGAACGATTTCCATTCCGGTGGCCTCACCGGTGGGCCTGTCGACGGTCAGTCCGTCAGCGGTGACGATCAGTGTGGCTGGCCCCATGCGCACTTGCGGGACTTCGACCGTCTTTTGGGTGAACGGATTCGTCCAGGTTTCGAGAAGTTTCCCGGTGTTCACATCGCGGAAAAATGCGACTTCGAGTGCGGTCGCGCTGTAAGCATCGTCACGAATTTTCCGATACCGGCTGAACGTCGCCGCAAGAATCCCGTGAATCGGCGTCGCCTTGTGATTGACGACCGCATACCGGGTTCCCATGACCCAACCCATGCACAAACGATCATCGGTACTGCCCCTGAGCTTTATAGCCGCTGTAAGAAAATCATCCCGATCTGACAGATCGAGGCCCGCCGCGCCAAAGGCCGGCCATCCCGCGGCGCCAAGGGTTATCCCACCAAAAAGTCGCAGGACAGAACGTCGATCAAGCATCAGGTTTCCTCTTTGCTAGCTGCCGTTCGGCTAACGCCGACCGCCGCCCCGGCGCCCGCCTCCACCGCGCGAGCGATTATAGCTACTACTCCGCTGGCTTCCGCGTTGTCTCTGGCTGTAGCTGCGGTCCAATTGCTGGTTTCGGGATTTGCTGCTGTCGCGGGAACTCGGCTTTGACGATGGCTGGCTTTCCGGCCGCTGTGACGGTTGGCTATCCGGACGCGATTGCGATCCCTGGGTCTGGGGTCGCTGCCCGTCGCTCTGCCAACCATCGCGCGTTTTCTGCTCCCAGCCTCCCTGGTCAGTCCGACGATGCACATTACCATCGCGATCCGCATAGACATTGTTGGCACGGCCACTGGCCGCCGTTGCGCGGGCCTGATTGCGCCCCTGGCTCTGGGGCGTGGACCTGGCCTTGTTACGCTGGCTGTTGTACATGTTCTGCCGGTTCGAATTCCGCTGGCCGGCACGGTAACCCGCCCGGTAACCTGCCCGGCGGCCCCGACGATACCCGTGCCGGTAACCACGGTAGCGGCTAGGGCCCCACCAGCTACCCCGGTACCAGCTTCCGCGGCCGAAATAGAAAGTGAACGGCCCGGAAGAATAACTCAACCCAAAGCTCCATCCGCCCCACGGGTTGTAACGCACATGAAAACCCCAGGTCGAATAACGCGGGTAGTAATGCGTCCGGTACCAGCCCGGATAGTAATAACCGGTGCCGTAGACGATGGTGGTGTTGTACACATACGTCCCCGTGTAACCGGGCAAGTAGCCAACATAGACAACCTCATCCGTGTAATTGTAGATGCGCACGTAGGTGACGTGATAAACGGGCGAGGTCGGCGGAATGGTATAAATCACGTCAGGGACCGAGGTAGCGACAATCCAAGGCCCCATGGCGCTGCTGGATACGAACCAGACCGCGTCGTCCACGGCGAAATAACTGGTACCAGCATGGATGACCGGTGTCGGGGTATTCGCCGCATACTCCATGGTCGTGTCCTGAATATCTTCAAACTCCGGCTCGCCGTCGTATTCCACATCCAGACTGGCTTTCTTGCGCTCGATGGTGGCGGTCTGAGGAATCTGAGCATCGAGCACTGCTTCCTCCGCCAGAGTGGTGCCTGGCACGGCATACAGAACCGTGCCCATCTGATCGTCCTCCGGGATTTTCGCGAAGTCTTCCGGCAATTCGTCGCCGGGTACGTAGCGCCACGGCTCATCCAGGGCGCCGGCTACATACCATCGGCCCGCCAGCAAGACATAGTGCTGTTGATTATTCAGATGCAGCAGCACATCACTGTCGGTGTTGCTCATATATAAAAGGTCGGTACCGGAGATTGGCGTGTACTCCGGTTCATCGGTGCTCGAGATCAACTCTGTGGGCACGGTCACAAGGACGATCTTCGGTGGTGGGCCCGGCTCCGCTTCTTCGTCTTCCAAGGCTTCATCTTCCAGGCCTTCCTCGTCAATGGGCTCGGGTTCAGGTGCCAGGGCAGCAATTTCTTTCGGCACTGAAGCCGCTACCGTCCAGTCGCCCTTGATGTCCGCGGCGGTGTACCAAGTCTGGGCATCGGCGTTCAGGTAATAGGTCTTCGTCTTCGAGTCCAATAGCACGGTAAATGGAGTATTGACTACGCGCATGAGGTCACTGCCTTCTTCTTTCTTTAACCGCGGTTCGCCGTCCAGTGTGATCAGCACCGCCGGTTCCGGCAGGAACAGGATGACCGGGGCGTCGGTACTGATCTGGCTGACCGCCGCAATCTGCGCCTCGCGGAGCTCCAGGGTCGAAAGTAGTCGATCCATGGAGATGGAAAGGCCCCACTTCGGAATCTCGGTTTCCAGCAAATTCTTCAACTGAGCCGCCTTCGCCTCGTCCTGTTCCGGGAAACGCGTCCGGGTCACGGAAATATCGGCGAGGGTGGCAGTACGTTCCGCCCGGTCCGTTTCCAGGCGTGTAGTGATCCAGACCACACCAAATACGGGCCCCTCAGAATCCTTGAGTTCTACGGAGACTGCGGCACGGGCATCGAGCTGATTGCCATTCAGCTTTTCCGATTGGGGCTGGTATATCAGGACGGTGCCTTGTTCGAGCTGGATTTCCCGGGGCCAGGGGTTTTCCGGTTCGTCCTGGCAAAACACGGGTATTGCGAAAAGCAGGGAAATCAGGGTAACTATGATCGATAAATACATGTTTCTCATGGATTTTCCGTTCGTTGCTTGCTACTTGGGCGTCATCATCGACCGGATCAATAATCCGAATGAAGATCGACTCTACAAATTTGGTCTTTGGGTCAGATTAAATCCTGGAATATATCGTCCGGGTTTAATCCGTATACCGGACGCAGCGGGCCAGACCCTCTAGTCTCCGCGGGCCGCGCCAATTCCCGCCTAACATGTAGCTCTGGAAGAATGCATTCTCGTGTGCGTTGTTAATCACAAGGTCCTCCGGCTGCACGGTCGTCTCCGACATCATATTGCGAAATGCATCGCGAGATTCCGGGGTTCGCGACCAATAATAGGCTTTGTAATCGGTGTCGGGGAAGAACCGGGTATCGATAGCCGGCTTTTGTTTTCGCAGGTCGACTGTGCTACTGAGCTCCTTATTACTCGGCAGCTTCCAGTCATCACGTCCGGCAAACACCAGGTCTTCGCAATACTGGATAGATCCTTCCCAGTCGCGCTTCGCGCCATCCACGGACTGCAGCCACATGAGCCCGGTGACTTCGTCTGTCACGGTACCATCGTCATTGTCGACAAATTTCGGCAAGTAATAGACGCCATTGTTATCAGCACGCACGCAGCGGGTGGTCTTATACCCGGTGCGCGGATATCCCATGAAGTGCCCGTCAATAAAGCCCAAGTGCCAGGCGCTGTTGTTATGGTCCGGCGCAAGTGGCCCACCCCACATGCCACCCTTGCCGCGATCACCGTAACCCGGTAAGCCAGGATCGACATCTTTGAAATACTTTATATGGATGGTCGGCCGTGCTGATGCATAGTGGGCGATCGTGTGGCCCTCCTTCATCGTCGGCATCCGCCAGTCGTCGTATCCACCAAGCCGAAGATTCTTACAGTACTCCACCCCCTCATGATAGGGCCGCCTGCGTGGCTCACCGTCTTTATAGGCAAACACGTCCTGTGGCCGCCATTGCCCCTTCGGTGCAATGGTTTTCTCCCAACGCCAGTTCAGATGGCGTTCCCACATCAGACCCGTGTTGTTATCGATTACGATCTGTTCGTCTTCACTGATGCTGAAACTCATCGGGTTGCGCGTGTAGTCACGATCTTCACCAAACACAAAGGTCGTTTCGCGAAACTGACCCGAGTCGGGTAACTTGAATCCTTCGATCGGATTCAACTTTTCGTAGTCGACTTCTTCTATCCCGGCCCTGGTTTTGTACGGAATTTCGGCATCTGCTACGACACCAGTAAGTATCAGTGGCAACAATAGGGCCCCATGCAGGCGGATCACTCGCTTGCCTCCCCGTCGCTGTCAATAACCGGAACCACGTGCACGTCTTCCGCGTACTGGCCGATGGCCTGCATCATCCGCGGCGTCTGGAACAGCGGCGCCATGATGTGCTTCATGGCGGACATCCCTCCGGCCCGGCGACCGTATTGGTAGGCCTGCAATTGTCGGATGAGATAATCATGTTTCAGACCGACAAGTTTTGGCGTGAACGGCCCGCCGATTTCGGGATCAAGCTCCCCCGTGCCCGGGTTACGCACGCGAAGCCCCTGAAAATCATCACCATGACAGTTACCACAGCCGGCGTAGTTGGCCAGCCACCAGCCGTTGGCCGCCAGTTCTCCACGTGCCTCGGCCTCCTCTTTCGAAGCGCCGACGACCTTGTATTCAATGGTGCCAAGATATGCCACGATATCTTTGACATCCTGCACCGACAGATCCAACAGAATTGAACGCTTCAACGACCCGGCAACACCGCCGCGAGCCATTTTCGGATCATCCGATAAAAATGCCTGCATCTGTGACAACAGGTAACCGGGATACTGTCCGAGAATGTTCGGGACGACTTCGTCGCTGACCTCACCGTACTTCCCGTGACAAACTGCGCATATCTCGGAAAACAAAACTTTGCCGTTAACGATGTTCTCGTCAGCAAAAACCGGGGCGTGACAAAAAACAAGCAACACCAGGATTAGGGTCAGTGAACTACCCCGGGTTGGGAAAAGATTACTCATCTTTATCGCGACCCGTTAATTTCAGCAAAATGAAGAAAATAAGCGACGACAGGAATATCCCGGTCAGAAAGATCAACGGTATTGCTGAATAGCCAAGAATATGCCAGATCACCGACTCTAAAGTACTCATCCCGGTTACTCCAATGTCGTCTTGCTGTGATCGAACGGTGCCCGATACTCAGGCTCCAGAACTGCCGGGGATATGAGATCCAGGTTTTCGATAGCCGGCAATATATGCGCGATACCTTTATGGCAATCGATACACGTGAATTCTCCGGCCTTCAACATGGTCGTATGCATATGGGTACCCGGCGCGCGCTGCCTGTCAAAATCAAAATAAGACTGATCGTGGCAATTTCGGCACTCGAGAGAATCGTTCTTTTTAAAACGCTTCCATTCCCGCTGGGCCAAATGCAAGCGATGCGCTGCAAACTTTTCCGGCGTATCGATCACGCCGGTTATTTTGCCCCACAATTCCTTGCTGGCCTGAATCTTGCGAACCACTTTATCTGACCACTTATGTGGTACATGACAGTCTGAACAGGTCGCCCGCACGCCTGATCGATTGCTGTAATGAATGCTCTCCGTGTACGCAGGGTACACATTGTCTTTCATTTCGTGACAGCCAATGCAAAATTGCTCGGTGTTGGCAACCGCCATTGACCAATCGAACACGCGCATGTACGCGATGCCCGCCACAAAAAAGAAGATGGCGATGACACCTGTTGCGACCGTGCTCCGGGTCCGCATCATGCGCCAGTATCGAGCGAAAAATGGCTTAATTTGACTCACAAGTATTTCGAATTTTCGCTATCAACAAGAAACAGCGTATCACTGCTGTATTGACAGCCGGCGGCACCTAGGAAACATGGGACATTTTACGCATACATCGAAGCGCTTGCACTGATTAATGGCCCCGAACACATAAGGGCCTGATGGGCTCGACTTAACTCTCATTGCATTTGATAATGGAAAGTGACCGAAGAACAATCAAGATGAACGACGCTCAAATCCACTGGAGATATCATGCTTAGCGACAGTCATTTCTTCTTCAATAAGGCCGCGGATGTTTTGGGACTGCAGGACAAAATCCGGCAAATCCTGCTGACCCCGAGATGCTGCGTCAAAGTAGAAATCGTGATTGAAGACAGCAACAACGAGTTGCAGCATTACACCGGCTATCGCGTTCAACACAATAATGCCCGCGGCCCTATGAAGGGTGGGTTGCGTTTTCATCCGAGCATGGATGAAGACCATGCCGCCGCCCTGGCTAACCTGATGACCTGGAAGACCGCTGTTGTCGATCTCCCGTTTGGGGGCGCCAAGGGCGGTATCGACTGTGACCCACACGTGATGTCTGATGAGGACCTGAGCAAGGTGACCCGAGTATTCGTCGAACGAATGATAGATGTGATCGGTCCGGCGATCGATATCCCGGCACCTGACGTCAACACGGATGGAAAAGTCATGAGCTGGATTATGGATGAATATTCCAAATACAAGGGCTTCTCACCGGGTGTGGTCACCGGTAAGCCCGTACATCTGTTTGGTTCCGAAGGGCGCGAAGAGGCGACTGGTCGCGGTGTTATGGATGTGCTCGCAGAGGCCCTCAAAGACCGGAATCGGAATTTTTCGGATATCACCGTGGCCGTGCAAGGCTTCGGCAATGTCGGCAGCAATGCCGCGCGCCTGATCGCGGAACGAGGCGCCAAAATCATCGCTGTCGCCGACCATACCGGCGGCGTTGCGAACGCGAAAGGACTCGACATACCTGCTCTGGTCGACTGGGCCGCAGAACACGGTGGAGTGCATGAATTCTCCGGCGGGGATTCCTTCGACGGCGCGGAGATCATTACATGGGATGCAGATGTGCTGATCCCCGCCGCGCTGGAAGGCGCCATCACCGAAGACAACGCGGATAGGGTCAGGGCAACGATCGTTGTCGAGGCAGCCAATGCGCCGACGACCCCGAGCGCGGATGCCATTCTGAACGATCGCGGCATTTTTATTATTCCGGATATCCTCGCCAATGCAGGTGGCGTCACGGTCAGCTATTTTGAGTGGGCCCAGAATATTCAGCGATTTCGCTGGGAGTTGGAGCGCATTAACGATGAACTGGGCAAGACCATGCGCAAAGCCTACAGAGCGGTTTGCGATACAGCTCAACAGGAGCAGGTCGATATGCGCACGGCGGCATTCGCGCTCGCGATTCGCAGGGTTGGCAAAGCGGCCTTGTCGCGGGTCCACGTCAACACGGATCTCGGTTTCGGGGTATAAGCGTGAGTGACCTAAAACATACCTATTGGAGCGGACAGTTCGATAACCTCGTTAGCGAAATGTCGCGACTTTGCATTGCCTGCGATATCAATATGCTCGAACCGGGCGTCGCCGAACGCATTCTAAAAGGTGACCAAAGCGTCTGCGGCCGCAAGAAGCCGGAGGTATTCGAGAAACTTCGTAAGCACTTGATGGCCTATTGCCACGTTGAGGAAAAGGCAATAAAGCGCCTCGGCGCCGACGATGTTCAAACCATGCTAGATGAAATTCGTACTTCGATAGCGCGACTACGCGGTGAGGATTAATTCATGTGATTGGTGTCGGCGCGTTCAACCATCGCGGCCCAAATTTTCCACCCAGCCCGATTCCATCAGGTATTGCTGAAGCAACCGCAGGGGCCCGCGAAAAGTCAGGTTGTGGATGGAAACCATGTCAGACTCGTCGCTCAGCACGACCCACTCCGGATCGAGATCGACCGACTCGAGGTGCATTCGAAAATCTGTCAGCGACATCGGTTGCACGTAGAGTCTGACATCGTTGGCGAAGAGTTTGCCAGTCGCTTCTACGAGACCACCGCCCGAATCGACGTAAAATTTTTCCGACAGCAGCATAGCGAAGGTTGAAACGCCCATTAGAAAGCGCAGTGGCTGCTGAGAATAGCGCCGCAAATAGCTGCTCAGCTTATAGCTTTGACGCAGTCGGGTCAGCATGGCCCATTCGTTCTGGTCTATGAGTTCCTGAAGATGTTTGAGGTTAAGATCCGGGTCGCTACCCCCGCTGGCATGCACGCTGTTGACGCTGAATTCAGTCACGTTGAGCGGCGTTTTGTCCGACTCGGTCAATTCTTCAGCCAATCTGCGCCGGGCGGCTTCAAACCCGCCGGAATCGACGGTCGAGGAATAACGAACGGAGGTGCGTTTGATGATCGCCGGGCGCTTGCGAATGATTTCGGTGGGCGGATTCTGGTTACCGTCAGGGCCAAATAGCACAGCCTCGGCCAGCCCGCTGCGAATCATGGCCATGCCGGTTTGCGCCGGATCCAACCCGGCAAAAGCCGGTCCTGACAGGTCGACGAGATCGGCTTCCAGCCGGCCTGCAGCCAGGTTGTCAGTCAGGCTGCTGAGGTCCCGCTCCGGGCCGTCAGGACCGAAAAAAGCGCTGTGAATTAGATTGACGCCGAGAATACCGACTGCTTCCTGCTGCGCTATGTTGGTGTCATCGAGCATATTAATGTGCACGATGATCGTATTCGGTTCGCCACCGGCCTCGGCCTGGAAGCGCAGACCAGCCCAGCCATGGCACTCGTTGGTGCCGGCAAAGTTACGCGCGGCGACCGAGTTACAGAACGCGAAAAAGCGCGTGTCGTCACCGCGCTTTTCACTAAGCCGCCGGATCAACAAGCTATACTCTTTTTCCAGCATGGCCTCGAGTCGTTCCCGGGAAACGTATCGACCAGCCTTGCCGTAAATTTCATCGCTGACCAGCATGTCGTAGGCTGACATGGTCTTGGCGACGCTGCCTGCGGCCGCGCCGACGCGGAAAAACCAGCGCGCAACCTCCTGCGCGGCGCCAATCTCGGCGATCGTGCCGTAAATCTTATCGTCGAGGTTGATCGACAGGGCTTTCTGGTGGGTGCTCGCGGTTTTTGTCGGCATGCTTTTCGCCTGGCTGCAGTACGCGGGAATCGGCGTATTTTAACGCTTACGGCTCACGCAACTCGCGTATTCTCACTGCCCGCCTGCGCACGAAGATATTCGTCGTAGCTACCGGGGTAATCGATAAGCCCGTCAGGGGTCAGTTCGATAATACGCGTGGCCAACGATGCTACAAACTCCCGGTCATGGCTGATGAAAATCAAGGTGCCTGGATAATTTGCCAGTGCCAGGTTCAGAGCCTCGATGGATTCCATGTCGAGGTGGTTCGTCGGCTCGTCCATCACCATCACGTTGGGCTTTTGCAGGATCAGTTTGCCGAACAGCAGCCGTCCCTCCTCGCCACCGGATACCACCTTCACTGATTTCTCGCTGTCATCCCTGGAGAACAGCATCCTGCCCAGCGTACCGCGCAACAGTTGTTCGTCCGCGCCCGGCGGTTGCCACTGCGTCATCCATTCGAACAGTGTCATATCCTCGTCGAACTCGGTTGCATGATCCTGGGCGAAATAACCGACCCGGGCATTTTCGGCCCATTTGATAGCCCCACTATCGGCGCCAAGTTCTTGTAGCAGGCAGCGAACCAGTGTGGTTTTGCCGATACCATTCGGTCCAATGATCGCAACCCGTGAGCCTGCGTCGATGCTCAGATCCAGATTCTCGAACAGGGAACCTTCGTCAAAGCCCTTGCTCAGGCCCGTCGCCTCGACTGCGAGACGACGCAGCGGCTTGTCCTGCTCAAAGCGAATAAAGGGGACTGACCCGGCTTGACGGCTTGATGTCCGCAAGCTGGATCTTCTCGAGTTGGCGGGCGCGCGAGGTCGCCTGGCGTGCCTTCGAAGCGTTCGCTGAGAAGCGGCTGACAAACGCCTGCAGTTCGGCCATTTTGACTTTCTTTTTCGCATTTTCCGACTGCATGCGTTCGCGCGCCTGCGTGGCCGCCGTCATGTATTCATCATAATTGCCCGGGAACACGCGCAGTTCACCGTAATCAAGGTCGGCCATGTGCGTGCAAACGCTGTTCAGAAAGTGCCGGTCATGCGAGATGATGACCATTGTGGATTTACTGGCGCTCAAAAAACCTTCCAACCAACGAATCGTGTTGATGTCGAGGTTATTGGTCGGCTCATCGAGCAGCAGAATATCCGGATCGGAGAACAGCGCCTGGGCCAGTAACACCCTGAGCTTCCAGCCTGGCGCGATGGCGCTCATGGGGCCTTCGTGCTGTTCGGCAGGAATGCCGATGCCGTCCAGCAACTCACTCGCCTGCGATTCAGCGGAGTAGCCATCGAGTTCTGCGAATTCGACCTCGAGATCCGCGACGCGCATGCCTTCTGCATCGCTCATCTCAGGCAGTGAATACAGCCGGTCACGTTCCTGCATCACCTGCCACAGCTTCTCGTGCCCCATGATCACCGTGTCAAGAACCCGAAAATCCTCGTACGCGAACTGATCCTGTCGCAGCTGGCCTATCCGTTCGTTAGGATCGGTCGATACATTGCCCACAGTCGGCTCAAGCTCACCGGCCAGAATTTTCATGAGGGTCGATTTGCCGGAACCGTTCGCACCGATCAGGCCATAGCGGTTGCCATTACCGAATGTGACGGAGACATTTTCAAACAGGGGTTTGGCGCCGAACCGAATCGACAGATTTGCAGTAGAGATCAATGCTGGGTACCTGGTTGCGTTATGGCTGAATCATCGGCCCGTAAGTACCGATCATCGGCCGGCAAGGGTCTGATTAGAAAGGAAATACTGGGGCTGTTATCCTGTTAGGGCGGCCGGATGATAGCAGAATTGTTGGCGTGTGGGGCATGGTTTCTGCAGCTGCAGCATAAGCGGCGCGACATCAGCTACTGCAGGCTGCTGTTATTGGTCTGCTATCGCCTCCAGGAATGTCGCACCATGCCGCTCCAGCTTGACCTGCCCGACACCGGTGATTTCGAGGAACTCGTGCTCGTTGCGCGGCCGCCGCTGACTCATTTCGACGAGCGAGACATCGCCGAAAATCACGTAGGGCGGCACACCCTGTTGGGTCGCAATGTCCTTACGCAACTCGCGGAGCCTGTTGAATAGCGGCAAGTCATTTGCGTCGAGGCTGACCGCCGATCGCGGTATCTTCTTGCTTGCCTTCACGCGAATCCGTGGTTTGGCAAGCTCCAGTGACGCCTCCCCGCGAAGCAACGGCCGTGCCTGGTCCGTCAGTTTCAGTACCGAGTAGTTAGCGATGTCCTGCAACAGAAGACCGCGATGGATCAGCTGTCGCATGATCGACGTCCACTCGGCGTCGCTTCGATCCGCGCCGATGCCGTAGGTCGACAGGCGATCGTGGTTCAAATTGCGAATCCGGTCCGTCTCGGCGCCACGTAACACATCGACGACGTGTTTGACCCCGAAGCGCTGACCGACACGGTAGACGCATGACAACGCCTTGCGCGCATCCTCGGTCGCATCGAACCGCTCGGGGGGATTCTGGCACACGTCGCAGTTGCCGCAGTCCTGTTCGAGGTGCTCACCGAAGTAACCAAGCAACACCCGGCGCCGGCAGGTCAGGCTCTCGGCGAAGCCGACCATCGACTGCAGTTTATGCGACTCGATACGGCGCCGATCCTCGTCGGCGGTGTTGTCCAGCATCATGCGTGCCATCACGACGTCCTGCGTGCCGAACAATAACAGCGCTTCTGACGGCAAGCCGTCACGTCCGGCGCGCCCGGTCTCCTGGTAATAACCCTCAATATGCCGGGGCATATCGTAGTGCACGACGAAACGCACGTTGGGTTTATCGATACCCATGCCGAATGCCACGGTCGCGACGACGATCAGGATGTCATCGCGCAAAAAGCGCTCCTGCACGTCGCGCCGAACGTTGGCGGGTAATCCGGCATGGTAGGCAGCGGCTGCCAGGCCCTGACTCTGCAGGGACTCGGCCACCTCCTCGACGCGCTTGCGCGACAACGCGTAGACGATGCCAGCCTCGCCTGGTTGTGTCGCCAAAAAGCGCTGCAGCTGATCCTTGGGCCGGTGCTTCTCGAGAACCGTGTAGCGAATATTTGGCCGGTCGAAACTGGTTATGTGCTGGGACGCGTCATGTAATTCGAGCAGGTCGACGATGTCCTGCCGCGTATGCGGATCGGCGGTCGCCGTCAAAGCAACCAGCGGAACGCCCGGAAAGTGCTCGCGCAAGGCGCCGAGCGTCGCATATTCGGGCCGGAAGTCGTGACCCCACTGTGATATGCAATGCGCCTCATCGATGGCAATTAGCGCGATTTCGATCTCGCCAAGCCGCTCGATAAAGCCATTACTCATCAGCCGCTCGGGCGCGACATAGAGCAGGTCGAGTTGGTTCGCGTGCAGCCGGGCCAGCGTCTTGCGTGCCTCCGCGGCCCCCAGTGTCGAGTTGTAATATGCCGCGTTGACGCCGTTGGCGACCAGCGCGTCGACCTGGTCTTTCATCAGCGAAATCAGCGGCGAAACGACGATCGCAACACCCGGACAGCACAGGGCGGGAAGCTGGTAGCACAGCGACTTACCACCACCGGTCGGCATCAGCACAAACGCATCGCGTCCCGCGATCAAGCCTTCGATGATCTCCTGCTGATGCGGCCAAAATTCGTGCAAGCCGAAGACTTGTCGAAGCGTGTCGTGAATCTGGTCCATTCAAGCGGCGGGCGATACGTTCTAAGATTGAGTAACCTGCATCATACCCGCCCGTGGGTGCTGACAAGTAACTATCAAACCCATGCGAACTCCAGGAAAAGTGCTCTTTATCTCCCCCGTTTGTCAAAGCTCATACGCTTCAATTACCATTGCGGTTCTATTCCACACTAATAAGCTACCGCCAGTAGCCTGCCAACATGACAAATCGCGCCGAAGGAAAAACAGCATGAGACACTTACTAACCACTGCCCTTGTCGTTTCAATCGCCGCATGCACACCCGCACCCAGCATACAAGAAGGCCCTGATGCCGAAGTCACATTCGACGGCCTTGTAGCAATTAACAATTCGGTATTTCAGCGAGCCTGGATAGACCCGGACATCGACCTGTCGGTTTATAACCAGATCCTGCCCGGTGGTGCTGAATTCGAGTTTCGCGCTGTACGGGGGTCGGCCGGCACGTCGATGCGGGCATCCTCGCGCACGGAATTTCCGATCAGTGAAGAAAATCAGCAACGGTTGATCGATACTGTCGGCGAGATCTTCAGAGAAGAACTCAGCAAGAGTCAGTACTTTACAATCACGGATGAACGTGGACCCGATGTTTTGATTGTTAAAGGCGCACTGCTGGATATCGTTTCACGCGTGCCACCCCAGCGAGCCGGGCGCAGTGACGTTTTTCTTTCCAGCATCGGTGAGGCTACGCTGGTCCTGGAACTGCGAGATTCGATCAGCGGCGAAACACTATATCGCGCCGCCGATCGCCGTGCAGCAGAGCCGGCCGGCTCAAGGGGCGTACGTGCGAACACGGTCACCACGTGGAATGAAGTGCGCAGGCTGGCGCGACGCTGGGCGACCCGGCTACGCGAGGGCCTGGACTCGACGCGACAATAATAATTCTGCGTGCATATACGGCAGCCGTTATGTATAGCGGCTGTGGAACATTCCTGTTAAGGAACCTCTGATTAATTCTGGGCGAGCGGCTATGAGATTCGAAACGGTCTCCGGCAAGGCGCGGATCGCAGCTAATAGCTGGACTATTGGCAAGATTCGCAACGCCGCAGGAGGCCGTTTCGGGCTCATAGACGCCGTTCATGAATTAATCAGCGGTTCCTTAAATAAAGTTAATGTGATACAAGCGGTTGCGTTTCATTTGGAACTGCATGCTAGACTAGCGGTCCAATTTTATTGAGTTGAATTTCAGGAGAGTATCAATGCAGCCAGACCGGCAGATTGGACGAGGTCAAACTGGATCGACCGCGATGTATCAGGATGCGATACGCGAATCCACATTGGCCACTAATAAGGTTCTCAAGAACACTTATCTACTATTGTCAGCGACGTTGATATTCAGCGCGATGACGGCAGGCGTGGCAATGGCCACGGACATGCCGCATCCGGGTTTGATGATTTCTCTGATCGGCATGTTCGGGCTGCTGTTTTTGACGCACAAGTTCAAGAACTCGGCACTCGGTCTGCTGTTCGTCTTTGCCTTTACCGGCTTCCTCGGACTGCTGCTCGGCCCGATGCTGAGCATGTATATCGACAACGTACCCAACGGCGGTCAGCTGGTACTGACCTCGCTTGGCACGACTGGTCTGATTTTCCTCGGTCTGAGCGCCTATGTGCTAACCACCGGCAAGGACATGAACTTCATGCGTGGTTTCCTGACGGTTGGTTTATTTGGCATTGTCGGCGTCATAATCGTCGGTTTCTTCGTCAACCTGTCGGCCTTCCAGATGGTGATCTCCGCGGCTGTCGTGCTGTTGATGTCCGGCTTCATCCTGTATGACACGAGCAGAATCATTCATGGCGGCGAAACGAATTACATTACCGCCACGGTGGGTCTCTATCTGAGCATTTACAACATTTTCATACACCTGTTGATGTTGTTCGGCATGGGTGGTGACGACTGATTTTCAGAATTACACGAACAAAGCAAAAAAGCCCCGTCTCGACGGGGCTTTTTTTGGCGAGCTTACATTCCGTACCACGATCGAAGCATTTTGGAACTACAACTCCATCCCCAAAGCTTGCGCAACGAATGCCCATTGATCCGCATATTCAGCGACGATTTTCGTCGTCGATGCACCGGCCCCGTGCCCGGCCCGGGTTTCGATCCGGATCAATACCGAATTTTCGCAAGCCTGAGCATGCTGCAGTGCTGCCGCGTACTTTATAACTATGCCAAGGCACTACGCGATCATCATTGGCGTCGGCCATGACGAGGATCGGCGGGTAACAGGTCCCGGGCTGTAAATTGTGGTACGGAGAGTAAGCATATTGGGCACGGAATTCGTCCACATCCTCACTCAGGCCGTAATCACTGGACCATTGGCGGGCATTTCGCACTTGCCGTGTGATACCGCAGCATGTCCAGCACGCCGACCGCCGGCACTACAGCGGCAAATAAATCCGGCCGCTGATTCGCGACAGCCGCAGCCAACAACCCACCATTACTGCCGCCCCAGATGGCGAGCCGATCCGGCGCTGTGTAATCATTCTCGATCAGCCATTCCGCCGCTGCAATAAAGTCGTCGAAAACATTCTGCTTGTTCAGCCTGATACCCGATTCGTGCCAGGCCTCACCAAATTCCCCGCCACCGCGAAGATTCGCCGAGGCGTAGACGCCGCCGGCCGAAAGCCATGCCATGCGAGATGTCGAATAGCGTGGCAACAGGGACACATTGAAGCCCCCGTACCCATACAGCACAACCGGGAGTCGGCCGTCCAGCGTGACATCCTGCCGATGGACTATGTACATCGGAACTCGGGTTCCGTCTTTGCTTTTATAAAAGACCTGCGTGGTCGTAAATACGCTGGTATCCATATCGACAGCCGGCGCGTTGATACTCGTGCTCTCCCCGGTTTTTAAATCGTAGCGGTAGATCGAGGTCGGGGTGGTAAAGTCGGTATAGGAGAAAAACGTCTCGACGTCATCCGCATGACCGCCAAATCCTTCAATCATGCCTTTGCCCGCCAACACGATTTCGCCTGCTGATTCACCCGAAAAATCGAATGCCTGTACCGTTGCATGGGCGTCTACGATGTATTGAATAAACAGGGTTTGCCCAACCAATGACGCCGACGAAATTGCTTCGGCGGCCTCGGGGATTATCGTCTGCCAATCGGCGGGCGAAGGGCGGTCCAGGTCAATCGCAATGATACGGCCCAGTGGCGCATCCTGCGTCGTCTGAAAAAAGAACCGATCGCCGTCATTGCCGAGAAAATCGTAACGCGCATCCCATTCGTCCAGCAGGCGAATGGTCTCCGGATCCGCTTGTCCGTCACGGATAAGCCGATAATAAATGCCATTGGTTACGTAGCCATCGAACAAATTGATGATCAAAAAGCGGCCGTCGTCAGTCACCGTCGCGTACGGATTGCGAGTTGCATGATCAGTGACCCGATACACTTCCTGGTCTGTCGCCTGGTCACTGCCAAGTTCGTGATACCGGATCGTCACTTGCCGGCCATCGTCATATTGACTGGCATCCGCATTCCCGGTACTGCGCGGATAACGGCTATAGTAAAAACCACTGCTGTCGGCCGACCAGGATACGCTGGAAAACTTTATCCCCTGCAATTCGTCGCCAAAACTTTCACCGGTCTCTGCATCGACGACCCGCCAGGTTTTCCAGTCGCTGCCGCCGTCCGACAAGCTGTACGCCAGCTTCCGCCCATCGGGGCTAAGCTGATAACCGCCGATCGAGATCGTACCGTCGGCCGACAACAGGTTGGGATCCAGCAAAACCCGGCCGCGTTCAGCGGGATCGGCGGTCGCCCATATCACATCCTGTTCCTGCTGACCGGAGTTATAGGTATAGACATAGCGGCCCGCACGGTGCTGGGGAATCCCGAACCGCTCATAATCGATCAACGATCGAAGTTTTCCGGCAAAACTGTCGCGCGCGGGTAACGCCTTCAGGTACGGCATCGACAGCGCATTCTGCTCGGCGATCCATGCCCTGGTTTCGGCAGCATCGAGATCTTCGAGCCAGCGGTAAGGATCGGCTACGTCGGTGCCATGGTAGTTATCGCTCTGATCCCCACGCGGGCTGTCCGGATATTCCAGGGCGCCGGCTGAGTCGGGCGCGCCAGTCACGGATTTTTCTGTGCCATTACAAGCCACGACAGCGATACAGACAAACAGTAAACTGCAGTAAACCAAACAGGAATTTATTGATCGCCGAGCGCGGAACGATGATTGCATCAGCTTTGTCAGCCCGCTATCAGCGTCTCACCATTCATATACGGCCGTAAAACTTCCGGAATTTCAATACCGCCGTCTTCCGTTTGATAGTTTTCCATGACCGCGATCAGCGCACGCCCGGCCGCAACCCCGGAACCGTTTAACGTGTGCACCAACTCGGGCTTGCCGCCATCCGGATTGCGCCATCGCGCACCCATGCGCCTGGCCTGAAACGACTCACAATTGCTACAGGACGAAATCTCGCGGAAGCGGCCCTGGCTCGGCATCCAGACTTCAAGATCGTAGGTTTTGGCAGATCCGGCGCTGACATCACCGGCACACAGAGCTACGACTCGGTATGGCAGTCCCAGACGCTGCAACACCGTCTCGGCATGACCGGTTAATTCTTCGAGGGCTTGATATGAATCTTGCGGCCGGACGATATGCACCAGTTCTACCTTTTCAAATTGATGCTGGCGAATCATGCCGCGCGTATCCTGGCCGTGCGAACCGGCTTCGGAACGAAAACACGGTGTGTGTGCTGCGAATTTCAATGGCAGCTTGTCGGCATCGACGATGCTCTCGCGAACCAGGTTGGTTAACGGCACCTCGGCCGTTGGAATCAGATAAAAGTCCTGCTCACCCGCCAGGGCAAACAGTTCTTCGCCAAATTTAGGCAGCTGCCCGGTACCTTCCAGAGCCTTGGCATTGACGATATACGGCACGTAAATTTCAGTGTAGCCATGTTCACGGGTATGCAAATCCAGCATGAACTGGATTAACGCCCGATGCAGGCGCGCCAACGGACCGCGGATAACACTGAAACGTGCGCCAGTCATGGCGGCGGCAGCCTCGAAATCCAGTAAGCCCAGGTTCGCGCCCAGATCGACATGATCCCTGACCTCGAATGAAACGCTTGCAGGCGTTCCCCAGGTCCGCAACTCGAGGTTGTCAGATTCATCGCTGCCCGGCGGCACAGAATCGTCCAGCATATTCGGCAGACCCACCTGCAAATTGCGCAAGTCGCCCTGCACGCTGTCCAGTGCAGAGTCAGCCGTCTTCAACTCATCACCCAGGGACTGCACCGCGGCCAACAGTGCCTGCACATCGTCCCCGGCCGCCTTGGCCTGACCTATGCTCTTTGATTTCACATTGCGTTCATTGCGCAGCTCCTCCGCTCTGATCTGCGCCGCTTTGCGCTTCTCCTCCAGCGCAAGGTAGGCACCGACATCCAATACGAAACCTCGACGTTCGAGATTCTGCCTGACCGCTTCGGGCTGGTTGCGCAATAACTTAGGATCTAACATGAATAATATATTATAACTATATGTTATACCTACTATTATTTACATTACTTTTTAAAATGTTTTGCGGCGTTATTGCGCTTTCTGAGTTCCGCCAGCTTTTGACCTATGCTGCTCTCCAGACCCCGGTCGACCGGCTCGTAGTATTGCCGTCTTTCCATTTCATCGGGAAAGTAATCTTCACCCGCTGCAAATGCATCCTCTTCTTCATGCGCATAGCGGTACCCTTTGCCATAGCCCAAGCCTTTCATCAAGCGGGTCGGCGCATTGCGCAATCTCAGCGGCACGTCCAGCGTCCCAAATTGGCGGGCATCGTTGGTGGCCGCATTATAAGCCTTGTAGACCGCATTACTTTTCGCCGCACAGGCAAGAAAAACGATAGCCTGGGCCAGCGCCAACTCGCCTTCCGGACTGCCGAGACGTTCATAAGTTTCCCATGCATCCAGCGCAATGCGCAGCGCGCGCGGATCCGCATTGCCAATATCTTCGGAAGCCATGCGCACCGCCCGCCGCGCAATGTATTGCGGGTCGCAACCAGCATCGATCATGCGCGTAAACCAGTAGAGAGCTGCGTCCGGATCCGAACCGCGAACCGCCTTATGCACGGCCGAAATCTGTTCATGAAACAAGTCACCATGACGATCAAATCGACGCACACCGCCGGAAACAACCTCTGTAATGATGTCCTCTGTGATCTCATGAACTTCGGCGCCAGGATCCGCGCCGGCCTCCGAAATTCCGACTGCCAGTTCCAGAAAATTCAGGGCGCGCCGCGCATCGCCATCCGCCGCTGTTGCCAGGCGCTCAAGAAGTGAGTCGGATATACGTGGCCGACCTGTGGCAAAGCCGTCCGCCGCATCGTTCAAGGCACGTCGCAACACCGACACCAGGGCCGCTGAGTCGAGCGCCTTCAAGACATATACACGAGCCCGGGACAGCAGTGCATTATTCAGCGCGAAGGATGGATTCTCCGTCGTCGCGCCGATAAACGTCAGTGTGCCGTCTTCGACGAACGGCAGGAATGCATCCTGCTGGGCCTTATTGAACCGGTGTACTTCATCGAGAAACAATACGGTTGCCTGCTGCGGTCGCCTGCCGGCGGCCGCTACGGCCTCGCGTATATCTTTAACGCCGGCCATGACGGCCGAGAGCGATATAAACTGGGCACTCGCACCGTGCGCCACCATGCGCGCCAAGGTGGTCTTTCCGGTACCCGGTGGGCCCCACAGAATCGCGGAATGCAGTGATTGACCCGTAACCAGGCGAGTCAATGGTTTTCCCGGCCCGAGCAGGTGGCCCTGGCCCACCACGTCATCCAGTGTACGTGGCCGCACTCGATCCGCAAGCGGCCGCAGTGCCGGGTCCCCTTCCCGCTTTTCAGCCAATTCCATGTTCACAAAATCCGACATAGGTCGCACACAGCATAATGAGCGACCATGTTACTAGCCGGCTATTGAAAAAGCCTGCTGGCAGCTACCTCGATTCAGGAACCCCTGGCCGGCAACCACGACTCGAGAAGCATGGTCCAGCGTCCGACGCCTGCCGTTGCCAGCCCCCAGGCAAGCAGAATACCTCCGGCATCGAACAATACGTCCGCCAGCTCCGCCGAGCGATGCGGCAGGCGGCTTTGAATAATCTCAATCAATATGCCGAAACCCAGCAGGCCCAGCGCAACCCACGGTACAACTCGGGCGCGGAATACACCGGAAAACCAGGTCATCAGGATAAAAAATGCCAGAAAATGGGCCCATTTGTCGTTCAGCCACATGGACCGGCCGGCCCCCGGCATTAACGTCGAATTCAACACCAGGGCCATCAGGAAAATACCGCCCGCCAGCCAGAAATATACAAATCGCAGCGCTTTCATCAGGCTCTGGTCAAAGCTCTGTTTCGCCGATTACATCAACACCTTCGGGTATGACGAAAACGAACTCGTCTGCGCGCACGTTGGCGGGTTTTTCAATCTCGGTTAAGTACAGCCGGGTTCGCTGCGCAAGGCGATCAAGCAATGCGATCTGCACCAGACTGTCGCCATCGAAGCCCAGGATAATGCTCTCGAAATCTGATTCGGGCGATCTGGGTTTCAATTGAATTAATTCGAGGCCTTCAACAGATGAAGCGTCGACATATTCGAAATGATCGAGCACGTCCGCCGTACCGGTCAGGAGCGCCGCCGGGGTTGCGCCGATTGCGGTGTCAAAGCGGCGCACGGTGACCTGTTCGAGATCGGCTTCGTATAACCAGATTCTTTCTCCATCGGACATGATCACCCGTTCATAAGGCTGCTCGTAATTCCAGACGAAACGACCCGGCTTTTGCAAGATGACCTCACCGCTGGCCTGCTCCACCAATTCCATATCCCGATTAACGACCTCCTGGCGAAATTTTGCACGCAGGGATTGAAATTCATCGAGATAGGTGCGTAGTCGATCCAGACCCTGCGGTGTCGCGTCGGCGTCGGCGGCACCATCCGTGGCAAAGACAAGCGGAAAAGCCAACAAAGCGAGCAGGCCCGCGCACAGCACAACCGGTGCAGATTTAACCGACGCCCGATGGCTCATGGGTTAACTATTTTCGGCAGGAGGTGGAGCGAGAACTTCTCTTGAACCGTTTGACTGCAACGCGCTGACCAATCCTGCTTGCTCCATGGTTTCTACCATGCGCGCGGCCCGGTTATAGCCAATCTTCAAACGCCGTTGAACGCCAGAAACGGATGCCCGCCGTGTTTCGGTAACAATTCTCACGGCTTGATCATAAAGCGGATCCGTTTCGCCATCCACCTCGCCAGCCGCATTTGGTTCACCGCTAATGCCGGGAATCGGCTCGGCCGGACCCTCCGTGACGCCTTCGAGATAATTTGGCGCGCCCGTACCCTTAAGACTTGCAACGACGCGATGCACTTCCTGGTCCGCCACAAACGCACCGTGCACGCGGAGCGGCAGCGAGCTTCCACCGCTCATGAACAGCATGTCGCCATGGCCCAGCAGAGCCTCTGCTCCGCCCTGGTCAAGAATCGTCCGCGAGTCGACTTTGGCCGATACCTGGAACGCAATACGGGTCGGAATATTTGCCTTGATCAAACCGGTTATCACATCCACTGACGGGCGTTGCGTCGCGATAATCATATGAATTCCCGAAGCGCGGGCTTTTTGCGCCAGTCGCGCAATCAACTCTTCAACCTTTTTACCGACAATCATCATGAGGTCCGCAAGTTCATCGATCACGATTACGATTTGCGGCAACGGTTCCAGCATGCGCTCCTGCATTCCGCCGGTTTCCGACTCCGGCGGCTTAAAAAACGGATCGGCAATCGGGTGGCCATTGTCTGCCGAGGAACGGATCTTGCGGTTATAGCCGCCGATGTTCCGAACCCCTAGTGTGAACATCAGTCGATACCGCCTTTCCATTTCCGCCACGCACCAGCGCAACGCATTGGCGGCGTCTTTCATATCCGTCACCACCGGGCACAGCAGATGGGGAATCCCCTCGTAAACAGACAACTCGAGCATTTTCGGGTCGACCATGATCAGGCGGACTTTCTCTGGCGTCGCCTTGTACAACAAACTCAGGACCATCGCGTTCAGAGCCACTGATTTACCTGATCCCGTGGTACCGGCAATCAATAGATGTGGCATGCGCTGCAGATCAGCAACCACCGGCTTGCCGCTGATGTCTTTGCCCAGCGCGAGCGTCAATGGCGAGCTCTGATCTTCATAAGTTTTCGACCGCAGTATTTCGCCCAGGGTCACCAGTTCGCGAGTTTCGTTGGGAATTTCCAGTCCAATGGTGGACTTCCCCGGGATCACTTCGACAACCCGAACACTGATGGTCGAAAGAGATCGCGCCAAATCTTTGGCAAGATTGCTGATCTGGCTCACCTTTACGCCGGCAGCCGGAGATAATTCAAAGCGCGTGACAACCGGACCCGGATGTACCAATTCCACTTCAACGTCGACACCGAAGTCGCGTAATTTCAATTCCACCAGACGGGACATGGCCTCAAGAGCCTCGCTGGAATAGCCCGGCCCCTGGTCGGGAGGTTCGTCCAGAACCGACAGCGGCGGCAGTTCGCCAGGCATCGGTGAATCGAACATCTGTGTCTGACGCTCTTGCTCGGCACGGGCGCCGGTCACCAAGGTGGGTAATACCGGCTCAATTCGTGGCGCCTGCTTCCTGGCAGACTTCTTGCGCTGAATCCGCACCCCTTCCTGGCGCCGCTCCTGCGCTTTTCGTGCCAGCGCTTTCTGCCGAACGACCAGCACAAACGCCCTGCCTTGATCAAATGCGCTTACGACCGTCTGACCGATTCGGTCCATGACGGCAAGCCAGGAAATGCCGGTAAATATTGATATCGCGGCCAGCCATAAAGCCAGGAGCAACAGTGTTGACCCCAGCGAACCCAGCGTGTTCGCGAACGAATGACCAATCAATTCACCCAGCGCACCGCCCGCCGATTGCGGCAGCTGGCCGTTCTGGAAATGCAACGTGGCAAGCCCACAACTGGTTGCCAGCGAAACCAGGAATCCCGCGAATCGGGTTCCCAACGCCTTGCGGTCCAAAGGCGCAGCTTCGTCGCGCGCGGAAAAAATAAACCACCCGCCGAGCATGACCATTACCGGAAACAGGAATGCCGGGGTGCCAAACAGACTGTAGGTCACGTCGGCAAACCAGGCGCCGGCGGCACCGATCTGGTTCCGCACGGCTGCGCCATCACCGGTGTGGCTGAATCCTGGATCGCGTGAATCATAGGTCATCAGCGCAACCAGCATGATGACGGCCAATGCGGCGAACACCCATAACGCGGCTTCCCGCACTGAATAGGCAACGGTCGAACTCCCGGTCGCCGACGACTGAGATGGCATTCTAGCTACTCTGGCCACGCGCAATATTTGACCCGATCAAGCCCAGATATGAGAGATTGCAACAACAACACAAGTTAACTACTTCAATCGTAAGCAGTTAGTGGTCGCGATAATAACAGCAAATAGTGCCTCGTGTGCAAGCCCGCCTGGATTCGCCTAAACTAGCGCTCCGATAGCCAGGCAGGCACGCCATTGCGGCGCTGTCGTCGGTTCCCCAGTTATTTGCCAAGTCACACAAATATGCCCAAACCAAGACACTGCCGTCTGTTGATCCTTGGATCCGGACCGGCCGGTTATTCCGCTGCCGTATATGCCGCCCGCGCCAGCCTGAACCCCGTGCTGATCACGGGAATCGAACTCGGTGGCCAACTTATGACCACGACCGACGTCGATAACTGGCCCGGCGGAGCCGAAAATCTGCAGGGCCCTGAGTTGATGGACCAGCTTCGCCAGCATGCCGAGCGCTTGAGCACCGAACTCGTCAGCGACCAGATCAACAAGGTCGATCTGAGCGACCGACCGTTTCGGCTCTGGGGCGACGCCGGCGAATACCGCTGCGACGCCCTCATAATCGCAACCGGTGCAACGGCCCGTTATCTTGGCCTGGAAAGCGAGGACCGCTTTAAAGGGCATGGTGTCTCAGCATGCGCTACCTGCGATGGCTTTTTCTATCGTAATCAGCCCGTGGCCGTAATCGGCGGTGGAAACACGGCCGTAGAAGAATCCCTGTACCTGTCCAATATTGCGTCACGCGTGACCTTGGTACACCGCCGGGATTCGCTACGCGCCGAAAAAATGATGCAAGAGCAGTTATTCGCGAAATCAGTCGATAATCCTGCGGGTGACGGCACTGTCGAAATACTATGGAACCATGTTCTTGACGAGGTGTTAGGTGAGGACAACAGCGTGACGGGAATTCGGGTGCGCAGCACGACCGACGATACGGCAACGCAAGAACTGCAAGTCTCCGGCGTGTTTGTCGCGATTGGCCATGATCCGAATACCGCCATGTTCAAAGATCAGCTCGACATGCAGGATGGTTACCTTATCGTAAATAATCGACCCGACAGCCGAGCCACAGCCACCAGCCTGCCCGGCGTATTTGCCGCCGGCGATGTCTCTGATCCGGTTTACCGTCAGGCAATCACATCGGCCGGCACAGGCTGCATGGCGGCTCTTGATGCAGAAAAATACCTGGAATCGATCGACTGATCGCTCAGGTGAAAAGGAAGCTCATCAATTGCGCGCGGAGATCATTGACGCCATAAATTCGGTTACGCCCGGTGCCTGGAATAATCTGCAAGGCACCGATTACCCATTTCTACGCCACGAATTCCTGGCCGCCATGGAGGCCACCGCTTGTGTCGGTCCCGGAACCGGCTGGCACCCATGTCATGCGGTGTTGTACGACGATCAGAACAACTTGATCGGCGCCATGCCTCTGTACCAGAAAACCAACTCCTGGGGAGAATTCGTTTTTGACTTCGCCTGGGCCGATGCCTACCGACAGGCCGGTTTAAACTATTACCCGAAACTGGTCTCGGCAGTACCGTACACACCGGCCACCAGTCCACGGCTGCTGCTCTCCCCGGACTGCGACCAGAAGCAAGCCCTCGGCAAGCTCATCGATGCAGCTCGTCAACTAGCCACGCGGTTATCGCTCTCCTCGCTGCACCTGTTGTTCCCGACCAAACAACAGGCAGAACAGCTGGCTGACGAAGGCCTGTTGATCCGAAAAGATTGTCAGTTTCACTGGCATAACCGCAACTATGACAGCTTCGAGGATTTTCTCGGTGAGTTAACCTCGATAAAGCGAAAAAAGCTGCGCCGGGAACGACGCCGAATTGCCGAGTCCGGCGTTTCTTTTCGAATCCTGCACGGTGACGAGCTGGACGAGGACATCTGGGATCAGATTATGCCTTTGTATGGGGATTCCTTCTGGCGCCGTGGTCGCGAACCGTATCTGAACCAGCAATTTTTTGTTGCAATTTCACGCGATCTTCCAAAGCAGATTGTCGTATTCCTCGCGATGTACAACGAGGAGCCCATAGCGACCGCCATATGCTTTCGCAGTTCCGACACCTTGTACGGAAGGTATTGGGGAAGTTCCGCTCGCTATCACAGCCTGCATTTTGAAACTTGCTATTACCAGGGCATCGACTACTGCATCGCTAACGGGCTTTCACATTTTGAACCCGGAACACAAGGGGAGCATAAAATTGCCCGTGGCTTCGTCCCGACCGAAACCTGGTCAGCACACTGGTTGTCGCATCCTCAATTTGCTGCTGCGATAGATGACTATCTCGACCGCGAACGGGAATACATTGACGACTACATGGATGCCGTGCAAGAGCATGTGCCATACAAAAAAACTTCCGGCTAACATGCAACACTCAAGCTGACATGGCCGCCAATCTTCACTGGATCAAGGCAACCGATCCACCCGGTCACTTTCCGGATCCGGATCAGGCGCTGACAGATCCCGATGGCCTGCTGGCCGTTGGCGGGGATCTATCCGTCGAGCGATTATTGATTGCCTATCGACAGGGTATATTCCCATGGTATCAGGACGGCCAACCCATTCTCTGGTGGTCACCGAACCCACGCGCCGTTTTGTTCCCGTCGGAGCTGCATATTTCGCGTAGTTTGCGCAGAACACTGCGAAAAAACCGCTTTACCGTGTCCATTAACCAGGATTTCGCAGGCGTCATTGCCGGCTGCGCAACCGAACGATCCGATTCCGGCACCTGGATTACCCGCGACATGGAACACGCTTATCAACAACTGCACGATGCAGGCCATGCACACGCCGTAGAAGTCTGGCGCGATGAACAAATGGTCGGTGGCCTGTACGGCGTAAATATTGGTCGCGTATTTTTTGGTGAATCAATGTTTTCACGCCAGACAGATGCCTCTAAAGTGGCATTGGTACAGTTAATCCGGATCTGCCGCGAACACGGCATCGACCTGATCGATTGTCAAATCGCCACCACGCATCTGGCCAGTCTTGGGAGTCGACAGATTTCCCGAACTGAATTTCTCAAACTTCTGCGCCGCTATACACAATTTCCGTCACCGTCCGACTGGGCGCGAGCTAATGTTGAAACCAGCACCCTGATACTCCGTCAAGGTGATATTGATGGATTCAGCGGGTCGTGAAATGGTTGGCCGCATCACCTTGACGGAGTACCAGCTTGAACATTAGCCGACTTCGCTTGCACGGGGTGATAAGTTCTTGCACACTACGCCCGCGCTAATTTGAGTAACAAGATGCCAAAAGAAGAAGCGATACAAATGGATGGCTTGGTGACCGAGACCTTGCCCAATACCACTTTTCGAGTGCAACTCGACAATGGGCACACGGTTACGGCGCATATCTCTGGCAAAATGCGCAAACATTACATTCGGATTTTGACCGGCGACCGCGTTACTGTTGAACTCACGCCTTACGACCTGGCTAAGGGCCGAATCATATATCGCGAGCGATAATGCTCGACGCCGGTCACCGCACGGCGCAAAAGCACTCAGAAAAGATCAGGATTCAGATTCCGACTCGGATTCGGAATTCGACAGATGCTCGAGTTTCTTGGTAATTGGGGAGGACACGAGAACAAGCTCATCATCTTTCAGAACGATGCGAACATCACCTCCATCGGAAAGATCGCCGAATAGAAGAATTTCCGCCAAAGGTCGCTTGATATTTTCCTGAATAACTCTGGCCATCGGCCTCGCGCCCATCGTCGGTTCATATCCTCGTTCAGCGATCCAACTGCGCGCCGCAGGCTCCAGTTCCAGAGTCACGTCGTGGTTTTCGAGCTGGACTTCCAGTTCCAGCACAAGCTTATCCACGACCCGAAGAACTGAGTCCCGATCAAGCGCATCGAACTGGATTATCGCGTCCAGTCGATTACGGAATTCTGGCGTAAATATTTTCTTGATCGCGGCCAATCCATCGGTACTGTGATCCTGCTGCGTGAAACCGATTGTCGAGCGGTCCATCTCGGTGGCGCCTGCATTGGTCGTCATAATCAGAATTACGTTGCGAAAATCCGCCTTGCGGCCATTGTTATCCGTCAAACTACCATGATCCATGACCTGCAATAGCAGGTTAAAGACCTCGGGATGCGCCTTTTCAATTTCATCCAGCAATAGGACCGCGTGAGGAGTCTTCGTAACCGCTTCGGTCAACAGCCCGCCCTGGTCGAAGCCGACATAACCGGGCGGTGCACCGATTAATCGCGACACGGTATGGCGCTCCATGTATTCGGACATATCGAAGCGTATTAATTCTATGCCCAGACAGTGAGCAAGTTGACGTGTTACCTCAGTCTTACCTACACCCGTGGGACCGGCGAAAAGATATGCACCAACGGGTTTTTCAGGCTCACGTAAACCGGAGCGGGCCATTTTTATCGCTGACGCCAAGACATCGATAGGCTTGTCCTGACCGAAGATCACCAACTTGAGATCTCGATCCAGATGTTGCAACAAATCCCGATCAGAAGCCGTGACGCTGCGCGGCGGAATTCTGGCTATCTTCGCCACAATTTCCTCAATCTTATCAACGTCAATCACCGTCGGTTCTTCGCTCTGAGCCCCTAATCTTATGCTGGCGCCCGCCTCGTCGATGACGTCGATCGCCTTATCCGGCAACTGCCGGTCGCTGATGTGGCGCGTCGCCAGTTCGACCGCTGACTCCAATGCCTCGTCCGTATACTTGACGTTGTGATGTTCCTCAAAACGCGACCGCAAGCCTTTTAGAATGTCAACGGTTTCCCCGGTCGTCGGCTCAATAATGTCTATCTTCTGGAAGCGCCGCGCCAACGCGTGATCTTTTTCAAAAATTCCACGATATTCGCGATAAGTCGTCGAACCGATACAACGCATCTCACCGTCGCCAAGCACCGGCTTGATCAGGTTTGATGCATCCAGAACGCCGCCCGATGCAGCACCGGCGCCAATGACGGTGTGAATCTCGTCGATGAAAAGAATTGAACCCGGATCTTTCCGCAGTTCCGCGATGATGCCTTTGAATCGCTTTTCAAAATCACCACGATATTTGGTTCCGGCTAATAAAGCGCCCATATCCAGCGCGTATATCGTGGAATCCTTTAACACCTCCGGTACCTTGCCTTCGACAATCATCTTGGCCAACCCTTCCGCCATTGCCGTTTTGCCAACACCGGCTTCACCGACATACAACGGGTTATTCTTGCGACGCCGACACAGGATTTGAACAGTGCGTTCAATTTCAGCCGCGCGGCCAATTAACGGATCAATTTTTCCGTCTATCGCGCGCTGATTCAGATTGACGGCAAAACTGTCCAGGGGTGTGGCCGATCCCTCCTCATCGCCCTCTTCACCTGAAACGCCGCTGCCCCGGGATTCACCCGGTATGTCGCCCGACTTGCTGAGGCCATGTGAAATATAATTCACCACATCCAGGCGGGCGATATCATGCAGCCCCAGCAGATAAACGGCATGTGATTGTTTCTCACCAAAGACGGCGACCAATACGTTCTCGCCTTTTACTTCTTTTTTACCACTCGATTGGATATGAAAAACCGCACGCTGCAACACGCGCTGGAAACCGAGCGTCGGCTGGACTTCCTGCTCTTCATCGCTTGCCAGCCGGGGAGTTGACTCGTCAATGAACTCAGCCAGATCCTTTTTCAGGCGAGCCAGGTCAGCACCCGTCGCGTTCAGAATCTCCGCGACTTTCGGAATATCCAGCATTGCCAGCAATAAATGTTCGACAGTCATGTACTCGTGACGTTCGGACCTCGCGCGCTGAAAGGCCTCGTTAAGACAAAATTCTAATTCGCTGCTGAGCATCTCTTCGTTAAGTTTCCATGCCTGGCGCGTCCAGGCTTAAATTCCGTACCAAAGCGTTTGCGTCAAATTTCCTCTAGTGTGCACAACAATGGGTGCTGATTCCGATCGGCGAACGAGCTAACCTGGGCGACCTTGGTTTCGGCGATTTCATACGTGAAAACACCACATACGCCCTTACCCTGAGTATGCACCTCGAGCATTATTCGCGTCGCCTTTGGCCGATCCATGACGAAAATCAACTCGAGCACCTCGACGACGAATTCCATTGGAGTGTAGTCGTCATTCAATAATACCACCCGAAATAACGGTGGTTTTTTGGTTTTCGGCCTGGCTTCCTCGACCGCCAAACCACGATCTTCGTCCGGCCCTGTCAAAAAGTCCTTGTTATGATTGCCGCTCATATATGTCATGCAGCAAGAAATTACCTCTGGCTCAATACCATACTACAGATCGGCGGGCACGAAAATTCCACCATCGGTCCGGCTCCCGCCAGGCAGTGACTTTACAATATCAAAGTCGCCAAGACTGTTGCGTGCGCTGACGCACGCTATCGAGCCCGGCTGCGCTATTCAGGACGGATGTGGCAGCCAGACCGCAAAGCCTCATCGTCAACGGCTCCGGCCGGGCGCAGAAAAAATCTAAAAATACAGCTGTACGTCAATGCTTTTCAAGGAGATTATGTGTCAACATATTGCGCTTACTAACAGACTCTTTATCATGGCCGGATTGCCCGGTAGTTTGCCGGCGGACCCGCCGCTTACAGGCCACTGAGCAGGGTACCGACTCGTCAGGCCACGCTTTATTTTGTACGGGCAGAAATGCAGTAGACACTCCAGTGAATATGCAGAATGTTATGTCAGGTTGGCGGGTTGAATCACCCGAACAGCTGTTGGCCAAGGCCAGCGAGCATATGCCTTTCTGGGTGTCCCTGATATTCGTGATCCTGATTGCCTATAGCCTGGCGCGCACCACCTGGACGCTGTATCCGTCATCGGACGAGACTCTGTGGGCGCCACCGCAATCAATAGGTAGCGGCCAGACCATGGCAAAATCGGGCACCGCCGATGAACAATACGGCGCTATAGTAGCGGCACACCTGTTCGGCATGGCGACAGAGTCCGGCGACACACCGGCGCCAACTGAAACTGAAGACGCGCCGGACACCCGTCTGAATTTGAAGTTACGCGCGACTGTTGCCACCAGCGAAACAGAAATTGCGCATGCAATTATCGCCGACGGTTCAGGCAGTGAAAAAGTATACTTCGTGAAGGACTCAGTCCCCGGGGGTGCGACACTGCACCGAGTTCACGTCGACCGCGTAATCCTGAATCGCGGTGGCGTGCTTGAGGCCCTGCGCTTGCCCAAAGAATTTGCCGGCAACCCGGCCCCACCGTCTCGGCCATCCGGCCGACGAGCGAGCGCAGCAAGGACGAATGTTCAACAACTACTGAGCCAGAATGCGGCCACATTCGCCGAAATTATCCGACCACAGCCCTTCATGCCCAATGGTCAGCTCAAAGGTTACCGCGTATTTCCCGGCCGGAACCGCCAGCAATTCATATCGCTGGGACTCAGGCCCGGCGATCTGGTCACAGAAATCAACGGCGTGGCGTTGAATAATCCGGCGCAGGGAATGGAGATTTTCAGCAGCCTGGGTGAGTCAAGTCAGGTCAGCGTGACAATCGAACGAAACGGCCGCTCGCAAGTATTGAATCTGGATGCCAGTAAATTGTCTGCGGCTAGACCCGGCGGCAAAGAATAATGATTCATACCTTCAAGCACTTTTTCAGCCGGCCGTATCATCGCGTGTCAATCAAGCTTTCGGCCGCGGTCTTGATTCTGGGCACGGTCGCAGTAAGCGGCACCCTGGCGCAGGAAGCAACCATCACGCCTAACTACAAAGATGCCGACATACGACAGGTGATCGAAGCAGTCGGCGAAATTACCGGCAAGAATTTCATCTTGGACCCGCGCGTCAAGGCGCAGGTAACCATGCTGTCTTCTGCACCGATGACACCCGATGCATTTTATGAGGCGTTCCTTTCGATCCTTCAGGTCTATGGTTTTGTCGCTGTGCCATCAGGTAATCTGATCAAGATTCTGCCAGATGCCAACGCTCGACAATTGCCGGGCAGCGAGCAATTCGGATCGGAAAATCTGCGGGCGGACGATATCGTCACCCAGGTCATTACCGTCAATAATATCGCAGCCGCACAATTGGTGCCAATTCTCAGGCCACTGATACCTCAATACGGCCACCTTGCTGCCCACCCCGCCTCCAACATGCTGATTATCTCGGACCGCGCTGCAAACGTGGCTAGGATGCTGCGGATTATTCGCCGCATTGACCGGGCCGGTGATGACGACTTCGACGTGATCCGACTCGAGCACGCTTCAGCCGCAGAGATCGTGCGCATTGTAAATTCTCTCAATCAGCCTGGAGCGGCGCAGGCCGGCGGTACCGCGACGACCGTGGTTGCGGATGACCGCACCAATAGCGTGTTGATCGCCGGAGATAAGAACAAACGGTTGCGCATTCGCGCGCTGATTACTCACCTCGATACGCCGCTGGAACAAGGGGGTGATACACGGGTACGCTATTTGCGTTATGCCGACGCGGAAGAACTCGCAACCAAACTGCAGACTCAATACCAGCAGCAAGCCAGCGAACAGGGGGGGCCCGCTGAATCCGGCGATATTACGATCTGGGCAGATCAACCCACCAACGCCCTGATTGTCACTGCGCCACCAAAAGTGATGCGTTCGATGATGCTCGTCGTCGATAAATTAGATATCCGCAGACTGCAGGTGCTCCTGGAAGCCATCATCGTCGAGGTCTCGGCCGAACACGCCGCAAATCTCGGTGTGACGTGGGCGATCGGTGATGCGGATCTCCAAAATGCGGCCGGTGTGACCCAATTTGACGACACTACGGGCGTCGTTGGCCTGGCGGGCGCCATAATCGGCGCAGGCGACGGCGCACCGCAAATTTCATTGCAAAATGGCATCACGCTTGGCCTCGGACGCATATCAGATTCAGGTCTGAGTTTCGTCGCACTCATCGAAGCCCTTGAGTCCGATACCAACACCAATATTATGGGAACGCCGATCATAACCACGCTGGATAACGAAGAAGCCGAGATTCGCGTCGGCCAGGAGGTGCCCTTCGTGACCGGTTCTTTCACCAATACCGGTGCGGTGGCAGGCTCGGTGAACCCGTTTCAAACAGTCGAGCGTGAGCAGGTTGGCCTGACATTGAAGATCACGCCACAAATCAATGAAGGCAATGCCGTGCGACTGCAGATCTCGCAGGAAGTCTCCTCAGTTTCTGAAAGCACCCAGGCTGTCGATCTGATCACCAATAATCGCACTATCACGACGAGCGTCATCGTCGACGATCGCGGCATCCTGGTGCTGGGCGGCCTGATTCAGGAAGAGCTGCGGGAGAAAGAGCAGAGAGTGCCATTGCTCGGCAGTATTCCACTCATCGGTGCCCTGTTCCGCTCCACCAGCGTGCAGAAAGTGAAAACCAACCTGATGTTTTTTATCCGGCCGACAATTCTCCGTGATGGAACCCAGGCCGCCTTTGAGACAGGTGCAAAATACAACTATATTCGCGACCTGCAACTGCGCGATGAGCCCGACCTGGTTCTGCCGGCCTGGCAAGAACAACGATCAACGCCGTTTGCGATGCCAGATCTAATGCCGCAGGAAGGGTCGGTCATTGATTTACGCGAGCAGGATTCCGACGATTCTACGGAGGAATGATCTATGGCAACCACCTGGCCGCCCGATGATCCATCAATTGACGATGCTGCGATTGAACCGCCGCCACCGCAATCGAGTGCCAATGAGCGCCTGTTGCCATTTTCATTTGCGAAACGTCACGGCATACTGGTGTACGACTATCAGGATCAGCACGCCCTGACGATCGTCCGCAATGATGCCAGCCCTCTGAGCCTGTCCGAAGCCCGCAGATTCGTTCAGTGTCCGTTGCGACCGGAAATCGTAAGCCCTGAAGATTTTGATCGCCGACTGCAGCAGACTTACGAGCGTGAGTCGAATTCCGCTATGCAAATGGTGGAGGGATTTGCTGAAGGTGATGACTTATTTCGTGCAGCGCAGGAACTTCCCGAACCCTCGGATTTGTTGGAAAGCGATGATGACGCACCGATCATTCGCCTGATCAACGCGGTTTTGACGGCTGCCGTAAAAGAAAACGCGTCCGACGTGCATATTGAGCCATTCGAGAATCGGCTCGTGGTCAGATTTCGGGTTGACGGCATTTTACGCGAAGTTCTCCAGTCACGGCGGGCTGTTGCTCCGCTCGTCGTATCCCGCATCAAGGTTATGGCAAAACTCGATATCGCCGAGAAACGCCTGCCCCAGGACGGGCGTATCTCGCTACGAATCGCTGGGCGAGCCGTTGACGTGCGAGTATCGACAATGCCCTCCGGGCATGGTGAGCGAGTGGTGCTGCGTTTACTGGATAAACACGCCGGACGTCTGGACCTCGGCGACCTGGGTATGGAACCGAGCGACACTGAGGTGATCGACAACCTGATACACCGACCGCATGGAATCATACTGGTCACTGGCCCAACCGGTTCCGGGAAAACCACCACGCTCTACGCGGCGCTGGAGAGAATTAACGACAATACCCGGAATATCATGACCGTGGAGGATCCGATCGAGTATTACATCGACGGAATCGGGCAATCCCAGGTCAACACGAAGGTTGAGATGACCTTCGCCAGAGGCCTGCGGGCGATATTGCGACAGGATCCTGATGTGGTCATGGTGGGCGAGATTCGTGACCTGGAAACCGCGGAGATTGCCGTGCAGGCAAGTCTGACGGGCCACCTGGTGTTGTCCACCCTGCACACCAACACGGCCGTTGGCGCCGTTACCCGACTACGGGACATGGGTATCGAACCTTTTCTATTGTCCTCCAGCCTGGTCGGCGTTGTCGCCCAAAGACTGGTTCGGTTGCTGGATCCCGACAATAAAGAAGCCCACACAGCGAATGAATACGAATGTCGCGAGCTCGGCGTAGATCTTGCCAATCCACCTACCATCTACCGCCCGTTGGAGAATGCGCCGATGGGTGAGGGATATAAAGGCCGTAGCGGGATTTATGAGATCGTAAGTATTGACGATGAATTTCGCACTATGATTCATGATGGCGCCGGTGAACATGAATTAGAGCGCTATGCACGAAATCGCAGCCGCAGCATTCGCCAGGACGGACTGAGAAAGGTACTGACGGGAGAGACAACTCTCGAAGAGGTTTTGCGCGTGACCAGATCGGATTGATGGACACCGGCTGATGGGCGCTTTCGAATACACTGCCGTTGACCCGCGCGGCAAAGAACACAAAGGGGTAATTGAAGGGGACACTCCGCGTCGAGTTCGTCAATTACTCAGGGAACGTGATCTCCTGCCGTTATCCGTAACGGAAATTGCCGAGAAAGAATCCGCCCGCCAGCAATCTTTTACCATTCGCCGAACACTGTCTGCTAACGATCTGGCCCTGATTACCCGTCAGATAGCAACGCTGGTTCACTCCGGCCTGCCGGTCGAAGAAGCGCTGGCAGCAGTCGGCGAACAGGCTGACGTGCCCCGAGTTAAAAGCATCATTCTCGGCGTTCGGGCGAAAGTCATGGAAGGACACGCGCTCGCCGATGGACTCGCCGAATTTCCCAAGGCGTTTCCGGAACTCTATCGAGCGACGGTCTCGGCAGGCGAACAATCCGGTCACCTGGATCAGGTATTGGAGCGCCTTGCTGATTACACGGAAAGCCGCCAGGAACTCCAACAGACGGTGCTTAAGGCGATGATATATCCAATCGTGCTGTGCGTTTTAGCTATCCTCATCGTCAGCGGACTGCTGGTTTACGTGGTACCGAAGGTCACTGCCGTATTCGCGAATCAGGGTCAGGAACTACCGGGACTGACAGTCGCGGTCATCGCGGTTAGCGACTTCGTAAGCGATTACGGTTTATATTGCGTCGGCCTGATCGCCGTTATTGCATGGGGTGCAAACCGGGTTCTGAAAAAACCGGCAGCCAGGCGAAAGTACGATGCGCTGCTGCTTAGAATCCCGTTAGTCGGTCGACTTATTCGTGGTTTCAATACGGCTCGATTTACAAGCACCTTCAGCATTCTTACCGGCAGTGGCGTTCCTGTATTGGAATCGCTCAATATTTCCGGTCAGGTCATCACAAATTTGCCGATGCGCGACGCCGTCGCTGAGGCCGCCAGCCGCATTCGCGAGGGTGCCGCCATCGGCAAATCCCTGCAAACCGGCGGATATTTCCCGCCGATGTGCATACACCTGATCTCAAGCGGCGAGGCAAGCGGCCAATTGGAAGCTATGCTCGGTCGTGCTGCATCCAATCAGGAACGTGAATTAAATGGCCTGATTGCGATCCTGCTGGGTCTGCTCGAACCAGGCATGATCGTTGCCATGGGCATCGTCGTCATGATTATTGTTCTCGCCATCCTGATGCCCATCTTTGAGCTGAACCAGCTCGTCGGCTAGCGATTGTCGCCAGACCTGAACCGCCACCCCGGGCGGCGTGGTTCCGCATTTCCAGATACCGAAGGCTCCGCCATATCCGGCCAAATTGAGCACTGGGTCACGATTTCTAAAATCAATGATTGCCAATCAAAAACAATGGATTTATATACTCTCGAGAAGATGTCATTTGGACATAAGTCCTCGAAGTCATTAGGAAGGAGGTCTTCGATGAGCGTAGTAAATAGCTATCTTGATGAGATCGGTGAGATTGATGAAGTCGGTCAGGTCGGCGAGGTCGATGAACTCGATGAGGACGAACAGGACGGCAAAGACCATCTGGCAACCAGCAACGTTGGCGAGACTTCCGTCGAAATCAATGTTGAGGATTTAATCGCGGAAATTGAGGCGGATTGCCCACCTCGTCCAAAGCGCGCAGATATACCGGCCCGTAAGCGACTTGAGGAATTGCTCGAGGAAAGACGCGCTGCGCGGGAACTCGGCGAAGACGATGATTTGATTTAGCGGACTAAACAGTCCGTACAGTCTCTCAGCTAACGAAAATTGCGGCTTTTCATAGTCAATTCACCGAGCAGTGAACTATAGTCTTCAAGCCGCGTTACCACGATGTGCAGCACATCGCCCTCCCTTTGTATCTTTCCCGATACTTTCAGCAACACCGAGTCCAACAAAACACGCCGCTGACGCATCGCCACGGTATCCCATACAATAAGATTGATGTGTCCCGTCTCATCCTCCAGCGTCACAAAAAACACACCTTTAGCGCTGCCCGGACGTTGCCGCGTAACTACAAGACCGGCAGTCTGAATAAATTCACCATGTGGATATTCCCATATCTCCACCGCGTTGAGAATTCCGCCAGAACTTAAACGCCCACGAAGTAATTCCATGGGATGTTTTCGCAAGGTCAGTCCGGTGCTGTTGTAATCCGCGGCGACTTCCTGCCCTTCGGTGGGACTCTTCAATAACGGAAGCCCCTCTGCCATTTTAACTGTCGGCAATAACGGCAAAGGAGATTCTATTCCGGCGACATCCCAACGTGCCCGGTACCGATGCCCGGCAATCTGCTTTAATGCATCGGCAGCAGCCAACGCAGCGCAATCTTTTTTACCCAGGCCGGCCCTTGAGAAAAGATCCGGAACGTCGATGAAAGACTGCTTCTGCCGAGCTTCCGTTAGCCGCCTGCCTCCCGCCTCGGACAAACCCTTGACCAATCGCAAGCCCAATCTCAAGGCCGGCGCGGAGCCTGAATCGGCGTCATCAGCACGTTCCAGAGTGCAATCCAAATCACTGTGATTCACATCGATGGGCCGAATTTCGACTCCATGCCGATGAGCGCATTGAATCAGTTGAGAGGGCGCATAAAAACCCATGGGCTGACTATTCAAGAGCGCACATGTGAAAGCAGCAGGTTCATGGCATTTCAACCATGCCGACACATAAACCAGAAGCGCGAAGCTTGCCGAATGCGACTCAGGAAAGCCGTATTCACCAAAGCCACGAATCTGGTTAAAAATCTGTCGTGCAAACTCCGACGTATAACCCCGGGCGCTCATTCCCGATATCAACCGATCCTCAAAGGGACCCAGACCGCCTCTGCGTTTCCACGCAGCCATGGCCCGGCGCAGTTGATCCGCCTCCCCCGGCGTAAAACCGGCCGCCACAACAGCCAACTGCATGACTTGTTCCTGAAAAATGGGCACGCCAAGAGTTCGCTCCAGTACCCGCCGAACCTCCTGGCTCGGGTAAGTCACTTGCTCTTCCCCACTGCGGCGCCTGAGATATGGGTGCACCATGCCACCCTGAATCGGCCCTGGACGAATGATGGCGACTTCGACAACCAGATCGTAATAACAACGAGGTTGCAGTCGGGGCAACATCGCCATTTGTGCCCGGGATTCGATCTGAAACACGCCTATCGTATCGGCTTGGCAAATCATCTCGTAAACCTCAGGATCTTCCGCCGGGACTGTAGCGATGCTGAGGCGTCTGCCGCGCAAGGCCTCGATCAAATCGAAACTACGCCTGATAGCCGTGAGCATGCCCAAACCGAGGATATCGACTTTCAGTAAACCCAGATCATCCAGGTCGTTTTTATCCCACTGGATGACCGTGCGGTCTTCCATCGCGGCATTCTCCACTGGCACCAATTGACAGAGGGAGCCTTCGGCGATCACAAATCCACCGACATGTTGCGAAAGGTGGCGTGGGAAACCGATCAGTTCATCGACCAAAACCATAAGCCGATGAATCGACGGATTATCAGGATCAAGACCGGATTCAAGGATACGCTCCCGGTGAACCTGCTTGCCGTCCCACCACTGCATGGAACGAGCCATGCGGCCAACCGAAAGCTCTGCCAACCCTAATGCCTTGCCGACATCCCGGATCGCGCTGCGCGGGCAATAGCTGATGACCGTTGCCGTTAATGCTGCCCGCTGCCGGCCGTACTTTCGATAGATATACTGAATAACTTCTTCACGTCGCTCGTGCTCGAAATCGACGTCGATGTCCGGCGGCTCATTACGTTCTTTGGAAATAAAACGTTCGACGAGCATGGACATACGCGCCGGATCTACTTCAGTAATACCCAGACAAAAACAAACCGCCGAGTTGGCTGCCGACCCCCGCCCCTGACAGAGAATGCCACGACCACGAGCGAACCGAACGATGTCATGTACCGTCAGGAAATACGGCTCATAGCGCAGCTCGGTGATCAACTCCAGTTCATGATCGATAATCTGACGTACATTAGCCGCTATGCCTTCCGGCCATCGCTGCCGTATGCCAATTTCTGTCAGGTAGCGCAGATAAGTCGCAGGGGTATAGCCGGACGGTACAAGTTCTCGCGGGTATTCATAACGCAATTCATCCAGTGAGAAATCTATGCGCTCGGCAATGTCTACCGAAGCCTGCAACAAGGCTGCCGGATAAATCTCGCCAAGCGTACGACGGTCACGCAGATGCCTTTCCCCATTCGGATGCAATCGGTAACCGCATTGATCCACCTGAGTCTTCAGCCTGATTGCAGTGACGATATCTTGCAAAGCCCGTCGACCACGCACATGCATATGTACATCACCGGTAGCTACCATGGGCAGCCCGGTAGCAGCACTGACCCGGGTTAAGCTCGCTAACCGGCCCCGATCTTCACCATCCGCCAGCAGCTCTACCGCCATCCAGCTCTTTGCCGGAAAACACGCGGACAACCAACCGGCATTGGCAGCACACAGGTCTTCATCTGCACTGGAACCGGGGATCCATATCGCCAGGCAGTCATCCAGATTTGCCGCAAAATCCGATCGTGCCAGGTGATATTCACCCTTCTTTGCAGCGCGCCTGCCGCGGGTGATCAACTCACAAAGCTGGCCATAACCACGTCGATTTATTGCCAGCAGAACAAGCTGCAAACCATCTGCCAGGCGAAACTCGCTGCCCACGATGAACCGGATATCGAGATCCCGTACGGCAACATGCGCGCGCACGATTCCGGCCACGGAGCATTCATCGGTGAGCGCAAGCGCAAAATATCCTAACTCTGCGGCGCGCCTGATAAGTTCTTCAGGGTCGGATGCACCCCGCAAGAATGTAAACGCACTGATGCAATGAAGTTCAGCGTAGGCACGCATCGCGTGTTATCAACCAAACAGCCCATGCAAATACCAGCGAGCCTTGCGGCAATCCTGAAAAACCCACAGTCGCATACCATGATGGTTCCAGGCACGGTAATAATCACGCCGGATATCCCGGCCATCCCACCAACCGGTTTCGATGCGCTCGGGGTTATCTTCCAGATGCAGCTCACCCTGAAAGACAGGACGACCGGCCACCATTGGAAGCGCCCGCGGTTCCGCGAGCATCCACAAGGGACGGCAACCGACTCTGGCATAGGCAGACTCGCCGGACATCATCCCGCTGACGGCCCTCGAATCCTCATCGCAGAGCCTCACCGCTTTCCATGCCGATTCAGGACGGTGTTCAGGAACTGATCGAATACCATACACGGCCTGGCTACCCAGGCGAGCCTGCAATTGCTCGAGAAGCTCTACAACCCCTGCACCATGCGCTGTACTGCAATCAAACAGATCTTGTCTCGACGCCGTGCGGATAGTCACCGGATCAGTTTGCAGCGCCATTGCGATGACTGGTGCAGAAAAGCGGCTATCAATAAAGCGAATCCGCGCCAGGTCCAGCAAATAATTTGTGTTTATGACCGGCTGCAACAAGCCAATACGCAACAATGTGGATGGCTTATCGTCGTGATGAAAATGTATCCACAGCACCTGAACAGCACTCTGATTCGCCTGCAAAAAAATCTTCAAGCTACTCAGCAAACGTTCCAATGACTCAAGTAACAACTGACAATTTGACGTCTCTGCCGGCAGTTCCAGCTCCGCATGAAAACGCCTGGGCGGCCGATAAAATTCGCGTGACTCCGGCTGCATGCCGAAACCCTGATCCAGCTCGCGGAGTTTTTCCGGACCGATCCTGCGCGCCAATCCATCCCTGGGCAGGCGAATACACTCGCCCAGCGTGCCGACTCCCATCTCCCTGAGCAGCCTCTGGATGTTTTCCGGCCAGCGCAGACAAGCGACCGATAAAGCAGCCAATCGGCCCCTGCTATATTGTGGAACTGTCAGGTCACCATGCTCAGCAATTCGCGCAAGCCAGATAGAGGCCAGTGCTGTCGGCGCACAGCCAACTGTGACTCGATACCCCCAACGATCAAGATCGCTGCGCAGCAATTCCCACAACTTCGGCAAACCACCAAAAAATTTTAAGCTGGCGTAAACATCGAGCAGTAACACGTTAGACGAATCGATGCTGACCGCCGGCGTAAAACGAGTCGCCCAGGTGGCCAACCGCCGCAAAACCCGCACCTCCAGACGAATATCCCGGTGTGCTATCGCAAGCTCCGGAACCATGGCCAGAGCAGCTTTGACGGACAGTCCCGGGCGGATGCCAAGGCGCTCGGCAGCCTGATTACAAACGAGTATGCGCGCCTGATGCTTCTGCTCTACCAGAATCGCTTCAGGTTTTGTATTAGAAATAGAGATAGATTCAATTGGTAAATATTTGAAATATAAAGATATCCATAAATGGTTACGTGAATTGCCAACGAAGATATCTCGGTCTCTACCGGCATATGGCGCCAACTCCGGAGCCATTGCCTGGCCATCGAAACGCGCATTACCGACAACTGACAGTGGCCATAAAGGTTGCTGCTTACCCTTGCCCATCGATCAAAAACCGGCACCGAACCGGGATTTTTGTTCGCCGCCGCGTTCCCCGAATGACTGCGCGGGAAATTGCAGCCGGCCCCCAATTCTGACTACGATTTTTTGTGGCCGGCCATTACAATTCTTGAAAATATCCATACTGATCCCGGATGCACCTGCAGCCAGAAGATGGGCTCTCAGGGCCGCCGGCGATCTCTGTTTTTTAAAGCGCGCCGGTTTGAAAAGCACGGCCCAACAGGCGCCCTTTTCCACCGCCAGTTGCAATCGACGCAATGCGCGCTCATCAGAGTTTTTCGACCAGGCCAGTACCGCTGCGCAAGTGCCCGACCGCAAGGCTTGTTCCATTGTCCATAAAACATCGTTTTGCCGGTGACAATGCGCCACGATCAACCGGGAAATATTAACCCCTTCACGCACCAGGGCCGGGGCATACGGCACATAGGGCGGCGCCACCAGCATGATCCGTTTCTCTGTCCCAAGACGAGGATTAACTCCGGGGTCAACCGGGTGGTTACTAAGCGCTATGAGTGCGGGCAGCAATAATTGCAACTCCCCTATCCCACAAAGATCGACGAGCAACTCAGTCAATATCCCTATGGGCCAGCCTCCGGGTAAGGCCTGATCCAGATCAGGAAAGCCTGTCGCTACAGTCTGATAGCGGCCTCCACCCTGCCCTGCTTTGCGGATTTGCGGCTCTTGTAATAATTGATGCAGCCGATGTCTTTTCGACATTCTTCTTCTCGATCAAGGTTAACCGTCTTAACTCATCAGCTTTCCCAATAAGTCAATAAACGTGGCAGTACCTTATTCAGTGAACCGGCATACCGTTGCGCACCAGACCAACCACGATGCCCTCTATGACCATGGTCTCTTTCTTCAAGTCCACCTTGATTGGCGAGAAACTGTCATTTTCCGGTAACAACCAAACCACCTGGCCTTCCTGACGATAGCGTTTTACTGTGACCTCATCTTCCAGGCGGGCAACGATAATCTGGCCACTACGCACTTCCGCAGTACGGTGAACAGCGACCAGATCGCCATCCAGGATACCGGCATTCTTCATGCTCATGCCTTGCACTCGCAGCAGGAAATGAGGCCGCAGACTGAATATGGCGGTATCGATGCGGTAATGATCCTCTATATGCTCCTCAGCCAGGATCGGATTACCTGCGGCAACCCTGCCTATCAACGGCAGACCCAATTGGTCCCTGAGGAAATCTTTGAGCTGGATTCCCCGGGAGGTACCTGGAATCAGCTCGATCACACCCTTGCGCTCCAATGCCCGCAAATGTTCTTCTGCCGCATTGACTGAGCGGAAACCCAGTTCACGGGCAATCTCCGCACGGGTAGGCGGCATACCCATTGCATCTATAAATTGCTGTATAAAAAGAAGAATCTCGGATTGACGCGGGGTTAGCTTGTCCATCATTATGACCTGTATAAATATACAATACTGTAACTATATACAGTATTTTTTTCAATCACAAGCCCGGCACCGGCAATCTCGCGCTTGTTTATTTTCCCTTGCCAAAGTCGGTATCACCCCTAGGTATAAATCCCCTTTGCGATTTAACAATGTTTCCGTCATCATGGCGCCGTTTAAGGGGCCAACCATAAGGTCAATCCTGCAAATGGGCGGTACTTAATTTTTGTTGTTTTAGTTGAGGACTTGTAATGAGCATGAAATTTCAGACTGCGATCAAAGCGAGTGCGATTGCTCTCGTAATACTAATGAGCACAGGCTGTGCGGCCGAACTGCAGAATCAGATCGACGCACTGAACGCTAAAGTGGATAGCCTGTCTTCAGACGTTGCCCGAGCACAATCAGCTGCTGACGCTGCAAACGCGGGCTCATCAGAAGCTCGACAAATGGCTTCAGGCGCGCAAAGTACAGCGAACCAGGCACTCAATGCGGCTAATCAGAGCCAGGCCTGCTGCGATGCTACTAATGAAAAGATTGACCGAATGTTCCAGCGTGGTATGTCCAAGTAAGAAAACACATTCGTCTTTCAGGGCCGCAGCGCATGCTGCGGCTTTTTTTTGCTTATTTAATGCCACTAATCTGGTAGCGCCGCGCTGCCACCAAAAAAATCGTCTCAGAATTTCGCTCTGAACAGAGTCGCGGGTTTGGTCGTGTCGCCGGGCAGGCTATTGCGATCGATGTCATTATGCATGTCGCGATCCGCTTTAGGGTCGAAACCCCAGACCATGCGCGACTCCCGACTGCTCTGGTAGGTTAGGTTCGAATTGCGCCAGTCTTCTTCTTCCTCGAGACGCATGCGCTGCACTTCATCCATCATCTGCTGCCGCAACATTTCCTCGTACAGCGGATCGACTTTAACCTGGTCGCCTGGCCGCGTGCCGTAGACGATCAGTTCTTCGACGACTTCACCGGATTCGTCATCGGGCGCATTCTGCTCTACCTGCGCGGCGACCGGCGCCGCCAGCAGGGTGACAAACAGCGCGCCCGTTATCAGTGGAGATGTGCAGCAATTTGGCATCAGCGAGCGGCGTCCTTCGTCCAGTCAAGCGTGGTGAACCAGTAATCGCGCGTCGTCGACAACCACTTGTCCGACTGCCGTGCCGTGACCCAGGCATTGAGAAAATTCAGCATTTGCTGCTCGCCTTTGTTGACGGCAAGAGCTTCACTGTTGCCGATCAACGGCTCGGCGATCGGTAGATCGACGACATCGGCGTGCTTAAGGGTCAGAAATTGCACCTCCGGCATGCTGGCGAGATAGGCATGCGCACGCCCTTCGAGAATTTCAGTTTCCGCCTCGTCTCGAGTAGCGAACACCTTGAGATCGGCGCTCGCGAACATCGTCTTCGCCACGCTGGACGCGAACGTATCCTTGACTGTGGTAATAACGATATCCGGTGCATCGAGTTGCTGAAGCGATTCGATGTCACCGGTCATGCGGGTGTTCGTGGCCAGACCGACACCGGACTCTGCCAGGGGTCGACTGAAGTTCACCTGCAATGCCCGGGCCGGCGTAATCGCCATGCCACCCGCGATGATGTCGATCTCGCCTTTTTGCAGCGCGGGAATGATGTCCTCCCAGACATACACCTTGAATTCAGGTTTAACGCCCATGTCGCTAGCAACTTTGTTGGCAACATCGATTTCGAAGCCGATCAGCTGGCCCTCTTCGTTCTTGATCGTCCACGGCACAAATTCCGCGACGCCGACGCGGATCGTGCCGCGCTCGAGAATCTCGTCGAGCACATCGGCGCTGACTGACGTGCAGAAAAACAAAACGAATATCAGCATAAAGTGACGTAACAATTTCGATCCAGCCATGATTGAACTCTCAATATTTCGGGGGTTGCTGTGCGGATTCTCCGGGAGCGCGGCGATCATGTCCAGAAAGCCCGCGGTCAGCGTTAAGGAATGTGTAGACCAACTTCTCGGTAGTACTTCAAAGCACCGGGATGAATTGGAGCCGTCAAGCCTTCCAGGAACTTATCGTCCAGTAATGCATTAAACCCAGCATTGAGATCAGTCAATGATTCGAGATTCTCGAAGACGGCTTTTGTAAGGGCGTATACGACGTCCTCCGATACCTTCGCCGACGTGAGCAGCGTTGCATTGACCCCAATCGTCTCTATGTCGACTTCGTTGTAAGCCATTGGATAGAGTTCCGATGAAATCAACGTTCTGGAAAAATAGGGAGTTGCGGAAATTATATCGTCGATGTTTGCGAGCGGGATTATGCGAGCTCCACGGACAGAGAACGTGGCAAACTTTATTTCCTTGTTCGGATGACCGACCGTAAAGAAAAACGCGTCCAGTTCGCCCCGCATGAACTTAGCCAATCTGTCATCCAGACTTTCTTCGCGCGCTTGAATGTCGTTCTTCCAATCGATTCCTGCAGCACGAAGAGCGTCAATGGCATTTCGTCGCGTGCCTGAGCCAGGTGAACCGATATCGACGAGTTTCCCTTTCAGATCATTGATCGATCGAATGTCGGAATCTCCGCCAGCTACAAGGGTTACAGACTCGACATACATGCTGAAGACGGCGCGCAAGCTCTCCTGCGGTCCCTTATCCCTCCATTCACCTAAGCCCTTTACGGCTTGATATTGATGGTCCCCTTGCGCGATACCGAATTGAGTATCACCGGCGGCAATTGCGTTGATATTGGATACTGAACCTGAGCTTATTTCGGTTTCCAGTTGAAACCCATTAATCGCTCGATTCTCGTTTACGATTCTCGCAAGCGCAAGTCCGACGCCCCGGTAGCTCCCCGCCACGCCGCCCGTACCAATGCTAAACGACGGAATTTCTTCCTTTGAGCATGAGGCAAACAAAAGCGCCAGTGACACGACTTGGCAGAAGAGTAATCCTTGTTTTGCGTGACTTACAGTTCTCATCTAATAAGTATCCTTGACACTTCATCCTGGAGGCGAAACCTCGAAGCCGTCGACTTGATACCCACTCGATCAACGTAACTTCGACGGATAGAAGTATAACCGCTACAATTGAGGCGCACCTCCAATGAACTGAAGCAAAAGAAACTGTCCGCTTTGGATCGCCAGCGAAAGCCCGGCACCTGAGTAGCCTGGCAACGACTTTACTCGGAACTAGCCGTTCAAATCAGGGTTTACGATTTCTCAGATTGAACCCGCACGCATCAAACATTCACTCAAACGACTAGAAAAACAATGTCGTGACAGACAGGAGCCGGCATCCTAGCTTGCGGAGAGGTATTCTAGTGCCTGTACCAGCGCCGGTCTCGTTTCGCCCGACAAGTCGGACTGGGTAATCAGCGCCTCATAATAAAAATTGGCTTTCACCCTGTCGCCCATTCGATCCGCTGCGACTCCGGCACCAAAAAGCGCGTTGAAGCGATTCGGCGCCGCTCGAAGCACTGCCTCGTACTCTTCGAAGGCCCTGGCAGCGTCGTCTTGCTCCAGGAGCATGTCGGCGAGTAGCTCGCGTGCGGGGAGAACCTCGCCGGGGGTGATGGGAAGCTTGTCAACCGAGTCTTCCAGGTCGGCCGCGGATCGCATGAGAGTCAGTGCATCTTTCGCCCGGCCCTCCGCGTGAGCGATCCAGGCATCGGCTGCATTGGTCTGAACTTCGAGTTGGGCGTGCCAATAAGCGCTGGCATCGGCAGGCAAAGCCTGGCGAAGTTTTCGCAGCATCTTCAATTCCGTCTTCGCTTGCTCTGGGTCTCCCATTCGCGCCGCACCCAGCGCACGCGTAAAATAGGTGATCGCCTGTGCCGCGGGGTAGCGCTCCCAAGGGAACCATTCGGGCAGTTCGGTCAGAACCGCGGCGTCGCGCCAGGCATGTCGTTCGAGTACGAAACGGGCGGGATTTGATGCAAACGGGTAGGCGGCCTTGATACCTACGGGCTGAACCGCCTCGATCGTCTGGGTGTCCTCGAGAATCTCCCTGGCCTTCGTATCCTCCGCACCCTGGAGATAGGCATACATTAAATACGAGACGGCGTGGATCTCCTCATCCCAGCGCCCCGTTATGTCGTGAGCCTGTGCGAAAGCCTTTCCTGCCGCCGCAGCATTGAGATTCGTCGCGATTGATTCCTGCCACAAGCCGCGGCGCGTAAAGATGTGCGATGGCATGTGGTTCGCGTGAGCCGACGCCGGAGCAATCTCAGCATATCGCCGCGCGGCCTGTAAAGCCTTGTCAGCCAGTTCCGGATAATCGTAACTATGAATGATGTAGTGCGTGATGCCGGGATGCTCCGGGTCGTTGTCGAGCAACGCTTCCAGTAACGCTCCAGCCTTGAGTTGGTTCTCGAACGTTTTGTCTGTCGGACTCGCCGTTGCCAGGAGCGCCAGCGCATAAAAAATGGTTGCTTCCCGATCCTCTGGATGGCTCGAGTGCAGCTTCCCCATGGCCTTTTGGTAAGCCAGAGCCCGCCTGCGGTGATCGTGTTCATCGACATGCGAATAGAAGGCCCTGATGGCTTCGATGTAACCCCTTTCTCGGTCAGATTTCGGAGTGAGTGCCTGTGCGCGCCGCACGTATTCGGCACCTTTCGCGAAGTCGGCCTGGCTCGGTGGAGTTACCCACAGTTGGTGCCATAAGCTCTGTGCCATGCCCCAATAGGCCATGCTACAAGATGGATCGCGGTCCAGAACTTCACCAAAAGTAGCCCCGGCACGTTCATATTCAAATGAATGCAGCCAGGCGACCGCCTCGTTGAACGTTGCCTGTGCCTGCCGATTGCACGACACCTCGAACTCGACGTGACCCAGTAGCCCTTCATCGGCTGCAGATTGGACGGGTACGATGACTACCAGTGAACAACAAAGGCACAGCGCTGCGATGAGTGACCCTCCCCTGGCGACCGTTCCACCTGCTGTAATCGACGATCTCAACCGCACTCCGATGCCGCCTGAAAATTCACGTAATGCACCCAGTTCCATCAACGTCATGAGTCCCCTCCAACAGTGACCAGGTGAGAGACTAACTCAAAATAGATAATTATCGAACGGCCACAATGGGTTGACGGCAGCCAAGGCAGGTTCTTTAAGGTTTCGGTTTCAAGTCCTCAGACGCGCCTGCCGTGCCAGGCGGAGAAAATTTTGCTTTAAAGTTAAAGGCGCGCATCCCGGGACCCAATCTACGCAGCAGCGCCAGCTTGGCCATACCTTCGTCCACGGTCGGAATATGACCAGCCGGCACCCACCATAAGACCTGATATTCACCGTCCGGTCGACTGAACCACTTGCGTCGATCGGTGAACACGGCCCGATGCGCTGATTTGTACGCGAACTCAAAAAGTGCATCCACGCTACGCCATACCGACATGTTTACAATCAGCAACGGATCATCGTCTACCCTGATGTCGGTTGCGTTACCACTCGCGCTCTGAAGACGCCACAAGAATCCGGGGCTGCGTTCGGCTAATGCATTGATGTCGTCCAGTTGCTCAACGAATCGACTCATGCGCTGATCGTCGAGCGGATACAATGCCGTCGCGACGTTCATCTGAGCGATATTCCACTCGTTAACCATAACAATGTTTCGTATCGCAGATACGAAAGAGCCCGACTAATCCAGCGCTACTGAAACCGTTTCCGGTTCATCCACTGCGTGTTTTCGTCGGCCAACCTTGACGGGGATACCCGACTGGTTTCGAAAAACCTCGTTCACGAGTTCCCAGTCTACTTCGGCCGGCTGATCCTGCGTCACTTTGACATACGCTTCGGTAATCTCCGTGAGCGATCGCTCCAATGTTTCATCACTATCTGCTAACGACGGATGTACTTCGAGAAATAAATCGTTACCTGACCAGCCGAGTTTTGACGGTTGGTTAACAATTTGCACCGGAGTACTTAACGGGATTTTTGGGAACAACCACTCGATGTCCTCCGGGAACATCCGAATACAACCATGCGTAACCTGCATTCCGACCCCGTCCGGTTTATTGGTACCGTGAATCAGATAGCCTGGAATACTGAGTCGTAATGCATAATCACCCAGCGGGTTGTCCGGCCCCGGTGGCACGGCGCTTCCCAGCACCCGACCGTCGGCCGCCCACTCTTCCCTGATCGATGCAGGTGGATACCAGGTTGGTTTGTGGACTTTATTTATAATCGATGACCTGCCGAGCGGCGTTTGCCAATCCATGCGACCGATACTTATTGGAAACGTGGCAACCGTCGTCTCGTCGTTCTTGCTGACGAAATAGTACATACGGTACTCGGCTATATTGATGACCAACCCCTTACGGCGTGCTTGCGGCAACACGAATTGCGTCGGCAGATTCACCACGGTGCCCTCACCGGGCACCCATGCGTCAACTGTCGGGTTAGCACGAGTAATTTCCTCATAGCCCAGCCGGTAACGTCTGGCTATATCGAACAGGGTTTCCTCGTAGATCGACTGAATCGACGCCACTTCGCCAAAAACGCTATCCACGTCGGGCAAAATATATTCCTTCGCCGCAACCGGCCGGATCAGCAATGCAGACAAGATAAACGCCGTCAACGCGACCTTGTGCAATCCGCTGAACCGCGGTGCGAAATATATTCGTGACGGTGTTTCAGTCGATACTGCCATGTCATTCATCCCGTAATCCCGAGGACCGGGATAATCCAAGCATACGTCAGAACGGTAAGCACCACTATCCCTACCACGTTCAAGCGAATTCCCGCGCGACTCATCTGCGGTATGGTTACCAGGCCAGACCCGAATACGATAGCATTCGGCGGGGTCGCTACCGGCAACATGAAAGCGCAACTGGCTGCAATCCCAGCCGGGATGATCAGCAGATAAGGATCCACTCCAAGACCAACGGCTACCGCATACAGAATCGGAATCAAGGTTGCGGTAGTGGCCGTATTGCTGGTCATCTCAGTCAGAAAAATCATCATGCCGGTAATGAACATCACTATGACCCAAGTCGGTAGTTGCGCAAGAATCAGGGCCAGGTTACCCAGGAATTCACTGAAACCCGTATGGTCCAGTGCTGCCGCCAGACTGAGTCCGCCACCGAACAGGATCAACAAGCCCCACGGCAATTTAACCGCCGTCTGCCAGTCTATCAAGAATTTACCTGCCGAAATGTCTACCGGGGTAACAAACAACAGCAGTGCCGCGATCACGGCGATGCCCGGATCGGTCAATCCGGCGAATGGTGCCACCCCTCCAAAATGAACGGCATTCAGCAGTGGACGAAAAATCCAGGCGGCGGCTGTCATAATAAATATGGCTAAAGTTAATTTCTCCGCGCGCTTCATTTTACCCAACTGGTTGTTGAGTTCCGCTAGAAGTTTATCTGCGCCGGGAATCCTGCGCGTGGCAACCGGGTAAATCCGTCGGCACAGCAGCCACCAAGCGAGAGGCAGGAATACTAAGACGAATGGAACACCTATAGACATCCACCGGACAAAGCTAATCTCGCGACCTGTCTGGTTCTGTATGAACGACACTAAAAAAGCATTAGGCGCGGTGCCGATGATCGTCCCTACCCCACCAATCGAAGCAGCATAGGCAACGCCCAGCAAAAGACAAACTGAAAGATTCCGCTCCGGGCGACTTGCATCGTCAGTGGCGCTTCTAGCTGTCACAGGAGCAGCGTCTGTTGGCTCAGGCCCGGAAACCATTCGGATAATACTCAGCGCAACCGGTAACAGCATGATAGTGGTCGCCGTGTTCGTGACCCACATACTGATAAAGGCAGAAAGACCCATAAAGGCACCCACAATGTGAGTTGGCCGCGTCCCGACCAGGCCCAACACCCGTATCGCGAATCGCCGGTGCAGCCCGCAACTTTCCAGCGCCATCGCCAGAATAAATCCGCCAAGAAACAGATAAATCAACTCATGGCCGTAGGACGCGGCCGTTGCTTTCATGCTTGCCGCGCCAATCAAAGGAAAAACCGCCAGAGGCAAAAGCGCAGTCGCATAGACGGAGATGGCTTCGGTAATCCACCAGACCGCCATCCACAGACCAACTGATGCAGCAGCCCTCGCAGCGGAGCTTAGCGATACCCAGTCACCCTGCTCGTTGAGATACTGTTCGGGAAGCCAGGCATATAACAAAACCGCGACAATTGGACCAACAACCAAACCGATCAATTTCGCCCGGGTTCTCATCGCAATTCAAAGTGCCGAGCTGATGCTACAATCGAATCAATGCCGAACCCCAGGTGACGGCGTCTCCCAAAGCCATCAACAACAACAAATCGCCACCGTTAATTCGACCGTCGCGAATTGCACGATCTAACGCCAACGGAATTGCGGCCGTCACCATGTCGCCGTGATCCTCAGGCGCCGTAATCACCTTTTGCATGGATATGCCTAATCCGCGAGCCGTGGCCTGAATCACAGTCAGGGCGGTCTGCTGGGGGATGATCCAGTTGATATCGTCAATATTAAGGTTATGCCTGGCCAGAGTTTCATCAACAACCGTCCGCAAGGATTCAACTGCCGACTTAAAGACGTCTGTGTCCGGCACCCCGAGCATATGATCTTCGACGTTATCCGCCTGATTCTGTGCGGCCACCTCCAGCAGCAATTTGTTATAACGCCGATCAGCGCCCAAGTGACTCGACACGATGCCGGGTTCACTCGCTGATTCAAGGACAACAGCGCCGGCTGCAGCGGCGTAATTGGCAGGCGTTTCCCGATCACTCGCCTCGGAACTACCTGGCAGCGTGTCTGCACCGATGACCAGGGCACACGTCGCCTGACCACTTGCGACAAAGCGATCGGCAATGCTGAGAGCATAGATAAAGCCCGTAGACCCCGCCTCCACACTGAATGCGGCACAGCCTCTCATGCCCATGCGTTCCTGCAAAAGACAGCCAACGTTCGGAAATACAACGTCGGGCGAGGTCGTGCCAATGACCAGGAAATCAATATCCGCGGGGGTCAGCCCAGCATCATCAAGAGCTTGTCGGGTAGCGCCCTCAGCCATACCGACCGTAGTCTGCTGGCCCACACCATCAGTCACGACGCTGTCAGACAACGATGTACCGGTAGCACGAATTCGGGAATAAATCGAAGTCATGCCGTTAATGAATTTGTTTTTCCATTAATGATCGTATCTGTTCCGGTACGTTTTTATCGACTTCGACCATTGCCGTGTGAATTGCCTGTTGAAATGCGACCACATCCGCACTCCCATGACTTTTGATGACGATCCCGTCCAAGCCGACCAAACTCGCTCCGTTGTAGCGACGTGGGTCTACACGTCGTGAAAGAGAACGTAATACCGGCCAGGCGATCAGCCCGGACAACCGCCCGTACAAACCCGACTGAAACTCCTCAAGGAGAAAATGACGAACCATTCTGGCCGTACCTTCCATGGTTTTCAAAGCGACGTTACCGCTGAACCCATCGCAGACAACCACATCGGCCTTTTGATCCGAAATTGCGTCGCCCTCGATAAATCCTACATAGTTTAATTCACTCGCCGACAAAAGAGCCGCGGCCTCGCGAATCGTATCGTTGCCTTTCATCGCCTCTTCACCAATATTCAACAGGCCAATCCGCGGTTCTTCGATATCTTCGATTCCTTTCACGACAACGGATCCCATAACGCCGAATTGAAAAAGTTGCTCGGCAGTACAGTTGGAATTTGCACCCAGATCCAACATGTGCACACGACCGTATTTCGTCGGTAAAACCGCCATGATCGCCGGGCGGTCGATTCCCGGTACTGTTTTCAAAACAAATCGACCCGTCGCCATCAATGCGCCGGTATTTCCGGCACTAATAGCCGCGTCCGCACTGCCATCTTTAACCAAATTTATGGCTACGCGCATTGAAGAATCTTTCTTTTTCCGCAAAGCATCCGCCGGTGTGTCGTCCATTTCGACAACCTCGCGTGCATCTTCGACACGTAGTCGCGACTTGGCTTTGCCCAGGCGGCCAAGATAAGGTTCAATTAACTCCTGCTTGCCAACCAGGATAAGCCTCAGTTCTTCACGCTGACGCAGCATCTCCAGTGACGCGGGCACGGCAACCTCAACTCCCCGGTCGCCACCCATGATATCAACGGCAATAGTTACCGGCCTGACCACCGACATCCCCGCTCAACTGGCTCCAGACATATCATCGACGCATATCCCGTTATCAGAGGATTCATAAGCCAAGCACCGAACGGTGCCGCGCTAGAAGGCTTCACAACATCAAAATGCGGCAATAACTGGTCGCGATTAACCCCGATCATGGAGATGGTGACAATATTTTAAGGAACCTCTGATTAATTCTGGGCGAGCGGCTATGAGATTCGAAACGGTCTCCGGCAAGGCGCGGATCGCAGCTAATAGCTGGACTATTGGCAAGATTCGCAACGCCGCAGGGGGCCGTTTCGGGCTCATGGACGCCGTTCATGAATTAATCAGAGGTTCCTTCAGTGTTAAATAACCGCCGGGGAGCGGCGAAACAACCACGCCTACTCTAGATCTTCGTTGGGGGTGTCAATCACTTTACGCCCACGATAGTAGCCGTCGGGGCTGACATGATGACGCAAATGCGTTTCACCGGTGGTGGGTTCCACAGATATCGCCGGACTCTTCAACTTGTCATGTGAGCGACGCTTACCCCGGCGGGATGGTGTCACCCTGCTTTTTTGAACTGCCATATATAATCTCCTGTCACAGTCTCAGTCGTCTCGATCTTTACAGGGCTGCCCCCAAAAGTGGCGCCAGACCCGCAAAAGGCCGGTTCGGCTTTACTGCTTCGATTTCTGGTTTAAACATCGCACTGCCGACCTGAGCACATTTAGTGCCGACTCCATGAATCGGCGCTATCGGCAATGTCGATAAAATTTCGTCTTCAATGATGACTGGTAAATTCAAACCATCATCAGTCATCACAACGCTGTCAAACGGTTCCGAAATTCGTGATATTTCCGTCTCGCTGCTCAATATTGTCAATCGGGCTTCCAAATTAACGGCGAACTCGACTGGCTGCAGGCACCTCTGACATTCCAAAATCAGACAACCGTCTATACCAATGTGAATGCAAGGATGTCCTTCAGGACTATTGGCGAAACGAACATCAATCGCCAGTCCGTCTGATGATCCGACGAAGCTCTGGCTATCGTTCACATCATCATTCGAATCCCGACCGCTTACGGCGATAGTGGCCAGTCTCGTAAAGTACTGTGCCAGATTCGTTGAATCGACCCGCGTTTGCTGACGCGCTTTACTTACCGCCAGCTCCCGGAGTTGCACGGAATCGACGCATTCACTGAGCATAACCGGTGTAGTCTAAGGATGGTGGTCTGGCCTGTCAAAATCTAGTACGGTCCCCGGGCCCTGAAGTTAAACTTGCAGCCGCTTCTGAAGAACGGATCGAGATACGATTATGCACCCGCCACCGCCTGTATTGCTCGCATCAGGTTCCGTCTACCGGCGGCAATTGCTGGCCAGAATTTTACCTGTCTTTGAATCGGTGGTCCCTGGCGTAGACGAATCACCGTTGCCGGATGAAGCGCCAGATGCGCTCGCCAGCCGGCTCGCGTACCTGAAAGCCAGGCATTGCTCTGACGAGCGTCCGGATGCCCTGGTCATCGGCAGCGACCAGGTACCGGCTATCGGCAAGCAAATGCTCGGAAAACCCGGCTCTCATGAGCAGGCCGCCGCACAACTCCGCCAGTGTAGTGGACAGTCGGTCATTTTTTACACTGCGGTGTCAGTTCTGGGTCCCGCCGCGCTGCCGACCGATTCCTATATCGATAAAACCACAGTGTATTTCCGGGAGCTGAACGACGAACAAATCGGGCGCTACCTCAAAAAAGAACAGCCCTATGACTGTGCTGGCAGTTTCAAGGCAGAGGCCCTGGGCATCGTTTTATTTGACCGCATCGAGTCTACTGACCCGACCGGCCTGCAGGGTTTACCGCTGATATGGCTATCGGCCTGTCTCAACCGGCGCGGCGTCCCGCTTCCCTAGCCCGGACTAGTCATGAATGCGCTCGCGCCCTTGCTGGCTGATGAAAAACCCTCAGGTGGATTTCCGAAGCCGGTCCAGGACAGCCAGCAATTCATCATCCAGTGAACACTCGGCACGAATAACCCGGTCGCCTTTCGGGCTCTCGAAAACCAGCGACTCTGCATGCAAAAACAGTCGAGCTAATCCGTATTCCGTGGCTACAGGATCGTAGTCGGGACCGTAGCGCGCATCACCTGCAACAGCGTGCCCAATGTGTGCCGCATGCACGCGAATTTGGTGAGTCCTCCCGGTGCCGAGTTCAACCGTTGTCAATTGCGCAAGTCGAAATTGTTCCTCTGGTATGAATCGGGTGAAAGCCGACTTGCCACGCGGATCGACGCGCACGTGCCGTTCCCCACCTCTGCGCTGGGTCGTGAGTACCGGCTCCGAAATATTACGGTTGCCACCGGACCACGAGCCAAGCAACAAGGCCGCGTAACGCTTATGTACTTCACCTTCGCGAAAACACGCATGGAGCTTGCGCAGTGCGGGGCGTCGCTTGGCGACCAACAGGCAGCCACTCGTATCCCGATCGAGACGGTGCACTAACTCGAGACCATCGCGATCACTCCGTGCCGCACGCAGTAATTCTATAACCCCAAACTTGATTCCGCTGCCACCGTGCACGGCAATTCCGGCCGGTTTGTTGAGCACCAGCAAATCCCGGTCTTCGTAGATTATTCGCTCTTCGATCCAAGCTGAATTTGTCGGCCGCGCCCCGCGCCCCGCCGTGTTTACATCTATATGTACCGGCGGTATTCGCACTTCATCCCCAACCACCAGCCGCCGGTCCGGCTTGGCGCGGCCTTTATTAACCCTGACTTCGCCGCCCCGGATCATGCGGTAAACGCGGGACCGGGGCACACCCTTCAGCCGCGTCAGAAGGAAATTATCGAGGCGCCGGTCAGCATCATCGAGATCGACGGTGACCGTTCTCGAAGCGGCACGCTGTATAGGGTTTTCCATAATCTGAAAGGTTTAAAGCCTGTCGTGCCAGATTGAAACGAGTCGCCGACGCTGCTATATTAACCTCACTGCATGCCGATTGTGTGCAGATTGCCGCATATGCGGCAAAGTTGATTTCGCGGCAATCGCTACCAGCGATCGTCTAAATTTCCGGCCTGCCCTGCAGGCCACCAACTGGGCACCTGGCTGACGGGTTTGAAGATTTCTTAACTTCCGTCGCGCAAATATTTCGAGGGATCTGCTGCATGACAACGGCTGGTCAATCTTTGTCAAATAACAGGCGTATTACCGCGCATTATTCTGGCGTAATCCAGAATGCGCTGAGCAGCGCCGTAGATATTTCCGCGCTTCCAAACAATCTCTCCTCGCCAGGCTCCCCACAACATTCACATTGTGTAGGGCTTTATGAAAAGAATGCTTATCAATGCAACTCAGAAAGAAGAGTTGCGCGTGGCCATGGTCGATGGCCAGAAACTTTATGATCTAGATATAGAGGTACCATCCAGGGCACAGAAAAAGGCAAACATCTACAAGGGTAAAATCACCCGGGTCGAACCCAGCCTTGATGCCGCCTTCATCAGCTATGGCGCCGAACGCCATGGGTTTCTGCCGCTCAAGGATATCTCCAAAGAATACTTCATAAAGGAGCCGGAGTCTGGCTCGCGTATAAATATCAAGGACGTCCTCAAAGAAGGCCAGGAGATCGTGGTCCAGGTCGAGAAAGAGGAGCGCGGCAACAAGGGAGCCGCTCTGACGACCTTCATCAGCCTGGCCGGTCGGTTCATCGTGTTGATGCCGAATAACCCGCGAGCGGGCGGTGTATCCCGGAGAATCAGTGGCGAGGACCGGGATGAACTCCGCGACACGCTACGCGACCTGGAAATCCCGGAGGGCATGGGGGTCATCGTCAGAACCGCCGGTGTTGGCCGCTCCAATGAGGAACTCACCTGGGACCTTGAGTACCTGCTGGGAATTTGGGAGTCGATTAAAACGGCCGTCGTCTCAACGACCGGAATCGCCCTCATTTTTCAGGACAGTAACGCGATCATCAGGGCCATTCGCGATCACCTGTCATCGGAAATCGGTGAAATTCTAATCGATGATGAAGATACCTTTGAGGAAGCGCGCGAGTTCATGGAGCATGTCATGCCCCATAACCTGTCCAAGCTCAAATATTACAACGACGCATCACCGCTGTTTACACGCTTCCAGATCGAGAGCCAGATCGAATCAGCGTTTGCGCATACCGTCAACCTGCAATCCGGCGGTAGTATCGTCATCGACCATACCGAAGCGTTGGTCTCAATTGACATCAACTCGGCCCGGGCAACCAAGGGCAGCGATATTGAAGCTACGGCATTGGCAACCAATCTTGAAGCGGCGGATGAAATAGCGCGTCAATGCAGATTACGCGACCTCGGTGGTTTGCTGGTGATCGATTTTATTGACATGAGGCCACCTCGTAATCAGCGTGAAGTCGAGAATCGCTTAAGGGATGCCGTGCGAGCCGATCGCGCACGCGTACAGATCGGACGTATTTCCCGATTCGGTTTAATGGAAATGTCACGCCAGCGACTACGGCCATCTCTGGGTGAGTCGACACATCAAGTCTGCCCTCGCTGTAGCGGCTTCGGCACCATCCGTGGCGTAGAATCATTGTCTTTATCCATTTTGCGACTGATTGGAGAAGAGGCCCGCAAAGATCAAACGGCGAAGGTGATCGCCCAGCTGCCGATGGATGTGGCAACTTACCTGCTGAATGAAAAGCGAGACGGGATACGACAAATTGAAGAACGTGATGATGTACAGATTATTTTGGTCTCAAACCCGGATCTGGAGACGCCTAACTACTCGATTCGAAGGGTTCGCGAAGATGAATCCGTGTTACCCGAGAATACCGGTGCGAGTTATACCCTGGTAAGCGAAAGCGATGGTATAGACGAGTCGTTGCTGGGCCTTTCGACCCACGCAAAAGTTGAGGCGCCGGCTGTTACAACTATGAAACCGTCAAAGCCGGCACCAAAACCAGTAACCAGACGGCCTGCGAAAAAACGAAATTCCGGCTCGAATCTTGGAGTATTTTCACGCTTATGGAAATTTATCGTCGGATCCGGCGATGAACCGATGGAAAAAGATAAATCGCGTCAAACGTCATCTCGACGAAGCGCCGGTGAGCGCAAACGAGATTCCGCACAGAACCGCGCACGCGGTGGACGCGGACGAAAACGGCGTGACGGCCAACCCAGGCAAAATCAGTCTAATCGTGGAAGAGATAACCGCTCGAAGCAAGGTCAGACCGGTGAGACTGGAAATACCAGTCGCGGTGCAGATAAGTCTGACAATAAATCGACCGCGGAAACTTCGCAATCGAAGCCCTCAGGTCAACGGCCACGGCGGAATCGCCGCAGAAGACGGCCTGCTGATCACCAGTCTAAAGACCAGCCACAGCGTCAGGACAAGAATCAGGCACAAGGACAGGATGCAAACAGGTCAAAAGAAAATAGCGGCGACCAAAAGCAAACCGCTCAGCAAAATAACAGCGTCAACGAATCTGCTGATCAACAATCCGAGCAACAAAGTGTGGTCCGAGCTGAAAAAGAACAGAGGACGACGCCTGTTCAGAGTGCGCCACCTGAGATACAAATCAAGCCGGAATCAAGGACGCCGGATCGTTCTGCTGCTGCGCCTGCTAAACCGGCGCAGTCGGAATCCGACCGCAAACAACAGTCCGAGCCCGTTGATACTCAGAAAGACCCGGCAACGCGCCCGGGGCCCGAACCGGCCGAGCAGGAAAAAGACACCGGCAGGAAAGCTGAGGCCAACACCGAGAAGGCAGCGGATAATGAGCGCCTTTTGCCATGGGAATCAGCTCCCGGAAAAACTGCAGCAAGCTATACCGTATGGTCGTCAAAGGATAAATAACGACGGCCCGAATCGCGATCGTTAGTCTCTTCTGAACTATCGCGATCGAGATTGTTCGATGAGCGTGCTAAGCAGACTCTCGGCGCCTTGTTGCACAATGTCCAGAACCCGTTCAAAACCGCTGGTGGGTCCATAATATGGATCTGGCACGCTGGCCCGCTGATTATTGGAAGAGAAGTCGAGAAATAGCTTTATTTTGTCGTGATGCTCATCTGGTGCCTGCCCGATCAGCCATTCGAGATTGTCCTGATCCATGGCAAGAATATAGTCGAAGCGCTCAAAATCGCTGTCAATAACGCAGCGCGCTTTCAGGGAAGTAATATCAATCCCCCTCCGCGCCGCCACCGTCCGAGCCCGCTTATCCGGAGGTGCATCCACGTGATAACCGTGAGTTCCGGCGGAATCCACCAGAAAGGAAACATCGTCAGCGCTTTCCTGCAAACATTTTCGAAATGCGCCCTCCGCCATGGGTGACCGACAAATGTTGCCCATGCAGACAAACAACACACTAATTTGACGTTTTGATTCCTGCGACATCAGACCAAATACTTTTCTGCGGCTGTTAAATCTTCCGGGGTGTCTACATCGGGACCATGCGCCTGGGCTGCCACGCCGACACGGATCTCGATCCCGTGCCAGAGCGCGCGCAATTGCTCCAGTTTTTCATACTTTTCAAGGGCACATGGCTCTGTAACGGTTAATTGATTCAATGTCTGTACCCGGTACGCGTATATCCCGATATGACGCCAGGCCTGGATGGAAAAATCCTGCGTGGCCTGGGTAGAACCACTTGCATAAGACGGGATTGCGGCGCGACTGAAATATAATGCCCGACCACTTGCATCGAATACCACCTTTACAACATTGGCGTCATGATATTCCGATGAACTAGTAATCGGCGCACAAAGGGTCGCTATTCCCGCCGAGGCATTATCGACTAACAGCGTTGCGACTTGATCGATGCTCGCACAAGGTATCAATGGGACATCACCCTGCACGTTCACCACCACGGTCTGCGATGACCAGCCCATCTGTGCAGCGACCTCTGCGACCCGATCGGTTCCCGATTGATGATCAGCACAGGTCATCAAGACAGTTGCGCCGAATTTTCGCGATGTATCTGCAATGCGCTCGTCATCCGTTGCGATGATTACTTCATCGGCATGACTCCCCTGAGCCCGCTCATATACATGCTGAATCATCGGCTTGCCGGCAAGCCTCGCAAGTGCCTTGCCCGGAAAACGTGTTGATGCAAAGCGAGCGGGAATCACCACGCGAAATGTAGCATCAGCCACTGGCCATCCCGCATCCCATTATTTCCTGAATTCGTTTCATTACGGCCGTTTGAGCCTGGACTGGCATTTTCACTACAACCGGCACGTACCAGGCATCCGCAACCGGGTCTCCAGGATATTTTACCGCATCTTTTTCAGTCATCAGGATCGGGTACGCTTCCTTCCGCCTCAATGCCTCAAGAGAAATCACGCCGTGGTCCGGAATATCCACGCTGAGCGGTTCGATGTCGAATGATTCCAGCATTTTGCAGAACCGTGCGGGGTTGCCGATACCGGCAACCGCCCAGACCCGGACACCACTGAACTCGCCCAGCGCACGCGCCCTTGTTGTATTCAGCGCCAGTGCTTCGTCGGGCACCAAACTGAACGCATAACCGGACGGATAGTCCACCTCACCATTGACCAACACGAGGTCCACCTCCCGCAGCCGATCGGGAGACTCCCGCAACGGTCCAGCCGGCAAGAAGCGACCATTCCCCAGCATTCTATCGCCATCCAGAACCGCGATTTCAAGATCGCGAGCCAATCGATAATGCTGCAAACCATCGTCGGCAATGACGATATTCACGTCGGCCTCAGCGAGCAGATGGCGAGCCGCCGCGACACGATCGATACAGATGCAGATTGGCGCTTGCGTCTGTCTTGCCAATACCAGGGCCTCGTCGCCAACCTCGGCCACGCTGCTGGCTTCGTTAACCATACGCGGATATCGATTTTCCGTGCCCCCATATCCACGACTGACGATACCCGGACTGTAGCCGGCTTCGCGAAGCTGCTGCGCAAGCCATGCGACAAGTGGTGTTTTCCCGGTGCCCCCAACTGTGATGTTGCCAATCACAACGACCGGCACTGATATGACCTCCTGCGCAAGCAGACCGCGCCGATATGCAATCCTTCGTAGTGCAACCAGCGTCTGAAAAATGTACGCGGCAGGCTGGAGCAAGACGGCCAAAACAGATTTACCATACCAGAATCGCAGCACGCGGCGCTCAAGGGTCGGACAGACCACTAGAAACTACTCAACCGGCTTATCCCGAAACTGCATGCGATACAAGTTGGCGTAGTGGCCTTCGCCGGCTATTAACTCGTGATGAGTCCCGCTCTCGACTATGCGCCCATCAGCCATGACAATAATGCGATCAGCACTCTCAACTGTGGAAAGGCGATGCGCAATGACAAACGTGGTGCGATTCGTCATCAATTCCTGCAAAGCCTGTTGGATATGACGCTCGGACTCAGTATCGAGCGCAGAAGTTGCTTCATCCAAAATTAAAATTGGCGCGTTTTTCAGCAATGCCCGTGCAATCGCGATCCTCTGTCGCTGCCCACCGGATAATAATATTCCACGATCTCCAACCTGTGTATCGAGGCCGTCCGGTAATTGCTCGGCAAACTCGTCGACATGCGCCGCATGCGCCGCTTTCGCAATCTGCTCACGTGTAGCGGCGCACAATCCGCCATAAGCAATATTGTTTGCGATACTTTCATTGAAAAGCACCACTTCCTGGCTGACCAGGCTTATCTGGTTACGAAGGCTCACTAATCGATAGTCCGTCAGCGGGCGGTCATCGATGAGAATCTGCCCCGATTCGGGTTCATAGAACCGTGGCAATAAACTCACTAAAGTTGATTTTCCGCTGCCTGAACGGCCAACGATGGCCAGCGTCTGCCCCGGTGGTATGGACAACTCGATATCGTTGAGAACCGGACCCTTACGATCCGTGTAGGCAAAACTCACTTTCCTGAATTCGACCTTGCCGGTCACCCGGGTCACTTCATGATTACCGGTGTCCTGCTCTGCTGATTCGTCCAGTAGCTGAAAAATGCTCGAACCGGCTGCGATACCGCGTTGGATCGATACATTAACGTTGGTCAACTGTCGAATTGGGCGCAACAGAAAAACCATTGCCGTAATGAATCCGACGAGGTCGCTCTCATCGACTGGGCGAACCGCTTCGTGCAGGACAAAATACATTACCCCAGCGACACCGATTGCGATCACTAAATTAGTCAGCGCATCACCGCCAGCCCGGCTCACGATCAGTCGTAAATTGAGCCGCCTGTTTTTTTCGTTCACCTCTTCGAAGCGACAGGTCTCGTAATCCTGCCCGGCGAAGATCTTGACAATCCGATGACTCTGTAACGCTTCCCCGGTAATCTTGGTAACATCGCCCATCGATTCCTGAATCCGCGTGCTGTGCCTGCGGAACAGCGTGCTCAGAAATCGTATGACAAACCCCATCAGTGGACCCGTCACCGCCAGGATCAACGTGAGAAACGGACTGAGGTAGAGCATATAGGCCAAAAGACAAATCACCGTCAGCGTGTCACGTACCAGCACCGTGACGACATTCGACGTCGCTTCGGCAACCTGTTCGACGTTGTAGGTTAGCTTCGACAGGAGTTCGCCGGCCGAAGTCACATCGAAAAACCGTGTCGGCAAAACCAGAAACTTTGCAAAGGCCTGCCCGCGCAAAACCTTGATGACATGACGACCGATCCAGCCCAGCCAGTACGCTGACAAAAACGCGACGACACCGCGGACAATGAACAGAACCATAATAGCGAGCGGCATCCACTTTCTGATGACGGTCTGCTCGGGCGACAGTTCATCCGGATCCAGTACTGCAACCATGTTCTGCATCAGAAATGCAAACCCGGTGTCGGTCACAGCGTAAACCGCCATGGCGAGACCCGCGAGAATGAACATCTTCCAGAATGGTGAACAAATCGACAGCAAGCGCCGGTAAACGGCCCCGGATGTCAGGGCTGTGCCTGATTCAGAGTTTGTGGGGCGAACTGCCACCTGTCCGCTTACTCGCCTGGTCCTGGCGAAGAGACCGTAGCGATGCTGATATGAACGAACCCAAGCTTCCCGGCAACATCCATCGCCGTTACCACCGATTGATGACTCGCTTCAGCATCGGCGGTGATCGAGACCCGCTTGGCAGTCAGCCCTGGCATTAGCTTACGAATTGCAGCTTGCAAGGTCGCCGGCCGATTATCGACCAGGGCCCGGTTATTGACGAAATAAGAGCCCTTGGCCGTGACTGTAATTGCCAGTTCCGCCTCTTCGATGGCTGTATCGGCGGATTCGCTGACTTCCGGCAAACGAATAGCCAGTTCTGACTCGCGCACGAAACTGGTCGTCACCATGAAAAAAACCAGCAGCAGCAAAATGACGTCAATCAATGACGTCAGATTGATCTCCGGTTCAGTTTGATTTCCGACCCGGAACCGCATCCTGGTGTCCTAGCGTATCCATATATTTTTTCCTGAGCAGAGCTTCCACAAGCGTAATAGCTTCCTTTTCCATACGTACCGCTAAGGCGTCCACCCTGCCACGTAAATACCGATATCCGATCAGCGAAGGGATCGCTACGGATAATCCTGCGGCGGTTGTAATCAAAGCTTCCGATATCCCGCCGGCTAACACCGTTGGATCGCCAACTCCATGACTGGTAATCGCCGCGAAAACCTTGACCATGCCGATGACTGTACCCAGCAGGCCCAGCAGCGGCGTTACCGCCGCGACTGTTCCAAGGGGATTAAGGTATCGCTCCAACTCATGCACGACCTGACGCCCCGCGTCCTGAATGCTCTCCTTAATAATCTCACGGTCCTGATGGCGATTTGCCAGACCAGCAGCGAGTATCTCACCAAGCGGTGAGCCTTCATGAAGTGACTGAATATGCTGATGGTTGAGTTGATTCTGACGTACCCATTCCCATACCTGCCGAGTCAGATTTTTCGGCAGGACACGCCTAAATTGCAGGATCCAGAGGCGCTCCAGGATGATGGCCGCCGAGATCACGGAGCAAATAATGATGGGCAACATCAACCATCCACCGGACTTTACGATCTCCAGCATATTTGCAAGGTTCCCTGGCGGTAGACCCACGTCTTTGAACGAGCGCAACTATAACCGGGCCCTGCGTTAATTTACAGAGGCCAGACCTTGGCGTAGTAATTGACCTGAAACATGCGTTTTGTAGTTGACGCAGCAGCAGATCGACTTGATAGCGTTTATTCCGTCGTATCGAATGTGCACGGCAGCCCATCCGAGTCACGGTTGGGCTCGGTCCAGATGTAACGACCGTCGATGCGTTGCCGCCATCGCAAAGCCAATTTACCGGTTTCGCTGACTTCAAATACGATGGCACCGGATTCCGCAGTGCTTAACAGGCAGGCCCCCGTCTGCAACCATCGATCGATCACCTTGTGCCGGGGAAACCCCCATCGGTTTTTATGGCCTGCTGAAAAAATAACGTAAAGTGGTGCTGTTGCGTTAACAAATAATTGGCTGGATGAAGTATTGCTGCCATGGTGAGGCGCTACTACCAAAGACACCCGCCGAATCATCGCGTTGCGCGCCAAATATCTCTCACCTCGCTGTTCGATATCGCCGGGCAACAACAGTGCGGCCCCTTGTGACCGGACCAGCAAAACACATGATCCATCATTTTTTGACCAGCGTTGCCGCCCACTTGGCTGCTCGGGATGCAGAATACTGAAATTGACAGCATCCCAGCTCCAATCGATGCCGGCCGCGCAAGCCCGGTAACCCGCCGATTTGATCAATAGCGGCTTCGGCGCGATGAGCAAGGCCTCGGGGAAAGCCGCCAAAACGCTGGCTGCACCGCCAATATGATCGTTGTCCGCGTGGGAAATAACCAGGGCGTCCAGTTTCCGAATGCCAAAATGGCGTAACACCGGCAAGACAACGGATTGACCGGCATTTCTGCTCTTGAACGCCGGCCCGGTATCGTAAACCAATGCATGTTTTGCGGTCTGCACGAGCACAGCCAGACCCTGACCCACATCCATAACGACGATTCGCAGAACGGGTGGCGCATGGACTGAAGACCCGTTCAGCAGCGGAAGCAGCAAAATCGGTGCCAGAATGCGTCCCGGAAACGGTCGTGGCCAGATCAGAATCAGCGTTGCAAGGACAGCCACCACCATCCATGCAGGCCGCGCTGCCGGTGGTTGCCAGACAGAAAAAGGCAACTGGTCCAGGCATTCCAAAACCCGCAGAATCCACTCCATTACCAGACTTACCGGCACCAGGACGACGGCACCAAGAGTCGGTGACAAAAGCAGAACAAGCATTCCGACCAAGCTAAACGGTACGATTAGCACGGCGAAAAGCGGCACGACGAGCAAGTTGCCGACCAACCCCACAACGGACACCTGATCAAAAAAAAGCATGCCGAGTGGCGCCAGACCGACGCTCAGAACTAATTGGGCGCGGAACATTTGTTGTATTTTCCCGACCGGACGATGCAATCGAGCCTGGCAGCCAAGCTCGAAACCTCGCAGCCCAATGCCGCTGAATAACAACAACGTCACCGCATAAAATGACAACCAGAAACCCGCCGCTGATGGCGCTGAGGGCTCAATGAACAACACCACCAACATTGCTGCGGCAAGCGTTTGTTCGGCCGGAATCCTGCGTCGGACTGTTGCCAGGGCCATAACCGCCAACACCATGATGAGCGCCCGCACCGTCGGCAACGCAAAACCCGCCAGCGCACTGTAGGCAATTGCACCCGACACGGCGAACCAGCGCGCCACATACAGTGGCGCGCATTGAATCCCGGCCCGCAGGATCAAGCGGCCCAGTCGGCCTCCAACGAACAACATCAGCGCTGCAACCAGGCCAATATGCAGTCCTGATATCGCCATCAGGTGGACGGTACCCGTCCGCCTGAGCACGCCCCACTGGGCCTCGGTCAACCGGTTCTTTACACCGACCGAGACAGCCAGCAGATGACCGGCAGCGGCGCGATCAGCCAGCGCCTCTTCCATGAGCGTCGCGATATGTTGTCGTATACGGGTCAACGGGCAGGCACTGCCCTGAGCAGCCTTCTGTCGGTTCAGGGCCGATTCACGCACGTATCCGCTTGCACCGATCTGCCGCACTAATGCCCATTGCTCGAAATCGAAGGTGCCCGGATTACTCAGGCCCCGCGGACGCTTCAATCTGACTTTCAGCTCCCAGCTCTCGCCGGCCGCGGGCGAATCGGTAGCGTCATACCAGCTCAGGAAAATTCGCCGTGGCAAACCGGGCGACGAAGAACTATCCAACTCGAGCACGAATCGATCGATTCCCGGGTCACGATGCGGAAACTCACAGACAGTGCCAACCAGCAAAATATCCTGGCCCGATAATTCCGGGGCTAATCGGTCATCGATCACCCATTGGGCGTGTAATATTGCCCAGATGGCGGGCAGCACGACGAAGCAATAGCGTGGCCCCCACAGGAGTAAAACCAGCAAAGCGCCCGCTGCAGCCAGCTCAGGGAGCAACACTGGCAACCACGAGACCACCTGGGTCAGGCATACCAGTAGCAGAGCTAGGCAAGCACTCCAAACCATATTTCGCCCTGACTAAAAAACTGGAGTTGTATCCGCGCAACCCCGTGCGTTAACTGGCATCATTCCAACCGCAATGCGAGCACTCGTTTAGACCAAAGCATAGAAAATGCCCAGACGATTCTTTAGACGTGTTTCTGGTGGGTATCTGCGGAATGACCGTCCGTGGTATCTGAAGCCGTTTGATGCGCTGATCGCTCACCCGGCCTACTTCGCGGCGAGTCGCAGAAGCATAGCCGGAGCAATCTGGGCAGGGCTTTTTGTAGCCCTGCTGCCGCTACCCGGGCAGACGGTTATCGCATTACTGGCTGCCCTGGTTTTACGCGTCAATCTGCCGATCGCGGCGATCGCGACCTGGATAACAAATCCGATAACGATGGTGCCGATCTTCTATTGGGAGTACAGCCTCGGGGCCATCATTTTACAGACGCCGCCCCAACCGTTCGATATTGACCTGTCCTGGGACTGGGTAACGAGCGGTCTCGTCGGAATCTGGAAACCGCTGATGCTCGGGTCGTTCATCACCGCCACACTGGTAGCGTCTATGGCCTATGTCGGAATTAGTGTGGTCTGGCGATGGATGGTCATTTATCGCTTCAAGCGACGCCGCACTTTGTAGATTAAGGAACCTCTGATTAATTCATGAACGGGTCTATGAGCCCGAAACGGCCCCCTGCGGCGTTGCGAATCTTGCCAATAGTCCAGCTATTAGCTGCGATCCGCGCCTTGCCGGAGACCGTTTCGAATCTCATAGCCGCTCGCCCAGAATTAATCAGAGGTTCCTTAAAAGCTATGCAAAAACGTCGAGGAAACATCATCCAGGTTTCCGCTGTCCAACTGCATAACACGGTTCATGCGACGTGCGATTTCGACTGAGTGAGTGACTAAAACCAGGCTAGTGCCATTTTCGGTATTCAGGTCGAGCAATAATTCCAGTGTCTTGTCACCGGTTTTCTGGTCCAGATTACCGGTGGGTTCATCCGCCAACACAACCGCCGGCTTGGTGACCATAGCCCTGGCAACCGCTACACGCTGTCGCTCACCACCGGATAATTCACCAGGACGGTGGTTCAGCCGGGCACTCAGGCCAACCCGATCCAATAAGCTTGCAGCTTGCGAATAGACTTCTTCGACTGACTGACGCCGTAGCAGCAACGGCATCGCCACATTTTCAACCGCAGTGAACTCCGGCAAGAGATGGTGAAATTGATAAACATATCCGATCGACTGATTCCTGACCTGTCCGCGAGCCTTACTTGAAAGAGTTGCCAAATCCTGACCGAACACCAACACACGACCGGTGGTCGGTTGATCCAGCCCACCCAGAAGTTGCAGCAATGTTGTCTTACCTGCCCCTGAAGCGCCAACGATGGCGAGGGTTTCTCGTGGTCGCACTACAAGGTTTATACCCTTCAGCACCTCCAGCACAACCCCGCCTTCATTAAACTTCTTCACCAGATCACAACATTCAAGCGGTATGCCGCCGATTGTACCGTCGTCCGCCCGGGAACCGCTTTGCTCAGTGTTATCATTCATGGCGGAGCGCTTCAGCCGGTGCCATAACAGCACCCCGCCAGGCCGGATATATTGTCGATACGAACGCCAGCAAGACCGCGATCAACGCTATCTGAACGACGTCACCAATCATCAATCGGCTCGGAAAATCACTAATAAAATATACATCCGGGGCAAGAAATCTAAATCCCATCAGGCGTTCGAGAATGGCGACAATCCACGCCATGTTCAGAGACACAATACTTCCCAGCGTGACGCCTATAGCGGTTCCGATGATACCGATCAGGCCTCCCTGCGCAATGAATATTCCCAACACTGCCGCCGGGGAAGCGCCAAGGGTACGCAGGATAGCAATCTCACTGCGCTTCTCTCGCACCACCATCACCAAGGTCGATACGATGTTAAACGCAGCAACTGCGACGACCAGCAGCAGAATGATGAAAATAATCGATTTCGTTAATTGAATGGAGCGAAAAAAATTCGCATGCTGCCTGGTCCAGTCAGTGATAAACACATCGCGATCCAGGGATTGGGCAATCTGCCGGACGATTTGCGGCGCTCGCATGGGATCGCGCACCGCAATGCGGATGCCGGATACTGCATCGCCTAATCGGTATAGACGTGCCGCATCTTCCAAATTGATTAGCACCAATCCCCGGTCATACTCGTACATCCCTGCATCAAAAATACCGCTGACTTCAAAACGTCTCATTCTCGGCACCATACCGGCCGGGGTGATAGCTCCCTGAGATATCATCATCACCAGCTTGTCGCCGACCGTGACCTCAAGCAAGTCGGCAAGGCCCTGACCAACGATAATTCGATACGCGCCTGCCTGTAGAGATTCAATGCGGCCCTGCTTCATCATGTCCGCTAAACCGGAAGTTTTTAATTCAGCATCGGGATGCAAACCTCGAATCTCGACGCCCTTGACGCTCCTGGCGCCCACCAGCATCCCCTGCCCGCTGATGAACTCCGCGGCCGACAGAGTCTCCGGATGCTCTTCAACGATACTCCGAATAGCTCTCCAGTCGTCCAGACGCCCGGCCCAACCCGTGATTGCACCATGTGACACAACCTTCAATATTTTCGTCCGCACTTCATGCTCAAAGCCATTCATTACCGAAAGCACAACAATCAAAACCGCAACGGCAATAGCGATTCCGGTTGCCGAAATGACCGAAATGAATGAAATAAATCGATTCTTATTCTTCGAGCGCAGATAACGTAAGGCTATTCCAAGCTCGAATGGCCTCAGCATTTCCTGTAACGCCTGTTTCTGTAACGGCTATTCATAGCGCAGCACCTCTGCCGGAGCAACGCCTGCCGCGCGCGCGGCCGGATAAATAGTCGCCACAGCCGTCATCAGCAAAGCGATCGAAGATACCCAGATCACATCGAGCCAATGCAAATCCGACGGTAAAGCCGTCAAATAGTAAACATCGGCTGGCATGAACTCAAAACCAAACAGTTTCTCCAAAGCTGGCGCCAGCCAGTCTACGTTCGTCGCAAGCATGATGCCCAGAGTGATGCCCGCCAAAACACCAATCCAGCCAACGATAATTCCCTGAAATGCGAAAATCTGCACTATCACCCGTCTCGAGTAGCCAAATGTTCGCAATACGGCAATCCCACCTCGCTTGTCAGTCACTACCATGACCAGCATTGCCACAATGTTAAAGACCGCCACCGCAATGATTAAAGACAAAAGCAGCGTCATAATAATTTTTTCTATTCGCACGGCGCGAAAATATGTTGCATTGTCCTGCGTCCAATCTCTTACTTTGACTACGCTATTTCCCCTTTGCGTCCAATCAGCCGCCCAATCTCTCACCAAACGAGGCGCCGCAAAAATATCGCCGGTCTTGACCCGCACGCCGATTGGACTTTCGGAGAGACCGACCATAACCGCCGCGTCGTCAAGGTGGACCAGCGCACGCACAGCATCGTGATCCCGAAGGCCAAGCTCAAATATCCCACGCACCGTGAACTGCCGAAGCCTCGTATTCAGGCCGCCCTGAATATCTTTGTGCGGCACCATAACGGTCAGGGCATCCCCGGGGTCAACGCCCAACCGCAGGGCCAGGGCCCGTCCGAGAATTATGCCTCGCTCGCCCGCGCGCAACATATCCAATGACCCGGCTCGCATATGCCGGCTGACCTCGGATACACCATCCTCCAATGCGGGGTCTATGCCCGTCAGAATCGCTCCGGCAAGTTCCCGGCCACTCGAAAGCATCGCCTCAATCTCGATGAACGGTGCAACAGCCTCGATATCTGCTAGTGTCAAAATGTCAGCCATTATGTCCTGCCACGGAAGAGGTTCACCCGCAGACTCGATTGATGCATGACCGGCGAGACTTAACAGACGCCCACGCAGCTCGTTTTCGAAACCGTTCATCACAGACAACACGACAATCAGGGATGCGACCCCCAAGGCGACGCCGGCAACCGAGGCTATACTGACAAATGACGCGAAATTATTGGACCGCTGAGCACGCAAATATCGCAAACCCACGAACACCGCGACTGGCCGCATCATGGCCAAGCCCCGCGGCAAGTATGGCTCGCACCAGCTACGCAATCGGTGAAAAAAACCGGGTACACCATTTCATCTTTCATGTCCATAGCGTGGGTAGTTTCTCTGGAAACTGGGGCGAGGTAAAATCGGCATAAGTATACCTTGAGGAACTCCAAATGGTTCGTCGCGTTCTTTTTGCGTTGCTGGCTGCGACAACACTCCTCGCGCTGCCGACGGTCAATGCCGATACTCTGCTCATCGATGGACTCAATCGATCCAAAGTGTCAGCGCAACAACGTCCAAAACGTGGCATGAGTATGAATGCCGTCGAGTCGACCTGGGGACAACCAATTGCAAAACGAAATGCGATTGGCGAGCCTCCAATCAGCCGATGGGAATATTCTTCATTCATCGTCTATTTTGAATATTCACACGTGATTCATGCCGTAGCAAAAAACTAGCCCGAATCTCGGCAGTTTTTTGCCCGCCAGTTTTTTTCCACGCCACCGTGGCGTAACCGGCGAGTTCCATCTTTCGTCTCCGTCGTGTGGGATAATCCCGCTTCCCGCATTTTTCGAACGAACGACCAAGCGCCATCCATGAGTCCGCCGATTTTGCTGAACCAGCAAACCATCCTGCCCCGAGACGCGGGCGAATCAGTTCGTTGGGGCAAGGTCTATGGCTGCACAGCAGGTCTGGCCGTCGCGGAACTGACTCAAACCCTTGACCAGTGCATTTTGGTTTTGACTCCCAGTGTGGCCGAGGCGGAGTCGCTGACTCATCAGGTTGAATTTTTCCTCGATCAGCAACACGGTGTGGCATTGTATCCGGATCTGGAGGCGCTACCCTACGATGCATTCAGTCCGCACCCGGATTTGATCGCAAATCGCCTCAAGATACTTCGTCAGCTAAACGACAACGGCGCTATAACCGTGCTGGCAGCAGCTGCGGCACTGTTACCGCGTCTGCCGCCGCCAAGCTATCTGAAACATCGTGGAATTTCGCTGAAGACTGACCAGCAACTCGACCCGGGACAATTTCGCCAACAACTCGAAGACGCAGGCTACCAGCGCGTCTCTCAGGTCAGCCTGCCCGGCGATTATGCGGTGCGTGGCTCCCTGATTGATTTTTTCCCGAGCGGACATGATTCGCCGCTGCGCGTTGATTTTTTCGATGACCAGATTGAATCTCTGAGAACGTTCGACCCTGACTCGCAGATGACTACGGGGAAAATACTCGAACTCGATACTCTGCCTGCCCGGGAAATCCCGATCGATTCTGAGTCTGTTACGGCTTTTCGCCAACGCTTTCGCCAGCGTTTCGAGGGCAATCCCGCACAATCTCTGATTTACCGGGAGATTACCGAGCGACGTTTACCGGGAGGCATCGAAAACTATTTACCTTTATTTTTCGATCAAACTGCATCCATTTGGGAATATTTACCCGCCAAAACGCTGATTGTCTGTTGCGGTGATATCGAAACTGCGTTGGGTACGGCCTGGAGTCACGCCAATGAACGCTATGAACAGACCCGAGATGACATAGAACGACCGGCCCTGAAACCCGATGAACTTTTTTTCGCGGCCGAACATCATATAGATCAGATCGGTAAACGGCCTGCCTTGCAGCTGGAAACGTTTGAGATCCCGACCGAAGATCTGCGACCCGGTTCAATAAACCTCTCCGTGTCAGCTCCACCGGGCATGCTGATCAATCGGCGTGATCCAGAAACGACGAGGAATCTGCGGAATTTCCTGGAACATCGACCAGCCCGCATTTTATTTGCCTCCGAATCACCCGGTCGCCGGGAAATGCTGGTAGAGATCCTGCAAAAGGAAAGCCTATTTAGCACCCCGGCGCTTTCCTGGCCCGAATTTGTGCTTGGCTCATCCGACACGGCGGTATCGGTGGCGCCGCTGGATCAGGGCGTAGTCCTGCAGGATCACGGAATCGCCATCATCACCGAACAGGAATTATTCGGTGAAAAACCCAAGCGTAAACGCCGACATCGCCGAGTCCAGGATCCGGAAGCCCTGATCCGTGATTTGACTGATCTCTTGCCTGGAGCGCCGGTGGTACACACGGAATATGGTGTCGGTCGGTATGTTGGACTTACCAATTTAGATATTAATGAAACGCTTACCGAATTCGTAACCATTGAATATGCCGACGGCGACCGTTTGCACGTTCCGGTCAGTTCACTGCATTTAATTTCCCGCTACACGGGGTCAAATCCGGACCATGCCCCGCTGCACAAATTGGGCTCAGATCAGTGGAGCAGAGCACGCCGCAAAGCAGCTGAGAAAATTCGTGATGTCGCGGCGGAATTACTGGAGTTGTACTCTAAACGCGCCGCACGTGCCGGCTACAGTTATCAACTGGACCCGGTAGATGCAGAGAAATTTGCCGACGGATTTCCTTTCACAACCACTGATGACCAGCTTCAGGCCATCGAGGATGTTACCAGCGATCTTAACGCGGCCGATCCGATGGATCGGCTGGTGTGCGGTGATGTGGGCTTCGGTAAGACGGAAGTGGCGCTGCGCGCCGCATTTGTTGCCGTGACCAACGACCGCCAAGTCGCAGTCCTGGTTCCGACGACTTTACTCGCTCAGCAGCATTACCAGACATTCGTCGATCGCTTTGCGGACTGGCCGGTCAACATCGAAGCCCTTTCCCGTTTTCAGAGCCAGAAGCACAGCCGGCGAATTCTCGATGGTATGCGTGCCGGAACCGTGGACATCGTCATCGGTACGCACCGACTGTTGCAAAGAGACATCGTCTTTAAAGACCTGGGCCTGGCAATTATCGATGAAGAGCATCGATTCGGCGTACGGCATAAGGAAAAACTGAAAGCCCTGCGTACCGAAGTCGATATTCTGACACTCACCGCCACTCCCATACCCAGGACACTGAATATGGCACTCGGTGGCCTGCGCGAGTTGTCATTGATCGCGAGTCCGCCGGAATCCCGCCTTTCAATCAAGACGTTCGTGACCGAATGGAACGATGGAATTATTCGCGAAGCTTGCCTGCGCGAACTCAAACGTGGCGGACAAGTTTACTTCGTCCACAACCGTGTGAAGGACATTCAGGAAATTGCCGATCAGGTTGCCGAACTCATTCCCGAAGGCAAAATAGAGGTTGCACATGGCCAGATGCGTGAGCGCGAACTCGAACGCATTATGGGCGACTTTTATCATCGCCGTTTCCATATTCTTGTCTGTACCGCGATTATCGAGAGTGGTCTGGATGTTCCATCAGCCAATACGATCATCATTAACCGCGCCGACCGGTTCGGCCTGGCGCAATTACATCAGCTTCGTGGTCGCGTTGGCAGGTCTCATCATCAAGCTTTCGCATACCTGCTTGCGCCGCGAAATATTACCGCCGACGCAGTTAAACGACTGGAGGCCATCGAAGCACTGGAGGATCTCGGTGCCGGCTTCGTGCTGGCAACCCATGATCTTGAAATTCGCGGCGCCGGTGAACTGTTGGGCGAGGACCAGAGCGGCCAGATTCAGGAAATCGGGTTCTCCCTGTACAACGAAATGCTAAGCCGCACTGTAATAGCACTGCGGGAAGGACTGGAGCCGGATCTTGATTTTGAAAGCGCCGGGGGACCCGAGATTAATCTTCATGTTCCAGCGTTGCTTCCGGAGGACTATTTGCCGGATGTTCACCTGCGCCTGGTGCACTACAAGCGTATCGCCGGTGCCAGGACGGAGCAGGAATTACAGAGTCTGCAGATCGAACTGATTGACCGTTTCGGCCTTTTGCCCGACGCAACCCGAAACCTTTTCAAACTCACCAAGATCCGCCTCAAGGCCGCGCCGATCGGCATCCAGCGGTTAGAGATGAGCGCCACCGGTGGCCTGATAGAGTTCAGTAAAAAAACCTCGGTTGACCCCGCGATTCTCGTCCATCTGCTAGAATCAGAACCCGAGCGTTTCAGACTGGACCGGCAGCAACGACTTCGCGTAACGGACGATCTGGAACAGCCTGACAAACGTTTTGCACTTGCGGAACAACTGGTTGATCAGTTTTCAGGCACTGAAAGTTCCCTGCGCGGCGGTATATCAGTCTAGATTAAACAATGCGAGTCTCAACATTTTTGGCGGCAATTACAGGTCTGGTCGGATTAATACTGGCCAGCACAGAAACGCTGGCGCAAAACGACGACCAGGCTCCGGTGGCCTCTCCGACGCGCTATGAGGTCGAAATAATCATTTTTCGACACCTGGATCAGAGTCGTAATACAGCGGAAATACCTGCGGCAGCATCTATGATTCAAGACTCTCCCTTCGATTTGAACCTGGCTGAAGCACGCGTTACCGGTGATACCGTAGCTGAACGGCAAACGGGGACAACCACATCTGAAGATGAGTTAGCTAATGATGTTGGCAGTCAGCCGCCACCCCTCCGATCGAAGCAGGTCGTCAGTTTTTTCCTGATGTCTCCACGCGCCGAGTTTCCGGATTTTGTGCCAGCCGACGAGGGATCGTTTACGTTAAACGGGGCCTACAAGCGCATAATTCGGCTGGACGCCTACGAGCCGCTGATGCACCTGGGCTGGGTCCAGCCTGCCAGGAGCACCGAGGCCGCAAAGCCCTATCAAATCACGACTCAGTCCGGCTCACCGGTCGAACTCACGGGGACAGTCACTCTTTACAAGGAACGATACCTGCATCTGGCACTTGACCTGGCACTTGAATCAACTTCAGGCGTTGAAGTTTCGGAGCCTGCGGCGGACATACCTGCAGAGCGTGTTTTCGGGCTGAACACGTCTGTCAATGAAGACAAACCGACTGAACACGTCAGCGCAACCCATAAACTGCAGCAATCGCGGCGCATCCGCCTGTCGACTACTCATTATTTTGATCACCCGATGTTCGGCGTCATTGCCACAGTCAATAGGATCGAACCGGCTGCATCCAGCCCGAATAACGCACAACCAGGCGCTGGATAACAATCGAAAAGAGCCCTAGTACTCCGTCAAGGTAGTATTGATGGAGTACTAGACCGTGGCGGCTTCGTCAGTCTGTGGCGTATCGTCGTCTTCGGCTTGCGGCCGGTTCAGACACTGTTGTCCCTCGGCTCGCGCGATCAGAGATGAAGATGTGACATCCCAGCCAGGAATCTCCGACGCCACGCCGAATGAAATCGTAAGAAATCTTCCGAGCGGCGAATGTGGATGGTGGATAGACAGATTACGAACCTTTTTGGCAATACTTTCCGCCAGACTCTGCGCCTGGACTTCATTCGCGCTGCCGATCAGTGCGGCAAACCGCGCCTCGTCGTACCGCGCACTAAAAGCGCCGGCGCGACGCAACGATCCGTTAATGGCGTAAGCTATTTTCCGCAATACTGAGTCTGCAGCATGCCGGCCGAAGAGTTTTCGATACTCGCCGAACGCATCCACTTCAAAAATGATCAAGCCGAGACACCGCTGTTCACGGCGTGCTATCGACCAGTCTCGCTGTATAACATCCATGAACGCCGCCCGATTCGGCACACCGGTTACCGCATCCGACCGTTCCAGGGTTTTCAACCGGCAGCGAGCATCGGTAAGGGCATCTTGCAGCGATTCCTGACTCTCGGAATCTCCGCTTTCATCAACGACTCCCGGAATCTGGCTCAACATCCAGTATGCGGGATTACCGGGCCGGTCATATAAAGCCGACACCTGAACCTTGATGGTTATAGTTTGACCATCTTTCAGGCTCCAGGTTTGTGAAAGACGTTCATTGATATTCGGCAAACCCTGCGCGGAGAAATTCGTGCCGAACGTTCCGGAGTCGGACTCCGGTAACTCGCCATCGGGCACCAGATTGCGTAAAGAAGAGCCAATCAATTCGCTGGCATCTGCGCCGATCAATACTTCAAATGCCGGGTTAACATAAGCAATCGGCAAACCGTGCTTCCGGGCACTTACAATAAGGGTGGCTTGCTGGATAGAGTCTAGCGCTTGAGAAAGAATTTTTTTTGTTAAATTAATCATCCACTTATATATATAACATAAGTAACTTTCTAGAAACAAAAAATACCTGAACTGACAAAAATCGGGTCGATCGAAAGCTGCTGTCAGCTTGCGTCGAGGCCATCAACTATAGAACAGGCAAACTCCCGACGTCTGTGATGCGAGTCACTGGCTCAGCTGCCGAAAATATTCGCCAAAGTAGGCAAACTCAGAAAGAAAGCAGCAATCGATTGACCTGATGCATGCCACGGTCCAGGTATCGCTGCATTCCATCGTGGATATCGGCTCCTGCCGGGCCACGACCGGCCGCCCAATTCACCACGACCGCACAGATCACATAATCCAGTCCCAGCTCTCTGGCTAGCGCAGCCTCCGGCATGGCCGTCATACCAACAATATGACAACCATCGCGCTCCAATCGGTCAATTTCAGCAGCTGTCTCCAGACGCGGTCCCTGAGTAACCCCGTAGGTCCCCTCTCCCAGAAAGTCGAGCTCGAGTTCCCGGGCATGCGCGATCAACTTATGCCGCAACCGGCAGCTGATGGGCACCGTAAAATCAATATGCTGGACCGGCTCGTGGGTCCCGTCCGCAAACGTGTGCTCGCGGCCCCAAGTGTAATCAACCAGCTGATCCGGGAAAATCAGGTGGGTCGGGCGCGCTTCAGCATCGATGCCGCCAACTGCGTTCAATCCGATCACGTAATCCGGCCGGGTTTCCCGGACTGTCCAGAGGTTGGCTTTATAATTCACGCGATGCGGGGGTATCGTGCCCTCCAACCCATGCCTGGATATAAATGAAAAGTTCGAATTCCCGGCTTGCCATTCGAGAATCGGGCTGGACGGCTCCCCATGGGGTGTCGTAACAGCATTGACGATGGTTCTGTCAGCCGGGACGACTTGCAGGGCCCCGGTACCCCCGATTAGCGCTATTCGTTTCATGTACCTTCTTTTAACGCATATATCGCGGGTAAGTTGCGCCAACGATGCCGGTAATCCATCCCGCATCCAAAAACATAATGATCGGCTACGCTAATTCCGACAAAATCGGGCAGCACCTGCGCCACTCGTCGTGCATGCTGTTTCTGCACCAGGACGGCACTGACAACCCGCGCAGCTCCCAGCGCATAACAGCTTTTCGTCACGTACTCCAGCGTGATGCCCTCATCGTAAATATCGTCGACCAGCAGCACCGTTTGCCCGGACAGCTCCAGATGTGGAGCCTGTAACCATTCAAGCTCACCACCGCGCTCAGCGCCCCGATAGCGGCTCACCTGACAATAATCCATGGCGAAATTGCCGCGGAGCATCCCGGCAAGCCGCACCATCGGGATCATGCCACCCATCAGGATCCCGACTAAAATACAGTCGTCGCCCGACACGAACGGCTGCAACTCAGCCGTCAGGCGTTGATAAGCGGCCTCGACTTCAGTTTCCGTGGCAACAACGATAGCGTCAGGAAAGGCGCTCAACTTACGTCAACCATTCAATACCAACGAGGGTGGCCCACCCGCATCGTGGATGCCAGCCATCGCCTCCTTCCACTCAGCCGTTTCGCGCAGGTTGCCACCCGCCCATGCTGGCGGATGTGGTCGCATGGCGACCAGTCGAGCCTGGCTGCCTGGATTTTCGATATCCTCCAGCTCATCCAGAGTCTGCGAAACCGCAGCGGGATTATTGCAAATCAACGCCATATCAGCGCCGGCATCGAGCGTTTTCCGCACCCTGGTGGTCATATCGCCAATATCGCAGATTGCCGACATATTCAAATCATCCGAGAAGACCGCGCCGGAGAAACCAAGCGTGTCACGCAACTGAGTCTTTATCCAGTATGGAGACAAACTGGCTATGCGCCGATCGACCGCCGGATATCTGACGTGAGCCATCATGACGCCCTGCAGGCCATTGTCGATAAGACGGCGATAAGGTATCAGGTCACCTGCGATGCCATCGTATTCACGATGGTCCTCGGGCAGTTCCAGATGAGAATCCGCAATCACTGCCCCGTGCCCGGGAAAATGTTTGGCCACAGCCATCATGCCTGCGTCGCGCATCCCGTGCATATACGCAACTGCCATTGATGCGACGACTTCCGGATTCTTATGGATTGCCCGATCACCAATCACGTCGCTCAAGCCAGAATCAAGATCCACTACTGGCGCGAAACTAAGATCAACGCCGACATCCAGCAACTCGGCTGCCATAAGCCAGCCACATAGACGGGCGAGCTTTCGCCCTTCTTTATTGTCAATATCGTACTGATGACCCAGCCACCGTGCCGTAGGTAACGCTGAAAACCCGTCGCGAAATCTCTGCACACGGCCACCTTCCTGATCGACTGCCACCAGCATTTTTGGCATTCGAACGGCATGTATCGACGCGACAAGTTCTTTGAGTTGCGACGTGCTCTCGAAATTGCGGCTAAAGAGAATAACTCCGCCTATGCGGGAGTCTTCCAATTGCGCGGCCTCATCCGGAGCCAGGCTCAATCCTGCAATATCTATCATCAATGGCCCGAGTGTCATTCTTGTCCGCCTCGTTACAAGCTGCTAATCGGAATATAGCCATGCGAAAACGGTTTGCCAATAATGTCAGTATACGGATCAACCCCACGGTATCCATCACCGTGCAGGAGTCCATCATGGCAGCTCGAAAAGCGCCATGGACTCAACGTGGCTCGTCTGCGGAAACATGTCCATTATTCCGGCCGCTGAAAGCTCGTAACCCAGTCCATGAACCAAACTCTTGGCATCCCGAGCCAGGCTGCCAGGATGGCATGAAACATAAAGAACTCGACGAGCGCGAATCTTTCCAAGCACATCCATCATCTCCAGCGCGCCGGTTCTGGGCGGATCCAGGACCACCAGGTCAAAGCCTTCCCAGTCAAGCGCCGTAATTGCTGACGAGCGGCTTAAATCGACTTGCCAGAAAATGGCATTGTCAATGCCCGAGCACAACGCATTATCACGCGCTCGAGCCAGCATACCCGGCGCAAAATCAACACCGATGACTTCTTTCGACAAGGTTGCCATCGGCAAAGTGAAGTTCCCGAGACCACAATACAGATCGAGTACCCGCGAATCACGGTTCGGTGCAAGTAATGACACCGCCTGTTCGATCATCTGATAATTCACGTCGGCATGGATCTGCATGAAATCCGTCGGCGAAAAATGTATCGATACGTTATATCCCGGTATCCTATAGAAGAGGCCCTCCGCCGCAGGCTGCCCGGGTAACGGAACAATGCTGTCGGGACCCTTGGTTTGCAGGAAAACCTGTACACCCTCGGTTCGTTGAAAGCTGGCGAAGTGCTCAAGATCATCAGTACTGGGTGGATCCAGAACACGAAATATCATCGCCACACCGTTATCGCCGACCGCCGTCTCGATCTGGGGAATACGCTCACGAATCGACAGGCCACCAATAAATTCCGATAAAGCTGCGATGGATTCGCCAATCAATGGATGGAGAGTCTCACAACGTAACATGTCAGCCACATACGGCTTATTACGCTCACGAAATCCGACCAACACCCGACCTTTCTTCGGCACGTACTTAACCGCCAACCTCGCCTTGCGGCGATAGGCCCAGAAATCTCCAACAATCGGGGGCAACACACGATCCGGATTTACAGATCCGATTCGTTGCAGACTTTCCAACAGAACTGATTGCTTTAATGTAATCTGGTGCGCGGACGAAACATGTTGAAGCGAACAACCACCGCAGTTACCAAAAGACGCGCACAAGGGCTCGACGCGCTCAGGAACCGCTTCCAGTACTTCAAGCAGATCCGCTTCATCGTAGTTACGCTTCTTCTTACGACGAACAAATTTGACCGTCTCCCCGGTAATTGCACCATGCACAAACACCGTCTTGCCGGGTGAACGCACGACGCCTCGGCCATCGGTCATCGTGTCTACAATTTGCCCCGTTTCCGGCTCGGCAGCGGTTGGCCTCACTGGCGACTCACCGCTTGCTCTTCACCTGACACCCATGCCGACAGAAAGGCGCGCAGATATTCATGCTCTGCTTCTTTTAACAGCGATCGCAGGCGGTCGAATTCTGACTGCAGCGATCGATCATCGAGTATCCCGCGCATATGCTGAAAGCGGAGAAATATAAGATAGGTGTTCAACGCATCGGTCTCGCAATAATTACGAATCTCTTCGACTTTACCAGCCAGAAAATACGGCCAGACCTGCTCTCCCTTCAGACCCATTTTGCCAGGGAACCCGAGCATCACCGCGATCGCGTCGAGCCCGGCTCGAGCGCGCGGCTGGAAGCCGGATAACACGTCCATCAAATCAATATGACGCCAATGAAAACGACTCAGGTAATTGTTATAGCGGAATGCGCGATCCTCATCACCGTGTTCCCAGTACCGTGGCGACTGCACGCCGTGCAGTAATGCACGGTAATGCAAAACCGGCAAATCAAAGCCCCCACCATTCCATGAAACAAGATCCGGCGTGTACTGCTCAAGCCCATCGAAAAATCGCTTTATCAGCTCAGCTTCGTCACTGTCGCTGCTGCCAAGACTCCAGACTTTGAGTTGATCGCCGCTCCTCAAAACTACCGAAATCGCCACAATCCGATGTTGATACAGGGGCAGAAACTCGGTACCCGATTCCTGTAAATGGCTGAAGGTCATTGCCTTGGCAACATCCTCATCAGCAAGACCCTCCAGTGGCAGTAATTTTTTGCCTAACGCCACATCCGGCACCGTTTCTATGTCAAAAACCAAGGTTCGCAAATGATTAACCTGCTTTCATCAGTATCGCAACAGCCACGACCAAACCGGCTTCATCGGACAATGTGAGGTGCGCGGCGCCGATACCCAATTCTCTACATTTCTGTCTGCCGCGTTCCGAGAAAATGATTTCCGGTCGGCCAAATCGATTCGGTACAACGCCTGAATCACGAAGCCACATGCCATTTGCAAAACCCGTGCCCATCGCCTTGACGATAGCTTCCTTGGCGGCGAATCGCATGGCCAAAAATCGCTCCGGTCGGCGATGATCGAGAAACAAATCCATTTCTTCAGACATTAATATTCTTTGGCTGAATTTGTCCCCATAGCGATGGTAAACCGCAACAATGCGATCCATCTTCAGAACATCAATTCCCACTCCAAATATCATATCTCTTATTCTTCTACGGCAATGCCTTGGAACACGCCAATAATCCAGGCTAGTCAGCTGCTACGGAACTCAGACGCTCTGGCCAAAACCATCAGTTGCTTCATATCCATAACCGCTTTTTCCAATCCATCAAATATGGCCTGGGCGATTATGGAATGACCGATATTCAATTCAACAATCTCCGGGATCACCGCTATCAAGTGAACGTTCCGGTAGTGCAGGCCGTGCCCGGCATGCACCCGCAAACCCTTATCATGGGCGTATGTAGCTGCTTCCTTAACGCGTTCTAATTCAGTCAGCTGAGCCACATCAGTCTCTGCATCGGCAAAGCACCCAGTGTGCAACTCAACAACCGGCGCCCCAATGTCAGCGCAGGCATCCAGTTGATCCAGGTCAGGATCTACAAACAAGGACACGCGAATCCCATGAGCCGTTAGTTCTTCGATTGCCGCTCGGATACGTGCCTTTTGCCCGACAACATCCAGGCCACCCTCGGTCGTCAGCTCTTCTCGACTTTCAGGAACCAGGCAACAGTCAGCGGGTTCGAGGTGACTCGCAAACCGCAGCATTTCGTCAGTCACCGCCATCTCGAGATTCATGTGAGTCTGCAGTGCCTCAGCGAGGCGCCGAATATCATCGTCCTGAATGTGTCGACGATCTTCGCGAAGATGAACGGTAATCGAATCCGCACCAGCTCGCTCGGCCAATAATGCTCCTTCCACGGGATCCGGGTATAGCGTTCCACGTGCCTGACGAAGCGTGGCCACATGATCCACGTTAATACCCAGAAAGATATCCTGCTTACCGGTCATGTTAGCACTCCGTCAAGGTGATATTGATGGGTTCAGCGTCGCATGGCAGTCAGAACCTGACGGGTCTTCAATGGACGGCCGCCCAGGCTGGAATTGAGTACAGCCCGAAGCAAACGCTTCGCGCTTTTTAGTTGCTCGACATCCAGTCGATCACCGTTAGCAATAGCCAGGAGTTCGGATCCCTGAAAAACAAGCTCACCGGACTGCGTGTCAGGTACGGGCACCGGGCCCCTGTCAATCACATATTCGTATTTTCGTTCCGCGTCCAATGGCCGCTCGTCAACCACGTCATGGTCCACGACAATTCCGTAACCAATTTCTGCAAGCAACGCTACCTCAAAACGCCGCAGTACTAACTCAGTACCCCCGCCGTTTGCCAAAGAAGCTAATGCCCCTCCGTAGTGCGCAAAAAGAGCCGGATGGGGATCACTTCGATGCATCAAGGCGATCAGCAGTTCGTTCATATAATAAGCCGCCATTAACGACATGCCCGTAACTTGCACCGGCGGGCCGAAGGCTTCGGCTGCCCTTAACGTGTACAGGTCACCACGGCCGGACCACGACATCTGACACAATTGAAACGGCCGAAGCGCGTTTTTCCATCGTGATTTCGGCCGTCGTGAACCTTTTGCCACGAGTCCGATTCGGCCGTGATTCTGACTCAGAATGTCCAGAATTTGACTGCTTTCGCGGTAGGGTCTGGCGTGCAATAAGAATGCGGCCTCCAATTCCACGCGTTCCACCGAACTCATCGTGGTACCTCGTAACCTAATTGGCGCAAGGCCATAGCATTATCGCTCCAGTTCTCTTTCACCTTTACGCGGGCCCTCAGATAGAAACGGCGCTCGAATATCTTCTCGAGATCAAGTCGCGCTTCGGTGCTCATATGCTTAAGCCTCTCACCGCGGCGTCCAACAACGATGCCTTGTTGCGAATCTCGTTCAACCCAGATTATCGCATCCACGCGCGTAAGGTCAGCGTCTTCCTCCAGAGCGAGCACCTCGACGGCCAGGCCGTAAGGCACTTCCTGACGAAGAGTATCCAGAAGCTTCTCACGAAGTACTTCGCCGACACGAAACTCGATACTCCGGTCGGTTTTTGCATTCGCCGGGAACAATCGTTCGCTTTCGGGAAGAAAACGTTTGATCACCGCCATCAGACTGTCCAGATTCTTCATTCCCCGGGCGGAAATCGGAACGATTTCCTCAAAAGAACCGCGCGTCGCATATTCCTGAATAACCGGCAACAAATCCACTCGCCGCTTCATCAGGTCAAGCTTGTTTACAACCAGAACCACAGGGGTATTCGTGTTGGTAATTCGCTGCAGCGCAAGATCATCAGCTTTTACCCAGCCGGTGGCCTCGACGATCAGCAATATCAGATCTGCCCCCGCCAAAGACGCAGTTGCCGCCTTATTCATCGTTCGATTAATCAACTTCTTTGCGCGGCTCTGCAAACCCGGTGTATCGACGAAAATAGCCTGGATATGATCCTCAGTCAGAATTCCCAGAATGCTATGCCGGGTCGTCTGCGGTTTAGATGTGACAATGCTGATCTTTTCTTTGACCAATGCATTAACCAGAGTGGACTTACCGGTGTTGGGTCGGCCAACAACTGCAATAAAACCGGCCCGATAGGGCTTGTTAGCCATCCTGCAGCTGCTCAAGAGCGACTGATGCCGCCGCCTGCTCCGCCCGACGCCGACTGGTGCCAACCCCCTTCGCTTCGAGATCAAACGCCGGGATTCGGCAGCGCACATTGAACGACCGCGCATGTTCTGCACCGCTAACATCCGCCAGCGAATATTCGGGCGGCGGCAGTTGCCTGCCCTGCAGGTATTCCTGCAACCGAGTTTTCGGGTCAATCAGGTCAAATTCATCGGGAAGATTAGCCAGCCGACCGGAAAATATGCGCAGAACGACGTCATTGACTGCGGTAAAGCCACCGTCCAGAAAAATTGCGCCAATCACGGCTTCAAGGGCATCAGCCAAAACAGAAGTTCGCTGATTCCCGCCGGAGCGACGCTCACCGCTGCCCAATTCGAGACACGAGCCAAGATCGATTTCCCGAGCAAGGTCCGCCAGCGATTCACGCCGGACCAGACCGGCTCGGAAACGACTCAGACCGCCTTCGCGGACTTCCGGCTTCTGATCATATAAGGCTCGCGCAATGCTCAGTCCGAGTAAGGCATCACCCAGATATTCAAGGCGCTCATTATGATTTGTCGATGCACTACGGTGCGTCAGTGCCTGCTTAAGAAGATCGCTGTCCGAGAATTTGTAACCGAGCCTGCTAATGCACCAATCCTCGGACGTCGTCACCGCACAATCTCGACCGAACGGTCAAACACGACAACCAGATAAATATTGGCAACATATGGTGCCCGCCTCTCATATTTGGCTTGCAGCATATAGCCATTTTCAGATTTCGAGATTTTGAAATCTGTGGCCCTCATGTCTCGGACCATCTCGATATTCAGACGCTTATTAATTGAGCTCTTGATAACCTGAAGTGACGGGTTTTGCCCATCTAACTCAAATTTTACATCATTGAGAATACCGGCAATTTTCATTTGCTCCAGGTAGATCGGAAACAATTTGAGACCCCCAAACCCAAGCAAACCCAGTACGACCAAAAGCGTGATTAACCCAATTGCCGTGATGCCCTGCTGTTTATCCCGCATGATCCCTGCTCCCTAAGTCAATAACCCGTAGCCGATAAAACCTCGACGGTGTTAGTGTCCTGTCCCGGAGATAACTTCACATTTCCACCGGCCCTCGCGGCCGCTGGCTGCGTTGTAGCTCGTCGCAATAGCTGGCTATTACGCCTCACTACGCCTTGCCAGCGACCACGATGCCTCACCGCGCAGTCCCGGGCAGTTGTTACCAGCGCCGGGGGAAATAGTAAACTTATCTCCGGGACAGGACACTAGTTAATCGCATTACCAATGCGCTTCCAGCGCGGCATGCCTGGAAAGCTCCAATTCATCCAGATACGCACCGCCTTACCCACAACTTTGTTTTCTGGAATGATGCCAACACCCTGATAGCGGCTGTCTCGACTATTATCCCGATTGTCGCCCATCATGAAATAGTGTCCGGACGGCACAACGAAAGTGCCTTCGAGACTGCCCCGGCCCGGCATCAGCAATATATTATGCTCCACCTCGCCCAGGCGCTCATTGTACAGCAACGCCCCGGGCTGGCTGCCTTCTGTATAGGTCCCGAGCGACGTAACGCTAACCAGTTCGTCATTGATAAACAGCCGCCTGTTTTGATATCTGACCGTGTCTCCGGGCAAACCAACCAGACGCTTGATGTAATTTATACTGGGGTCTGCGGGTAATCGAAATACTATGACGTCACCCCGCTCGGGTTCACCAACTTCGAGGATTTTTGTGTTGATCACCGGAAGCCGGAGTCCATACGTGTATTTGTTCACGAAAATGAAATCCCCCACCATCAGCGTCGGAACCATCGAGCTGGATGGAATTCTGAAGGGCTCAAAGAGAAAAGATCTGACCACCAGCACGATTAGAAGAATCGGAAAAAAGGACCTTGCATATTCGACGATAACCGGCTCAGGTTTTTCCCGGTCATCGTCGCGTCGCGCCCGGAAGAACCATGAATCAATGCCCCAGATAGCGCCACTGAGTAAAGTCAGGACGACCAGCATCAGTGAAAAATCAAAATTCATAACAAATCCTGTGCAAATTCAGGCGCTCGTCTCAAGATCCGACTCGCATCGCTATCAACCAAACGCGTATCAATCACGACCAACTCTCAATACGGCAAGAAAAGCTTCCTGGGGAATCTCGACACTCCCTAATTGCTTCATACGCTTCTTACCGGCTTTTTGCTTTTCAAGCAATTTGCGTTTACGAGTCACATCCCCCCCGTAGAGCTTTGCCGTAACATCTTTGCGGAAAGCCTTAACATCAGCACGCGCGACAATCTTGGCTCCGATAGCAGCCTGAATTGCCACCCCGAACATTTGCCGTGGAATCAGCTCCTTGAGTTTATCAACCAATTCCCGCCCGCGCCGTGCGGCAGATTCTCTATGCACAATCAGCGACAGGGCATCAACTTTCTCCCCATTGATAAGAACATCAAGCTTAACGAGATTTCCAGCCCGAAAGCATGAAAAATCGTAGTCGAAGGATGCGTGGCCACGACTTACCGACTTCAGGCGGTCGAAGAAATCCAGGACCACTTCGATCATTGGCAATTCATACTCGAGGGCCACCTGGGAACCCAGGTATTCTAATCGCTTCTGCACGCCACGTTTGGCAATACATAGCTGCATCACAGGCCCCAGGTAGTCTGACGGAACCAGCAGGCTGGCGCGGATAAACGGTTCGCGTATCTCCGCAACTTCATTCGCTAAAGGGAGACGGGATGGATTTTCCACGATCCGGGTCTCACCCTGGTGGGTAAGCACTTCAAAAGCAACGGTCGGCGCGGTTGTAATGATATTCAGATTATATTCCCGCTCCAGGCGTTCCTGGATGATTTCCATATGCAACATTCCGAGGAACCCGCATCGAAAACCAAACCCCAATGCGACGGAGGACTCTGGCTCATAGTGCAACGCTGCGTCGTTCAAGCGAAGTTTTTGCAGGGCGTCGCGAAAAAGTTCGAATTGCTCCGACTGAACCGGGAAAAGCCCGGCGAAAACCCGCGGTTTGATCGGCTTGAAACCTGACAAAGGCTGCTCAGCCTGCGCCTCTTCTAACGTAATCGTGTCACCCACGGGAGCGCCGTCAATTTCCTTGATACCGGCAATCAAATAACCAACCTGACCGGTTTTCAGCGAATCGCGCGCCTGCATTTTCGGCGTAAAAACGCCTACATCATTTGCCAGATGGCTTTGCCCGGTAGACATGACATGAACCTTCTGACCGCGTTTCAGCTCACCATTGACGACGCGCACCAATGAAACGACGCCCACGTAGTTATCAAACCACGAATCAATAATTAATGCCTGCAGCGGCCCGGCAATATGGCCGGCTGGAGGTGGGATCTTCGTGATCAGTTGCTCCAAAAGATCATCGATACCGCAGCCTGTCTTCGCACTGATCTTGGCGATGCCGTGAGTATCTAAACCGATAATTTCTTCAATATCCTTACAAACACGATCCGGATCAGCAGATGGCAAGTCAATCTTATTAATGACCGGCAAAATCTCAAGCCCTTGCTCAACAGCCGTATTACAATTCGCAATACTCTGAGCTTCGACGCTTTGAGCCGCGTCGACTAACAGCAAAGCGCCCTCACAAGCCGCCAATGAGCGGGAAACTTCATAGGAAAAATCGACGTGCCCCGGTGTGTCAATAAAGTTCAACGTATATTCCTGACCATCCCGTGCCCTGTACAGTAATGAAACGCTCTGTGCTTTGATCGTAATCCCACGCTCACGTTCGAGGTCCATTGAATCGAGAACTTGATTCGCCATTTCGCGCTTTTCAAGCCCCCCACACCGTTCGATAAGGCGATCCGACAAGGTGGACTTGCCGTGATCAATATGGGCAATAATGGAAAAGTTGCGAATATTGCGCATGTCAGGCAATCCGTGGCCTCAAAAGGGGGGGATTATAACGACCCGGGCGGCAATGTATGCCGGAAACAACAACAATATTCAGGTCTGATCGCCCGCAGCAATTCTTTCCAGTACGGCCACTTTATCCAGCTTGTAATGGCAAATCTCGTCTCCATCGCAGCAAACCACGGGCACCCGCTCACCATACATTGCTTGCCAGTCCGGACGATCGTCAATGTCGCGAACGCTGACGCTGGCTCTGCCGCGAACCAAAGGCTCAAGCTCGCCGAGCAATAATTCGCACAAATGACAACCACGCCTGCTATAGACGATAACTTCCAATTTTTTTGTCGCCATATCAGCTAGTGTCCTGTCCCGTCAATCCGTACCGGATTGGGCAGGCATGCCCGGCTGTAGTTGAGCGCTCCGCAGGTAACCCCCGGCTTTCCCCAGCCCAGTCAGTGCCAGCAGCCCGGAAACGCAAAATAAACCACTTAGCGCTCCCACAACAGCACTCAGATCAGACGCGTCCGGAATCGCTGCCGCGGCCAGCCAGGCACCGGAAAACATGCCCAGCAACGGCAAAAGATACGCCAGACTGACAATTTTCAATAACTGATGTCCGGCCATAGTGATACGAACCGTATCACCGACCTTTAGCCTGAAACCAACCTCATCAGTATCAAACTCCAGGGAATGAGGCCGTGGTAGACGAAACATTGCCAGGACCGGCCCCAGACCGCAGCCCTGATCACTGGAGCACCCACCGCAGCTGCCCGAGCGGACAAATTCAACGCGGGCCGTTTTGCCGTGTACCTCTGTAACAATTCCGCTTTGGTATATCACCGTGTCTTGACACCCTGAACGCGCAAGGATTCGGGATCAGGGCGATTCCCGCACCGGCCTGACTGACAAGGCGATCAACTTTACCGTCCTGACCGGCACATAACCGATCGCGGTGATCAAGCGATCCTCCAGGGTCGTCGTGTATGCATTGGTTGCACCGAACCGGGAAAGCCCCTCTGCCATCTCGGCTTCGGCAACTCCGGTCTCGATAAAAACCGACACCGACCCGAGACCGTCAGAATAAACCAACTGCTCAATAGGTTGAGCGGACCCGAGCACCGTTTTCGAGCGTCTGACCGTCAATTTGAAACCTGCCGGCAATTCGGTGGCCCGCCATTGCACTGACCCTTCCCGAGATTCATCGATCCCGCCCGCCGGTTCAACAGACACGCTGGACTGTTGTCGTCTGAATGTGTCCATCGGCATTGACGGACTGACATCAGCAGCCGGGATTTGATCAGAATATTCGATGTCCGTGAACAAAATCTGTTCGAGCGTCTCGCCAGTTTCGCCCATCAACTCAAATTTCAGCAGCATTGCCCTGTTGCGGTCTAACCAAAGCCGATAGCCATATCGATATTCATCCACCGGCCGCACCGCTATGACCTCTGTGTCCTGCCCTGCGATTCGATCAGGCTGGCGCATCGCGAGTTTATAGGTCGTGGTATCGACGTTGTTGAAACTGGGCAACTTACTGATGGGTGAACTTTCGCCCTGGGAACGATCATGCCGTGATTCCACGATTACTGAATTCTGCTCAGGCAGCAGGCACATCACTTCGTCGGGATTTCGAATGATTTCGCGACCTGCAAAATCCTGACTGGTGATTCGCTCCGTCACCCGACCATTTTCGACACGATGCACAATTTGGACGACATCGACGATGCCATCACAAGTGTGTACGAGGGTCCCCTGGTAACTCACCTGCTGCGTGGCCCTCGCCATCCGGTCCAACCAGTCCTGCGGCGCATCGGCAGCCGCAGCAATACTCCCACACACCAGCAGGATCGCGCCTAAGCAGCGCGCGTAATCATTCATCCTGCGATGCCTCGACTGTCTGCACGCCAAGAGCCCCGGACATCTGGCTGACCATGTGGGAATCGATGACCAGCCTCGACGGTCCGTTAAAAAATTCCCCATGTGAAACCAGATAATTCGTCAACCGAGCCGGTGTAATGACCATTCTATCGCCGTGTTCCACTACGGGGACCGTGTAACTGTCGGACCCGGTCTGCAACTCCGCAACAGCCGGTAGCGATGCTGCGTCTCGGTCGAGAGTATTCAGACTGATTAGCGCAAGAATCGCGACTGATGCGGCAATACCGACACCTACCATGCCTTTGACAGCCGTCGACCAGTTGTTTGTCGGCAACTGCCGTTTCGAATACGGTGCCTGCTCGGTCAGCGCTACGCGAATGCGCTCGCTGACACGCAACACGGCCGGATCCGCCGGTGAACCCTGAATTAACTCCGTCATCAACGTATAGCGAGCAAAAATTGCCCGGTATTCCTGATTCTTTTCAAGCTGCATGAACAAAAGTTCTTCTTCCTCGATCGGAAGCTCACCATCCAGCAATGCGGACAACTGTTCTCTAATTAACTGACTCATATTATGCTCGCCTCTCAGGCACTACTCGGTTCCCCTATCAACGGCTGAATAGTCTTATCAATCGCCTCACGTGCGCGGAAAATCCGTGAACGAACGGTACCCACCGGACAATCCATTGCATGAGCAATTTCTTCGTAACTCAATCCGTCGATTTCGCGAAAAAGAATGGCGGCACGAAGTTCATCCGGTAACGACTCGATCGCTGACTGAACCGCCTGTCGTAACTCATCACGCTGGGCGATTTTCTCGGGTGAATCCTCATTGCGAAGCCTGACGTTCAATTCGTACCCATCCGATTCTTGCAGATCCAGGTCGTATTCTATTGGCCGACGATTCATGGCTACGATATGGTTCTTCGCCGTATTAACCGCGATCCGATATAGCCAGGTATAAAATGCGCTATCGCCACGAAACTTCGGCAGAGCCCGGTAAGCCTTCAGGAAAGCCTCTTGAGATACATCCAGTGCTTCTGTCGGGTCGCGAACATAACGCATGATCAACTTTACGACTTTATGCTGGTATTTCAGCACCAGCAGATCGAAGGCAACTTTATCGCCTCGCTGAACGCGCTCAACCAGCCTTTGATCGTCGGTTTTACTCATAAAGCCCTGTCTCGGAGCCATCTTCGACACAGGCGCTCATCTCTACGAATAGACCCACCTGATCGGAGAAAGTTCGCGCCTTCACACCCTGTTGTTAACCGCATCACAAAAAAAGCGATCGATTCGCCTTGTAACGCTAACGGCTAAACCAGCAGGCGCCATATGTCGCGCTGCTGCGTCCCGGCATTTTACGTCAAAGTGATCACCTCTACACAGGCATCCTCAGGCGCACCTGGAGCCGACGCCAGGTTACCGGATCCTGTCGCCACGATATCAGCCAGCATCGAAAACGCTGACCGCTGCGGGACTTCCAGGAAAGACCAATGCTCAGACCGCCGCCGATGATCCAGCCGCAGCTCAGTCGCGCCTCATATCGGTCACCCTGCTCAGTTTCGAGAACCCAGTTGCCAGATCGGTGCGCAACGATGCGAGTTACCAAAGGTGTCGAAAATGGATTGAAACGGTTCAGCGCGCGGCAAAAAGAAATAGCGCACAATCCGCCCGGAGAGCGGCTAGCCGGGTAAACCTCAAGAGTCTGTAAGAAGCCGTTTGACCACATCGCGCAAACCGATATCATCCGCGACGACACGACCACTGATCAACTCGAGAATCTCGGGATCCTGAAGACTTAACAAAGTTTCAAATGCCGCCTTTTGCGCGGGCGGGGCATCCGCATACTCCCGGGCAAGGTATCTTTCCAGTAACACATCCAATTCACGCATGCCACGCCGACAATGCCACTTGAGTTTTGAATACCGTTGGCGGTTCATGCCCGACACCTGACCCTGTTGCTGCTACAACCGCCGCGACGCCAGCATCCTTTTAGTTTCGGCAATTGCCCGCGCCGGATTCAGATCTTTTGGACATGAGTTGGTGCAATTCATAATCGTGTGACAACGGTAAAGCCGGAATGGGTCCTCCAATTGATCCAGTCGCTCGCCCGTCGCCTCATCACGACTGTCCACAAGCCAGCGATAGGCGGCCAATAAGGCCGCCGGACCGAGATAGCGCTCACTATTCCACCAATAACTCGGGCAGCTTGTCGAACAACAGGCGCACAAAATGCAAGCCGACGGAGAATTGATCTGTTCCTGATCATGTTTCGACTGTAGCCGCTCCCGGTCCGGGGGAGCGGGTGTACGCGTTTGCAACCAGGGCTTGATCATTGCGTATTGCGCATAGAAATTCGTCAGATCCGGCACCAGGTCCTTGATGATCGCCATATGCGGCAATGGATAGACTTTCACATCACCTTTTATATCGTCGATCGCCAACGTACAGGCCAGAGTGTTCGCGCCATCGATGTTCATTGCACAGGAACCGCAAATGCCTTCCCGGCAGGAGCGCCGAAACGTAAGTGTCGAATCGGCTTCGTTTTTAATTTTGATCAAAGCATCGAGAACCATGGGCCCACACCGATCAAGGTCGACTTCATAAGTATCCAACGAGGGATTCTGACCGCTGTCCGGGTCATATCGATAAACAACGAAACGACGCACATTGGTTGCGCCGGCTGCCGCCGGGTATGTCTTGCCCTGCTTAACGCGTGAATTCGCAGGTAGTATGAATTGGGCCATCGGGTCGCCTCGCAATCCTCAAATACCGTAAATCAATATACCCTTGCCTTGGGTGGAATGGTTTCGACTTCATCCGTGAGAGTTTGCAGATGAACAGCCCGGTAATTCAGGTCGACATTACCGTGCTCATCCAGCCACGCCATCGTATGTTTCATCCAATTCTGATCGTCACGATCCGGATAATCCTCACGTGCCTGAGCACCACGACTTTCCTTGCGGTTAGCCGCTGAAGTAATCGTTACGATCGCCTGAGCCAGAAGATTTTCGAGTTCCAGCGTCTCGATCAGATCCGTATTCCAAATCAATCCACGATCCGACACTTTTACATCGGAAAAAGACTTGCTGCAGGCCACCAGTTTCCCAATACCCGCGTCCAGAACTTCACCGGTCCGGAATACACTGGCATGGTCCTGCATGATTTTCTGCATCTCCGACCTGATTTCAGCAGTCGCCCGGCTTCCGCTCGCGTTGCGAAATTTGTCCAGGCGAGCTATGGCGGCTTTACCTGCATCATCAGGCAACTCACGATGGGGTCGCACATTTTTCAGCAGTTCGGTACAGCGATGGGCTGCCGCTCGACCAAACACCACGAGATCCAGTAAAGAATTAGAGCCGAGTCGATTCGCACCGTGTACTGAAACGCATGCCGCCTCACCCACGGCCATAAGGCCGGCTACCGGTTCCGGATTGCCATGCTTTAAGGTCAACACTTCGCCATGCCGGTTGGTCGGAATTCCACCCATGTTGTAATGAGCGGTCGGCAGTACCGGAATCGGTGCACTGGTCACGTCGACCCCGGCAAATATGCGCGCGGTCTCAGCAATGCCGGGCAAGCGCTCCTCGATCACGTCCGGACCCAGGTGTTCCAGATGCAGGTAGATGTGATCTTTCTCGGCGCCTACGCCACGGCCTTCACGAATTTCCATCGTCATTGCCCGGCTGACCACGTCCCGCGATGCCAGATCTTTCGCGTTGGGTGCGTAACGTTCCATGAAACGCTCACCTTCTGAATTGGTCAGGTAACCGCCCTCACCCCGCGCTCCTTCGGTGATCAGGCAACCCGCACCATATATTCCGGTTGGGTGGAATTGCACGAACTCCATATCCTGAAGCGGCAAGCCGGCGCGCAGCACCATGGCATTTCCATCACCGGTGCAAGTGTGCGCGGATGTACATGAAAAATAGACTCTGCCATAACCACCGGTAGCCAGAATCACCCGGTGGGCGCGAAACCGGTGAATCGAACCATCATCCATATTGATTGCCATAACGCCCCGGCACTCGCCATCCTCCATAATCAGGTCGATCGCGAAATATTCAACATAGAACGTAGCGTCATGCTTGAGTGACTGCTGATACAGGGTATGCAGCATTGCGTGCCCCGTGCGGTCCGCTGCCGCACAAGTCCGTTGCGCCGTTCCGTCTCCGAAACGCGTTGTCATTCCGCCAAACGGACGCTGATAGATACGCCCGTCTTCGGTTCGCGAGAAGGGCACTCCATAGTGCTCGAGTTCTATGACCGCATCCGGCGCTTCTTTACACATGTACTCGATAGCGTCCTGATCGCCCAGCCAGTCGGAGCCCTTCACCGTGTCGTACATATGCCAACGCCAGTCATCCTCACCCATATTCCCCAGCGCCGCACTGATACCACCCTGAGCCGCCACCGTATGACTGCGGGTCGGGAATACTTTCGTAATGCAAGCTGTCGACAGACCGGCCTCGGCCAGGCCAAGCGTGGCCCGCAAACCGGCACCACCCGCGCCGACGACGACGACGTCGTAGGTATGATCGATCAGGGTGTAGCCATCGGTCACTGGCGTACTCCGACCGCCACGACGATCACGGCATAGATGCCCGACACCGCCAGCACTACGTGCGCAAACTGAACCGTAATCAGCACCACGAGCTTGGCGGCACCGTGCACGTAATCTTCAATAACAACCTGCAATCCGAGGTTTGAATGGTAAATAAGACTCATTATCAACAGCACAATCAGTATTGAATTCAGCGGCTCAGCAATCCACGCCACGACCATCTCATAGTTTCCATGGGGTAAACCCAGAAGTGCTATGGCAAACCAGATCGTCAGCGGCGCGAGGCTGATCGCGGTCAGTCTTTGTGCCCACCAATGCCCCGTTCCCGGTTTCGCCGATCCGAGATCTAATACTTTATTCAATGGAGATTGCAGGCTCATGACCAACCCTCAGGCGAAAATCCAGAAGGCCAATGTCAGCAGCAATGCCGAAATCAGGACCACCCACCCGCTCATTCGGGCGCGCTCCTTTTCAAAGCCGTATCCCGCATCCCAGAACAAGTGGCGAATGCCGTTGCCAAGGTGAAAAAAGAGGCAGAATGTCAAGCCAAAAAGAATCAGCCCGCCGACAACTCCCTCAAAAAACGCGGTGAGCCGCGCGTAAGCGTCGTGTCCCGCCACCAGGGAAATCAACCACCCAACCAGGGCCAATGAGCCTATCGAAAGCATCACGCCCGTCATGCGATGCATAATTGACAGCGCATTGCTGATTTCCCAGCGATAAACGCCCAGATGTGGCGATAAGGGTCGATCGATTCGAGCCACGAACAGTTACCTCAATTCAATATACGGCGGCATAGTTCCGGAACGAACTGCCGAAACTGCTTGCCGACGGATTTCCAGCCGTTTAGATTCCCAAGCCTAACTACTCCGTCAAGGGGATATTGACGGTTTCAGAGCCTTCCAGATGACCCTGAAGGAGTGCTAGTGTGCCAGAATGACATGGATTTTTCACCAAACCGAGCGCACCACAATCAGTATCCAGCATCGATACAGGCATGAGTGTTACGGTCGCTAAATTAACTGCGTATTCGCTGGTCGAAATCAACGGCGCGGAGCGTACTGCTTTCCTGCAGGGGCAATTAACCCAGGATCTTGACTGCGTTAGCAGCGAAAATTCAGCGCTTGCCGGATGGGCATCGGTAAAGGGTCGTTTGTTGATGGTCGCACAGTTAATAGCTTGGCAAGAATCAATTTACATTCCCGTCCCGACTGAAATCGCCGCAGCCCTCGTTCAGCGCTTTCGGATGTTCGTGCTACGCGCCAAAGTCGATATCGAATTGTCCGATTTAGCGATACTCGGTCTGATCGGTCTGCATACGGACAGTACAGTGAATATCGGCGATCTTAGCCTGAATCCGGAACCTGGCGCCGTCGCATCGAACGATGAACTCTGTGTCTCACGCATCATCGGAGATTCATCCAGAGCATGGTTGCTCGGCGAGATGCAACCCATACAGTCGATTATCGAAACGGAAAAATTGGCACGATCGGATGATCAACTCTGGGGTTTGCAGAACATTCAGAACGGTTTACCTGTTATCCAGGCAGCTATATCCGAATCATTCGTTCCGCAGATGCTGAACCTGGATCTTATCGGTGGCATAAGTTTCACCAAAGGCTGCTACCTGGGGCAGGAAATTGTCGCCCGCGCGCAGAATCTTGGTCGCATAAAGCGTCGCATGTATCACTTTGGCGCCGATGTCGCGTTAACTGTATCGGCTGGAATGAATTTATTCGGTCCGAATAACGTCACGGGAAAAATCGTCGCCGCGGCGCCGAATGCAGCGGGTACGGATCTGCTTGCAGTCGTTCCAATCAAGGAATCCTCGGCGCAATGGTTCGCCGATGAAGAACGTACGCTGCCGGTTGAGAATCGAAGTCTTCCGTATTCGATTCCGGAATAAGCCGTGTCGTGCAACAGTCGGGATGGTCTGCTCAGTTGTGAAAAGTCGGATCTGATCGCACAGACAGTGTCCGAACACGCGAAGAACAGACTTCGCAAAGCCACTGTTGGAGGCAGTTCGCCGGAATTAAAGGGACAGTGACCGTAATTCACAACACAAGCAGAATTTTGTTGAGCACGCCGTTGAATTACGGTCACTGTCCCTTTAATTCCAGGGAACGAGTACCTGGCGGCCTGCCGCGGGGACTGGCACATATCTGCAATAGCCAATAAATTACGTCAATCGAATCCATTTGCCAGACATCCGGCCCGGTCACGCCCGTTCTACATCGGCGAACCCATGCGTCACTCGCCTTACAGCGCCTGCAGGATTAAGTCTGGGTTATTCCAGCTCAGTCCCGCAATTGTGGGAATAACAATACATCCCGAATCGACGGGCTATCGGTCAAAAACATCACCAACCGATCAATACCAACCCCCAGGCCCGCCGTCGGCGGCAGACCGTATTCCAAAGCAGCGATATAGTCTGCATCGAAAAACATGGCCTCGTGATCGCCTGCAGCCTTTTGCTCAGCCTGCACCCGAAATCGCTCGGCCTGATCTTCCGGGTCGTTAAGCTCGGAAAATCCGTTGGCTATTTCGCTGCCCGCGATAAACAGTTCGAACCGATCCGTCAGCCATTGATCATCGTTCGAGCGGCGCGCTAACGGCGACACTTCTACGGGGTAGGCAGTGATGAAGGTCGGCTCGTTCAATCGATTCTCCACAGTTTTCTCGAACAATTCGACCAGTATTTTTCCCGAGCCATAGTGGTCTTCCAAGGTGATATCGAGTTGCTCACAAACCTCACGCAAATATTCAGTATCACGCAGCCGCTGCGGATCCAGGTGGGGGTTAAATTTGGCGACCGACTCCTCGACCGTTAAACGTTGAAACGGCTCGGCTAAATCATAATCGCTACCCTGATAGGAAACTGTGCTGCTATCAAGCAATGTTGCGGCAAGGCCGCGAATCATGTTTTCCAGTAAATCCATGAGCACCATGTAATCTGCATACGCAATATAGAGCTCCAGCATCGTGAATTCCGGATTGTGCTGCGTCGACACACCTTCATTGCGAAAACTTCGATTGATCTCGTAGACTCTTTCGAATCCGCCAATGACGAGCCGTTTCAAATAAAGCTCCGGGGCAACGCGCAAATACAAATCCCGATCCAGAGCGTTATGATGAGTGACGAAGGGCCGCGCCACAGCACCACCGGGAATCGGCTGCATCATTGGCGTTTCCACTTCGAGGAAATCCATCGCGTCCAGATAAGAACGAATAAAGCGAACGATCTCTGTGCGGGTTTTGAACACCCGTCTCGAGTCTTCGTTGACGATAAGATCAACATAGCGCTGTCGATAACGGATCTCCTGGTCAGTCAGACCATGAAATTTTTCCGGCAATGGCCGCAGGCACTTGGTTAACAGAACGATTTGAGTCGCTTTGACACTCAGCTCACCGGTCCTGGTCCGAAACAGGGTTCCCGACACCCAAATAATGTCACCCAGATCCCAGGTTTTAAACGCCTTGTAGACATCCGCCGAAACCAACTCGCGCTGAATGAAAATCTGTATCTCGCCGGTTCGGTCCTGCAAGCGGCCAAAGCTGGCTTTACCCATTACTCTTTTTGCCATCAATCGCCCGCCGACAGTGACCTCGACGGCTTCTGTCTCTAGTGTCTCATTGGATTGATTGCCATAGGTTGCATGAAGCGCCCCGGCCAATACCGTGCGTCGATATTCATTCGGAAAGGCAAAACCTTCCGCCCGCAGCGCCGTAAGCTTCTTACGCCGCTCCGCGATCAGCCGATGCTCTTCGGGTTTTTTATCCACGCCATCAGCTTTGTTCATAGTTATTAGCCTGCTAGACGCCCTGTTTAAGACTTGCTTCGATAAACTGGTTGAGATCACCATTGAGCACAGCTTCGGTATTCCCGGTTTCGACACCGGTCCGCAGGTCTTTGATCCTCGACTGATCAAGTACATAAGACCGGATCTGACTACCCCAACCAATTTCCGACTTGGACTCTTCAACCACTTGCGCCTCATCCCTGCGGCGCTGCTCTTCGGCTTCAAAAAGTTTTGCGCGCAGCTGTTTCATGGCAGTGGCCTTATTCTTGTGTTGCGAACGATCATTCTGGCATTGAACGACGATTCCCGAAGGCTGGTGAGTAATACGCACGGCCGACTCGGTTCGATTGACGTGCTGCCCGCCTGCTCCACTGGCGCGATATACGTCGATACGCAGGTCGGCCGGATTGATTTCCAGCTCAAAGTCATCGTCGATCTCAGGTGATACGAAAACCGCAGCGAAGGAAGTATGACGACGGTTACCCGAATCAAACGGTGATTTTCGCACCAGGCGATGCACGCCCAGTTCTGTACGCAACCAACCATATGCATATTCACCAACCACACGGACAGTCGCACTCTTGATTCCCGCAACCTCACCGGGCGAAACCTCTATGAGTTCCGCTGCAAACCCGTTCGACTCACACCATTTCAGGTACATTCTCAAAAGCATCTCTGCCCAGTCCTGGGCTTCAGTGCCGCCAGACCCGGCCTGTATGTCCAAAAAGGCGTTGGAGGCGTCCGCATCGCGATTAAACATGCGGTGAAACTCGAGCTGTTCGACGACCTTCGCGACAGCAACAATATCAGTCTGCACTTCTTCGACGGTTGACACATCGTCTTCGGCTTCTGCCAGCTCCAGCAACTCAGCCGAATCTACCAGCACAGTCTCTACATGTTCGAGTTGGTCGATAATTTTCTGCAGCTGAGCGCGCTCCTTGCCAAGACCCTCCGCACGTGCCTGATCGCTCCAGACCTCCGGATGTTCGAGATCTCGATTGACCTCTTCGAGACGCTCCCGCTTGCGATCAAAGTCAAAGATACCCCCTCAGGGCCTGACCTCTGCCCCGCAGATCTTTGATTCTCGTTTTTAGCTGATTTGTTTCCATTTTCACGCCACTGATTTCTATACCGCTAAAAAGCCATCAGACAGCGCAATCGGCGACGGAAATCTGGGATCCCGGATACCTGACTGCCATGTCTGACGGCTTTTCACCCTATGCTATGCGGATTGCATGTGCTCCACAACCAATTGGTGGCTTCGCCGACCTCGATACTCATTCACGTCGAGGCGATACACGAATCGGATTGACCCACCGTTGGCATGCTCCGGCATGACGGGTTGATTAAACGCAATCGCGTCACTGATACGCTCATCTCCAGGATGCCGCACGCGCAGTTTAAGATGGCGTTCTTTCAGCAGACGGTGGTCCACTATTTCCAACTCGTTCTCGAACATTGGCTCCGGAAAACCCTGCCCCCATGGCCCACCCTGACCGAGGGCTTCGGCCACCTCCAGACGCATATCCACCGCTGACAATCCACCATCCGTCAAGATCACGTCGGGCTGCTGGAGAATCGATGCGAACCGGCCAATCTCTTCATTGAACGCCTCGCGGAACAAATCCAGGTGCTCGGTTTTGAGTGTCAAGCCAGCCGCCGCCGCATGTCCACCGAAGTTTTGGATAATACCCGGATGGCGCGTCGCAACCGCATCGATGACATCGCGAATATGAATCCCTTCCACGGAGCGTGCCGACCCTTTTAACGAGCCCGGAATCCCGGCCTTGGCCAAGGCAATCACGGGCCGGCGGGTCTGGTCTTTTATCCGTGATGCAACCAGTCCGACCACCCCTTCATGCCAGGAATCGTCGAACAGACAATATGCATCTGCCGGGATAGCCCCCAGGCTTTGCTTAGCCTTCCGCACGTGCTCGGTAGCCGCAGCTTCCATTCGAGCCTGCATCTCGCGGCGTTCCACGTTCAAGCCATCCAAATGCCGTGCAATTCGCAGCGCTTCCTGGTCATCGGATGCCAGCAGACAATCGATGCCCCTGGACATATCCGTCAGTCTCCCCGCTGCGTTCAAGCGAGGCGCAATCGCAAACGCCAGATCAGAACTCCGGGCATGCATAATATTCCGGCCGGCAACCGTAAATAAAGCACGCAGACCAGGCCGCGTGCGCCCGGCCCGCATGCGCGCCAATCCTTCCGCAACCATGACCCGATTGTTGTAATCAAGATTCACCAGATCAGCCACGGTTCCCAGGGCAACCAGGTCCAGACCATTGGCAACAATCGCCTGCGATTGGTGCCTGACGAGCAAGCCACGATCGACCAGGCACCGCCCGAGCGCCGCCATCACGTAAAAGGCAACACCGACCCCGGCCAGGCATTTACTCGGAAACGGTTCGTCCGGCAGATTCGGGTTAGCGATGCTGAGCGCGTCCGGAAACTCATTACCGGGCAAGTGATGATCCGTGACCAACACCTCTATGCCATGCTGGTGTGCGCGCCGAACTCCTGCGATGCTTGAAATCCCGTTGTCCACGGTCATGATCAGGTCCGGTGAGAGCTTCGCTGCCTGGTCCGCAATGGCCGGCGACAAGCCATAGCCAAATTCGATCCGGTTGGGCACCAGGAACATAACGTCCGCAAAACCCATTTCCCGCATGCAACTTACACAAAGCGCGGTCGCGGTCGCGCCATCGGCGTCAAAATCACCAAGGATCAGAACTCGCTCCCGGGCAACGTAGGCATCGGCCAGCCGTTCCGCGACCGCAGCAGCACTTTTTAGTTCGCTTACCGGAATAAGCTGGGACAGAGATAAATCCACCTGCTGCGCGGTCACTCCGCGGCCCGCATAGACCCGCTGCAGCACCGGGTGAATGTTATCTGGCATTTTGGCGATTAAATCATCGGGCATCTGCCGCCGCACAATGCTGCGCATGATTGGATTGCCTGGCGCCGTCATCGATAAATTGTCACCGGCTGTCCCGCGAGGTTATATTGCCGTGAGATCGGAGTTGATCCGTCACGGCTGTCGGCGCCTATGCAACTAGACCTGGAAAAAGGAAGCGGAATACTCATTCGATCATTCTCGATAGGGAAATTACATGTCAATGATCAGATCATCGACCGGCACGTCATGCTCACGGCCGACGAAATCATATCTGATTGGTCACCGGCGCCACTAGAGAATCTCAGCATAACGGATTTTGCATTGGCACTGGAACGAAGCCCGGAAGTAATTCTTTTCGGCACCGGTTTGATACAACGATTCCCAAACATGCAACTGATTACTGAAATTGTCAGACAGGGCATCGGATTCGAGATTATGGATACAGCGGCGGCCTGCCGGACGTTCAATGTCCTGGCGGCCGAACAACGCCGGGTGGTCGCAGCGCTGTTACTTCGATAGCCGGTCAGATCGATACCCACGTATAAGCCGGTCACCGCCGGGGCAAGTATCTCATCGGATTAACCGGTTCTCCGTGTCGCCGAATCTCAAAATGCAGTAGCGGCCGCTGATCTGGCCCATTCCCCATTTGTGCAATTCGCTGCCCCAATTTTACGTGCTCGCCCTCTTTCACCGATAGTGAATCATTATGGCCATACGCGCTGAGATAATCGGCGTTGTGTTTAATGATCACCAATTCACCATATCCCGGAAGCCCATTACCGGAATAGACAACCTCGCCGGCAGCGGCCGCATATATCGGCTGGCGTTTTCGGCCACCGATCTGAATTCCCGATTGGGTCTTCGCCGACGCACCATATGCCGAAATCACCGTACCGGCGGTCGGCCATTGCCAGGATCCGACAGATTGTGCGGGACCTGGCGCCGCGGGTCGCTGGACTTTGTTTGTGGTGGACGCTGAACGGACTGGTGCGGCACTTGCGGATTCAGGCTGTGATCCGGCGGATGTGTACCCAGACGGTGGAGACAGGCGCAAACTCTGCCCCGGGTAAATCAGCCCGGTGTTATCCAGATTATTCCATGCGGCCAGCTGACGCTGATCGAGCCCATATTGCCAGGCTATCGAATAAACCGTGTCACCTGTTTTCACCGTATGCTGATCGGGCGTCCAGCGTAGCGCGCTGCTACAGCTAATCAGCACAATGCAACAAGTTATCGAAAAACCTAGCCCGAATATTGCACGAGACCGCCCGATTTTCTCTGTAATCATATGATCCAACTACAGTTTTGGTGTACCCCGTTGATTACAGTCTGTACTTTACTCTGGCTGTGCGGAATTGTGCTCGGATCTCGTGCAATATTCAGGCCAGCTGTACTTTCGCAGCACTTCCCACTTCAGGGCACCGACATTCAACGGCGCAGAAGCAAAAACGCAACCAGGCCGAGCGCCACCAGCGTCCAGCCGAGCAGATCTACGTAACGCCGAAGGTTTCGTTCAAATGACTCGCCACCCCAGAATATCAGCGCGGCCACCAGAAAAAAACGTGCGCCACGCCCGACAATTGAAGCGACTGCGAACGGCAGAAGCAGCATCGACATAGCGCCGGCAGCGATGGTAAAAATCTTATACGGTATAGGTGAAAAGCCAGCCGCAAGAACGGCCCAGAATCCCCAATCCATAAACCATTGCTGGGCGCGCACGAAATGCGCAATGTAACCGAACCGCTCAAGCACCGGGATTACCCAGTCAATCGCCACCGCACCGATCGCGAATCCCGCAAATCCGCCGATCACGGAGCATATTGTCGTCAGCAGGGCCAAACGCCAGGCCTGTTCGCGCTGTGCCAGCACCATCGGCGCCAACATAACGTCTGGTGGAATCGGGAAAAATGACGATTCCGCAAAACTTAGTGCACCGAGATACCACGGCGCTCGTGGATGTCTGGACCACACCAGTACGCGGTCGAGAAACCGCGAAAAAATACCCTTCACCCGGTGCCCTCCAACAGGGGCACAAATGAGACGGCACACAAGGACTGATAATCGAAGCCATCGTCCATGCGGATGATGCGCATCAGTTCCTGCCGACCGGGCGGTCCTATCGGAATAATGAGGCGACCACCGATGGCCAGTTGATCCAGCAATTTCTGGGGTATTTCGGCCGGTGCCGCGGCCACCAGGATACCGTCAAATGGCGCCTGACCGGGCCAACCTTGCATCCCGTCACCGTGGCGAAAACGGATATTGTTGCATCCGAGCTCCTTGAGACGGGCCCGGGCCGTCTGCAGCAGGCCACGAATGCGTTCGATCGTAAACAGCTGACCGACAAGTGGAGATAACATAGCTGTCTGATAACCGCACCCGGTACCGACCTCCAGAACTTTTTTCAGTTGACGCGTACCGGCACCGTCGTCCAGCAATGCCTGGGTCATCAAGGCAACGATATACGGCTGAGAAATCGTCTGGCCATGCCCAATTGGCAACGCGCTGTCCTCGTAAGCCCGGCTGCCTAATGCCTCATCGACAAAAAGATGCCGCGGCACGGATCTGATGAGGTCCAACACCACCGCATTCGTTATGCCGTTTCGGGACAGACGATCTACGAGACGCTCACGCGTTCGGGCGGATGTCATGCCGATGCCCTGAATATTTCGCTGGTTCTGGCTCACTCGGGTAACCACGTCTCCAAACCGTCGAGGCCGGTGTGCCTGGTCAAATCAAAATGCATCGGGGTCACCGAGACGAAGCCGTTCTCCACGGCGTGGAAATCCGTTCCAGGTCCAGCGTCCTGACCTGCGCCCGCGGCGCCAACCCAATACAACAGCCGGCCTTTCGGGTCGTGGGACTCTATCACCGGCTCTGCCCGATGGCGATAGCCGAGCCGTGTCGCCTGAAACCCGCGCAGCTCCTGATACGGGACGTCGGGGACGTTTATATTCAGTGTCGTGTCATGCGGCAGCGGCGAGTTTTCGAGTCGCTGAATCAGCACGCGAATTGCCTGACCGGCCGTATCGAAATGCCGAGGGTTGTCACCGACTAAAGATACGGCTATTGCCGGCAAGCCCAGAAAGCGCCCTTCAGCAGCAGCGGCCACGGTCCCCGAATACAAAACGTCATCACCGAGATTCGCACCGTGATTGATCCCGGCAATCACCATATCCGGTTCATCATCCAGCAAACCCGTTAACGCAAGATGCACACAGTCGGTAGGCGTGCCGTTCACATAATACATGCCATCCCGCGTACGACCGACGCGTAGCGGAGTCTCCAGCGTTAAAGAATGGCTCGCGCCACTTTGATTCCGGTCAGGCGCTACAATCACGATCTCCGCAAGATCAGAAATCGACACAGCAAGCGTCGCCAGACCATCGGCCTGGTAGCCGTCATCGTTGCTAAGCAGTATTCTCAATTCAAACCCGCGCACGAATGATGAACAAAGGAAAGGATAAACATAACAACTCGGACGAGGCGGCGCTATTCCGCGAGACAGTCGGCACCGTCAGACCCGTGACGAACCGCCGGCAACATCTGGAACCACCGGCGCCAAAGCCGCATGCTCGCTTCACTCAGGCCGACCGGCAGGCAGTACTGGACGAATCTATAGCCACCGGTCCGGACCCTGCCGGGATGGAAACTGGAGAAGAACTCATTTTTCAGCGACCCATGGTCTCGCGTAAGGTCATGCGTCAACTGCGGCGTGGAAAACATGCGCGGCAAGCCGAGATCGATCTGCATGGTCTGACCGCTGCCGAAGCCCGGACAGAGCTGCACTCGTTCATCCAGGACTGCTATAGCCGTGGATTGAAATGCGTGCGCGTGGTACATGGCAAGGGCCTCGGTTCAGGCGCCAAAGGGCCCGTGCTCAAGATCGGTGTTAACCGCTGGCTAAGCCAATGGCAGGAAGTCGTCGCGTTCTGCTCGGCGCAACCCAGTGATGGTGGCACCGGTGCCGTGTACGTCCTGTTGCGGCGATGATTCAGATTTTATCACATAATTTATTTATAAAACAATACATTATTATTGTTTATTAATGGTATTTCTAATTTTTTTTCAAACTCTCAACGAGCCTCTGCATAGCCGCCTGGGTCTCCGCGCTGAACCAGCTTTCGGTTATCTGTTCGACATCGGTTGCCGTCTCAACAGACTTGATCAGATTTGCTTTAGCCGTCAGTCGAGTGCGATTCATGGCAGTCGGCGGTAGCGCCAGCAAGTTTTCGAGGAATTCCAGAACGCGATTCATTAATTGATCCGCAGCCAGCAACTCGTCTACCAAACCAACCTCGAGCGCCTCGCCCATCGTCATCATTTTCCCCTGCATGGCCAACTGGCGTGCAAATCGCGGCCCCACGAGTTCCTCAAAGACCATGAGAATAGTCGCCGGCAATGGCAAACCGACCTGAACCTCGTTAAACCCTATCTTGTATGGCCCGTCCACGGCGATACGGTAGTCACAATGGGCCGCCAACACTGCCCCACCCGCCGGACTGTGTCCGGCCAGGGCTGCCACCACAGGCACCGGGCTGGTTAACAGGGCTTTGCTCGAATCAAACATTAGTGACCAAAATTCAAAAATCGCCGCACGATCCATCCCCAGCAATTGCGGAACATCGATACCGGCGGAAAACATGCCATCCTGCCCTGACAGGATGAGACCCTTTGCTCCATCGTCCAGCACCTGCTCGATGCCAGCCAGTAATTTGCGCAGTAATTCATGATTCAACGCGTTCGCCGGCGGGCGATTCAGGCTTAATTCCGCGATATCGCCATGCGCAATGATATCCAGCATTGGTGAGTTCTTTGAGTTGAATTCAGTTCAGGGCCAGCACTATAACAAAGGTTCTGATCGAGGCGACCTCAGCTGTAATAACTCAGACTTAATCTTACCGGCACTATACGTCGGGTAACGCATAGGTTCACCGATTCTAAACGCTCGTGACGTGTCCAGGCCTTGTCTGCGGCATACCCTTTGCAGGGAATAAAGCGGACCGCAGGGAGCCACCCAGCAAAGGGTATGCCGCAGACAAGGCCGAATGCTGGCAGAGAATTTCGCCTGGTGGACATTGGCTATTTTGGGAATGTGCCAGAGCTCGCGGCAGTTCGCCGGAGACTCTTTCCTTGGGATGGCTCCCTGCGGTCCGCTTTATTCCCGCGGAAAGAGTCTCCGGCGAACTGCCTCCAACGGTGGATTTGCGAAGTGCGTTTTTCAAGTGATCGGACACTGTCTGTCCGGTGAGCGCTGAGTTTTCACACCTCAGCCGTTATCACGCCGGTATTGGGCCACATTCGCAAAAGCCTCCTGACCCAGGGGCACGCTGCCTAGCCGGGTTTGTAACACAGATTCATAGAGCGCTTTCTCCTTGCTGAAGTACCTTTGATCGATATCGGCGATTGCGACCCAATCATCCTCATCAAAAATTTGACGTGCCAGGTCAGTGCTGGGTTTGTGGTGCCCCATTCGATTATGAATAAAATCGATGTAATCCCGGCTGGTCTCTTCAAACTTATCGACCGCTGATGCGCCATCGCTCTGTAATTCTACTCTGCAAGCAAGGAATTTTTGCAGGTGTTGCTGATTACCGTCCAGTCGCCGGTAGACTTCAGCGATGATTTCTTTCGCTTGCGAATCCGTCGGATCCACCGCTTCGCCAAGTCGCTGCAGCATCTTGACGTCCTGATCATGCAGACGTCCCATCGAAGCTTCCATATAGTCGGCGACGGCAATATAAAACGGCACAAATGCTTCATCCCGAACTTCTTCGGCAAGAGCGGCATTTAGCATTTCGTGCGCCGTGCGCAGGCGACCACGCTCTTTCATAATACTTTCGATCGCGGATTTCATTTTTAGTCCCTGGCTCGTCAGCGTGATTGTCTAAGGAACCTCTGATTAATTCTGGGCGAGCGGCTATGAGATTCGATGTGGTCTCCGGCAAGGCGCGGATCGCAGCTAATAGCTAGACTATTGGCAAGATTCGCAACGCCGCAGGGGGCCGTTTCGGGCTCATAGACGCCGTTCATGAATTAATCAGCGGTTCCTTAAGCTTTACTGGAGCAAATCTACGGATGCGCCTCGCGAAACGTGATTTCTTTCTTTTCAACCACGTCAGCGATCTCCCGCAATACCGCGGTGGCGTACATCCCACGTCCTAGCGTGAAAACCACTTCCAGTGTATCGCCGGATATCGTCCAGTTTAAATCCGGCAGTCGCAGGCTCAGCGGACGCCGCATCATGCGCACCTCGTAAGCCGATAGCAGTGCCGTAACATCCGGGAATCGGCCGAAGTATTCTACTTCCCTGGCCAGCGCAGGGCCGGTTGCCTGGTTCTCACCGCAACCCCACAAAAGGCCCGTTGACTGATACCCGTCTTCACTATCCGCCAGCGCATCCACGTGTCGATAAACACGGCGGGATTCATCATAAACAATCTCGCCAGGCAAACGCCTGAGCCAGGTATCATCGCCGATACGTTCGGCAAGATATCCATTGAACAACGCCGAGCGTAATGCGGACAGGCCAAATGATCGCGCCTCGCGGCCGGGCGTGTGACCACTACCCGGCTTGTTCAGAAGGTCAAGATTACCAGCCTGTTTGCCAAATCGTTGCGCACCGAAATAATTAGGTATGGCGGCCGATCTCAATTTTGCGAGGCGTGTATGCAATTCTGCCAGGTCACCCGATAAATTTCGCAGAGTGATTCGGAAACGGTTACCCGCGAGCATACCGCGCCGTAATTTTCTGGAATGCCTTGACGAATCGATGATCTCGATACCATCGATCCCTGTTTCTGTCAGATCCGGATCCGGTATTCCGGCGAAATGCAGGCTGAACCATTGTTCAGTGATAGCGTGTCGATCTTTCAAACCGGCGAAGCTGACCGATCTAAAAGGCAAGTGGTAGCGTTTTGCAAGTTGCCGGGCAACCCACTGAGTATTCTGACCCGTTTTCCTGATTTTTAAATACAGGTGCTCGCCGGCCCCCGACGGCGAAAACGGCAGAATCTCCGCAACGATGAAGTCGCGCGGATCGCTGCGAATAACCCCGTTCGTCGCCGGCTGACCATAGGCACGCGGTAATGAATCAAGATTCGCGCCGAACGCGAGCAATTCGCGTTGCTGCGAAGATATCGGCGCTGCGGAATCCGGCACTAAAAAACGTCGAGCCGGTCAACGACCCGCTGCAGTAGAATCGCCAGGTGACCTGGAATTGCTAAAGACATAAAAACTTTCATCTGGAGAGATCAAACCAAGATCTGACCGAGCCCGTTCTTCAACTGCTCCAAAACCTTTTTTGAGATCTTCGACCTCGGCTTCCAGTCGGTCGTTTCTTTCCGCCAACTGTTCGTTTTCCTTACGCTGGAACGCAACTTGTTGGCGGAGTCGACTCATTTCCGCAAACCCGTCTTCGGATACCCATAAGCGGATCTGTAGAACAGCCAGCAAGCACAGGAGCACGCCAAGAAATATTCTAACAAGCACAGATTTTCTGGAAATCTTCATAGTTCGATTGGAAAAGCCGTCTTTCCGGCATATTTAGCATCGGCTCCCAGAAGTTCTTCAATACGAAGTAGCTGATTATATTTCGCCATGCGGTCAGATCGACACAACGAACCGGTCTTGATCTGAGTCGCGCCTGTGCCGACAGCGATATCGGCAATAGTCGCATCCGAAGTCTCTCCTGAACGGTGTGAGATTATTGCGGAATAACCCGCGTTGACTGCCATTTCAATCGCTTCCAGGGTTTCAGTCAGCGTACCTATTTGATTCGGTTTTATGAGAATCGAATTCGCGATTTTCTTCTCTATTCCCTGTTCGAGAATCCTGGTGTTGGTCACGAATAGATCATCACCAACGATTTGTATTCGCTCACCCAGTTCATCGGTCAGCAACCGCCAGCCGTCCCAGTCCCCTTCATCCATGCCGTCTTCTATGGAAATAATCGGAAAATCTGCTACGAGCCCAGACAAATATGCGGTGAATTCAGCTGCATCGAAGCTTTTACCCTCGGATTCCAATCGATAACATCCACTGCCGTAAAGCTCCGAACTGGCGACATCCAGACCAAGATAGATGTCCTCGTGCGGACGCAAACCGACGAGATATATGGCCTCGAGGATTGTTTCCAATGCAGCTGCATTCGAGGGCAAGTCCGGCGCAAACCCGCCTTCGTCACCGACCGCCGTATTCAGACCGCGGCCTTTCAAGACCGATTTCAACGCATGAAACACTTCCGTGCCATTGCGCAATGCTTCATGAAAAGAAGGCGCTCCAACTGGCAGAATCATGAACTCCTGAATATCAACGCTGTTGTCCGCATGAACACCACCGTTAATGATATTCATCATCGGCACGGGCATAACATTGGCGCTCGGTGACAACATACGAAAAAACGGCCGATCTTCAGATGCGGCAGCCGCATGGGCGACCGCCAGCGACACCGCAAGTATCGCATTCGCACCAAGCCGGCCCTTGTTGTCGGTCCCATCCAGTGCTACGAGCGTTGCATCGATAGCCGCCTGATCAAGACCGTCCTGACCGAGTAACGCATCGCGGATCTCACCGTTCACGTTGCTTACGGCATTCAAGACACCCTTTCCGCAAAAACGTCCCGCATCTCCGTCGCGCAATTCCACGGCCTCGCGAGAACCCGTAGAAGCGCCGGACGGCACAGCGGCACGACCAAAAGCACCACTTGCCAGGCGCACGTCCCCCTCGACAGTTGGATTTCCGCGTGAATCAATAATTTCCCGAGCCCGTATTGCAGTGATTTGATCCATCAATAAATATCTCTTTTACGAACGCGCTTGTTCCGGGTTCCACGCTTTGGTCACCCGATCCAATTCCAGCAAAGTCCCGAGCAATGCTTCCATCTGATCCAACGGCCAGGCATTCGGGCCGTCGCTGAGTGCAATAGCAGGATCAGGATGAGTTTCCATAAATACCCCGGCCACGCCAACAGCAACTGCGGCGCGCGCTAAAACCGGGACGAACTCACGCTGCCCACCCGATGAATCGCCCTGCCCGCCCGGTAGCTGAACAGAATGAGTTGCATCGAATACCACCGGGCAACCGGTTTCCCGCATAATCACGAGCGAACGCATATCCGAAACAAGATTGTTATAACCAAACGAGGTACCACGTTCGCAAACCATAATGCTGCTATTTCCGGTACTTCGCGCCTTTTCCACGACGTTCGTCATTTCCTGGGGCGACAAAAATTGCCCCTTCTTGATATTGACGGGTTTACCCTGGGCCGCAACCTTAAGAATAAAATTGGTCTGGCGGCACAGAAAGGCAGGAGTCTGCAACACGTCCACTACGCTCGCGACTTCCGCCAACGGCGTGTCTTCGTGGACGTCGGTCAATACCGGCAACCCGAGTTGCTGCTTTACCTCCGCCAGGATGCGCAAACCTTCCGCGGTGCCCAGACCGCGAAAGCTCTGCAAGGATGAACGATTTGCTTTATCAAAAGATGCCTTAAATATCAAATTGATAGATAGACTTTCTGAAATTTCTTTAAGCTTTGCAGCGATCTCCAGCGTCAGGCCCTCGCTTTCTACGACACACGGTCCGGCGATCAAAAACAGTGGTTGATCGAACCCAACCTGAAAATCGAGCAGCTTCATGCGCCCGCCGCAACCCTCAACTCCTGTTCGCTATAGCGTCGGGCGGCCTTGACAAACCCCGTAAACAACGGATGCCCATCGCGAGGATTAGAAGTGAATTCGGGGTGAAACTGCGACGCGACAAACCAGGGATGATCTTTCAGTTCGATGGTCTCCACCAGGCCATCTATTGAAAACCCTGAGAACACAAGCCCCGCGGCTTTTAATCGATCAAGATACCGGTTGTTAACCTCATAGCGGTGCCGGTGGCGTTCATAAATGGTTTCGCTCCCATACATTGCAGCCGCCAGGCTACCGGGTTCTAATCGGCATTCCTGTGCCCCAAGACGCATGGATCCACCGAGTTCTGAATCTGTGTCGCGCTCCTGGTTACTGCCATCCTGATCCTGCCACTCCGTGATCAGCGCAATAACCGGGTTAGGGGTAGATGGCTCGAATTCAGTGCTGTGCGCATCCTTCAGTCCGGCCACATTACGCGCGAATTCGACGACCGCGGCTTGCAAGCCCAGGCATATGCCGAGATAGGGAATACCATTTTCCCGTGCATATCGCACCGTCTTGATCTTGCCTTCGACACCGCGATCACCAAATCCTCCGGGCACCAGAATCGCGTCGACATCGGCCAGACAAGCCGTGCCTTCGGTTTCCATTTGTTGCGACTCAATATAACGGATGTTGACCTGGGTACGGCACCTGATGCCCGCGTGTTTCAATGCTTCACTCAGAGAAATATAGGCATCACGAAGATCAATGTATTTACCGACCAAGGCGACAGTGACCTCGGTCTCGGGGTTCATTCTGGCATTAACCACCGCTTCCCATTCACTCAAATCGGCTTCCGGAACCTGTAGCCCCAGTTGCTCCACGACAATCCGGTCGATGCCCTGATCGCGAAACACGATCGGCAACCGATAAATATCATCCACATCCTGCGCCGAGATGACCGCACGTTCCTGAACGTTGGTGAACAATGCAATCTTGCGCCTTTGCTCGTCCGGCAAGGCTTGTTCAGAACGACAAACCAGCACATCCGGTTGAATGCCGATCGATCTTAATTCCTTGACCGAATGCTGTGTGGGCTTGGTCTTTATCTCCGACGAAGTCGCAATATACGGAACCAGTGTCAGGTGAACATAAACAACCTTGTCACGGCCCAGATCCACTCCAATCTGGCGAATCGCCTCCAGGAAAGGCAATGACTCAATATCGCCGACAGTACCGCCGATTTCAACGATACAGACATCGGAATCGCCGGCACCCATCGCCACGCCGCGCTTGATTTCATCGGTAATATGCGGAATGACCTGGACCGTCGCGCCGAGATAATCGCCGCGCCGCTCCTTTGCAATCACGCTGCCGTAAATCCGCCCGGTGGTGAAATTACTGTTGCGACCGGTCGTCGTCCGAACGAACCGCTCATAATGGCCGAGATCAAGATCAGCTTCCGTGCCGTCTTCGGTCACATAAACTTCTCCATGCTGAAAAGGGCTCATGGTTCCCGGGTCCACATTAAGGTAGGGATCCAGCTTCATCATGCTGATCTTCAGCCCGCGAGCCTCGAGAATTGCGCCGAGCGACGCAGAAGTAATCCCCTTGCCCAGTGACGAAACCACCCCTCCGGTGACGAATACAAATCGAGGCATCTAAACTCTCAACAAATTTCTAGTGGTCCAACAGGTTAATATTGATGCAAATCAACAGCGTCGCGGACAGGGCAGCTCTTTGCAACCTATCGTTTCATACAGAAATGGAGGACTGAACACGGTGTTCCAAGTTACCAGATCACCAATCTGACCACAACGGATCGTCGTGGGAATAACCTGAACTATTCGATCTCGGGATGATTTTCCCAGACAACCCGGTAGCCGCGTTCGTCCTGTGCGGCGGCGCCATCCGCGGCGACCCACCGATCGCCAACGGCCAACAATTGATCCCGCGCATAGAGTAATGGCACGTGGCGCCGCATCCAGGGTACGACACCGTGTGCCTGAAACAGCTTTTTCAGGGATTTGTGGTGTTGCTGGCCGGCCTGGCGAATCCGTTCCCCACCCTGTCGAAAACGAATCACCATGCCTGCGGAGACCGATGATTGGGCGAGTCCGCCCGAACTCGCCGCTTCCAGTCGCACGCGACCACGAACCGGGCCCATGTCGAGCGGGTCGCGACAATCCCAAGGGTACTCGGCGGGCAAGGATTCCCCTGCGGAGTCCGGATCAAACCCGAGGATGTACAGGCGGTCCCGATAGCGGCGGATCTGCCCTCCCGACCATCGCAAAACAGGCTGAGCATCCGATCGGGCTGACAAGAACTGCGCAAGACCAGTTCGAAGCTGGGCTTCGCTCGGCACGGTCAGACCGCGCGAACGCAAACGATAACGCAGCAAATTACGCTGCCGCGCCGGATCCAACTGCCGCAATCCCGCGCCATCCAGAGCATGATCCTGCATCAGATTCTGGCCGTCGGCTGCGGCCAGCACGTCCAATAAGTCGGCGGACTCACGCGCCAATCGTGCGGCACGACCAATGGTCAGACCCATTCCGGGCCAACGGTCGCGAAGCAGTGGCACGACCTCGTGACGTAAGAAATTTCGATCGATTGACGTATCGACATTGGAGGGATCATCAACCCAACTGAATCCGGCAGATCGGGCGTAAGCCTCCATTTTCACCCGGCTCAATTCCAGCAACGGCCGCAGCAGCCAACCGCGTCCAAATTGGCGCCGATCGGCAATACTGGCTAAACCGCGGGTACCCGAACCCCGCAAAAGCCGTAATAGAAAAGTCTCTACCTGATCATCCTGATGATGGGCCGTGAGCAGATACTCATCTTGTCCCAGTGCCCTGGAAAACGAAGCATATCGAGCCCGGCGGGCCGCGGCTTCAATGCCCTCACCGGCATTACAGTCGACCAGGGACCACTTCAGACTGTAAAGCCACATCCAGCTTTCGGCAGAAAACTTCGCATTCAGCCGCCCATTCGTCTGATTGCGGATGTAATCCATGGTTAACGTGGATGGCGCGAACGACAATGCCGTTAAACTCCCGGCGCATTTGGCACATGCCGTGCAGAAGAACGCTGGAATCCAGACCACCACTCAAAGCCACGCACCAGACGGAGTCGGCCACGAGATCCGCCTGTAGTTTCTGTCGCAGTAATTCCGGAACCGATGGCATTGTGGATAGGCGCCGACAAATATCGGCTCCGGCCAGTTAGTTTTCCTTGAATTGCCCGAAAGATTCGAGCCGCGCCACGCGACGACGCAGAAGTTCCTTGACGTCCAGCGCCTCGAGTTCACGCAAGTGTGAAACCAGCGCATTCTGGAGCGTCTGGAACATCGCTTCCGGATCTCGATGCGCGCTCCCCAGCGGCTCAGGCACGACTTCATCGACAAGTCCGAGTTTCAACAAACGCTCAGCAGTGATGCCCATCGCCTCCGCTGCGATTTCGGCCTTGTCCGCGCTCTTCCACAGGATACTGGCACAACCTTCCGGTGAAATGACGGCATATACGCTGTACTCAAGCATTAGCACCCGATCAGCGACGCCGATGGCGAGCGCGCCACCGGACCCGCCCTCTCCGATCACGACGCTGACGATCGGCGTCTTGAGCCCCGACATCGCAAATAAATTTCGCGCGATAGCTTCACTTTGCCCGCGTTCCTCGGCGCCAATGCCGGGATATGCGCCCGGCGTATCGATTAACGTGATGACCGGCAGACGAAACCGCTCAGCCATGCGCATCAATCGAAGCGCTTTCCGATAGCCTTCCGGCTTTGACATGCCGTAGTTCCGGAGTACCCGGGATTTGGTATTGCGGCCTTTTTGATGGCCGATAAACATGACGGGCTTGCCGTCGAGACGACCCAGGCCTCCGACGATCGCCAGATCATCCGCATACATCCGGTCGCCATGCAGCTGCTGAAAACCCGGGCTGATCGCATTGACGTAATCCAGCGTATATGGCCGCAGAGGATGCCGTGCTAACTGGGCAACCTGCCACGCGCTCAGATCCGAGAAAATAGACCGCGTAAGCGCGTCGCTCTTGACTTTCAGACGCGCAATCTCATCGCTGATGTTGATTTCGGAGTCATCACCAACAAAGCGGAGCTCATCGATTTTCGCTTCGAGTTCAGCAACCGGCTGCTCAAATTCCAGAAATTTAAGGTCCATACAGCGGAACCCTAAACCGTGTAGCCACGGTGATCAATGATTTCTTGCCGGCGAGGAAGTCTCGTAGAGGAAACGAAAACCGTCCCGTCCAACGATCTCGGTGAGTTGATCACGCAAATCTCTGCTTGGGCGAACAGACCAGTCAGCACCAAACCGCACGCGAGCCTGGGCATCATTTCGCAAATAAAACAAACTCACGTCGCAGGCGCCTGGCCGAAATGGCTCCAGTAATTTCTTCAGGCGATCAGCGTTCAATTTGCCGCTCACGTCTTCCTGCCAGCGAATGACCAATTTCAATGCCCGTGCCTCGATAACGCGGTCAATATCCAGAACTTCTTTAGCGGTCACCCGCCAGGCGTCGTTAAACTCGTCAAATTTCAAGGTACCGGAAATCACAACAATTGCGTGCGCCGTGAGTAGGTGACGGTAAGACTCAAACGTTTCCTGAAATAACGTGACTTCAATTCGGCCTTCACCGTCGTCCAGATCCAGGGTGGTCTTGCCACCACGTTTTCGCAGGCTCGTAACAAGTCCTGCGACCGTGATCTCACGACCTTTTGACCAGGGTCTGTCGTCTTTTTTTGGCGCTGGTGCAGCTGTCAGGCCGGCGATGGTCCCCGACGCGATAAAAGGTCCATCGGTTCGATATTGATCGAATGGATGCCCACTCATATACAAGCCGAGACTCTCCCTTTCGGCATCCAGCTTGCGACTGAACAACCAGTCAGGCTCCGCCGGAACCGCATCGTCCGCAGGGACCGAATTCACGTCCAGGGAAAACATGTCCTCCTGGCCGGCAGCCAGCGCCCGGGCAGATTGCTCCGCTCGACTTAGCGACGTTGGTAAAATCGCCAGCAGGCTCGGTCGGTTCGGCCCCAAACCATCCATGGCACCTGATTTAATCAGTGCTTCCATGGCGCGGCGTCCAACTTTTTGCGTCGACATTCGCTGACAGAAATCGTCCAGGTTCGTGAATTCACCATCCTGTCGGGCTACCAGTATTTGTTCCGCTACATTTCGTCCGAGCCCTTTGATAGCACCCAAGCCGTAGCGTATGGCTGTGTCACCCCTTCTACTGAAAGCGTAGCCCGAATCATTAACATCCGGTGGCAACAGCCGGAGACCATGCGCATCACAGTCCCGCTTCAAGATAACGATTTTGTCCGTGTCATCCATTTCCGAACTGAGCACGGCTGCCATAAAAGCCGCCGGGTAATGCGCCTTTAGCCAGGCTGTTCGATAGGCAAGCAATGCATAGGCCGCCGAGTGCGATTTATTGAAACCATAACCGGCAAATTTCTCGACCAGATCAAAAATGTGTGAAGAAACAGCCCGCTTGACATTGCGTTTCTCGGCTCCGTCGATAAAGACAGAACGCTGTTTCGCCATTTCCTCAGGCTTCTTCTTGCCCATGGCCCGACGCAGAATATCGGCCTCTCCCAGCGTGTAACCCGACAGATGCTGGGCAATCTGCATCACTTGTTCCTGGTACAGGATCACACCATAGGTGCTACTCAGCACGGCCTCCAGATCAGGATGAAAGTAATCAATGGTCTGCCCCCTGCCAGCATGTTTGCGACTGATGAAGTCATCCACCATGCCTGATAGCAATGGGCCTGGCCGATAAAGCGCGACCAGCGCGACGATGTCGTCAAAATGATCGGGCCTCAGCCGCTTCACCAGGTCCCGCATACCCCGCGATTCGAGTTGAAATACGGCGGTGGTTCGACAGGCTTGCAACAACTCAAACACCTTCGGGTCATCCGTCGGAATGGTGCGGATGTCGATCGGGCTTTCCGCTTCATTGAGACATTCTGCGTTAATTGTTTTCACCGCCCGATCGATTATCGTCAGCGTGCGCAAACCCAGAAAGTCAAATTTGACGAGTCCGGCAGCCTCCACATCATCCTTGTCAAACTGGGTGATCGTGACTGTCTCACCTTCCATCCGGAACAGTGGCGTGAAAGCGGTGATGTCGGTCGGTGCTATTACAACGCCACCGGCATGTCTGCCGGCATTCCGCACCAGGCCTTCCAATTGCCGGGCCAGATCAATCGTGGCTCTCACCTCGTCGTCATGCGCATAAAGTTCTTTGAGTTCCTGCTCCTGGCTCAAGGCCTTATCCAGGGTTATTCCCAATTCAAACGGAATCAGTTTCGCGACCCGATCAGCGAATCCGTAAGGGTGGCCGAGAATCCGCGCCACGTCGCGAACCACCGCCTTGGCGGCCATAGTGCCGTAAGTGATGATCTGAGAAACGCGGTCACGTCCATAACGCTCGCTGACGTAATCAATTACGCGATCGCGGCCATCCATGCAGAAATCGATGTCGAAATCGGGCATGGATACCCGTTCGGGGTTCAAAAATCGCTCGAACAGCAGGTCATGAGCGATCGGGTCCAGGTCGGTAATACCAAGGACATACGCAACCAGCGATCCGGCACCCGAACCGCGCCCCGGCCCGACCGGAATATCATTCGCTTTCGCCCAACGAATAAAATCGGCCACGATCAGAAAATATCCCGGGAAGCCCATGCCCCGAATGACATCCAGTTCGGTGTTCAACCGATCAGCGTAGGTCGCCGAAACCTCAACGCCGGCATCCAACTCGAGGCGCGCACGCAGGCCGTCTGTGGCCTGCTCGGCCAAAAACTGATCAGCGGTCAGGCCATCGGGAACCTCGTAGGCCGGCAAATGCGGCTCGCCCAGCGACAATTCCAGGTTGCAGCGCCGTGCAATCTCAACCGTATTTTCAAGCGCTTCCGGCAAGTCGGAGAACAGTTCCTGCATTTCTTCCGGGGTGCGCAGGTACTGTTGGTCACTGTATTCTCTCGGCCGGTCGCTATCGTTCAGCACCCGCCCTTGATGAATGCACACCCGGGCCTCATGCGCTTCGAAGTCCTGCTGTCGAAGAAACCGGACATCATTAGTGGCTACCACCGGGCGGTCCGTCAGCGAGGCCAGTTCGACCGCCATCTGAATATAGTCTTCCTCCCGGGCGCGGCCGGTCCTTTGCAACTCGATGAAAAAATCGCCCGCAAACAACTCCGTCAGATCATCCAGCATTTGACGGGCCTGGGCTGCTCTGCCAGCCAACAGGTGTCGGCCAAGGCCGCCTTCGCGCCCGCCTGACAGAGCCATCAGGCCGGCGACGGAGTCGCTCGACAGCCATTCTCGCTCAATGACCGGGGCCCCGCGCTTTTGACCATCGAGGTAGGCGCGAGTCAGGAGGCGCGACAAATTCCGGTAACCCTGACGGTCGCGGCAAAGAAGGATCAGCCGGTCCGGGTCTCGCTCATCTGTCCTTAACCAGATGTCCGAGCCGATGATCGGCTTCAGGCCCTGCCGCATAGCTGCTTTATAAAATTTGACCATCGCAAACAAATTGCACTGATCGGTCATCGCCACGGCGGGCATGTTCGCTTGCGCGACCTGCTCCATCAGGTTCTTAACACGCACTACGCTATCCAGAATGGAATACTCCGTATGCAGATGCAGGTGGACGAAACGCACGCTCATGTATTCTGCCGGTGGATGTTCATAGCCAGTTGGACAGGCCTAAAGCTGCGACGATGGACAGGACACGGTCCAAATCGCCGCAGCGCGGCCCGATGCTCGGCCGTCGCATAGCCTTTATGCCGGGCAAATCCATAGTCAGGAAAATCCCGGTCCAGGGCGATCATTGCATGATCCCGATCTACCTTGGCAAGAATGGACGCAGCTGAAATGGCAACGCAAATTCGATCACCACCGACTATCGTTTCCGCCGCGCCACAATAATTGCTTAAAACAGGCGCACGGTCACCGTCAAACTGCAGTCTCTCGGGCGAAAACCCCAGTCCTTCTATAGCCCGCCGCATCGCGAGCATTGTTGCCTGCAGGATATTCAGCTTGTCGATTTCCTCTACGGCTGCCTGACCCAGCGACCATCCCACTGCCTGTTCTTTGATTCGTACTGCAAGCGTCTCACGGCGCGCGGCAGACAGCTGTTTGGAATCCCTGACACCGGTGATCGTCTGTCCCTCGGATAACACCACAACAGCAGCGACTACCGGTCCTGCTAACGGACCACGGCCCGCCTCGTCCACGCCTCCGACTCCGGGCACCAAGCCGTTCGTTGCTATTCGATCTAAGGTCATGAAAACTACTTTCGTATTGTCACGTGATGATGGCGATTCAAACTATTCCACCGACCCTCAGCACAGCATTTGCAGCCCGGTCTGCCGCCGAGCGCCGCAATTGATCATGCAATGACGCGAAAGTTTTCGCCAGCTCTCGTTGGTGTTGCGGCGACCGCAGTAACTCAAGTATCGCGCTGCCTGCCGCTTCAGGTGTCGCCTGTTTCTGGATCAATTCCGGGACCACCGTTTCTCCGCTCAAAAGATTTGGCAAAGATATATGTTTTACATTAACCAGGTGAAAAAGCTTAAGCAGCCAATAGGTCAACGCAGACATCTTGTAGACGACCACCATGGGTCGTTTTAACAGCATGGTCTCCAACGTCGCCGTACCGGAGGCAACCAGCACCACGTCAGCAGCAGCGATACACTCCTGGGCCCGGCCCGCCACTATTCGCACGCGGCAGTGCGGCGCAGTGCTCTGCCAATCTGCTGCAAAAATAGAACCCAGACTGGCGGTCGCTGCAGGCACCAGAAACTCAGCATCAACACCCTGGGCCGCCAGCCAGGCCGCGGTCTGTGCGTATAACGGGCCTAATCGTGAGACCTCGCTTACGCGACTTCCGGGAAGCATCGCTATGACCGTCCGGGCATTGACCCCGAGGCTTGAACGCGCGGTGAGCCGGTCGACCGTATCGGGAATTTCATCAGCCAACGGGTGACCGACGAATTCACCCGGAGTTTCATGCCGCTCCAGAAACGCTGCCTCAAATGGCAGCAAACACAAGGTGAGATCGGAGGCTTCACGCAGCACTTTGACACGGCTCTGGCGCCAGGCCCAGATCGATGGACAAACGTAATGCACCGTCGGGATGCCGGCCCGGTGTGCAACCCGTTCAATGCGCAGATTGAAATCGGGTGCGTCGATACCGACCAAAACATCCGGTGGATCAGCGAGCAGTCGCTTTTCGATTCGACGCTTGATTTTCAACAGGCGGGGCAAATGCCGAATGATTTCGAACAGGCCCATGACGGAAAGTTCCTGGCTATCGACCCAGCACCGGCAACCCGCCTCTCGCATCGCCGGCCCCGCCACACCTTCGAACTGCAGGTCGGGGTGCAATCTTTTTGCACTGCGTATCAGGCTTGCCCCCAACCGGTCACCGGATGCCTCGCCTGCGATGATCGCAATTCGGGGCATAAGTGATAGCTCTTGGTCCAGTCGTTAACGGACGATGCCGCGCTCGGAGCGGTCGATAAACTCGACGATCTTGCGCAGTTCGGGCTGCTCGCTGGCCAGTTCGGCAATCTGCTCCAGCGCGTCGGCCAGGCGCAAGCCCTTGCGATATAGCAAACGGTATGCAGATTTCAGGTTCCTGATCTGATCGGCTGAAAACTCGCATCGCTTCAATCCCTCTACGTTAATACCGCGCGGGATTGGTGGCTGCCCGAAGACCAGGATATAGGGCGGGACATCTTTGCCAATACCCCCGTAGGCCCCGATCAGACTATGCGCGCCAATACGACAGAACTGATGGATAGCGGCAAATGCGCTGAACATGACGTAATCGTCAACGTGCACGTGACCACCCAGGGTGCTGCCGTTCGCCATGATGATATGGCTGCCTAACTGGCAATCGTGGGCGATATGCGAGTACGCCATCAACCAATTATCGTCGCCAACCCGGGTAACGCCTTCATCATCCAGGGTGCCCCGGTTAATGGTGCAATACTCACGAATCGTATTGCCTTCACCAATCTCAAGACGCGTTTCCTCGCCGCCGTATTTCTTGTCCTGGGGATCATCACCGATCGAGGCAAACGGATAGATACGATTATTGGCACCGATTACCGTGGGTCCTTTGAGCACACAGTGTGCCCCGATTTCTGAGCCGGCGTCGATTTGCACAGATGGCCCAATTACGGCATACGGACCGACCCTGACGCCCTCTGCAAGAATTGCTTCTGCGGAAATTACCGCCGACGGGTGAATCAATTCATTGTCATTCATTCGTCACCGGTTGATTTCTCGATCCGTTTCTCCAGCCTGCGTAACCGGCGCGCCATTTCATCCAGTTGACTAAACCGCGCGGCGTTCTTCCGCCATTTTCGAATGTCGTCTGCAGAAGTCGCCACCCCACCGTAATAACCCGGCTTCCTTAATGAACTTAAAACGGGCGTTCCTCCGGTTATGACAACGTCATCCGTGATTTCTATGTGCCCGGCGATTCCCGCATGGCCACCGATGATACAGCGCGCGCCAATGGTTGCACTGCCGGCAACCCCGGTTAGACCGGCAATTGCGGTATGCGCACCGATCGAGACATTGTGGCCAACCTGAACCAGGTTATCGAGCCTGACGCCATTGCCGATCACGGTATTCTCTATCGCGCCGCGATCGATGGCAGTGTTGGCACCAATCTCGACGTCGTCACCGATAATGACCCCGCCCAGTTGCGGTACCTTGATCCAGGCGCTGGTTTCGTCTTTCGCAATACCGAAGCCATCCGCTCCGATCACTGCGCCACCATGCAAAATACAGCGGCAGCCGATACGAACGTGGGGATAAATAATGACCCCCGCCATCACACTGGTATCATCGCCAAGCGCCGATCCACGACCAACAACCGAATTGGCACCAATGTAAACCCGCTCACCCAGGGTGACATCCTCATCTATGACCACGCCGGCCGCAACGTGGCAAGATTGGGGAACATCTGAGCCGTTGCCGATCGTCGCTGCGGGTGAGATTCCAGGCTCAAAAGCATCCGCCGGATGCAGCTCCGCGGCTACACGTGCATACACCAGGTACGGGTTCGGGTTAATGAGTGCAGCGGTCGGACAAGCATCAGCATCCGCAGGTGCGACGATTACGGCGCCTGCCTCGGTCGCCTTGAGCTGCGAGCGATAAACGGCGTTGGCCAGAAAAGCAATCGAGCGGCTATCGGCGCTCTGCAGCGTTGCGACCTGATGCACGACAAAACCGGGATCACCCCGCAACTCGCAACCGAAACGGCCGGCGATATCGCCGAGGCTCATAGCCATGACCTAAATACCGCCTATGCCCAGCTTACGCCTGGCAGGGTGTTGAAAAACCCTGCCAGCAACGCCCACATCATCATCAATTGATTGCCGGCAGCTTCGCATAGCTTGCCTTCAGGCGTTCCAGAATCTGTTCGGTGATATCAATTACCGGGCTGGCATAGAGCACGCCCTCACTGCTGACGACCAGATCGAAGCCCTCATTGCTGGCAAATACCTGCACCTCGCTGAGCAATTCCCTCTGCAGTTTGCCCAGTGCTTCATTACGCCGCAGATTAATATCCTCGGTAAATTCCTGCTGACTGCGCGTCAGATCACGCTCCTCTTTCCGCAGCTGCTGTTCGCTATTTCGCCGCTCCTCAGGGCCCATGACCTCGAGGTCTCGTTGAACCTGATCTCGTTTTTCCTTAAACGCATTTTGCATGGCGACGATCTCGCGCTGACGCGGTGCAAACTCTTCCTGGAGCGCCTCTTGTACTGATATCGCCTGGGGAGCCTCGCCAATCAAACGCCCGATATTTACAAGGCCAATCTTGACGTCCTGAGCACTTGCCACCGCGGCAAATAGCAGCATGGTCGAGACGGCCATCGTTAAGACTGTATATTTTCTTATCATCAGCACCCACTACCCTATATGAAAGTTGTTTGTATCATTAAAATGCACCGCCGATGGAAAACTGAAACCGTTCGGTTCGATCTCCAAATCGTCCATCGACGGGGTCATCAGCGTTCATTGGGAAACCGTAGCTAAACCGGAACAGACCCATTGGGGCCAGCCACTGGACGGCAGCCCCATATGACCGCTTCAAGTCAGTGTCGCCGAAATCATACCCGATCTCACTGCTCGGGTTACACGTGATCGGGCTATTGGTGACACAAGAAGTATCATAAAAGGTAACGTCATCCGTCGAATACACGTTGCCCACGTCGAAAAAAAGCGTAAATCGCGCTCGCGATCGCCATTTAACCGGGATCGGCAGAATCAACTCGGCCTGCCCCGCCATCATCAGATTTCCACCGTATGGATTACCGAACGTATCCCGTGGCCCGAGGCTATTTTCTCGATACCCTCGTACGGAATTTGGCCCGCCGGCAAAATAATTCTTATAGGGTGGAATCGCGGTGGTATCGCCAAACGAGTCACCGAAACGCGCGTCGGCATTCAACAACACCGTAAAAAAGCGCGTTAACGGGAAATATTTCCTGAAACTATACGTAGCGGTGTAATACTCCACGTCGCTGCCGGGAACTGTCACATTGAAAATTAATCGCTGGCGCGAACCACGATCAGCAAAAAGTGCTCGATTGCGACTGTCGTAGACCCAGCCCGCGACGAGTTCAAAGGTGTCGAATTTAGTGCCGCCAATTCCTGCTTCAATAAACGGACTGCCGTTACTGCTGACCCACTCCTGAGCCTGCAAGGTGCTACCTGTACTCGCCAGCAACTCAGCTGAATTCCAGGTTATGCCCAGAATCAATCGTTGATACTCGGACAAGGGATAACCCCATTCCATCGAAGCGGACAATGTCTGAGTATCCAGCTCGGATGCATCCGATGTAAACTGTGTTATGTCGCGATACGCAAAACTCACGGTCCGGCTCACTTCGTTAATAGTGCTATACGGATCCGTATGGGAAACACTGTATATAGTTCTGAATTTCCCGGTATTCACGTCGGCCGCAACTCGATTACCCGTGCCAAAGAAATTCGTATGCACGAAATTGGCATTGAAAATCAATCCTTGCGATTCTGAAAACCCGATACCGCCGCCGAATTGACCTGGCAAACCCTCTTTTATTTCAAAATCCACATCGACCAGATCCCGAGTACCCGGCACCGGGTTTGTTTCTACCTGTACCTCTTCGATATATGGCAACCTTTGCAAGCGCACGCGTGAACGCTCAACCCTGCTATTCGACAGAAAACCGCCCTCAAACTGGCGCATTTCACGACGAAATACTTCGTCATTGACAGAATCAGCGCCATGGAAATTGACGCGCCTGACGTATACACGATTTTGCGGCTCGATATACAGCGTCACGCTAACCGTCTTCGTGTCCGGATCCAGATCAGGAACCGGCTCAATTGTCGCAAAGGCATACCCTTCCTCACCTAATCGCAATCGAATAAATTCGGCGCTTTGTGTAATTAAACGCTGTGAAAAGATTTGTCCGGGTTTCACCTGTACGAAAGGATTCAGTTGTTCTTCCGTCAGAATCAAGTCACCGGCGAGTTGCACGTCCGAAATCGTATATCGCTCGCCTTCTACGATATTGACTGTGATAAAAATGTCCTGCTTTTTTGGAGAAATGGCAACTTGAGTCGACTCGATCGCGAAGTCGGCGAATCCACGATCCATGTAAAATGAACTAAGGCTTTCGAGATCTCCGGACAGTGCTTCTCTCGAGTACCGATCATCCTGACGAATAAAGGACAGCCAGCCAGGCGTCTTGAGCTCGAATGAATCGAGCAGGTCATCATCAGAATAACTGGTATTTCCAACCAGGTTGATCTGCCGTATTTTGGCTCGTTCGCCCTCTTTAATATGGATGGCAATTCTGACGGTGTTGCCGGGAAGCTCGTCGACCTCCGTCGTTACCTTTGCAGCATATTTGCCCTGACTGAAATACTGATCAGTCAGTGATTGCTCGACTTCATCGAGCACCGACCGGTTGAATGTCCGCCCGACCTTCAGGCCAATCTGGGCAAGCGGCTCCTGAAGATCCTCTGTCTTGATGTCTTTGTTTCCATCGATGGTGAACGATTCAATAGACGGACGTTCCGCCACCGCCACTATCAGGGTGTCGTTATCCCAGCGAAATTCCACGTCCTTAAAAAATCCGGTGGCATAAACGGCACGCAGGGCTTCCTGGACCTTTTGTCGGTCGAGCTCGTCACCGATATTGACCGGCAAATAATTAAAAACCGTGCCATCGGAGATACGCTGCAGACCTTCAACGCGAATGTCACGAACGACGAGAGGGGATTGGGCAACAGCATTGGCCATCGCAAAGAAGAACGGCACAACGACCCAACGCATGCGCGGGCCGACAAGTCTGCGGAGATAAGCCGTACAAAACCGCATCCTGGGTTAACCAAAAATTCGCGCCAGGTCATTATAGAACGCGAAGCTCATGAGCAACAGCAGAAAAAATACACCCATCTGCTGACCAATCATCTGCGCGCGCTCTGACAATGGACTGCCTTTCATAGCCTCGAGAAGCTGATAAAAGATCTGACCACCATCCAGCAGCGGTATCGGCAACAAGTTCAATATACCCAGACTAATACTCACGATCGCAAGAAAACTCATGAATTGAACAAACCCCATGCTTGCGCTGTAGCCCGCATATTGCGCGATATTGATCGGTCCGCTAATGTTTTTTACGGAAACATCACCGGTCACCATACTCGCTACCATCCGCACGGTCAGCGCCACCATCTCCCATGTCTTGGAAATAGCCGCCGGCAAGGCCTGGATCAGGCCATAGCGTTGCTCTGCCCGCATATCCGCATATAGATCCTCGGGAATTCTGACCGATGCGCCGATGCGCCCTATTCGGTCACCATCGGTTTGAATTGCACCGATATCGATGAACAGCTCGATGTGACCGTCGTCCCGGGACACCAACGCCTCGACACGCTGGTTCGGACGGGCGCGGACATACTCGACCCACTCCGGCCACGATTTTATCGTCACCCCGTCGGCCTCGATGACTTCGTCGCCGGATCGCAAACCTGCTCGATCGGCGGGACCGCCCGGCGTTATTTCATCGATAACCGGTGGTAAATCCGGCGCCCAGGGTTGAAATCCCAGACCGATGAATAATTGCCCGGGTTCGGTGAGGCTGGATTCCTCACCGGCGGTGCGCAGAATCACACGCCGCTCCTGACCATCTTTTCCGGCCACCTGCAGCGGAATATCGCCGTCGGCCAGCAATGAATCCAGCATCGCCAGAATTGCGCCTTCCCAGGTCGATACGGCCCGTTCTCCGATGCGAACCACGCGATCACCGGCTATCAGACCAGCACGATCCGCAACCGACTGCGGATCTACTTCGCCGACGATCGGCTTGATCCCGGGCACGCCGGTCACGAACATGCACCAGTACGCTAAAATCGCAAACACAAAATTCATCCCGGGCCCGGCAAATAGAATGGCTATCTGTGCCGGGATGGGTTGGCGATTGATGGCCCGCTCCTGGTCCTTCAATGTAACCGCGCAATCTCGCTCATCCAATAATTTCACGTAGCCACCGATGGGTATACTGGACAGACAAAACTCGGTCTGGTCCTGCCCATATCGTTTAATCCAAAGGGGTCGACCAAATCCGATTGAGAAACGCAAGACTTTCACGCCCAGCATTCGCGCAACAATGTAGTGTCCCCATTCATGCACAGCGACCAATATCGCGATAGCCAGCAGAAACGAAAAAACCGACGTTATGAATCCTGACATCAAAGAACCTCTGCACCACTCCACGGCAGCCAACCGCGGATCAATTTCCTATAAGACCTATCCAGGTAGCCTCTAAAGCGAAAAGCGGCACGGCCGCGGTGACACTGTCAATCCGGTCAAGAACTCCTCCATGACCGGGAAACAGGCTACCACTATCTTTCAAACCGGCATTTCGTTTGAACATGCTGACCGTCAGATCGCCTACAACCGATATCGCCGCCACGCTGAGAGCCATAGGTAACAAAAAAACCACCGACAATTCCAGCCACCATGCTCCTACCAGCGCGGCTCCCACCGCCATAAATAACCCACCAATCACGCCTTCCCAAGTCTTACCCGGACTTAAGCTGGGCGCCAGTTTGGTGCGCCCGAAGCGTCGCCCGAAAAAATATGCACCAATGTCCGCCGCCCACACGATCGATAAGACCAAAAGCACGTATTTTGGCCCATCATCACCCGCTTCCAGCAAGGTCACCAATGCCGCCCAAGCCGGGATAATTACTAGGACACCACAAATCGCGCCAAGATCCCGGCCTATTACGATCGGATACCGAAGCACCAGGACAAAAGCACAAAACCACCACAGAAGACCCACCAACAACAGTGGCAACACTGACATCCGTTGCGGAAAAATCCAAATCGACAAGGCCATCAAGGCAACGATCAAAACAACATATACGGCACGACGAAAAAACGTGTCAAGAGCGAGGAAACCACTCCACTCCCATGCCGCGACGATAATGAATGAACCCAAAACACCCAAAGCCGCCGGCCTCGGCAGAACAAAAAACACCGTCAAAAGCACAGCCAGCAGCACGATGGCTGTGACAATTCGTTGCATTAGCTTGTTCATTTCGCGGCTGCCAGATGGACCTCACGGCGGCCTTAGTCGCCACTGGCTTCTGCATGATCTTCAACGCGTCCGAAGCGTCGCTCACGCTGGTTATAGAAGTCAAAAGCCTCCTGAAGGTTTGCGTCGACAAAATCGGGCCACAGCGTATCTGTGAAATGGAGTTCCGTATATGCGAATTCCCAAAGCAGAAAATTACTGACACGATGCTCGCCACCGGTTCGAATCAGTAGATCCGGCTCTGGAATACCCGCCAGAGACGTGTGTCTTGCCACCACTGACTCATCGATGTCAGCAACGTCCAGATCACCGCAGCGAACCTTGGCGGCGATGCGCTGTGTCGTGCGGACCAAGTCCCAACGCCCACCAAATGCTAATGCCAGGATCAGGGTCATCCGCTGATTGCCGAGCGTCATAGCTTCAGCGTCAGTCATACGTTTTTGCAGAATCGCCGGCAGATTCTGACGCTCGCCGATGAAACGCAGCCTGATGCCGTTTTCGTGCAGCGCCGTTACTTCCCTCTGCAGGACCTCCACAAAAAGCCGCATGAGCGCATTCACCTCATCAGGCGGGCGATTCCAGTTTTCGCTGCTAAACGCAAATAGTGTCAGATACTCAATACCCGCCGTCGCACAAGACTCGACAACCGACCGCGCGACCTTCACGCCAGCGCGGTGGCCCGCAAACCGGGGTCGCCCATTACGAGTCGCCCAGCGGCCATTTCCGTCCATGATAATCGCCACATGGCGCGGCAATCGTTCCGGCAGACTATTGGAAGGAAGACTCACGAACTATCTCAAATATAATTTAATAATATACTAGAAGTCCATGATTTCTTTTTGTTTTTCATCAGAAATTTTTCCAATCTCGGCGATGTGCCGATCGGTTAATTCCTGAATTTCCTGATGCACTCTGCGCTCATCGTCCTCGCTTATCTCCTTGGCTTTTAACAACTCCTTGAGGTGGTGCAGCGCATCCCGGCGGATATTGCGAACCGCGATTCGCGCATTCTCTTCATCTTGCTTGACCAATCGCGCCAAATCTCGACGACGCTCTTCAGTCAAGACCGGCAAAGGAACCCGAATCACATTACCGGCCGTGGCTGGCGTAAGACCCAGATCAGAGTTCATAATGGCCTTTTCGATGATTGGGATCATCTGTTGTTCCCACGGCGTTACCGTCAACGTCCGCGCATCTTCTACAGCCAGGTTTGCAACCTGCGTCAGCGGCACTTCCGCACCGTAATACTCAGTTGTCAAATGCTCCAACAGCCCGGTATGAGCGCGGCCGGTGCGTAATTTCTTGAACGTCTTAGACAGCGCAACCACGCTTTTATCCATACGCTTATCCGCATCTTTTTTAAGTTCTTCCATCATGGTTCTGTCCTCTTGATGCGTCGGGGGCGCCGCCTTTAGTTCGCTGCCGGATCGGTAACCAGGGTCCCAATGCGCTCACCGTCAACGAGCCGCGCCAGCGCATTCGGTTCGCTCAGGCTGATTACCCGGATCGGAAGCTGATTATCCCGACACATTACAATCGCCGTGGCATCCATTACATTCAGTTTATCTGTCAGCACCTTGTCAAAAGACAATTCAGTGTAACGCGTTGCGGCAGGATCGATCTCTGGATCAGCTGAATACACCCCATCCACTTTCGTAGCTTTAACAAGAATGTCCGCACCGATTTCAATAGCGCGCAATGCCGCTGCAGTGTCGGTGGTAAAAAACGGATTTCCAGTCCCGGCAGCAAAGATCGTTACTCTGCCTTTCTCCAAATGACGTATGGCACGACGGCGAATATAATCTTCACAAACCTGGTTAATCTGCAACGCTGACATCACGCGCGCGTCGGCACCCAGTCTTTCCAGACCATCCTGTAGCGCCAGGGCATTTATGACGGTTGCCAGCATGCCCATATGATCACCGGTCACGCGATCCATCCCGGTTCGAGCAAGCCCGGCACCTCGGAATATATTGCCACCGCCGATTACGACCGCGATTTCCACCCCGAGCGCTCGAATTTCCTGCACCTCGGATGCGATACGGCTCAGAATCGACGGGTCAATACCATAATCTTCGTTGCCCAGAAGCGCTTCGCCACTGATTTTCAGCAATAATCGACTGATGGATCGGCGAGATGGCTGGCTAGAATTATCCACAGATCGGCTAACCTCGGCTGATTGGCAAAAATAACCCCGCATGAGCGGGGCTTTTCATGATTCTAACTGATTCGTTACTCGACGCTCCAACATTCCGGATCCCGCTGAGAAAAGCTGGCTAGCTTTGGGCATTGACCTGCGCCTGAACCTCCTCGGCGAAGTTCTCAACCTTTTTCTCGATGCCTTCACCAACTTCAAGGCGCACGAAACTATGCACTGTCGCATCAGCCTGTTGCAGCAACTTGCCAATATTGATATCCGTATCTTTAACAAAAGGCTGGCCCAACAACGTGATTTCATTAAGATATTTTCGCAAACGCCCATCGATCATTTTGGCCACGATCTCCGGCGGTTTGCCTTCCTGAGCAGCTTGCTCCGACAGGAATTTACGCTCCTTCTCGACTTCATCCGCAGGGACATCCTCGGCCGAGATGCGGCTGGGCGACGACGCTGCAATATGCATGGCCAGATCTTTACGCAAGGCTTCATCGCCGCCTTCTACATCCACGAGGACACCAATTCTTGCGCCGTGCAAATAGCTGCCAATAGCCCCACGAACTTGTATGGCTTCAAATCGGCGCACTTTGATTTTTTCGTCAATCTTCGCAACCAGTGTGTTGCGCGCTTCCTCCAATGATTCACCTGACGGCAACTGCAGGGCCATCAAGGTATCCAGATCAGCCGGCGAGTGCTGCAACGCCATATCCGCCACCTGCCTTGCGAAGCCCAGGAAATTGTCATCCTTCGCAACAAAATCGGTCTCGCAGTTCACTTCAACGATTACTGCGGCAGCCTTACTCGTTGCTAATGCAATTCGTCCTTCTGCAGCGATGCGACCCGATTTCTTGATCGCGGAAGCCTGCCCGATCTTGCGTAGCAACTCTTGCGCCGCTTCCAGATCTCCATCGACCTCAACCAATGCCTTCTTGCATTCCATCATTCCAGCTCCGGTACGCTCCCGCAGCTCCTTGACCAGGCTAGCTGTAATGGTCATGACTTTTCTTCTTCGGCATCGGGCTTCTCTACATGCGCATCTTCAACCGTCGATTCAGGGGCGCCCCGTTTATCCGAAGTGGCCGCTTTCTTGTCCGCATCAGCTGCATCCGGTTGCACCTCCTGTTCCGGGCCTTCATCAGGCGCGGCAACCACCTCTTCCGCCACCTGCGTATCCGGCTCTTCGACAGACGCGTCCGAGACCTTCTCCGCACCGGCTGCTGCATCATCTTTCGCCATCACCTCCACCGGTTTGGAATTTACTTCGCCTGAATCAGAAGCCGCCGCCTCATCGGCCACTGCATCTGCCGACTTTTCTGGCGCAGCTTCAACGACAGCGGCGGATGCGCGTTTTGCGCTCGGATCGGACTTTGCTACGGTCGCGGTCCGACTTTTGCGTGTCGTTCGCTTGGTGCGCCCGGCCCGGGGCTTCCCTTCCTCGTCGAGCTCTACGAACTCGTCGTCACCGACCGGCAATGCGGGCACCGACGCCTTGCCAGCCAGAACAGCATCGGCAACTCCGGTCGCATACAACTCCGCCGCGCGCATCGCATCGTCGTTGCCCGGAATAACGTAGTCCACTTCATCCGGAGAACAATTAGTATCCACGACGCCAATGACCGGAATGCCCAGAATCCTCGACTCGTGAACCGCGATCTTTTCATGCCCCACGTCAATCACAAATACGGCGTCGGGCAGCGATGTCATCCCCTTTATGCCGCCGAGACTTCGCTCAAGCTTGCCCTTTTCCCGTGTCAGGCTCAGCACCTCTTTTTTGATGAGCTGCTCCATTGTCCCGTCGGCTTCCATTGCCTCGATTTCTTCCAGGCGTTTGATTGACTGCTTGATGGTCTTGAAATTGGTAAGCATTCCACCAAGCCAGCGGTAACTCACATAAGGCATCCCGCAGCGCTGCGCCTGCTCACGAACCGCCTGACCCGCTGATCGCTTCGTACCAACGAAAAGAACCGAGCCATGGTTGGCTGCCAGTGATTTGATGAAATCACAGGATTTCCGATACATCGGTACCGTGTGCTCAAGATTGATGATGTGGATGTTGTTGCGGGCGCCGAAAATGTATGGCGCCATTTTCGGGTTCCAATATCGAGTCTGATGTCCAAAATGCACACCAGCCTCCAGCATCTCACGCATGCTGACTTCTGTCATGTTGTACTCCTGTCGGGTTAAGCCTCCATGCACCCCGTACGACAACCTGGTCGAAGACCAGACACCCGGTCGTAAGTGTCGGTGCATGTGTGGATTTCATTGCCTATAAGGCGCGCGCTTTATACCATACCGATGGGGCGGCAACAATCTATCTCAAGCTACCGGACGTTCAGCTGACTGGACTGGCGGCCCAATGTCGAGATTCATTACATTACAAGTCTGGAATTGCTGACCGGGAATTGGCCTGCCGGCTCGACCACAAGGGTTATACGCTGCTGCACAGCGGCCAATGACCGCTGTGCAATCCAGCAACTGGTGACAGGATGACGATTACGATAAAAACCGCCGAAGAACAGGAATTAATGAGAGTTTCCGGTCGCTTGACCGCGGATATTCTCGACATGATCGGTGAACACGTCCGGCCCGGAGTCTCAACGAAAGAGCTGGATCAAATCTGTCACGACCACATTGTCAACGTACAGAAAGCCATTCCGGCACCACTGAATTATCGCGGCTTCCCAAAATCCATTTGCACCTCGGTAAACCATGTCGTCTGCCACGGCATTCCCGGTGAGCGCGTGCTGCGCAATGGCGATATTTTGAACATCGATATCACCGTTATCAAGGATGGCTTACATGGCGACAGCAGTCGTATGTTTGACGTCGGTAAGCCAAGCGTGCAGGGCACGAGAGTTTCACAAATTGCCTACGACGCGATGTGGCTCGGCATTCGGCAGGTCAGGCCGGGTGCCCACCTCGGGGATATCGGATATGCGATCCAAACTCATGTTGAGACAAATCGATGTTCGGTGGTGCGCGAGTATTGCGGACATGGTATCGGCCGTGGCTTCCACGAAGACCCACAGGTACTACATTACGGCCGTCCCGGTACGGGAATTGAATTGCATGCAGGCATGGTTTTCACCATAGAACCGATGGTGAACATCGGCAAAAGATATGTTCGCCTGCTGCCTGACGGCTGGACCGTGGTGACCAAAGATCATTCTTTATCAGCGCAATGGGAGCATACGGTGCTGGTGACCGAGACTGATCATGAGGTGTTAACGATCGGTGCAGGGGAACGCTGAGAATGCCCTCCACCATCGATTTATCAGGCGCTGAGGAAACCCTCACGCAATCGGCGGAGACCGTGCGACTGGCTATCGAAGTCCTGAGCGAAAATGGTGACCTTATCGATTGGGAGCATATTTCAGAGTCCCTCGCTAACGCCGGCCTCGATCTTGAAAAACTACGTCATGTCCTCGCCTGCGGAAGTGCGGCTCTGACGCAGCGGTTTCTTGCCGGCGAGGCTGCCGGGGTGCTGGTACGCGATCGCGCGAAACTGATCGACATGGTTATCCTGACGGTCTGGCGCCGCACGGTTGGCGACACTCTTGCCGATATTTCTCTGATTGCGGTTGGCGGCTATGGCCGCGGTGAACTCCACCCCTATTCCGATGTCGACCTGCTCATTCTGCTATCCGCTGAGCAAAAGGCCGATGTACGGCAACCCGTGTCGCGCTTTCTAACCCTGCTTTGGGATCTCGGGTTGGAAGTCGGTCACAGTACCCGCACCGTCGACGAATGCGCGGAAGAAGGACGCCAGGACATTACCGTCGCCACGACCCTGATGGAGTCCAGATCCCTGGTGGGGCCAGACAAGCTGCTCGAAGACATGCAGCTGGCCGTGGCCCCACAGGAAATCTGGCCGATCAGAACCTTTTTTGAGGCCAAGCTGAAGGAGCAGCACGCCCGACACAGACGCTACAACGATACGGCCTATAACCTGGAACCTAACGTCAAGGGCAGCCCCGGAGGGCTACGTGACATTCAGATGATTACCTGGGTTACCAAACGCCACTTCGGGACCGGCCGGCTCAGCGAACTCGTCGAACACGGGTTCCTGACCTCCGGCCAACTGCGCCTGTTACAGCAGGGACGTGAATTTCTCTGGCGTATTCGATTCGCCTTGCACATATTAACCGGACGTCGCGAAGACCGCCTGCTTTTCGATTACCAGACAAAGATTGCCCAGCTGTTTGGTTACCGGAATGCATCGTACATGCTTGCCGTCGAACAACTGATGCAACGTTATTACCGGACGGTCATGGATCTGAGCCGGTTGAATGAGATGCTGTTGCAACTTTTTCAAGAAGCAATTCTGATGAATCCCGATGTTGAACCGGAACCGCTTAACGAGCGCTTTCAAATCAAAAACGGGTTCCTGCAAATCGTCGATGACACCGTCTTTGAACAACACCCATCGGCGCTGCTCGAGCTTTTTCTGCTATTACAACAACGCCCGGAAATTAACGGCGTAAGTGCGTTTACGATTACCGCTATCAAACGCAACCTGAACCTCATCGACGATGAATTTCGACAAGACCCGCGCAATCATGAATTGTTCCTGATGATTCTCCGCGCACCGGCCGGCGTCACTCATGAACTTCGCCGAATGAATATGTACGGCGTGCTCGGTCGATATGTGCCAGCGTTTGGCCGCATCGTAGGCCGCATGCAATACGACCTTTTTCATGCCTACACGGTAGATGAGCATACCCTGTTTGTGGTCAGCAACCTCAGGAGATTTGCTCTACAGCGATTCGATCACGAATTTCCGCACTGCTCGCAGATCATGCAGTCCCTTCGGCTGCCGGACGTGGCTTATCTCGCCGGCCTGTTTCATGATATCGCCAAAGGGCGTGGTGGAGACCACTCAGAACTCGGGGCGGTGGATGCCGAAGCGTTTTGCCTGGAGCATGGCTTGAGCCGTTATGATGCGCGACTCGTCGCCTGGCTGGTTCGCCATCATTTGACTCTGTCCCTGACCGCACAAAAGAAAGATATCAGTGATCCCGCAGTGATCAAGAATTTCGCTGAACTTGTCGGCGATGAATTGCACCTGGATTATCTATACGTGCTGACAGTGGCTGATGTCAGAGCAACGAATCCGAAACTCTGGAACTCTTGGCGGGAACAATTATTTGAGGGTCTCTACCGGCTCGCAAAACAAGCTCTGCGGCGCGGTCTCGAGAACCCGATTGACAAAGAAGAGCTGATCCGACAGCGAGAACTGGAAGCGCGAAAATTACTATCGCGATCGAATGTTGACCCCGGGATCATTGACAGGATCTGGGCAAATTTCACTGACGAATACTTTCTGCGTTGCCGCCCGGATGAAATCCATTCCCATACCCTCTTATTTGCCGATCCACGGCACCAGGGACATGAAGTCATGGTTGATCTACTGGATCAGGCATTTCACGGAGGCACCGCGGTCTTTATATTTGCCCCACAAGAGCAATACGCATTTGCCACGGCAACGGCCGTTCTCGACGCACTTGGCCTCAACGTAGCAGATGCTCGTATCATTCTTCTGAAGAACGCCTGGAGCCTTTCGACGTTCGTTGTACTGGAACAAACAGGTGATCCGATTACCGACGAACCCAGGCTCGATCAAATCAAACGTCGATTAACCCATGCATTGACGACGACCGATTCATCACGAATGACCGTAACCCGCCGCGCACCGCGCCAGGTCCGTATGTTTTCAACGCCTACCACGGTCAATTTTGCGGCAGATGAACCAAACAATCGCACGGTAATGGAGATTATTGCGGGAGACCATCCCGGTTTATTATCTGAGATCGGCCAGATATTGCGTGAATATCGGATTAACATCCAGACAGCCAAGATCCTGACAATTGGCGAACGGGCTGAAGATGTCTTTTTTATTACGGATAATGACGGAAACCCGTTGGATGCACGGCAATGCGAAGAACTGGAACAGGCGATAACCAGTGCCGTCGGTCAGCCGGCGTAGCCTGCCGCAATTCGTCAAGACAGCAGCCGGCGGAGGGTAAGAAATTGATAGATGAAACTATCTCCAGGAAGTGACAAATGAATGATCTGGCCATCACGATAGAAGAAGCTTTTGAGCAGCGGCATACGCTCGATCTTGGCAAAGCAAGTCCGGTTTTGAAGGAAGCCGTTCTGACGGCTATAGACATGCTTGATTCGGGCAAGGCCCGGGTCGCTGAAAAAAATCGGAATGAGTGGGTCGTAAACCAGTGGCTCAAGAAAGCCGTGCTGCTGTATTTCGGCATTGAAAAGAGCCGGTTGATCGACGGTGGGCATACCAATTTCTATGACAAAGTGCCCCTGAAGTTCACCGGTATGAGCCAGGCAGATTTTGAGCAGGCCGGGATGCGCGTTGTCCCGGAGGCAATCGTGCGAAAGGGTGCGTACATAGCAAAAGACGTGGTGTTAATGCCTTCGTATGTGAATATCGGTGCATACGTCGGCAGCGGTACCCTTGTCGATACGTGGGCTACAGTCGGTAGCTGTGTGCAGGTTGGAAAGAACGTTCATCTCTCCGGGGGTGTCGGGCTCGGAGGCGTACTGGAGCCCGTTCAGGCAAATCCGACAATTATCGAGGATAATTGCTTCATCGGCGCCCGTTCCGAAATCGTTGAAGGCGTCATCGTTGAAGAAGGCGCGGTGATTTCTATGGGTGTTTATATTGGGCAAAGCACGCGAATTTACGATCGGGAAACGGACACGGTCAGCTATGGTCGGGTACCGGCCGGGGCCGTAGTCGTGCCTGGAACCCTGCCGTCCAGCACGGGCAATTGCAGCCTGTATTGCGCTGTAATTGTAAAGCGGGTGGACGCCGGAACCCGATCCAAAACCGCCATAAATGAATTGTTGCGCGATGACTGAGACGACCAGGCACGAACATGACCAACACTCTGGATTTCACCCGAACCCTGATCAGCAGAGCCTCCATCACCCCCGAGGATGCCGGATGCCAGGAGTTACTGGCGGAACGTCTGCAAGTCGCAGGATTCACAATCGAAAATATGCCTTTCGGTGAAGTCAGTAACCTTTGGGCCCGGCACGGTCAAACCGGACCGGTTTTTTGTTTTGCCGGGCATACCGATGTTGTCCCGCCGGGCGCCTCGGAGGAATGGAATACCGAGCCATTTTCGCCCGAAGTTCGGAATGGCATTCTTTACGGCCGTGGCGCAGCGGACATGAAAGCCAGTCTGGCGGCAATGATTGATGCGTCGACCGAGTTCGTTGACAAGCATCCTGATCACAAAGGATCGATTGCCTTCCTGATTACCAGTGATGAAGAAGGGCGAGCCCGCGACGGTACAAAAAAAGTCATGGAACGACTCGGTGAACGTGGCGATACTGTTGATTGGTGCATGATTGGCGAACCGTCGTGCAATGAGCGATTAGGTGATGTGATCCGGATCGGGCGACGCGGTTCGCTAAGCGGTATGCTGACGGTGCACGGAAAACAAGGCCATGTCGCTGACCCGCACCTGGCAAGCAACCCGATAGAAAGCTTCGCACCGGTTCTTGCCGATCTCTACGCCCGCGAACTCGATGAAGGAAACGAGTACTTTCCGGCATCAAGTTTTCAGGTAGTTGAAATCGAAAGCGCGGCCGGAGCACCGAATGTTATTCCGGGAACTCTTAGAGCACGCTTCAATATTC